>Ga0209713_10002763_pt1 | contig 10965 bp, 14 predicted proteins | sample ArcOceMetagenome_3_FD_187444 | JGI IMG/M metagenome (GOLD analysis project Ga0209713, IMG submission 187444) | Marine eukaryotic phytoplankton communities from Arctic Ocean - Arctic Ocean- Svalbard ARC20M Metagenome (SPAdes) (version 2) | ecosystem: Environmental > Aquatic > Marine > Oceanic...
ATGTTCTCAGCCTTTTTGACCTTGACCTAAAACACCCCGGCCATGCCTTCTATCGCCTGCCATGTCCACGCGCTCACCTGCGTTGGGTGCAGCTGCCGCTTGGCCGCGATCTCTTGAACAGCCTTGGCTCCTGCACAGCCTTGGCTCCCGCACAATCTTGTCTTCGCGCAGCGCCTTAAGCGCCACAGCCGCTTTAAACTTGTCTCAAAAATTCCGTCGCTTCGTCATTCTCGTATCCATTCATTCGGGTTGGATGCATCTTAACACGCTGTCCGAATTTGCAGGACCACTTCACTGATAGCCGCAGCCGGTATGAGCATCGCTGGAACCGTGCTGGCACAGGAACCCAATGATCCGTTCCGTGGTCCCGCTCTCGAAGCTTTGGACGGAAAATTGGTCGCATATCTGCCGATTTCCACAGGATTTTATCGGGCCAAAGCTGGGGCAGTGTGGTGAAAAAAGAAGCAGAACGCTATGATATCAAATTCACTATCCAAGACCCCAACTGGTCGACGAACGCAATGTCACAGGGCATGAACGCGCTGATCGCCGAGGGGCCAGATGTGATCGTCACACAGAACCCCGACACGCGGTCTCTGGCGCGACTGATGATGGAGCCCAACCGTACAGGCATTGCGGTGACCAAAATAAACATGCAGGATGCCGTGCAAAATGATGCCTTTGTCGGCCTGGACCATATTGCTATGGGGCATGAGATCGCCGATTTGGCAATCGAGAAATGTGGCGCTGGCACCGACATCTCACACAAAATTTCGATCGTGCAGGGGCCATCACTGGTGGTGTGAGCTATTTTCAAATTCAAGGACTTATGGATACGTTAAGCAAGCGCGACAACATTGAAATCGTATCCAGCCAAGCAGCCGATTGGGATGCCTCGAAAGCATGGGCGATCACCAAAACAGTACCGAAACAGTGCGGCGACAACATCCCGATCTCTGTGCTATCCTCGACATGTGGGACAGGTAGGCGATTGGTACTGGCCCTGCTGTGAAACAGGGCACTCTGCCCGACAGCATCACCGTAATCACCTCGAGCGGCGGGGCTGCAAGCACCTGCGATCTGATCCGCGACAATACTTTTGATATCACTGTCAATTATGATGGTCCCGGTATGGGCCACGGTGCTTGGAGCTCGATCATGATCACCATGCAGAACGCTGGTGGCGGCAACCTGAAGACACAGGTCTTTTCGCCCACGTATGTGATGACCAAGAAAAACGTAGAAGAGGCATCATGCTGGACTCTCGAAAAATATGCATCGCGGTTTTGCTAGACCGCGCGAGATGCTGTTATTCACAGTGATCTTTTTGATAAAGAGCACCTCTACAAAATTCTGAAAGAAATCAAAATTAGCATCAAAGCTGCAATGATTGCGCAAGTTGAGATGAATTTCAGTTGGTTCGAAGATAACTAGGACTGCACTGCGCAGTATTTGAGAGCTAACCATTCACGATTCAGCAAACGGACAGATATATGCACCAGGAAAAATGATACCTGCTGCTTCCGGTCTCGACCAAAACCGACCAAAACTCCCCTGCGCTGTCACGCTTGCTCTAGGCAGGCGGTATGAAATGCTGTTTAATAACTCCATCAAAAAAGGGGCCCACCATGACCGTCACTCACCTGCACAAAAATCTCGACCATTGGTCCGAGCGCGTCGATCTGGCCGCAGCGTTTCGCTGGACTGCGCGGCTCAACATGCACGAAGCCGTGGCAAACCATTTTTCCCTCGCCATCAACGACGAGGGCACGCGCTTTTTGATGAACCCTAACCAAGTCCATTTCGCCCGAATAAAAGCCTCAGATCTGATCGTTGTTGACGCCAATGATCCCGATACATTGTCAGGACCAAACGCGCCCGACGCCACCGCTTGGGGGCTGCATGGGGGCATGCACCGCCACTGTCAGCACGCCCGGTGCGCTATGCATGTACATTCAATTCACGCAACAGTGTTGGCCTCACTCGCCGACAGCAGTCTGCCGCCGATTGATCAGAACTCCGCGGCGTTCTTCAACCGTTATGTGATTGACGACCACTACGGCGGGTTGGCCTTTGAGCAAGAGGGCAAGCGCTGTGCGCATTTATTGACAGATCCCCGCAAAAAAGTACTCATCATGGGCAATCACGGGGTGATGATTATTGGCGATACGGTCGCAGATACCTTTGACCGCTTGTTTTATTTCGAACGCGCCGCAGAGACCTATATTCGGGCGCTGCAAACCGGCCAGCCACTGCGGATATTATCTGATGAAATTGCGGAAAAAGCAGCCCGCGAATTAGAAGAATACCCCGATCAGGGCGCGCGGCACCTCGATGAATTAAAGGCGATCCTGGATGATGAAGGATCAAACTATAGCCAATAGACCCCAATTGCGCCCAACGACCCGACCAAACCGCTCACCTATGTTGCACGGTTTACCAGTTCACAGTTTGTGAAACAGTGCTATCTTTGCCAAGTCGTCTTTGTGCGCACCCTCTGCGCCCACGCCATAAATCGCCACATCCTGCAGCATAAACCCGGTGATCTGCGACGAAAGCGCCGCAAACTTTGCGGCGAAACCCGCACTTTTCCAATGGCGCGCATTGATCGTCATTCCGATCACCGCACCGGGGCAGGCCACGCGCAACACTTCGTCAAGTGCCTCGGGGCCGACATGGCCGGTGGTAAACGTTCCGGCGCTGATAACCCCAAGATAGCTGCCGTCAGCCACCGGCAAACGCGCCGTCAGGTCGCCAATAAAAACCCCGCGGTACAGCTGCTTATCCTCAGCCACCGCCAGCATCTGCGGTGAAATATCGGTCCCATCCAAAGGAGAGACCCCGCGGTCAGCAAGCGCCTGCCCCAACAATCCGGTCCCGGCACCAAGATCGAGCACCGGCGCAGTTCCCCCCGCAGCAATAAAAGCCTCAGCCATCGCCTCAGGCAGGGTATAGTGCATCTGAGCGGCAAAACTGGCGTCATAGCTTTCGGCCCATTCTGCATAGAGACGGGCATTATCGCCAGAGGTTTTGATCCCATAGGCGTCATCAAGGTTCGGAGTTTTCTGTGCCATGGCAACACTCAAGCCAAATCGGCGATGAAACGCAAGCCTACCCTTGCAATAAACCGCGCGACAGGCGATCACAGCACTATGACACGCACTCTATTTTGTTTTGGCTACGGATACACAGCGCAGGCACTGGCACGGCAGTTGCTGCCCAAAGGCTGGCGAGTGTTTGGCACCACGCGACGGGCTGAAAACCTTGACCGGCTAGGCGCATCGGGTGCGACGGTGCTTTTATGGCCCGCAGGCGACATCACCAAAGCGCTGCATGCGGCCAGCCATCTGTTAATCTCGGCCTCGCCAGATGCACAGGGCGATCCGGTATTGCAGGCCTTGGGCGACGAGATCACGCAAATCGCACCCAACCTGACATGGGCGGGGTATCTATCCACCACCGGGGTCTATGGCGACACAGGCGGGGACTGGGTCAGCGAAGACACCCCCATCAATCCCTCAACCCAGCGCGGTCAACGGCGAAAAGCCGCAGAACAAGCATGGCGCGCCATTCCCAACCTACCGCTGCATATTTTCCGGCTGGCGGGAATTTACGGACCCGGACGTGGACCATTTGCCAAACTGCGCGCCGGTACCGCACGGCGGATTATCAAACCGGGTCAGATGTTCAGCCGCATCCATGTCGACGATATTGCGCAGGTTCTTGCCGCCTCGATGGACCGGCCCAATCCCGCAGCGATTTATAACGTTTGCGACGACATGCCAGCCCCGCCTCAGGACGTTATCAGTTATGCCGCGTCCCTTCTTGACATGCCACCACCGCCGGAAGTTCCGTTCGAGCAGGCCGAGATGTCGCCTATGGCACGCAGTTTCTATGCCGAAAGCAAACGGATAAAAAATGATCGGATCAAGTCTGAGCTGGGTGTGGAGCTGATGTACAAAGATTATAAATCAGTGCTTACGGCTATGTTAAAAAGCGAACGTGCTGACAGCACAGATTAAGGTGCCTACCACGATCAAACCTATCCCTGCCCAGCGCACTCCCGCCCAGCATGTTCTGGTCCCGTCTGGACCGTCCCCGCCTATGCCAGAACTTCGCGCACTTTTTCTGCGATATCAGCCGCGCGCAATCCGGCGCTGGCATACATTTCTTCGGGGCTGGCCTGATCCAGAAATACGTCAGGCAACACCATTGCGCGATAGCAATAGCCGTGATCAAACACCCCCTTATCAGACAAAAGCTGCGCCACATGACTGCCAAATCCACCCACGGCACCTTCCTCGATTGTGATCAGCGCCTCATGGGTTTTAACCAGATGCAAAATCAACGCCTCGTCAAGCGGTTTGGCAAAGCGCGCATCGGCGATGGTCGGGGTAATCCCATCGGCCCGCAGCACCTCGGATGCGGTCAAAACCTCGCCCAGTCGGGTGCCAAACGATAAAATCGCAACCCGTTGCCCTGCCTGCACTATGCGGCCCTTACCAATCTCTAACGGCTCTGCACGGTCGGGCATATCGACACCTTGCCCTTCCCCGCGTGGATAGCGAAACGCAATCGGACCAGCGTCATAGCAGGCTGCAGTGGCCACCATATGCATCAGTTCCGCTTCATCGGCGGCCGCCATCACCACCATACCTGGCAGATTAGAAAGATATGCAATGTCAAAGCTGCCCGCATGGGTGGCACCATCTGCACCAACCAAACCGGCGCGATCAATCGCAAAGCGCACCGGCAGGCCCTGTATGGCCACATCATGCACCAGCTGATCATACGCGCGCTGTAAAAATGTTGAATAAATCGCGCAAAACGGCTTCATGCCGCCCGCCGCCAAGGCCGCAGAAAAGGTCACCGCATGCTGCTCGGCAATGCCTACATCGAAGCAGCGATTAGCGAAATGCTGGGCAAACAGATCCAGTCCCGTCCCATCCGGCATCGCCGCAGTGACCGCACAAATTTTATCATCCCGAGCGGCAAGATCGGTCAACGTCTGGGCAAAGACCTTGGTATAGGCTGGCGCGTTTGACGCGGCTTTTTGTTGTTTGCCGGTAGAGACGTCAAATTTAGCCGTTGCATGGCCTTTGTCAGGCGCGGCCTCAGCCGGACCATAGCCCTTGCCTTTTTGGGTTATCACATGAACAAGCGTTGGCCCGGTGGCGCGCTCTTGAACCATGCGCAAAACTGGCAAAAGCTGGTCCATATCATGGCCATCAATTGGCCCAATATAGGTGAACCCAAGCTGTTCAAACAACGTACCACCAACCGCAAGCCCCTTGAGCAAACCCTTGACCTGTTTGGCAAGGTTGCGCAGGCCTTCCGGCAAAAACCGCAGTGCGATCTCTGAAAGGGCCTTTAAGTCCTGAAACCTTGGCTTGGCATAAATCTTTGACAGATACTGCGACATCGCCCCCACTGGTGGCGCGATAGACATCTCATTGTCATTGAGGATCACAATAAGGCGTTTGTTTAACGCACCTGCATTGTTAAGCGCTTCAAAAGCCATGCCAGCACTCATTGCGCCGTCACCAATCACCGCAATCGCATCCCCGTGGCCAATCTCGCTGGCACCGCCAAGGTCACGGGCCACGGCAAAGCCCAGCGCCGCACTGATCGAGGTTGAACTATGGGCTGTACCAAACGGATCAAAGGGCGACTCGCTGCGCTTGGTAAAGCCGCTAAGACCATCTTTTTGCCGCAGGCTGTGCATTTTATCCCGTCGGCCCGTGAGTATTTTATGGGGATAAGTCTGGTGGCCCACATCCCAAATCAACCGGTCACGCGGTGCGTCAAACACCGCATGCAGCGCGACAGTCAATTCCACCACGCCAAGACCTGCCCCAAGATGACCCCCAGTTTGAGATACCACCCAAATCGTCTCGGTACGCAATTCCTCTGCCAGAGAATTCAATTCCCTGTTGGAAAATCGTTTAAGATCGGCCGGCGATTGGACGCTATCAAGCAAAGGGGTGTCAGGTCGCTCGGAGATGCCAAGCCCTCCTTTAAAAAGGCGTTAAGTATCGCGGGCAATAACGAACTGTGCCGCTTGTCGCAAGATATCGCCCTCTTCACCATAAACCTCAAGTGCGGCTTGCGCCTCCGCCACCAAATCATGCGCACGGCGTTTGGCAGCCTCCAACCCCAGCAGCGATACAAAAGTGGCTTTGCCTGCGCTGCAGTCTTTTTGCAGCCGCTTACCGGCCTTACCGGCGTCACCCTCTACATCCAGAATATCATCCGCGATTTGAAACGCGAGACCCAGCGCATCGGCATAGCGCCCAAGCGGCGCAATATCGGCTTTTGCCATCCGCGGACCCGCGGTTGCAGACCAATGAAACAACGCCCCGGTTTTGCGCCCTTGCAGGCCAGTAATTGTTGCCAGATCAAGCGCAGCATCAGCAGTCTCGGCGGCAATATCCTGAGCCTGCCCCAATACCATGCCACGTCCACCCGCCGCCACAGCCAGATGATAGGCCAGCTCGGCCCTGATCGCAGGATCGTCTGAACACGACGGATGTGCAGCCAGCTCAAAGGCCAGAGCCTGCAGCGCGTCGCCCACCAGAACCGCAGTCGCTTGGTCCCATTTGACATGCACCGTCGGCTGCCCCCGGCGCAGGTCATCATCATCCATGCATGGCAGATCGTCATGGACGAGAGAATAGGCATGCATCGCCTCAATTGCCGCCGCAGGCCACAGCGCGCGAGGCTGTTCTATGCCGTGCAAGCGGGCGGTTTCCAACACCAGAAATGCTCGCAAGCGTTTGCCACCCTGCACCGCATACCCCATGGCTTGCGCAAGCTGATGCGATTGGCCCTGCAGGATCTGGTCTAGCAGCTGTTGCACCCCGTGCCCAACCGCGGTCAACCGCGCTTGGAACATTTACAGATCCTCAACCGGCGTTACCCCGCTGGGCTGGCCACTGCCATCAAGGGTGATCGCTGCGACCTTTTCTTCGGCCTGTTTCAATTTGGTCTCGCAATGTTTTTTCAACTCGGCACCCCGTTCATAAAGCGCAATCGAATCTTCTAGCGCGACATCGCCACGCTCCAACTGGGTGACGACCTGTTCCAGATCAGCCATCGCCTGTTCAAATGTCATTTCAGCTACGGGGGTCACGGTCATAGGCCTGTCCTTTGATATCATCTTTGCGTTAATCCTAGCGCGAGCGCGCGCAATGTACAATTTGGCAATCCGCGCAGATGGCGCAAAAGTTCAACGCAGTAATTAGTGGCAAAATGGTCTGTTGACCCAGTCACGCTGCGCCGCTGTCGATCAACACCTGCACGTGCGCGGCACAGGCCTCGGCCAAGGCATCCAGATCATATCCGCCCTCTAATGTTGACACCACCCGCCCCTTACAAAGCCCGCCAGCGAGTGCGCATAAACGCATCGTTAACCAGCGAAAGTCATCTGTTGACCAATTGAGCCCCGCCAAAGGATCAGCTTGGTGGGCATCAAATCCAGCCGAGATAATTATCAACTCAGGCTGAAACGCCTCCAACCGGGGAAACGCCTGCGCCTCATAGGCGCGCCGCATTGCCACACCGCCACTGCCCGGCGCAAGCGGCATGTTAACAACTGTGTCAAAGACGCCGGTTTCGTCAATGCCGCCACTGCCCGGCCAAAGCGGCATCTGCTGTGACGCAATCAACAGCACCCTGCTTTCATCATAGAGCAATTCCTGCGTGCCATTGCCATGATGCACATCAAAATCAACAACCGCCACGCGGTCTAGACCGTGATGATCCAGTGCATGTTTGGCCGCCAACGCAGCGTTTCCCAGCAAACAAAACCCCATCGGGGTCTCGGATTCTGCATGATGGCCTGGCGGCCTGATGGCACAAAACGCGTTCTGCACCGCACCTGATATCACCATATCAACCGCTTTGACCGCCGCCCCCGCACCGCGGTATGCCGCCTCCAATGACCCTGGCGACAAAAATGTATCCCCATCAAGCCCCGCGTACCCTGCCGCGGGCAACGCGGCACGCAAGCTGTCTAGATGGCTTTGGGGATGGATACGCAACAGATCATCCTCGGCCGCCAATGGCGCGGCGGTTCGCAGCAAATCCATCGGCTCCAGCGCCACAAGAACGCGCTCGAGCCGTGCCACCTGTTCAGGATGGCCCGGTGGTGTGACGTGTTTCAGACAATCGGGGTGGGTGAGCAAAGCAGTCGTCATATCATTTCCCAAATCATAAAAAAGCCACGGATCACCTCCCTAATCCGTGGTGAGCATATAACCGGCGCCGCGCACGGTTTGGAGATAGCGCGGTTCTTTCGGATCGCTTTCAATCTTGCGGCGCAGGCGGGTCACCTGAACATCAACCGCACGCTCTTGGGCCCGTTCGTCATCACGGCCAAGATCTTCTACCAGTTGCAGGCGGCTCACTGCCTCGCCCGGCGTGCTGGCAAACAGCTGCATAAGCTGTGTCTCAGTCGCGGTCAGACGCACAAGCACATCGCCGCGCCACAACTCACCACGATCAACGTCATAGCGCACGGCACCCAAGTATAGAATTTTGGGCGTAACGTCCGACAGGCTTGGTTCGGGCATGCGGCGCAAGATCGCATTGATGCGCAGTAACAGCTCTTTGGGCTCAAACGGTTTACCCAGATAATCATCCGCCCCCGCCTCGAGACCGATAATTCTCTCATCAGCTTCGCCTTTTGCCGTCAGCAACAAAATTGGGAGCTGCGACGTTTCCCGCAAAGACCGCGTCAGCGAGACCCCGTCTTCACCCGGCATCATCACATCGAGTACAAGCATGTCAAACGCTAGCCCCTCAAGAAGACGGCGCGCATGACCCGCATCTCGCGCTGTGGACACCATAAAGCCTTGTCGGATCAAAAACGTTTGCAACAGGGTCCGAATACGCTCGTCATCATCAACGATCAAAAGATGGGATGCAAATTTGGTCATGTCGGATAATCCCGCAAGCCTTTATAATGGTGCAGCAGGGTATCATCCATCATCGCCTCAAGCACCGTTCTGAAACCGGCTACCGCTTCGGGGCCAGCCTGGCGAAACGCCGCGCGCATACGCGCGCGCTGCGCGCCTGACAGTCTATGTTCCAACTGCGCGCCCTCATCTGTTAAAAACAAATGCCGTTCCCGCCGATCTTTCTGGCCAATGCGGGCCTCAACCAGCCCGTCATTAACCAAGGTCCGCAACACCCGGTTCAACGATTGTTTCGTGACCCCCAGAATACTCAGCAAGTTATTGACCGTCGTACCCGGGGCACAATTAATAAAATGGATCGCACGGTGATGGGCACGACCGTAGCTCATCCCGCTCAGAATGCGATCAGGGTCATCGGTAAAGCCGCGATAGGCAAAAAACATCGCCTCAATGCCCTGTCGCAATTGTTCGTCAGTCAGATATAACAGGGCCTCGCTGGATTGCCGTGACATCGACAGACTTTCCGTCATCTCTCTTCTCCAATTGCAGTAACTTTGAAACTAAGGTTATGTCAGTCTTGTTGACTTTCCAAGGCTGAACTGGTAGCGAATCTGCGTTATACGGAAATAAAATGTCATGTTATGGCATGTCCAACGCAACTAATGCAAAGAATGCGAAAAAGGAATACGGAATGGCTGGCTATGACAATCGCGAGGGCAAAATCTGGATGGACGGGTCGCTGGTCGATTGGCGCGAGGCCAATGTGCATATTCTGACCCATGCGATGCATTATGCCAGCTCAGTATTTGAGGGTGAGCGTGCCTATAACGGCAAGATTTTCAAAAGCCGCGCACACTCCGAGAGATTGATCCAATCCGGCAAACTGATTGATTTCGACATCCCCTATAGCATCGATGAGATAGAAGCCGCCAAACGAAGCGCGCTGGATGCCAACGGTCTGACCGACGGCTATGTCAGGGCGGTCGCATGGCGTGGCGCCGGCGAAGATATGGGGGTCGCAAGCGCCCGTAACCCAGTGCATATGGCAGTCGCTGTCTGGTCATGGGGCAATTATTACGGCGATGCAAAAATGAAGGGTGCCAAACTTGATATCGCAAAATGGCGCCGCCCCGATCCGGCAACCGCCCCCTCACAGGCCAAGGCGGCAGGGCTTTATATGATCGCCACCATGTCAAAACACACCGCCGAGGCCAAAGGCTGTTCGGATGCAATGATGTACGATTATCGTGGCTATATAGCCGAGGCCACAGGGGCCAATATCTTTTTTGTCAGAGACGGCGAAGTGCACACGCCGATGCCGGATTCGTTTCTCAACGGGCTGACCCGTCAAACGGTGATCGAAATGCTCAAACAGCGCGGTATCACGGTGAACGAGCGTCATATCATGCCCGAAGAATTAGAGAGTTTTGAGCAATGCTGGCTGACCGGAACCGCCGCAGAAGTAACGCCAGTGGGACAGATCGGTGATTATAATTTCGAGGTCGGCGCCCTGACACGCGACATCTCGGAAAGCTATGAGAGACTGGTACGCCAATAAGTCAACTGGCCCGAACCAAAGCTGTAAGCCGTTTGTTAGGATTTGATATTTTTTGCAAACAGGCAGAAGTTAGGCGGGCCTAGGGACAATCAAAGAACTCCGATTGTGGCACATGTCCCTCTTCCGAGCGGCCTTCAGCACTGCTTGGGATACCCATGTGTATCGGAGCACAAAACCAATACTTTGGCCGTCTGGGTCGTCATGAGCAAACCATATACACCGACCCCTTTTGGCAAAGCACGCTGAAGGTTGCAATCAGCTCTGTCCCGCACCACGGCCTGCATAATAGGTGATTACACAGACAAGTGAGGTATTGACGCCTTGTTGAAATCCACTACCGTATAGGACCTATTTTTAACAAAGAATCTAATAGCCTTGGAATTCACCTTCAGAGAACTGACGTCCGACCATGCCATTGAATGGCAAACCCTAAAACTAGAGGGCATAGAAGACTTTCCTCTTGGCTTTCTAATCACTCCAGAGGAAGCC
>Ga0209713_10002765_pt1 | contig 10960 bp, 6 predicted proteins | sample ArcOceMetagenome_3_FD_187444 | JGI IMG/M metagenome (GOLD analysis project Ga0209713, IMG submission 187444) | Marine eukaryotic phytoplankton communities from Arctic Ocean - Arctic Ocean- Svalbard ARC20M Metagenome (SPAdes) (version 2) | ecosystem: Environmental > Aquatic > Marine > Oceanic...
GCCCTTCAAACGATCGCAGACGGGGGAGCGAAGCGCACCAGCCGCCGCCCGAGAAATCCTAATGTCTGATGTGGTGGAGCAGACCAGCGCCGGGCTTCGCCTCGAGTATACTGTCACCGCCAACTGGCTCACGCGGGTGCTGGATGCGCCGCAAGACTTTGGCCTCGTGTACAACTTCCTGCACCGGCTTCTCTCGAGCTCGCACCAGCCGCTGGGCAACTTGGCAAGCCGGTTCGCGGAGCTGCTCCAGAAGCTGTTCTTGCCAGGCGACAGCGTGGCCTCAATGACGAAGCGCAAGCTGTCGAGCTCCAAGAGCTCGGCCCTTCTCTCCAACGCGGCCGCCTCGGTCCAGCTTGGCTACATGCGACTTCACCAGGTCTGCCTCGATGTCCTCCCTCCGCTTCAGTGCCAGGCGGCCTCGCAAGCGGCCATGGAGGCAGTGCAGGCCGTGGTGTTCGAGCTGTGCGCGCCGACCTTGGAGACCCTCATCCAGGTCACATTGTCCAGTAAGGACCTCGCGAACCGGGGGCGTCTGTGCCAGCTTGGGCAGTTGCTCCCTGAGAACGTCGGCCTCCCAAGGAAGCTCTGGCTGCAGAACGAGCTTGGCGAGGCCGTGGTGCCTCGGGCGAGCGTGGCGGTCACAGACGCCTACCCCGTGCACGAGACAAACGCGTGCTCGCCACAGACCCACGGGATGCCGCACCGACGACGCCCCCAGTTCGAGTCTCAACTGCCGCCGATCTGCGGCAGCCCTCCCGGGATGCTCGTGCTCGCGCATCCGGTCGAGATTATGGCGGCGGCGGCGCAGGAGCCGCCCGAGCTGCCGTACGCGCGCGCGATCGAGTACGTGCAGTCGCTGCCGTCGTTTGCGTCGCCGCGGCAGAAGCTGCAGCTCTTTGCCGACGCGTGCACCGAGGCGGCGCGCTGCGTCGCGCGTCACCTCAAGAGCGAGCGCAAGCGCACCCTCGCGCCCGAGTCGCCCCCCTCGTACGCGCGCGCCGCGTCGGCGACCGGGGTGCCGATGGGCGCGTCGGCAATGGGCGGCGGCCTGCGCCGCCTGCCGTCGTGGAACGTCAGCGGCGATGGGATGCGTCGCCTCCCGTCGTGGAACGTGGGCCTGAGCGCCTCTGTGACCGGCGCCCTGCCGATGCGACGCCTGCCCTCGTGGCAGAGCCCGCTCGAGGTGGCGGCCGCCGCCGCGGCCGCCGCGGCAGAGGCGTCCGCTGCTGCCGCCACGGCGGCAGCGGAGGCGGCGGCGGCAGCGGAGGCGGCGGCCGCGGAGGAGGACGCGGCCATCGACGAGGCGGCGCAGATGGCGGCGGACGAGCTGATCCCGGTGATGGCGTACGTGCTGGCGCGCGCCGAGATGCCGCGGCTGCTGTGCGAGCTGCGCTTCCTCGAGGCCTTCGCGATGGGCGAGGAGCAGCTGCTGCTCGGGCGGCTCGGCTACGGCCTCGCCACCTTCCAGGCGGCCTTCCACCTCCTCACCTCGGACGAGATCGTCGGCGCCGTGCTCGAGGAGGACGCGCAGCCGGCCGCGCCGTCGCCGGCCGCGACGCCGCCGCCTCGAGAGGGCGTGAGCTGGTTCAGCCGCGATCGCGAGAACGGCCGCGAGAAGAGCCGGGGCCGCCACTGCGGCCCGACGCTGCAGGACGACGAGCCGATGGCGGCCGACGGCTTCCGGCCGATGGCGCTCGTCGCGCTCGCCGACAACGTCGCGCGCAGCATGGACGCGTGGCTCGCGCGCAGCAAGGCCAACAGCGGCGGCAGCGGCAGCAGCAGCGGCCACGCGCGCAGCACGCCGAGCACGCCGACGCCCGCCGAGGCGCCGGTGGGCTCGCGCTCGATCGACCTCGAGAAGAGCGAGTGGGACGGCGACACCTTCGACGCCGACTCCTTCCGCAGCGTCGGCCACTTCCGCCACGACGAGCCCGGGCCGTCGTCGCTGCATTCCTCGTCGCTGTCGGCGCAAGAACCGTGCGTCTGGCCGCTCGACTTCAGCAGCCGCTCACAACCTGACAGCGGCAGCGAGTTGGACGACCTGAGCAGCCACGCGCGAGATAGCGAGCTCGATCTGCCAGGCATCGAGATCAGCCGCTGCTCCGCGTGAAGACCTCGTTTCAGAGCTCCATGCCGAGTGTCCCCATGTCGTGTATGTGCACATCACGTGTGTGATGTGCACCATGTGTGTCGAGTTCATGTGCCGCTATGGCCGCTAGGAGCTAGTGTGTGTTTAGCCCGGCGTCGTCTATATCCATCAGAAACATTGTGTTCATCAAAAACAGTAAACTCAACCTGAGGCCAAATAGTGTCAGTCTGCAATAATAGGTTCGGCCCGGCGTCTTCCAGCAGCCACCGCTTGGTGGTGCGTGGAGAGCACAATCATGCGAGGGAAGGACATCTCTGGCGCTGCGAGCAGGACTGCGCGACGGCACTGAGTGCTGGAGTTGGATTGGCGCGCGCCACCATTGCCAATTGCCAACAGTGAGAGACCCGTCTGGCCACTCACTGGGTTTGTTTGTCCGCACTCGCGAAGGTGAAGGCGGGAAACGGCGGCGCGGTAAGGGGCAGAGTCGGCTTCTCGGCAGCGTGCGTGCGGCCACGCTTGGCGGTGCGGCGGCGTGCCGAGCTACCCGACGCTGGGCATGCCACCGCCTCCGCGCCGGCGGCGGCAGTGGACACCGCTGCCTTGCCATTACTCCAAGAGCGCAGCTTCCAGCCACAGCACACGGCGACGAGCCTGCGACCGTGGCGGAGGGGCACGTGTGAGTCGGGGTGGCGGTGAGAATACGGTCGGCGTGCGGCAGATGGGTTGGCATTCGCGGCGCGCACATCATCCCAAGGAGAATCTTGGTGACGTACTTGGCCCCCGCGTAGCTGGTGTGCTGTTTCCTGCGGCCCTTGCGGTCGTTTGGCGCCGTCTCGGCCGTCGTGGCCCCCAGCGTCGAGCCCTCGCACATCGGCGACGTCGACACCGACGCGTTGGCCTGCATGCAGAACTGCTGCCAGAGCCCATGCAGCCCCTGCTGGCCGTTGGTCCACAGCACCCCGCGCACGCAGCGCGGCTCGAGCGCGCGAAGCTGGTCGGCGCACCACCAGTCTCTCACCAGCGACAGGCCTTCTGAGCTCAGGTGCGTCGGCTTGCTCGGCGCGACGCCTGTGCCGCGCTTGTTCCCCTTGTTGCCCTTGTTCCCCTTGCCGCCGCCGCCACCGCCGCCGCCGCCGCCGCCGCCGCCGCCGCCGCCGCCGTTTCGTCGCCGCCCAAAGCCGCCCTTGCCTAGGCCGCCGCCGCCGTTGCCTCCGCGTCCATTGCGCTTGCGCCCTTCGGCCTTGGCCGCCTGTGCAAGGTGCTGCTTGCAGAGCTCGAGCAGCTCGCTGCCCGGCATCGCGCAGTACTGCTGCTGCATGAGCCGCGCGTCCTCGCGCATTGTCGCCAACGCGTCCGAATCCGCATGCGACAGAAGCTCCTCGAGCTGGTGATGCACGTCGCTCATGCGTGTGGCGTTCTCGACGGACGAGGCCTCTTGATACTTCTGCTGCAGGTCGTGCCTCTGACAGCTCAGGCTGATGCTGTGCCCGTGCTGCAGGCACCACCACGTGTGCATCGCCACAAGCTGCTGCATCATCGGTACCCGCGGCTCCTCGGGGACGCCAGCACGCTTGCAGACCCCAGTGTTTCGTTGGAACTCGTTGGTCTGGTTGCAGTAGGCCTTCACCGCTTGCGCGAGCTCCTGTTGGGCGCCCTCGCCGAGCAGGCGCTGGCGACGCTGCTGCAGCTGCCACCGTTCGGTGCCGTGGGCCAGGCTAATCTGCAGGCTGATCTCGTGCCGCACACACAGTGGCTCGGCGGCATGGCCCTTCTCGCTGCACCACCAGTGCAGGACACCCGACATGCCTGGCGTAGTGAGGTTCTGCACGTGCGCGAGCGACGCGAAACTGCCGTTCAGGCGGGCCGAGGCTGCCTGCACCAGCAGCGCCTGCACCAGCAGCGCCATGCCGACGGGGTGCACGCCGCAGACGCGGCTCGACAGACCACCTCAAGTCTGGGCGCGGTGACGAAGTTTGCGCTGGGTTTACTCAAGCTTGAAACGCTTCAAAGCTTGAAACGCGATGCGCGCGGGAGAAAGTGGGGTTGATTTATTCTTCAGAAGGGCTCTTCACACTTAGTATACGGCCTGCTCAGTACCGGGTCGGCGCCTTGGAACCCCAGATCCTTCCAGTACTGGATCGAGCCCTTCTCCCTCGGATTCACTTCGACCTTGAGCTCGCCCTCACCGACGGCCAGCCTCTTGACCACCTCGTCGAGGAGACGCCGCACGAGCTGGACGTTCTCCTTCTCCGCACAGACCAGCTGGAGCAAGACGTCCCGCGAGCGCCTCGAGGCCTCCTCCTTCCAGAGCACGAACCCGCGCAATTCGAACGGCGGCGACGGCGAGATGGCGAGGATCTGGTGCGTGGTCTTGTCCGCCTTCAGGACGAACTTGGCCCGGAACTTGGGCAGCACGTAGGTGAGGCACTCGAGCGTCTGGTCCTCGACCGCCGTGAGCGCCTCGTCCTGGCTAGCGTCACGAATCGTGACCGACGACGAATCACCACTCTGCTCGGCGCCATTCGCATGCGTGGCAGGTGGCTCCTGGCTTTCCGAGGGTGCCGCGGCCGCCGCTGCCAGCTCTGCCTCGTGCTGAGCGTCCGCTTCCAGCGCCCTTTCGCCGAGCTTTGCGGACAGGTCGGCGTACTGTCGGGCACGCTTGCCCAGCGCTGTTGCCTCCGACTGCGCCTTCTCGATCTGCGCGTCCAGCTCCGCAATCTCTTCGTCAAGTGCTGCGACCGACATCCCGCTGCGGTGTGTTGCTGTGTTTCCGCCAACAGCTGAGAGAATGGGTTGCTGCGAAGAATGCGCCCTTCCTAAAGAATGCGGCCAAGCTGCGTTGGTTTGCGGGCTTGGCTCTGATGAAATTATACCCCGGCCCACGACAGTTCAGTACCATGCTCCGGCGTATACGTCCGTTTCGCGCGGAAGCCCTTCTTGCCCGCTTCCTTCCCCCTTTTGGGCGGCCGATCTCGCCCCGTGCTCTTTGCCGGCTGGCCCTTTGCAGCTTTGCGCTTCTTCTTCGAACGTGAGCTCGACGATTCATGGCCATCGCTGCTCTGCTCCGATGTGGCGCTCTTGCCAGTGCCAGCCACCCACTTCTTGCCGGCAGCACACTTTGACTTCTCGGCGCTGTAGGTGCACGGGTTGACCATCCCGTCGGGCCGGCCCAAATACGCTTGCTCACACTTGTCGCGCTTGCCAGAGTAGGCGCCGCACCACTTTGGTGACGCGAGCGCCCGCAGATTCACCTTGCCCGTCACGTCCACAGCGGCTGGCTGCGAGCCAAACAGCGAGCCAGCTGGCTTCGCGCGCCTCGTCAGCGAACCCGGCCGCCAGTTCAGGGTGAGGTTGCGCAGGCTCGACAGCATGGCAGTCGCATGGCCTGCTACGGTGCTGCTCGCGTGCTGCTGCTTCTGCTGCTTACGCAGTTGCGCCTGCTCCTTCTTTGTCTTGCGAGCCTGTGGCGTCGGTGGCCGAGCCCGTTCCTTGGGCAGCAATTGCGCCACCGGCGAGTACAGCCAAGACGCAGGAGGCCCTCCGTGCGCTGCGGCCGCCTTTTGTAAATGAAGTGGCATCAGCTTTGGGCCGGCCGCTGCGGCCTCTGAGCGTGATAGGGCGGCAAATTTGCTGGGATCCACCTCGAAGTCGCTGCTCGGCCCTCCAAACTCGAGAGGGATCTGTGGGCCGGGCACGTAGCCCATGGTGCGGAGCAGCACTGCAGCAACGGAGCGGTTGTTGCTGACGGTCGTCTCCTCTTCGGGCGTCCATTGCCGAGATCGGCCCAAACGCTGCAGAGGGCGTGTCGTCGACTTGCTCCGACTCCTGCTCCTTCGCTTGGTCGCACGTGCCGAGGGCTTGGCCTCGCTGCTGCACATTGCGCAGGTACGGCACTTGCAAAACTTGCAGTGACGCTGCGATCGCTCCGCCTTGCAACTGGAGTCGCACGATGCTGTGGAGGAGCACGCGCGCTTCGTTGTGACCGAGCCGAGCAGTCCAACGAGCACGACCAGCAGCGCGGAGACGCGCATGCCACGGGCGCTCTGCAATCCGCTCGCCGCGAGGACGGCGCGCGCGCGCGGCGGGCGGACTACCGCCGCTTCCGCCGCAGCCGCAGCTTGCCGGCGGCCACCGCTGCCACCGCTGCCACCGCTGCCACCGCTGCCACCGCTGCCGCTCCTCCTGTGCCGCCCGGTATGTGGGGAGGCGAGTCACGCAGCTTGCCACCCGCTCAATGCGCTCGGCTGATGGCAAACGATGCCTTGGTCGTCGCGCCGGCACACGGCTTCATCTGGTGCCCCAATGCCAAGGTCGGCACCACGACGTGGTACGAGATCCTGCGGCGCAAGCTCATGCCGGATTTCAAATCGATGCCGCGCTGCTTTCAGTCCGCATGTCCAGACAGGAGCGTGTACAAGGGTGCATACCCTCTGACCGTGCCAGGCGACATGAAGGAGCGCAGCGAGCTGTGCGATCGCTACAGGTTCGTCTCGTTCACGTTTGTGCGCAATCCGTGGGATCGGCTGGCCTCGGCCTACTTGAGCAAGATTGCGCGCCCGACGGTCAAGGACCGACAGGCTCGCGAGGTGCAGGAGCGCATCCGCGAGGTCTTTGGGCTCAAACGCAAGAGCCGCGTCTCCTTTGGCCACTTCATCCGGTGGGTCGTGCAGCAAAACTCCAGCTCGATGAACGCGCACTGGCGGCTTCACTCTGACCGCTGCGACACCCTGCACACCCCGTACGAGTTCATTGGTCGGTACGAGACCATCCAGGAGGACATCCTGCACATTCTCGGCCTCCTCGGGTGGAGCCCGTCGCTCATTCCAGCGACGCACTGGTCGACGCTGGATCGCAAGGGCAAGGAGGAGACGAGGCTGAACGAGTCGGCGAAGCTGCTCAAGCTATATGACTCGCCACAGCTCGTCGAGCTGGTGGCGCGCAAATACCGGAACGACATCGTGCCGTTCGGGTACACGTTCCCGGGTAGACGTCCCGACACGTAGCGCGTTAGATACACGGTTGTTTGGTATTGGTATTGTATGGTCTTCCTGTGACGCTGCCGTTGGTGCGTCAGTACCTTTGGTGGTGTCCCCCCTGCCCCCTAAACTTCCCACGGCCGCGTAGCCAGTCTCGCCGGACACCAGGACTCGTTAGTCGTAGCTGTTCTGCAGCAATGGATGACGACGAGGCCTGGGACCCCCACGCCCAGTGCAGCAGGCTACCCGGCTGCAACATAATGGACGCGACGCCCGGCAACATCACCGACTACTGCTGCGGCAGCTTCAGCCTCGTGCAACGCGATCTCGAGGCCACGCTGAGCCCAGGACGCGCTGCGGAGGTGCTGGCGCTGCTCGCACGAGTGCGCATCCCGGAGGCGTTCGAGTCGCGGCTCGAGATGGTGTGCCTCAAGAAGGTGTCGCTTTTCCTGCACCTCCAGGGCTCTTCGCTCGAGCGCCAGCTCGCGCAGCTCGCGACGTTCTGGCACGGTGAGCACGAGCAGGACCCGAGCTGCCCGAGCATTTGGCGCCACTCGGCGCGGCTGACGGAGCTCAGTGACGCGCGCATGCAGTGCTCCGGCGCGTGCACGGCCACCGCCGACGCACGCACGCTGGGCAAGCTGATCTGCTCGATGCCTCGGCACCCTGAGAAGCAGCCCAAGGAGTTCCTGCGCGACCTGCCGCACTCGCTCCACGCTTGGAGGACCGTCAAGCAGGCGGCAGCGGCGACTGACCTGCCCGAGCTGGCCACCACGGAAGAGGCACACACGGAGCCGTCGCCGTCGTGGCACCGCGCCGTGCGAGAGGCGCTCGAGGAGCAGCAGTGGCCACCGAGCGTCACGGCGGTCGTGCATGCGGTGCTGCTGTGCCGCGGCGCTGACAAGGCGCTGCGCATGCGCGACACGCTGCTGCGCGGGCGGCTCGCGATGGAGGCCGCCGTCACGTGGGCGGAGCGCGTGCTCGACGCCCTCGACAGCACGCCCACGCCGGAGGAGGTGGCGCGGTCGGTGGCGTGCGCCGCTCCGCTCCGCACGACCGACGACGACGCGGAGGATGCGAGGCAGGCGATGGCGCAGGCGACGGTGCGCTCCGATGCCGAGGAGGACTGCGGCGGCGGCGCCGGCGGTGACGCAGGTACGGCGGATTGCGGCTGTGGCGAATACGGCGTGGGCAAAGGCGGGGACGGCGGCGGCGGCGGCGGCGGCGGCGGGGGTGCGGCCAAGACCGGCAAGGCGCTGACGCCAGAGAAGGCGGCGGTGGCGGCGGCGATGAAGCGGCACCGGCACGCCAACCTCGTGCGGGGTGCGCTGCCGGTGCTGCGGGTGGTGGCGTCGTGGCTGCGCGCCATCGAGGAGTCGTCCGAGGGCGGCGCATCGGCGTGCGGCGCCGCGCGGCTCTTTGTGGCCGGGGACAGCCGCGAGGACGAACCGAGGGGGGCGCAGCCCGCGCTGTGCACGCCGGGCAGCGCCGAGAGCGGCCAGCTCTTCGCCGCCTTCCGCGCCGTCGAGGGCCGCTACCGCCCGCAGATGCAGGCCGCCATCCGCGCGCACGGCTGGCCGGCGCACATTGCCGAGCGGCGCGGCGTGCTGCGCGAGGTCGCTCCCGACAACAAGCAGTGCACCAGCTGCAGCGGCCACTTCTCGGCGCTCTGGTGCCACCGCGGCGTCTGCTGCGAGTGCGAGGCGGCGGTGCGCGCGCGGCGCCGCTGCCCGTTCAACGCGGCGTGCTCGCCGGCGTGGTTCTGCTTGCACGCCAACCGCTGCGTCGTCTGCGACGCGCACTCGTGCGAGGAGTGCCGCCTCGAGCGCGGCGCCGCCGAGGCGGTCGCCGCCGCCGCCGCGCGCGTCGCGCCCGCGCGCATCGCCGTCGACTTTGACCGGACGCTCGCGACGACGCGGAGCGGCGCCAAGCCCATCTTTGGCAAGCACGGCTGCGACGAGGACCTGCTCGCGCTGCTGTGGGAGCGGCGCGGCGCGTGCCTCATCCTGACGCGCAACGGCCACACCGCCGCGATCCGCGCCTTCCTCGCGGCGCACGGCGCGCCGCCCGACGTCGAGATCCGCCACGCCAAGAAGGGGCAGCCCAAGGGCGAGCTGCTGCGCGAGGGGATGCGCGAGGGCGACGTGGCGCTCCTCGTCGACGACAGCATCGCCGAGCTCGTCCACCCGAGCGCCGCCGAGCATCCCGCCGTGCACCGCGTGCTCTTCGTGAGAGGCCTGCTGTGAGTGTGAGAAGAGGCGGAGCGAAACGCCCCCGCTTCTGTGTTTTCTTTTTGTTCAATACACGTTTACGCGCGCGTGCTGCTCGCTACGCGCTACGCTACACACAACTCATGAGCCGGGCAGGAGCGGGATGGTGATGGCGCTGTGCGCGTGCATGGCGACGGGCATCTGGAGGTCGCGGCAGACGCGCCACGGCCGCTGGCGGTTGCGCACAACGCCATCCTCCGCGCGCGCGTCGTCCGCCTCGCCGGGCGGCAGCGGCCGCGGCAGGTCGGCGCGCGAGCCCGCCCAGCAGCAGACGGTGGCGTCGAAGCCGTGTCGATGGCCGTTGTCGACGGCGCCGCCCGAGATGTACAGCCGGTCGTGGACGACGCTCATGTCGGCGCCGACGCGCCCGCTGCTCCCGACGTCGCCCAGCCGCGCCCACTCGCCGCGGTGCCACGCGGGCGCGCCGCCGCCGCCGCCGCCGCCGCCGCCAGCGCCGGCGCCGCCGTCGACGGCACCGTCGGGAGGCCCGAGGAAGCCGAAGGCGGCGACGTAGCAGCCGGCCGTGTAGGAGGAGCCGCGCCCCTGGCTCACGACCAGGTGGTCGCCCCACTCGACACACGCCTGCGACGACGAGCCGAGCTCGGCCGGCGGCGCGGCCGCCTGCATCCAGCCGTCCTGCGGCCGCCGCGTGTTGAACGCCCAGAGCGCGCCCTCGAGCAGCACGAGCAGCCGCCCCCACACGGCGCCCACCGGCATGAAGGCCGCCGCGCCGCGCGGGCCAAACGCGTCGCGCGGCAGCTCGGCCGCGAGAGCGCTCCAGCGGCGCGACGCCAGGTCGAGCACCGCGCACTGCGACGCGCCGACGCCGCGCGCGACGTACTCGCCGCCGAAGACGTAGACGCGCCCGTCGACGTGCGCGCCGCCGCAGCCGTGCCGCGCGCACGGCATGTCGGGCAGCCGCTCGACCGAGTGCGTGAGCGCGTCGTAGAGCCACGCCGACGAGTAGAAGGCGTTGCAGCGCGACGGGTGGTCGCCGCAGCCGCCCGCCACGACGAAGCGGCCGCGGCCTACGCCGACGACGGCGCAGTCCATCCGCACAAACGACTCGTCGGCGCCGAAGACCCTGCCGGCGCCGCCGTGCAGCACCGCCCACGCCGGCGGGGCCGCCGGCGGCAGCGAGATGCAGCTCCACTCGGAGACGATCCGCCCCATTGCATAGCCGGTGGTCAGCGCGAGCGTCTCGCGCGGCGGGAAAAAGGAGGCGATGTGCAGGCACAGGCCCTCCTCGCCGTGCAGCTTGCCCAGCAGAAATTCGGCCGCGACGCGCAGCTCGAGCTGCCGCTCCCACACGACGCGCACCAGCAGCGCGTCGCGGTCGGCCGGCCGCGCCGCCTTGATCAGGTTACATCGGCGCACCGAGAGCTGCCTGCGATCGCCGTGGAGCAGCGCGACCGGCACGCGGTCGGCCTCGGCGGGCTTCTCGAGCACGCGGGCAGCCGCGTAGTTGTGCTGCGGCTGCGCCGCGAGCCCGACGACGACGACGACGTCTTTCGGCTCGAGCGCGAGCGAGGCGAGGCGGTGCGTCGTGGCCTCGAGGCTGTCGTCGGTCATCGGGTTGACTTGGTTGTTGGTTAGACGCGAGGTCCTGTGCGCAGGTCTACTGT
>Ga0209713_10002767_pt1 | contig 10955 bp, 3 predicted proteins | sample ArcOceMetagenome_3_FD_187444 | JGI IMG/M metagenome (GOLD analysis project Ga0209713, IMG submission 187444) | Marine eukaryotic phytoplankton communities from Arctic Ocean - Arctic Ocean- Svalbard ARC20M Metagenome (SPAdes) (version 2) | ecosystem: Environmental > Aquatic > Marine > Oceanic...
GGAGAAGGCGGCGGCGGAGAAGCTGGCGGCGGAGAGGGCGGCGGCGGAGAAGGCGGCGGCGGAGAAGCTGGCGGCAGAGAGGGCGGCGGCGGAGAAGGCGGCGGCGGAGAAGGTGGCCGCGGAGAAAGCGGCAGCAGCTGCGCAAGCGGCGGCGGATGCGGCGGTGGTCGCAACCCTCCTGGGCATCGCATCGGAAGCCGTGGACGCGGCCATCCTCGAAGCGGACTACGAGTTGGCTCTGCAGGAGGTCGAGACGATGGTGGGGGTGGTGTGCGACCCGATGAGGCTCGCGGCGGTGGCCTTTGTGAACGACGTCATGTGGGGAGCAGGGCCAGCGGCAGGCTCGGCGCAGGCGGCAGCGGGCGGCGTGGTGGACGCGGCGGCGCTGCAGCGGCAAGCCGAGGCGCGGCTGATTGCGCTCAACCAGCTGAGTGCGCAGCACCTCGACGAGATCTTCGATGACCCGGGCTACTTTGGCCGCGCGGCGGCCGAGGCGGAGGAGGCGGTGCGTGCGGCCACCGAGGCGGCCGACGCCGCGAAGGCGAAGGCCAAGCGAGAGCGCGGCGCGGCGACGAGGGTGCAGAGGGTGCGGCGCGGCTACCAGACGCGCAAGGACCTCGTGGCGGAGCGCAAGGCGGCGAGGGCGCGCGAGGAGGAGCAGCGCATCCTCGCGGCCGAGTTCGAGGAGGAGCAGAGGCGGCGCGCGACGGGCTCTCGCGCGGCGACGCAGATGCAGGCGCGCGCGCGCGGCATGGGCGCGCGCGGGAGCGACGACCTTGCCCAGCGGAGGGCGGCGGCGGAGGCGGCGGCGGCGGCGGCGCTCCTGCGGCGGCAGCACGCCGCGGCGGTGCGCATCCAGAAGACGTACCGCGCGATGGTCTCGCGCCGCCGCACGTCCATCTTCACCGACCGTGACACGCGCCGCAAGCTGATCGAGCTCTCCAAGGGCTTCGACGACGACATGCGCCGCCTCAAGGCGCGGTCGAGGGCGGCGATCGTCGTGCAGAGGTATGCGCGTGGCTACGTTGCACGCGGCCGGACGCGCGTGGCGCGGCGGCGCGCGGCGGAGGCGACCCGTGCCATCCTGCGCTCGCTCGCCGTGTCGGGGGCGCCGCTGCTCGCATGCCGCTCGGCGCGCGTGGCGCACGGGATGCCTGCCGGCTGCAGCCTGACGCTGCTGCCTGGCGAGCTCAAGGCGCCGGGCGGCAGGCGCTCGCGCAGCGCGGCGGCGACGACGACGCGGCGCGGCGGCGGCGGCGGCGGCGGCGGCGGCGGTGGCCGCGGCCGCGGTGGCGGCGGCAACCAGACACGGCTGAGTCGCCCCCCCTCGCGCGGTGTGGCGGCGTACTTCCCTCGCGAGATCAACCTCGACAAGGTGGAGCGCGCCGCCCTCGGCCTGCCGGAGCTCGCCTCGGCCTCGCCCCGATCTCCACTCGACCTCGGTCGCTCGCCACGCGCGCCGTCGCCCCTGCCGCCCGCGCCCTTGTTCCGGCCCGACACGGCCGCAAGCGAGCTCCAAGTCAACCTCGCCACCAACACCTACTCGGGCGAGAACAGCGGCCGCCAGTCGCCATCGCCCGCCGTCGCCACGCTCAGGCCGATCGCCAGCAGTGGCTTCCGTGCCAGCCCTGGCGCTGGCGCGGGCCGGCCGGCGACGTCGTGTGCGGCGCTCGGGACAGCGTTCCAGCCCTTGCCGCCCATGGGCGCGGCGGCGGCGGCAGAGGCGGCGATGCAGCGACCTACCACGGTGGACGACATGTACATGGAGGGCGGCGGCTCGCGTCTCGGCTCGCGTGCCGGGCCGCGGCAGTCGCTCAGTCAGTCGCTGTATCTGATGGCGGAGGAGCGCCAGATGGACAAGCACAGCCACGACTTCAGCAACGCCAACCACTCCGATCTGCGCGACATCGACCCGCACAAGCCGCCGGATATAGTCGACCTCGAGGCGGCTGCGGCGGGGGCAGTGGTGCCTGCTGGCACGTCCTTCTCCGGGGCGCGCCGTGGCATCTACGGCAGCAGCCTGGCACGTGTCGGCATGGAGCTGGCGGACGGATCGCGCGCTGCCGTCGTCGACGTCTTCAACCACAACGGCGAGGCGGCGACTGAGGCGGACGTGTGCCGCCGCGCGCACCGCAGGCCACCCGTGCACGAGATGGCCGATGGCAGCGGCGGCCTCGTCGACGCCGAGACGCTCCGCTCGCGCAACTTGCTGCGTGCCTCCGAGGCAGAGATGGCGGTGCAGGCCATCGAGCAGGTGGCGGCCGAGTCGGCGGCCGACGGGAAGGAGATGCGCCGCCGCTACCGCGAGGAGTACATCGAGAGCCTCCGCCGCAAGCAGGCCATCCAGTCGGCGCAGGGCGACCGCCCCGCCAGCGGATGGGCGGCGCCCCCGCCGACCCAGTCGCGGCGCAAGGCCGAATCCTTCCAGTGGGCGTCGCTCGAGTGGCTCGAGGCGCCGGCCTACCGAAAGCGCCCCTTGCCGTCGTCGCCCGCGCAGCTGCCTGCCCTCAGCAACGCGGCGTCGACGGCGGCGGTGGCGGGCCGTGCCAAGCCACAGCGCACGCCCACATGCGGCCTTGCAGGATCGGCATCCGCGCCCAAAATTCTCGGCCAGAAGCCACACGCTCGAGCGCAGCCCGCCGCCGCTCCGCGTCAACCGCGCGGCGCGTGGTAGCCCTGATTACACTTATGGTCAGAGGGGTTTGTTTTGTTTAGGTGACTTCTATTCTTAATGGTAGTAACTATTGCCCATTGGCAAACACTGTACGTATAGTAGACTGTACGGAATATTGCTACGGAAGAGCAAGCAGCTCCTCGATGGCGCGGAGCGGCCCAAAGTGCCCGCCGTATTTCGCGACGACCATCCGATCGACCTCGGCTGCAAAGTGGCGCAGCACGCCGTCCCACTCGGCACGGGCGGGGCGGCACGCGCGCGCGAGAAAGCCGCAGAGGAAGCCGAGCTCCTCGAGGCGCCACGCGGCGAACAGCGCCTGCGCGTACTCCAGCAGCGGCTCCGCCGACGGCTGGCCCGCGCGGACCCACTCGCTCAGGTGCGGCCTCACGTCCTGCCAGTCCTCAACGACGACCAGCGCCGGCGCGTCGGCCGCCGCTGCGTCCGGGCGGCTACCTGCGCCACCGCTGCCGCCGCCACCATCGCCGTGGGCGCCACCCACCGCATCTGACGGACCCGCAGCGCCGCCACCCCCAGCGAAGAGGGAGGCGCGCGCACTGTCTCTGCCGGCGGCGCGCTCACCGCGGCCCGGGCTGCCGCGCGAGCGGTTGAGGGGCGACCCGCGCGGCCGCGCGGGTGATCTGCCGCGGCCTCCCCGGCCGCCACCGCGTCCTCTGGCTGCTGGCGGTGCTGCTCGCCGGGGCGGCGGTGGCGGTGGCATGGCCGGAGGCGGCTGCAAGGGCGACGGCGGGCGCTGCGCCCCGCATATGGCGCACGTGAGGAACGCGCCCTGGTCGCCCTTGTGCTCGAAGGTGCACGCGGGGCATATCCAGCTCTCGCCACGCGGCGGGGCGGCGGCGGGCGGCGGCGGCGGGGCGGCGGCGGGGGGCGGCGCAGCGGCGGAAGAGGAGGAGGCGGCAAAGGCACGCGCGGCGGCGCGGCTGCTCTCTTCGTCTCGGTAGTGCTGCTGGATGTCTGTCGGCATGTGTTGCAGCATGTCCGGCGCCACCTGCGAGAGCGACGGCAGCGCAAACCGCTCCGCGGGCGACGCGGCAGTGGGCGGCGGCGCGGCGGCGCGCGGAGAGAGCTCCGGCGAGTGGAATTGCGGCGGCGAGGGCGGCTGCGGCGAGGGCGGCTGCGGCGAGGGCGGCTGCGGCGAGGGCGGCTGCGGCGAGGGCGGCTGCTCGGGCGCAATGGGCGCGGGTCGGCCACCGCCTCGCGATATGGCCGTGGCGGCAGCGGCGCCGCGTGCCGCGCTCAGCAGCACCGACGTCCTCTCGCCGTAGCGCGCACGCAGTTCGTCGGCGCCGAGATCGACGAAGGCACCGCACGTGAAGATGTCGTCGTCATTCAGCAGCATCTCGTACTCGGCATGCCGCAGCCCGGCAGCCAGCAGGCCGGAGACGGGGCGCCCGCGCAGCGCCGTCTGCTCAGCGTCAGCGCCGTCGAGCCACACGACACGCGGCGAGGGGCCACACGCCTGCGCATCGAGCGAGTCGAGCGCCGCGAGGCGTGCGAGCGTCTGCAGGCGCGCCACGCCCACCGCCACGCGCGCCGCGGCGGCCATCGACTCCTCCGGCTGCCCGTCGCTGCTCGCGAGGTCGGATGCGAGCTGCGACAGCAGTGGCGTCGACAGCGCGCTCGCGGGGAGCGCCGTCGCCGAGACGGCGCCGAGGCGTGGCGGTGCCTCCGGCACGGCCTTCGCCGCCACGCCCGCCAGGCGCTCGCCGAGCAAGCGCCGCAAGCGCCGCCGCTCCTCGGACAGGTCGCCACCGCCGTCGCCGTCGTGCTCGTCGTCGTGCTCGCAGAGCACGCACACAAACCAGCGGCGAGGGTCGTCACGGCGCTGCCGCTTGGCGTCGCTCGGCTCCTCATCCACCTGCCCGGGCTGATCCTCCGTGGTCGCGACCGCCGCCTCTTCCTCCTCCGGCGCCGCCGCCACCGCCGCCGCAGCCCCCGCATCCTCCACCGCGACTGGCGCCTTTGGGGCCCACAGCCGTCGCAGGTCACCCGCGGCGGCGGTGGGCGTGGCGAGGCCCTCGAGCGAGACCGAGAGCCGCTTCACGAAGCACGTCGCCGCGGCGCGCCCGTTCCACGTGTGCTTCGTCGCGACGCGCTGCAGCAGCACGCTCACCTGCCGCACCACCGCCTCCACCGCCTCGGCCATCCTCGTGCCCGCCCCCATCTCGTCGTCGAAGCTCAGCGCACCGTCGGCCAGCGCCGAGGCGACGCGCAAATTGAGCTCCTCGGCGGTGCTGTGCTCATCGGGCTCCGGCGCGTTGCGGCACTGCGTGCAGCCCGCGCAGCTGAGGGCGCAGCGCGCACCGAGCGCGTTGTAGTCAAAGAGCCTCGCGGAAAGTTTTATGCGGCTCGGCGCGAGGCCGTGGCGCGAGCGGTGGAGCGCGGCGTTCTGCAGCAGCTCGAGGCCGATGCTCTCGAGCCACGGCCGCAGCGCCGCCGCGTCGCTGTGCGCCATCGGTCGCAGAGGGTCGCCTCCGCTGGTACCCGTGCTCGCGTTGCCCGCGCCTACAACGCCATTTGCGTGCTGGCCGTACGCTGGCCGCTCGCGCACCGTGAGCGAGCACGCCACCGAGATCTGCTGGCGGGGGCCACGCTCGCTCACGCCGGCCGTGCCGGGCGGCAGCAGGCCGCGGCACTCGTGCCACAGCGCATCGGCCTTCTCCTTCGCCTTCTCCTTCTCCTTCGGGCCCGCGCCGCTGAGGATGCTCGCGAGCGCGTCGCCTGCCGCCTCCGGCTGCAGCGGCCGCAGCTCGAGCAGGCTGGGGCCGCCACCGCCGCCACTGCCGCCGCCGCCGCCGCCGCCGCGCGCCTGCACCGCGGCGACGAGCGCCTGGCGCTGCGCGTCGGTGAGCCCCGGCGCGCTGAGCAGAGGCGACGCGCCGAGGACCGCGTCGACCTCGGCGGGCGTGAGCGCGGCGCACACGCCTCTTCCGCCGTGCTGCGGCTTGGCGCGGAGCGACGCGAGCTTGGCGAGGTGCATGGTGGGCGCGACGCCGACGCTCACGTGGAAGCCGAGCCTTGCGAGGCTCTCCTCCCGCAGCCGGCGCGCGAGGCGCTGCGCCGCGTCGGCGTCGTCGCTGGCGCAGTCGATCCACACCTCGTCGTACGACGACGCGTGCAGCTCGAGCACCGCGCGGCCGTCGCTGCTCTCGCGCGCGAGCTCCTCCCACAGCGCGATCAGCCGCGTCGAGCAGCGCTGGTACAGCCGGTACGTGACGCGGCCGATCGGGTCGGTCGGCACGTGCACGACGCAGCCGCTGGGGTGCCCGGCCTTGCGCAGCAGACTGCGCGCCTCGTCCGGTCTCATCTTCTTGCGCACGCCGCACGCCTTGGCCTGGTGGTTGACGGCGATGACGTCGTTGTGCTGCTGCACCACGAGCGGCCGGCCGCGCGGCCACCGCTGTGGCTCCTCCACCTGGTGGCACTGCGCGAAGAAGGCGTCGACGTCGACGTGCAACACGAGGCCGCCCGCGCCCACGCGCAGCTGCCGCCCGCCCGACGCGCCGGCAGCGGAGCGAGCGGCTGGCGCGGAAGGCGCCGCGGTGCTGCTGGAGGCGGCGGTGGCGGTGGCGGTGGCGGTGGCGGTGGCGGTGGCAGCAGGGGCGGTGGTGGTGGCAGAGGTGGCGGTGGCGGCAGGGTCGGTGGCTCTGGGGCGCATCAGCTGAGCGACGCCGCGCTGCTGCGGGTCGCGCAGCTGCTCCATCGCGTAGTCGGCCTCGCGCTGGCGCTTGTGGCTCCGAGCGCTGTCGACGATCCATGCCTCGGTGACGACGTGGTACTTGACGCCCTTCTTGCGCTTGTCATGCAGCGTGGTCATGAGGCCCGCGACCTTGGCGTCGCACACGTGGTCCATCACAAAGTGCGTCACCGAGCCCGACGGGTACTGCTCGTACTGGCCGCCGTGCTGCGTCACCATGTCGCTCAGCTCGTGCTTGGCCGTCGTCGTCGCGCCGTTGATGTGCAGCACGACGCCCGAGAGCGCGTCGGAGAGCCTCGGCACCTTGTCGTACTGATCGCGGAGCTTCTTGTTCTTGTCCTGCATGTAGTCCCTGTGGCCGCCCCAGCCGCCGCCACCCAGCCGCTCGCGCTCGCGCTTCTGAGCGCGCTCGTCGTCAGCGGCGGGCGAGCCCTTGCCCTCACGCCGCATCGTGTCCAGAGCCTGCGACAGGCTGCCGCGCGACATGGCCGCGGGCGAGCTGCACGCGGGCCACCCTAGCCACCCAGGCCAGCTGGCGCGCGTAAAACTCACCCAGATAGGGCGCGTAAATCACAGCAAGCAAGTCTGCCCAAGTCGTGCATGCGTGCAGCGGCAACACCTCAATTTAATCGGAACACGCCGCTTAAGCTGGCGGGGGCGGCGGTCAAAGCCTGTCCGTTGGTTTCGGGTGGGTGATGTTAAGGTGTGGTTGTGGGGTTGGCCACGGTAACGGTGAAGGGTACACGCTGTGGAACATGAGCGGCAACGAGCCCGACGCGAGCGGCGGCCCGGCCGAGGAGTGAGCGCGCGGCACGTCGCATCCATGGGACACGGGGGTGGAGGGGCCATCAGGGTACCATGTGTTGACAGCATTTACGTTATATTATATGTGCGCGGTAGTGAGACCTAAAGGCTAAAGGACACTCAACACTGATCATGCATCCACGGACGGGCACCCGTGCCCTCGAAATCTCAGGGCATCTGCATCTCCGCCAGGATGCTCAGATGGTCGGAGGGGTAGCGCATGCCGGGCAGGCGCGCCTCCTCGAGGTCGTCGACGGCGGGCGGCGCCAGCACGCTCGTCGGCTGCAGGCCCGAGTTGTGGAAGATGTAGTCGATCGAGTGCTTGACCTCCTTGGGGCCGCGCTTCTTCCACGTCGTCCACCAGCCGTCGTGCTCCGACTGCGGCAGCGGGTAGGCCGAGCGCAGCCCGAGCTTGTGGCCGAGCACCGCCGGCACGCACTTGGCCACCTGCTTGCCCGGCTCGTCGTACGGGTCGGTGTTGAAGTCGCCGCACAGCATGACAGCGTCGGCCTTGTCGGCGGCGCTCTCCTCGAGCGCGTCGAGGAGCTGCGTGATCTGCTTGGCGCGCAGGTCCTCGTTCGGCTGCGACACCTTGGCCTTCATGTGCGTCGTCGCCACGAGGAGCGTCGAGTCGCACTCCTTGTGCCGCAGCAGCGCGAGCAGGTACGGCCTGCCCGACTCCGAGCCGTCGTCCTCGACGAAGAAGCGGCGCTCGCTGCCGACGGGCGCGAAGGCGCTCTTCTTCCAGAGGATGGCGACGCCGTCCGAGTGGTAGCCAAACTCGAGGCACGGCGAGTTGCGCTTCGGCGCGTAGATGCCGTCGTACCCCGCCGTGCGCAGCGCGGGCAGCAGGAAGTCGGCGAAGTGGTCGCACTCCTGCACGGTCAGCACGTCGGGCAGGAAGCGGAGGATCTCCTCGACGAGGCGCAGCTTCCGCTTGCTCCAGTCGAAGACCACCTCGGGCTGCGCGACTGCGTCGAAGCCGCCGTACCCGCTCTCCTTGACGCCCGCGCGCCCAAAGGGCGGCTCGACGTGCGGACTGCTCGACAGACCCTCCGCGAGCAGATTGAACTGCATCACGGTGAACGAGGTCGTGAGGCGCAGCAGCTTCCGGGCCCGGCCGGCGAGAGAGACGCTGCGGCTCTGCATCTCGCGCGGCACGAGCGGTGGCAGGCCGAGCTTGGCGATGCGCTCTCGCAGCTGCGCGATGCCGGAAACGCCGGCAAGATCGGGGTCGAGGTCCGCCTTGGGCAGACGAATCGTCGCGTCCACCGTGTTAGTTGTCACCGGGCGGCTCTTTGCTGCCCAGACGCCGAGCAGCGAGCGGTGCTGCGAGAGCCGGCGGAACCAGCGCACGACGAGCACCGTCGATGCGCTCACGAGGAACTTGCCGGCGTGGCGACCCCACGACATCGATCGTTAGCCGTGACTCGCAGCGCGCGCTGTGTTGGCGAGCTACTTTCGGGTGATGTTACCCCGCAACATAATCATGGCGTAAATAGCCTAAATCTCCGCACGAATACACGCGTCCAGATCGGCGGGCGCCCAGATCAGCGTCTCGTCGTCGAGCTCGACCTGGTACGGGCACCACTGCTCGGGCGGCCACTCCGGCTCACGGTAGTAGTGCGCGATCACGGAGCCGCCGATCCACTCGCCGTCGGCCATCGCGCACTGCACGCGCGCGCCAACGTCGAAGCGGAACGGGCCCGCCTCGGCCGCGAGGTCCTCCTCGAAGGGCGCCCACGAGGCGCGGTACTCGCGCAGCTCGTCGTCGGTGCACAGGCACGCGTCGAGCGCCGCCGTGATCGCCGCCTCGTCGAGCCGCGTGCCGATGAAGACGAGCTCCTGCCGGCGGTCGCCGTCGGCGCCGTCGAAGAGCGTGCGCTCGGCGCCGTAGGCCTGCGGGTCGGGCAGGCACTTGCGCATGACCGGCTCGGGAAGCGTCGCCCACCACACACCGCCCGGCGTCAGCCGGAAGTGGCGGCCGGCATGCGACCACGTCGCGCAGCCCTGGTGGTCGCTGTCGACCCACACGGTGCCCTTGGAGCGGAGCACGCCCGCAAACGTGGCGTCCTTGCCCTCCGGCACGGGCGCGCCCGGGTCGAGCGACTCGCTGCCCAGCTTTGCGAGGCTGAGCGTCTTCTGCGGGATCGGCCAGCGATACAGCACCTCGACGAGCCGCTTGTTCTGGAACGGGCGACGCGCCCGGTACACAAACGTCGTGAAGCCGAGCTCCTCGGCCGAGTTGGGCACCTTGGCGGCCGGCCGGCAGGCGGGCTCCTCGCAGGATGCCGCCGGCGGCGCCGTGGTCAGCGCCTGGGCGAAGGTCTTGGCGGCCTGGCGCTTCAGGGCCTCGTCGACCTCGGGTCCTGGCTCGACCACCGTGAACTTGCCGCGCCCGGCGTCGAGCCTGGCGATGGCCTCGCGCAGCGCCTCCTCGGTGCACCCCGAGCCCGAGCCCATCACGACGACCTCGTTGGGGTGGGCGCCGGTGTCGGCCTTGCTCTTGGCGGACACCTCGGCGACGCCCTCGACGTCCATCAGCGCCTTCTTCAGGGCGTTGCCGCACCCGCCGCAGTTGATGCCGTTGAGCATGAACTCGAAGGCGGCAGGCGCATCGTCCTCCGGTTCGGGCTCCACCGCAGCAGAGGCGACCTGGCTCGGCAGCACATCGGAGAGCGCCGCGTCGCCAAACGTCGTCGAGACGATCGAGGCGCGCTCGTTGAGCACGCGGCACGCGGCGAGGGTCGTGCGCAGCTCGTCGTCGCTCGCGAGGTCGCACTTGTTGACGAGGATGACGTCGGCGGTCTCGATCTGCTTCAGGAGCAGCTCGATGACCGGCCGCTCGACGGCACACGTGTGCCCGTCGTCGTCGTGTGACTCGCCCGTCAGGTCCTCGCGCTCTTTCGCGGTCTGAACAGCTCCGTACATCTCAGGGAAGGCGTTGGCATCGACGAGCGCCACCTTCCGTTCCACCGCGACGCCGCCGGCACCGAGGGCGTACTGCACGTTGGTCGGATCGGCGACGCCACTCAGCTCGACGACGACGTGGTCGAAGGGCTCCTCGGCGCGCTCCAGCAGCGCCTTGACGGCAGGCGCCAGCTCGCCGGATGCGGAGCAGCACACGCACCCATTCTCAAGCTGCATCATCTCGACTCCATCGCCGACGTCCACAGTCGTGCGTCTGAGAGCCATGGCGTCCACGTTGACAGCCGCGACGTCGTTGACGACCACGGCGACGCGCAGGCCCTTCCGGTTGGTCAGGATGTGTGTGAGCGTCGTGGTCTTCCCCGTGCCGAGGAAGCCGCCAAGCAGCGTCGTGGGCGGGTCCACCCTCGCTCTGGGCGCGCGTGCAGCAGTGGCGGAGAGGCCAGAGGCGCAGGTGGCCGAGAGGAAGAGCGGGAGCAGGCGGACCGTCGTCATCAGTGAGCCAGATCTTGCGCTTGCCGGCTGGCAGCGCGTCATCAAGTTCGCGAGGTCGCGACGGGTCACAACACCCGACCGCGTTGCGTAAATCTTTATTTTTCCAGTGAGTCAAGTCAGTCAAGCCCTTGTTGACTGACTGTTTCCCGACTCGAGGCATGGTGCGTGGTTGGTATGTGACCGGTCCGGGTGGTCTCAATTGTGATCCATCCCTGGGCAGCTAGCGTGTAACATCAGCGCACGTGTATGACTCGTCGAAAAAGTCGCCGCTACTGGCTCCAGACGCTCGGCGGCGTGCCGGTCCCACTCCCAGGCTCGACCACGCGCGCGGAGGCCGCA
>Ga0209713_10002772_pt1 | contig 10951 bp, 3 predicted proteins | sample ArcOceMetagenome_3_FD_187444 | JGI IMG/M metagenome (GOLD analysis project Ga0209713, IMG submission 187444) | Marine eukaryotic phytoplankton communities from Arctic Ocean - Arctic Ocean- Svalbard ARC20M Metagenome (SPAdes) (version 2) | ecosystem: Environmental > Aquatic > Marine > Oceanic...
GAGCCCTTGATTTGGCCGGCAGACATGCCGACCGGCCCGTACTGCACACCACGACCTAATGGACCACAGGCTGGCCGAGTGACCACACAAAACACGACAGATGGACACGGGAGGAGGCGGTTCGTGCGATGCTCCCAGCACATGCAAAAGGAGCGGGCAGCTGAGCTGCTCCGCGAGGCGCAGGGTGGCTTGCGGAGCGGCCTGTGCGCGACGCCTTGACCAGCACGCTTATCGCGGCCTGGGGCCGCGCTGCCGCGAGCTCCGCGGACGCTGTGGTGGCAGGGCAGCGGAGAAGGGTCAGGTTGACCAGGGTGCCCGAGCTCACCGCCCCTTGAGCTCGTTTGTCGGCTCGTTCTCGCCCTTGACCATTCGCTCGAGCTTCTTGACCAGCCCATCTGCCACTCAAAAGGGGGCGCTCAACGGCTGCACCTTTGGGGGGGTGATCCTCACGCATTAGCGCACCGGGAGGAGAGATTCAACCGGCTTTTCTGGGCAACTTTGGTGCTGCGGAGAGGATGCGAGGGTTCTTCGCCGCCTGCGGCGCCTCTTTTGGGTCGAACTCGCGAGGTGAATACCACCATCTCCAGCCTGGCTTACTTTTTGGCCTGAAGAACCCACCAGTGACATGATCCATGCTATCCCTGAGGCTGCGGCGCGGATCCCTGACCTCTGAGAGGCCGTTTGTCCGTGAGGATCGCGCAGACAAAGCAAGGCGATTCATGGGCGAAACAGCTTGTAGAGCGAGCTGATGCACGAAAAAATAGGCGAAGCAGGGTGCTCATGGATTGTTAGAGGTCGAGAGAGAGAGAGACCCTACGGTCGACCCTACGTCTCACCTCAAGCTAGTTTTGCCCGTGGTTTTGCCGCTCTGCGCGCGGCAAGCGCCGAGCTGGCGGCAGCTGGCGCGAGCGAGCTGGGATCTCCAGCGCGCGTCGATGACGCTTTTTGACATGCTCGCCGAGGAGCCCGAGCAGCCGACCGGCGAGGAGGACGACGCGCGGCTCGTCGCCGTCGCGACGCTCGGCCGCGCGCTCCTCAACGTGACGCTCATCCAGGTGCTAGGCTACATGATGAAGAAGTACAAGCTCCTGCCCGAGACGGCGCTTCCCGGCGCCGGCGCCTTCATCGGGCTGGTCTCGCTGCCGTGCATCTACTTCCGCGCGGTCGCGACGCTCGACTTCGCGACCGTCAAGCTCGAAGTGCTCATCTCGCTCGTCGTCGGCAAGCTCCTCCTGATGGCGCTCTCGACCAAGCTGGGCGGCATGACGCGTCTCAAGGAGGCAGGCGCGGGCGACGGCGAGATGCGCGGCGGCGTCTTCGCGCTGCTCACGACCAACTCGGACGACCTCGGCCTCGGCCTCCCCGTGATGGGCGCGCTCTTCCCCGCGTCGATCGTCAAGATGTGCTTCGTGCTCAACGCGACGCAGGCGATGGTCTTCAACCCGCAGATCTTCATGCTCTTCGGCATCGGCGCGGCGAAGCGCGACGCCGAGCGCGCGGGCGCCGAGCCGGCGCCGATGCGCGCGCTCGTCCTCTCCGTGCTGCGCGGCCAGTGCAAGAACTTCCTCAACATCGCCGTCGTCTCGGGCCTCGTGTGGAACGTCGCGCTCGGGCGCGGGCGCGGCTGCGCGCTGCCCTTCTTCGTCGAGAACCTGCTCGTGGTGCTCGGCGCCGCCTTCGGGCCGGTCGTGCTCTTCCTCGGCGGCGCCGCCAACGTCGGCGCCTTCACGCAGCTCCTCGCGCTGCGCTCGGTCGTCATGCCGCTGCTGACGGTGCTGCTCAAGGTGCTGGTGCTGCCGACGTTCGTCACGGCGCTCACCGGCTGGCTCGGCGCGCCGCGCGAGACGGTCGACTTCGCGTTCGCCTTCTCGACGCTGCCGTCGGCCGCGTCGACGCTCGTCTTCGCCGCGCCGTACAAGCCGTCGGCCGACATGGCGTCCCTCATGTCGGCGAGCCTGCTGCTGCACAAGGTCGTCGGCTTCCCCGTGCTCTTCCTCGCCGCCGCCACCTTCACCACCTCCGACGCGCACGAGGTCGTCGCCGTCGAGGCGGCGGTCGCCTTCGACACGCAGGCGCTCTGCGTCGGCCTCGTCGGCGTGCTGCTGCTCTCGCGCACCTGGTATTCGGGCTGGAACGTCGCGCCGCTGCGCCCGCTCTACGGGCTGCTCGTCCTCACGGCCGGCTACTACGCGGCGTCGATCGCGGGCGGCGTGCTTCTCGGCACCAACGACATCGGCGACGACGACCCGCCGCCGCCGGGCTGGGCGCCGCCCGCGCTGCTCTTCGCCGTCACGTCCTTCTTCCGCTGGGCGTCGGACGCGACGGTCGTCGTGTGCGCGTGCGTGACGGTCCTCGAGACGAGGGCGCGGCTGCGGCAGGCGCACAACGTCAAGACCGCCGAGGCGTCGGCCGGACAGGGACAGGGACAGCACCCTGGCAAGCGCGCCGCCGAGCTCGCGGCGCCGCTGATGGGCGCGGTCGGCGTCAAGCGCGCGCCGATCCGGGCGGGCGGCGCGCTCGAGATGGGGATCTCGGCGCTCGTCGGCGTTGCGATGACGGCGCCGTGGCTGCTGCTCGGCCAGTACCCGCCGCAGACGGAGCTCGACACCCTGCTGCCGCTGTGGGTGCCGTACGCCTACGGCTACGACATGTCGCAGCCGCTCGTCTACGCGGTGGCGTACGCCCTCGGCGCCGCGACGCTGCTCGTGTGCGCCGGCGTCATCATCTCGGCCGACGCCCACGCGACCGAGCTCATCGGCGGCCGCCGCTCGATCCGGCTGCTGCGGCTGCGGCGCACCCACTCGTTCCTGGTGCGCTTCGAGGCCTTCCTCTTCGTGACGGCGACGCGGATGGCGCTCTCCGCCGCCATCTGCGCCGGGCTCTGCGTCAAGGGCAAGGAGGGCGGCGGCGCCGAGCTGACGGGCTCGCTCGCCATCATGCTGCTCGTGTCGTCGCTGCTCGCCAACTCGTCGGGGCTCGTGCTCTTCTTCCTCTTCGGCATGTCCGAGGGCATCTTCCGCGCGCCCGCCGCGGCGCTGCAGGCGCTCGTGCGCCGCGCCGCCGCCGCCGACGGCTGGGAGGGCGCCGCCGCCGTCGACGCCAAGGACGCCGCCGAGAAGGCGGGCGCGGGCTCCGGGTACGACGACGCGCCCACCGCGCGCGCCCTCCAGAAGGAGGAGGCCTCCGCCACCATCGGCGCCGCGTACCGGCGCCGCGCCTCGCTGAAGGCCGCCGCCGCCTCGCCGAAGGGGCCGGGATTCGCGTCGCCCTTCAACACGAACTTCGCGTCGCCCTTCAAGTTCGGCACCCCGTCGAAGGCTTGAGAAGGAGCTAGAAGGGGTGGCGCGGAGCCGACGCGGCCGGAGCGAGGCGCCGCATCTTTTTTTGGTTGTCCATTGTCCATCATGCCATTGCCTTGTGCAAACCCAAGCCAAGCCAAACGTAAGATATTATACAAAACAAATCTCCAAGACATGCGACGGAGCCGAGCGGAGCGTGCCCCGCTTGCGACTTGAGTACGGACTCAAATACGAGGCTGGGTCCTCACATGCGGGTCGCAACAGGTCGTCACTCGCTGTCGAACAGCGAAAATAGCGTGGTGCATATGATGCACGTGATCGTCACGCCGAGGATGTCCATCAGCACCTGGATCGCCGGGCCGGCGTGCGCCGCGTCGACGCCGTTGCGGTGCAGCAGGATCGGCAGCGCGGCGCCCACCAGCGTCGACGTCGCGACGATGCAGAAGACCGAGCCGCCGATGGCGATCGCCGACACGAAGCCGCCGCCGGTGAGGACGACGCGCAGCCACGCGACGGTGGCGAGCACCGCCCCGAGCACCACGCCCATTTTGCTCTCGGTCAGCACCACCTTGGCCGACGTCGCGCGGTTCACCTGGCCAGTCGCGAGGCCGCGGATGACGTTGACGGTGCTCTGGTTGCCCGCGTTGCCTCCGGCACCGACCAGCATCGTCAGAAACAGCGTCACGACCACGTGCTTCTGGATGAGCTCCTCGAACTGGCCCAAGATGATGCCGCTCGCCGACTGGATCACCATCAGCCCTGTCAGCACGCTCATGCGCTCGCGCAGCACGCCGACCGGCATTCCAAACCACTCCTCCTCGGCCTGCGGCCGCTTGTTGTACTTGTCGTCGTCATCGGCGTCCTTCATGTACTCTCCGCCCTCGAGGGAGTCTCGTCGCATGCGCAGCGGGGGATTCGCGACTAAGCGGAGTTTGGCGCGCAACGCAGGGGGTGAAGCACGTGGAAGGCGCGTCGCGGGCCCCGCGTCTCGCCTCAGGCAGCGCGGGCATGGGTGGGCGACGGGTGTAGGTCAAGGTCACACTTTATCCTTGAGTAGAGAGGTCGAACCACCGCACCACCGAGGTGTCCCCTTCGGGACTGACGACACCCGGCCTCACCGCCTCCCGTGCGGCTTACGCGAGGCTAACAGATGCCGATCGAGTTCGCGGAGGACTCGCCCGCGCACCGGCTGCACGTGCAGCAGGCGTACGAGAGCATCAAGGGCCTGCGCGGCTTTGCGGAGCGGATATCGAAGGCGGCGCACAAGTACTGCAAGCGCGGCACAGAGTACACCGAGGCGGGCTCGGTCTTCTGCACCGAGCTGGCGGGCTTCCCTGCGCTGGGCGACGACGGCCACGGCGGAAGCGGCGAGTGGGCCAGGCGCGGCATCGGCGCCGCGGTCGTCAAGGTGTGCAGCACGCTGCGAGAGGCGCACGAGCTCGGCCGCATCCAGATGGGGCAGACGGAGCAGATGATGGTGGCGTCGGTGATGGACCCGATGCGCGCCGAGACCGAGGTCCACCGGATCAAGGAGGCGAAGAAGCGCTTCGTCGGCTGCGACGAGGACTGGCGCGGCGCGCTCAAGGCGGCGCACAAGCTGCGGAACGACACGTCGGCGCCCAAGGCGTCGGAGAAGGACCGCGACCTGATCGGGAAGAAGCTGGCGTGCGAGCTCGCGCGCTTCGAGCTCGTCGCGACGCTCAACGACATCGAGCAGTCGGCGCAGGCGACGCTGCTCGAGGAGCTCGGCCGCACCGTCGCCGCGCAGCACGAGTACCACCAGGCGGTGGCCAACCGGATGCGCGAGCTGCAGAGCCACCTGGAGGGGCTGGTGCCGAGCGTGGCGGAGCGGCGCGAGGCGATCGCCGACGAGCTCGAGCGCAACGGCGCGACGCGCCACCACCTGCAGCAGCTGCAGCGCGCGCACCGCGACGGCGGCGGCGCGGGCGGCGCGCCGGCGGCGGCGGCGGCGGGCGCGGCCAAGCACTCCGGGCGGCAGGAGGGCTTCCTCTTCATCAAGGACAAGCCGAAGACGGTCTCGCGCGCCGCCAAGCACGTCGTCGGCAAGGGCGGCTCGTCGTGGCGGCGCGTCTGGTTCCGCCTCGAGGGCGGCAACCTGTACTACCGGTCGCGCGCCAAGATCGGCAAGGGCGGCGACGTCGGCGGCGCGTCCGGCGCGTCCGACGGCAGCAAGACGCCGCCGGAGCAGCCGGTCGACTACGAGGGGCAGCCGCAGCACGTGATCAACCTGCTGATCTGCACGGTGCAGGTGCACGAGCGCGAGCACGGCCGCCGCTTCTGCTTCGACGTCGTCTCGCCGTATGCGACGTACACGCTGCAGGCCGAGAGCGAGGCGTCGCTCGGCGAGTGGGTCGACGCGCTGCGCGCCGCCATCGAGGACAAGTTCTACTCGCTCGACCGCGAGGGCCCCGGCGACGACCTGCCAAACCTGCTCGAGGAGACCGACACGCCGGGCATGGCGGGGCTGATGCGCATGTCGACGGGCGGCGGCGGCGTCCACACCGGCCACGTCGGCAGCGAAAGGCTCACCAGCGGCATGGGCGACAGACGGTCGGAGCGGCACGGCCCGCTGGCGGCCCTCTCGCTCGACGAGGAGAACGGCGTGTGCGCCGACTGCGGCGACGCGTCGGCGCCGCCCGACTGGGCGGTGCTGCCGTGGGGGTCGCTGGTGTGCATCGGCTGCTCGGGGATCCACCGCTCGCTCGGCACGCACATCTCCAAGGTGCGGTCGGTGACCCTCGACTCGTGGGCGCCCGAGATGGCGGCGGCGATGCTCGCGCTGGGCAACCGCGCCGCCAACCGCGTGCTCGAGGCGGTGCCGCCGTCGGCCGTCACGCCGACGCCGCTGACGCGGCCGGTGGCGGCGGCGTCGCGCGCCGACAAGGAGGTGTACATCCGCCAGAAGTACGAGGCGCGCGCGATGGCGCGACGCGACGTGCCGCCGGCGCAGCTTCCGCGCGCGCTCTGCGAGGCGGCAAGAGGCGCGACCGCCGCGGCCGAGCTCGTGCAGCTGCTGCAGTGTGTCGCGCAGAGCGGCGCAGGCGCGGAGCTCGACGCACCCGGCGGCGACGGCGACGCCAGCGGGAGCGGCAGCGGCAGCGGCAGTGGGAGCGGCAGCGGCAGTGGGAGCGGCAGTGGCGACGGGCCGGTGCACTGCGCGGCTGCGGAGGACGCGCATCTCGGCTGCGAGCTGCTGCTGCTGGCGGGGGCGTCGCTCGAGGCGCGCGGCGCAAAGGGGCGCACGCCGCTCCACCACGCGGCGGCGGCGGGCGCGCTCGCGTGCGTGGCGCTGCTGCTGAGGCGAGGCGGCGACCCGCTGGCGACCGACGACGACGGCGCGACGCCCGCCGACCTCGCGGCAGCCAGCAGCGGCAGCGGCGGTGGCGGCAGTGGTGGTAGTGGCGAGGCGGTGGAGAAGGTGACGTCGCTGCTGCGTGACGCGGCGGCGAACGCGGCGGTGAGTCGCGGCTTCCGCGAGGCGGCCGTCGGCGGCGGCGGCGGCGCAGCGCCTCAACTCGTCGACGACGACGCCGCGACCGGCGATTCGAGCGGTGTCACGCTCACTGCTGGAGGCGGCGGCGCCGGCAGCGGGATCGGCGGTGCTGGCGGTGGTAACGGCGGCAGCGGCGGTCCCGGCGGCGGGAAGGGGTCGCTCAGCAAGCGGATCTGGCAGACGCTGACGGTGGGCTCGACCAAGACGCGCCTCCACCCGACCAACACGCTCAACCGAGCCAACTCGTTCGACGCCAAGCCGCGCGGCGCCGGCACCAGCGTCTCCTTCCCCATCTGGGAGGCGCGCGGCCGCGCCGACACGCCCGCGGGCGGCAGCGCCTCGTCAGCAGCTGGCAGCGGCGGCGGTGGCGGTGGTGGCGTGGGTGGAGGGCTGGAGCGGGTCGGCAGCGGAGGCGGCGGGCCGCCGCACGAGGAGTTCCGACGGACGCGCTCGTCGATCACGCACTCGACGCTCAAACTGCACCGGCGCAGCCGCTCCGACTTCGCGGTGCGCGACGCGCCAAGCAGCCTGATGACGCGCGGCCAGCTGGCGGAGCTCGCGTCGGCCGCCGCGCCGGGCACCGCCGTGCAGCTCGCCAGCACCGAGAGCGCCTTCTCGAACGAGGGGTCGAGCCCGCTCCGGCCGGCCGGGGTGGTGTGGCCGTCGTCACAGGCGTGGTCCGCCGAGCGCGATCGCGGCGCGTCGCAGTGCTCGCGCTCGTCAGCGTAGAGTCAATTAGCTCGAAAGTTGCAGAGTAATTCATTACGTGTGAGATCTGAAGACCGAATTGGGTCTTCAGGCGAGGCGAACCATGCCATCCATGGGAGGACGAACCACCCTCGAAATTACCCCCCAAAATTACAGTATAGCCAGCGGCAACCACGAAAATCACCGGTACATGGACTGTCTGGTCGCTCTCAACGCTCACTCTCACCCTCCCCGCGCACCCAGGCTCGGCAGGTGGCGTGCAGCAGCTCCTCCGCTGCGCATCACCCTTTCCCGCTCTATACCTGAAGGACTCGAGCCCTTGACATCGCCTTCGAGCCCTCTGCGAGCAATTTCTTCGAGTCCTCCGCGACCACCTTGGTGCCGACCTCGACTACCTTCGAGCCCTTAGCGCCCGCCTTCGAGCTCTCCGCGACAACCTTCGAGCCCGCGTCACGCGCAATGGTCTCGGCGCGGGACGCAGCCCTGGGCAGGGCGACGCCGCAATGAGCCTCGATTTCGTGGCCGACCCTACGCCAGCCGGAGCCGTCAGCTGGCCAGACCTTGACCTTCTGGGACATAGCGCCATCATCGAACGTCTTCTTGAGCCGGCCGAGCGAGTAGGTCTCAGTCGAGCATTCGCCCGCGCGAGGGCCGTCCCAGATGATCACGTAGTACTGCCGCTTTGCCCACTCCGGCTGGTCGGTGCCTTCCCCCTCGTTGCTGGCCTCTGCCCCGAGTGGGTCCACCAGGAAGCGCGCCGCCGCTGTCAGCACCTGACCGCCGACGTCGCCCATGGACTGCATCGTGGTGTTGAGCCACTTCATCGCCTCGGTCTCCTGCCCAACCCATCGTAGTCTGAGGTACACGGTGCCAGCGCTACTGTCGCTCGCCGACAGAGCCCGGGCTGCGTGCGGGGCAGCCTTCGCGGCTACTCCCTTGACACCTTCCATCACGCCCCTCTTTTTGACCGTTGAAAGCGTCACCTCCATCGACTTGCGTGACTCCTTCGTGAGCGCCGTGATGTCGACGTCAGCAGTGCCAATCTTGTCGTCGAGAGAGCCAGTGTCGAAGTCGAACACAACGAGTTTCAGCTGCTGCGACGCCATTTGGCCGCGCTCAATCTTGAAGTCGTACGTCTCGTCCCAGTGCGGCGTCAGCGTCTTCTTCTTGACCTTGCTCTTGAAGATCTGACCGGCGAGATGCATCTTGACATATGGGTCCGATTTGCCGTTCTCGTCGGCGGCAACCAAGCCCCTGGCGCTGTTCAGGGTGACGCGCAGAATTCCCTTCTCCTTGAGCGGGTCAGCAGAAGGGGGCTCTTCCTCCTCAGCTGCGACGGGGCCAGGCTTGAGCTGCTCCGACAGCGCGGCCGAGTCGTCTACGAGCTCAGGCGCCGGAGGGTGCGTCTCGCCACCCGGCGCCCAGCTCAGATGGAGCTGCACTTCGCCCTTGCCCGGTTCTGGCAGCTTGGTGGTGCAGGCGACCTGTCGTTCGGTGCGCAGCGGCGAGAGGTCGACTTTCGCCTCGCCCAGCTTGTCGTCCCTCGAGCCAAAGTCCCAGTCGAAGACCTGCAATGAGAGGCCCTCGGCAACCATCGCGCTCAGGTTGCCCTCAAACTGGATCACCTCGTCCCAGTCGGGATTGAGCGTGTTGCGGATCGTCTTGGACTTGTGGCTCTGCCCGGCCAGCGAGAGCGTGGCATACGGGTCGCTCAGCCCGTTTCGGTCGGCCGACATGAGGCCACGCGCCCGCTGAAGATGAATTTGCAGCGTGCCACTTTCTGCGTCGACGCCATCCGAGCTGGGGCCAGCCGTGCTCGCCCCGGCCGAAGCGTCGCCCTCCAGGGCAAGCTTTGACGACGCGGAGCGCACGGAACGACCCCTGAACATGGCCTGCACCTTGGTGGCGGCGTTCTCCTCCGACTTGTGCGCGACGACGACTTGGCGAGTGTTGCGCCCGCGGAACATCGACTGCACCTTGGTCGCAGCCACGTCCATCCATGGGGCGGACGCGAGGTCCACGTTGCTGGAACGTGTGTTCGAGGCCTTCATGTTCGGCACGACTTGGACCTCAGTCATCCCCGGTGGCGGCGCTATCTCCTTGATAGCGTACTTGCCGGCGGGGATGATGAGCTCGATCACGAGGCAGGCCATCCAGATGACGGGCACGATCGCGAGCAGCGACAAGCCTGGTCCAGACTCGACCGTCACAGGCCACCCATCGGGTACGACGACGCACGAGTTCTGGTAGTCGACGATCGGAACGATGGAGGCGACCGCAGGGATGATGCACAGCCAGATGTTGATGCCCTTCTTGCCCTGGTCGCTCTTGGCGGACCACCGTTGTAGGTAGACAAGCCCAACGCCAATCCGAGCGATGCTCAAGATGAGCATCGAAACGATCAGGTGATAGACCCGATTGGACGCGGGCAGGCAATGGTTCATCATGTTCATATCTCCGGTCGGGTCGGTCAGGATAATCTCGGTCAACCGGTAACACACGCCCGGCGTAACGTTTGCGACCGGGCTCGCCCAGGTCCAGTCCCACTCGTCGCTCGCACCAGAACTGGACTCGGCAAGCGGGGCAAGTGGCGGGGTGGGAGGCGAGGGCGCCGGGCGCGGCTCGAACACGCAGCATTCCTGGCGCTTGCCGTTCCCTCCCTGCTCTGTCGGCCTTGCGTCAACCTCTCTGGTGTGGCAGCTGTCGATGGTTAGAGGATCGACGGGTCTAAACTCCAAGTAATGGTCCACATAATACTGCGCCTCAGAACAGGTCATGTAGTCCACGCCCATGGGGACGAAAGCATGCCCCAGCGCAATTGCCGACGCATTCCTCGCCGCGTCGGGGTAGTAATCGGACGTCCTTCCCGTGTTGTTCAGGACTGCGAGGTGGGTCTCGTTTGAGTAGGAGGAACACATGGTCCCACCACCCCCGGGGCAGCTCATGTCGACCACCGAGTGTAGCTCCTGCGTCGGCGGAGAGCACAGCCTGGCCTTCTTGCTAAAAACCTGATCCGCCAGCATGACCGAGATGCTCACGCTGGTTCCATCGTAGGGCCCGTATGAGTGGATGTGGCCCTGGGTCCCGTCGCGATCGAAGACCGGGTTGCATTGGGAGCCCTGACCAATGCCCTCGTACGCCCACTCGTAGGAGTAAACGTAAATGTCATTGTCGCACGCATTGCCATACTCATCGACGGCCAGGTCGTACGCCCACGGCGCGTCTTGCAACCTGACCCCGACGGCATACGCCAGCTTCTGGTGGGGTCGGCTATGTTGGGCGTCGATGTCGGCCTGCTGGAACTCCTTGAACTCGGCGAGCGTCGCGGTGACGCGCGTCATCCCGTCGTCCAGCGATGAGAATTCAAAGTTTAGGTTTTCGTATCGACGGTCGGGGTGGTTGTCGAATGAAGTGATCAAGTCGACTTCGG
>Ga0209713_10002773_pt1 | contig 10950 bp, 6 predicted proteins | sample ArcOceMetagenome_3_FD_187444 | JGI IMG/M metagenome (GOLD analysis project Ga0209713, IMG submission 187444) | Marine eukaryotic phytoplankton communities from Arctic Ocean - Arctic Ocean- Svalbard ARC20M Metagenome (SPAdes) (version 2) | ecosystem: Environmental > Aquatic > Marine > Oceanic...
CGGCGAGAGAGGCGCTGCGCTCGCCTTGCAAGAGACGACCGAGAGCGAGCCTATGAGCGAGCAGATCGACACGTACAGCAGCACCTGTGTCTCGCCGTACGACGTGCCCGACGTCGTCTTCTGCGCCGACCAGAAGACGAGCAGCGACACCAGCAGCACCACGCACGCGCAATAGCCGAGGAAGATTGGCTGCGTCGCCATGTCCCAGATCTGCTCGACCGACGTGACGACCTGCTCCTCGGGCGCATAGCTCACGAGCACAAACGAGCCGATGGTGCACAGGAAGCAGCCCATCAGGCCGCAGATGTGCAGCCGCTCCTGCAAAAAGTAGTCGGCGAGGATCGCGGACACAATGATCGAGATGGCTCCGAGCGGCGTCACGAGGATCGCAGGCGCGTAGGCGTAGGCGGAGAAGTTGGCAAACTGCGGTGGGCGCAAGGCACGGTGTGAGGTGAGCGGCTGGGTGGTTGGGCTGCCAGCGCGCCGCGCACGCGCGGCGGCTGCTCTCGGGCGTCGCTGCGCTGGCGCAGCCGCGGCGGTGGCGAGAGCGCACCTCGCCGATCACCATCGTCGTGGTCCCTACCCACCAGAGCGGCTCGCGGAAGTAGGCGTAGCCGCCGGCTGCTGCTCTCTGTCCGCCCGCTCGACTAACACGCTGCAGCGCCTTCCGCGTGAGGACGAAGCTGCCACCGATAAAGGCGGACGAGGAAAAGGCCAGCGCCACGCCTATCACCTTCGGGTCACGGTGCAGCCTATGCACGTCGACGCTCTGCCATGCGTCCTCCGCCCTATGCAGAGCGGACATGACTGTCTCGACGGCATGCCCGCTCACGCCAGCGTTGTGAGACATGAGGCTATTCTGTGGCTCTCGAGTCGTCAGCGCCCGCCTCGCCAGCGCGAATCCCTGCGTCAGCTGCCACGACCCACGAGTTCGGGTCTTGGTGGTGTTGCGGGGTGGCGCGCGATGAGAGCCGCTGATTGTGGTCCCAATGTCCCAATGAGCTGATGCAGCTGCGCACGCGCGGCGGAGAGGGGGTGGTTAGGTCCGCGAGCAGCGTTGGCGCGGGTCGCGTGCTGCCGTGGAGCCATGCTGGCGCGCCTGAAGGACCAAGCCAACTTTCGCTGCTGCCTCCCGCGTGCGCTGCTCGCGCCCCTTCACGCGCGTGCCGCGATAAGTCTTTCGTCATCCCGTCGCTGCCGTCTGCTCTTCCCTCTCCTCTGGCGAATGAGTGATAATACCCTACTACGCGTGCGGGCCTGGACGGCTGTCGCGAAGCCACATTGCACTTGCGCGACGGTGTGTGTGCCAGGCCAGGCCGCCCGACTGCCCTCCCTCTCGCGGCAAAACTGCGTCGCGAATGAAGGACCGGCTCAAGGCGATCAAGCCGGCCAAGACCAAGGCGGGCCGGGGACGCGTCAAGGACGCGCTGCGCGCCTCGGTCAAGTCGAGCGGCGGCAATAGCTTCGAGAAGGCGCCGGCGGCACGGCGCCACCACACGGTGATAGGCGAGCGCGAGAAGCACCGGCTATCGACACAGCAGCACCGGGCGCGCTCCGACCAGATCCGACGCGAGACGCTGCTCGTCGAGCACACGCAGCAGGGGCGGACCAACGCCTTCATCGACGGCCGCTTCGGCGAGAACGACGAGTCGATGCCGCTCGAGGACAAGCTCATCCAGCGCTTCCAGCGCGAGCGGCAGCGGCAGATTAAGACGTCCAAATTCAGTCTGTCCGACGAGAGCCAGCCGTACGAGCTGACGCACGGCGGACGCAGCCTCGGCGAGATGACCGACAACCTCGACGACGGCGACTTTGGCGACTCGGACGAGGAGGACGAGCGCTTCGGCTTCGGCAACGCCGACATAGTCAAGGCGACGCACTTTGGTGGTGGGATGGACGCGAGCACGGAGCAGGACCGGCGCACTAAGCTCGAGGAGGCGATCGTGAAGAGCAAGCTCGCCAAGCTCGAGCGCAAGGAGCAGAAGGCCGGCGACGAGGCGTTGCTCAACCAGCTCGACTCCGACTTTATGGCGATGCGCGGCGCCATCTTCCGCTCCGCTAAAGACTCGGCGTCGACGAGCAAGCCGAGCAGGCCGGCAGCGGCGGCGTACGACGACTACGAGCAGCTCGAGAAGGCGCTGCAGAAGGAGCAGCGCGCGATGCCGAGCGATCGCCTCAAGACCGACGAGGTGCGCGCCACGCACGCCACGCGCGCCACGCACGCAGAGCACGCGGCGCGCGGCACGCGCAGCATACGACGCGCGGCCCGATGAAGATACCACATCCTTGATTTCTGTTCTGGTGAGCCCACACGGGCCATGATCACCACCTCTGTATCGTACCGAGGGCACCGCGAAACGCACCGCGCCACGACCACACGCGCGCCCCGGCCGGCACACGCGGCGAGGCCGTGCGCTCGAACGCTTGCTTTTGCCACTGCATCGCACAGGAGCTCGCGGCGGCAGAGGCAGAGCGCCTCGTGACTCTCGAGAAGGAGCGGATCGAGCGGATGATGCCAGACGGCGCTGTGATGGCGGCGGCGGGCGGCGCAGCGATCGCGACGGGCGACTCTCTCGAGGACAGCATCACGCCCGGCCTCGACTCGCGGAACAACGACCGCAACCGTGCGGTGATGCTGCACGGCGGTAAGTCAAAGGGCGGCGCGACCGATCGCCTCGGCAACTCGATCGGTGGCGAGGCCGAGGATGAGTTTGAGCTCGACGACGACGACGACGAGGAAGAGGAGGAGGAGGAGGAGGAGGATGGTGAGGAGGAGGAGGAGGAGGAGGAGGAGGAGGAGGGCGAGGAGGAGGGCGATGAGGAGGAGGGCGAGGACGAGGAGGACGACGACGACGTCGTGGTCATCGCGCCTCAGCTCAAGCGCAAGCGCGACGAGGCGGCGGCCGCCTTGGCGAGCGTGCCGTCTGCCGCGAGCAGCGGCGCCTCTGCGGCGCGCGGCAACGGCGCGGCGGTGGGTGGTGGTGCGCTGTCGCGGCCCGACGCCGAGGCGGAGCTGCCGTACACGTTCGACTGCCCCACGACGGCCGACGAGCTCGAGGATCTGATGGAGCTGGCGGGGCGCTCCGTGGCGAGGCAGCGGCAGCTGCTACACCGGCTGATGGCGGGGCACCATGTGAAGCTGCGCGACACCAACCGGCCGAAGCTGGCGACGCTGGCCGCGCTGCTGCTGGCGCGACTGCAGCGCCTCGCCGAGGAGGGGCGTGCCGAGGAGATGCAGCCGCTCTGCCCGGCGCTCTTCAGCCTTTGCGTGCAGATCCCCGTCGAGTTCTCGCTCGCCGCAATCGACGCCCTCGGCCGCGCCGCCGCCGCGTGGCACGCGCCGCGCGCCGCCGACGCCGACACCCATCATCACGCGCCGCTGCCGCCCGGCACGCTGGCGCTGCTGAGCCTTTGCGCGCAGATCTATCCGGTCTCCGACTTTCGCCACGTCGTGCTGACGCCCGCGTCGCTGCTCATCGCCGAGGCGCTCAGCCAGGCTGCGCTGCCCGCCAGTGGCGTCGCGCTGCGCCGCGGCCTCTTCCTGTGCAGCGTCGCGCTCCACTTTGTCTCGGCCGCCAAGCGATGGCACCCCGAGCTCCACGCCACCGCCTCGAAGCTGCTCACCGCGATGCTCGCTCCCACGTCCGACGGCGACGGCGGCGGCGGCGGCGGCGGCGGCGGCGGCGGCGGCGGCGGCGGCGGCGGTGGCGGCAGCGAGGCGCCTCGCTGGCTGCGTGTCCGGCAGCAGAAGCCACCGAAGGCGGCGGCCAAGGCGGCCGAGGCCGCGCAGCCAGCGCCGCTGAGCTTCGCCTCTCTGTGCGCCGACGCGGCCGCCGACGCGCCGGGCGCGCCGCCCATCGACGCGGCCGCCGCCGTCTATCGGCTGGTCGGGTCGATGGCGACGCTGTACAAGGACCTTCCGTCCTTCCTGGAGCTCTTTGGGCCGACGGCGGCGCTGCTCGCGGGCGTGGCCGCCGCGCAGCTGCCCGCGCCGCTGCGGGGTGTGCACGGCGCGACGCACGCGCAGCTCGAGCAGCTGCTCACGCGCGCGCAGCGGCTGCGGCTGCCGCTGCGCATGCAGGCGGTCGCGTCGGTGGCGATCAAGAGCTACAACCCGGCCTTCGAGGACGACTTCCAGCCGCACAAGAACATGGACCCCGACCGCGAGCGCGCCGAGACGCGGATGCTCAAGAAGCAGCACAAGCGCGAGCAGAAGGGCGCGATGCGCGAGCTGCGCAAGGACGGGAGCTTCCTGGCGCGCCACCGGCAGGAGGAGGAGGACAAGACGAGCAAGTACCTCGAGGACCGCGGCAAGCGCGCGATGGGCATCATGCAGGACCAGGAGGCCAACTGGAAGTCGATGAAGCGGGAGAAGAAGACGGGCAAGGTCAAGCCGGGCGGCAAGCCCAGCACGCTCGGTGCGCTGATCTGAGCTCAGCGACTTGGCTGGTACTGTACTGGTACTGTGGCACTGGTGTGTACGGCCCTGGTCACGGGGCTCTGGAGTATCGGGGCGTAAGTCGGATGAAACAAGCAACGACGTTAGTATTCCCTCACTCCAGACTATCTCTAGGTCGTCTCAAAACCAACTCTGCGGGAGGCGGCCCGCAATCACCTCGTCGAAGATCGTGCCCTGCGCGATCGAGACGGCCGAGGCGGCGGTGATCGCCGCCATCGCGATGCGGCCGTTGATCACCTCTGCCTTTTTGGTTAAGCCGACGCGGCCCTCGCGCGCGTAGCGCACCGGCCCAAACTCGAGCTGGTTGTCCTTGGCCTTGAGCTCGATGAGGTCGTTGACGACGCGCAGCGAGACGGGCCGCCCCTCGTTGATCTCCTGCAGCGGCCGCTCGTCCATCTTTGGCAGCGACTCGGCGACGGCGCGGGCGAGGTCGGCGATGAAGTCGGTCTCGAGGCCCAGCGCGGGCACGCGCTCCCAGTTTTTGACGCCGCACTCCTCGGCGAGCTCCCTGTACTCCATGTCGATCTCCTCGAGCGTCTCGATGTGCTCCGACACAAACGAGACGGGCACCACCACCATGTCCTCGATGCCCTTCTCGCCCAGCTCGCGGATCGTGTCGTCCGTGTACGGCTTCAGCCACTCGACGGGACCGACGCGGCTCTGGTACGCGAGCGTCCAGTCGTTGTCGTAGCCGAGCTGCTGCAGCCGGCGCATCACGAAGCGCGCCGACGCCTCGGTCTGCGCCTTGTACGGGTCGCCCAGGTCCTCGATGTACGTGACGGGCAGGCCATGCGCCGAGAAGAAGACGTGCGCCTTCGACGGCTCGTCGAACTTGTCGATCTTCTCGGCGACCAGCCGCGCCATCGCCTCGACGTAGCCCTGCCGGTTGTACCACGCCGGGATGACCGTGTTCTTGACCTGCCTCAGCTCCTGGTCGGCGTAAAACTCGCTCTCCAGTATCCTCAGGCTCGAGCCGGAGGTCGAGATCGAGAACTGCGGGTAGAGCGGCAGCACGACGAGCCGCTGGATACCATCCGCCTTGATCGCGGCGAGCGCGTCCGAGGTGAACGGCGACCAGTACCGCATCGCCACGTACGACTTTGCGTCGACGCCGATGTCGGCCAGCGCCCGCTCGAGCGCCTGCCCCTGTTTGATGGTGGTCGCGAGCTGCGGCGAGCCGCCGCCGATGGAGGCGTAGCCCTCCTTGCTCGCCGACGCGCGCGACTTGGAGATCAGCGTCGCGATTGGGCCGTTGAGCCACTTGAGGAAGGATGGCAGCGTCACGATCTCCGGGTCGGAAAACAGATTGTACAGGAAGGGCTCGACGTCGTCGAGCGTGTCGGGCCCGCCCAGGTTGAGGAGCAGCACCCCCACTCGGCCGTTAGCCACGCCGTTGACCGTGTCGGCCTCCAAGACCGGCGTCGGCTTGAGCTGCACCACCATGCGCGCGGCTTCCGAGCGGCTGCGGCTCGCCGTGGCCGGCGCGGGCGGCGGCACCACCCACGCCTCCGGCAGCGGAGCGTGCCGCGCCGGAGTCGGCATCAGCCAGCCGCCCGAGCGTTCGAGCGTAGTCAGCAGCAGCGCCAGGAGCAGCCTCATGGCTAACTCACGCGGCGACCTCTGGGTTCCAGGCAAGACAAAGACAGATGTGGACACCTCAGGGGGGACATACTGACATACATGTACCGCGCATTCAGAGGCCTTCAGCGAAGCGTACGCTTTCAAGTCAAGCCAAGCCAAGCCAAGCCAAGTAGGCTGGACGGTGTGTGAGAAATACATATTCGCTTGGCTTGGCGGCTTCTCGCCCCAACGTCGCCGACGTTGCTGTTCCCACATCCAGCCTCTTGAGCTTCGCAGGAAGCATGCTTGGGGAGACTTCTTGCATCGTTTCAAGTTGGAGCGAGCCAACTTTTTGGCTCGAGGGATCGCTCGAGGGTGCGAAGACCTCCCACCTCCCACCTCCTCCATGGCAGAGGAGCCGAGCTCGAGCTCCACAATCCCCGCTACGGTCATCACCGCGTGCAAGGATGGCGACGAGGCGGTGCTCGTCGACTATCTGGCCTCGCTGGCGAACCTCGAGCGCATCAACGATCACGCCGAGGACAGCTACACGCTGCTGCACCTTGCGGCCGAAGCGGGCCACCATAGGCTGGTCGAGGCGCTCATCGCCAACGGCGCGTCTGCGAGCGCCGTCGACAATGATGGTCAGACGCCGCTGCACCTTGCGGCGGGAGCGGGTCACCTGGACGCCGTCAAGTCGCTGACCAAGGGTGACTGTCCTGAGCTATTGGTGGAGGACAAGTACCAGATGACCCCATTCCACCTGGCGTGCGAGAGCGGCTACCACGGCATGGTCCAGTACCTCATGTCCATGTTCAAGATAGAAAAGAGGATGAGACGCGGCTCCGCCCTCTTCCTCGCGCAGAAGAACAATCACGAGGAGGTGGTCGCCATCCTAGAGCGCATGTCAGAGCACCAGGAGCAGCACCCCGACGTCGAGATTGGCGCCGTGCCCGCAACGGGCCCACCGGACGCCAGCAGCGCCGCGCCGCCGCCAGCCCCTGTCAAGGAGAGCAAATCGCGCGCGTGCATATTACTCTGAGCAAAAGGTTTTCCACATGCGTCCCTCTGCACTGGAGGAGTTGTGTGTTGTGGAGCGAGCCGTGTGTCGGGCCTCGCGAAAGTGAGGCCCACTGCGAGCGTTCGCGTGTATTCTTGCATGGGTGTATGGTAATTATAATGCTCTACTCTACTTTCATTCTGGCCATGGGTGTATGGTAATTATAATGCTCTACTCTACTTTCATTCTGGCCACTCCTTGTGCTGCTGCGAGCGGCCGTGGGTACTTTGTCTTCTTTCCACCCTCGCTGCAGCGGATTCTCTCGTACTTGTCGAACTCGCACAGCTGGAACTGCACGTCGTGGAGCTCGAGGGCGAGCGAGTCGCACCACGTTGGCTCGACGCGGCGGATCTCGTCGAAGAGCGCCGACATCTCCTTGAGGAATCGCTGCTCGCACGGCCCGCCGACGACAGACACGGCCTGCGTCGTCGGTCGGCGGTGGAGGCGGTTCAACCCCCGCCTGGCCCCAGGCCCGATCGGGCACCAGTCGTTGCGGTCGTGGCACAGTCGCAGGTGCGGTGTTTGCATCACGTCCAGCGCCACCTCCTTTGCCATAAAGCCGGAGCCGCCGAAGCCGCTCACGCCGCGGAGCTCGTCGCACAGTGCTCGCCACGAGCCAGTGCCGCATGCTCGGCCGAGCTGCTCGCGCCGATCCCAGACCCCCTGGAGCGTCTTCGAGCACACGCTCTCGTAGGTTCGCCGTGCCGCATCGGCCGACGTGATCTCAGAGTTATATCGTGGAAGGCAGTAGGCGGGCGTGAAGGCGTGGCCGTGCTCGGCTCGGCACGCCTGCGCGGCGCGCACGACGGCCTCGGCGTCGTACTCTCCATCGCTCCAGCCCACTGCCTCGCCCATCGCAGTCGTGCCGAAGCATCGGAAGAGCGCGCAGTTGAAGACGGTCGTCCCGGCGCTCGACGTGGCCGCCCGCGGCGTGAAGTGCTCTCTCATCCACGCGGTGGTGCGGTCGTGCTCTCGCTTCACGTTGGTGAACTTGAACGCGTTCAACACGTCGTCGTCCGACCATGGCCACGCCGCGCCAGCCGCCTTGGCGACGCGCAGCGCCTCGCGCTTCTTCATGAAGGACAGGAACTCTGGCGCCCGCTCGGGCAGGAGCTGGGAGTCGAGCGCCGCGGGCGCGAGTCGCTTCGTCGCCAGGTTGACCTTTCGCGTGGAGGTTCGGGCCCGAGACGGGGGCGCATGCATGTGTGTCGAGCTGGCTTATGGGAATTGGCTCAGAACCGCTGGCGAGAGCAGCGCTCGTTCCAGGCCCCTGGTTTTTTTGCGCAACTATGATTGCCATGCCATGCATGCAGGTAACGGGGTCCGGCTATGAGCAGTTGGGGTCCGTACCGGTCACGGGGTCCGAGGTGTGTAGTTGAGGTAAGCTAACAGCGTAAACAGCGTAAACAGGTGGCCGGAACTCATGAAGAAAACATGGTATCGCTTCCGTAGGGCCTCGTCATCCAGCCAGGAAGGAAGAATTACATGTACACCCGAACAGGGCGACGCCGCCACATGTAGCCACGTAGTTGGTTAGAAGCAAGCGCTTGTACATGCATTCCTTGGCCGCCCACGAAACCAGGCAACATCGGTGCATCGGTCTACAGCACCCTGGGTATAAGAGGAGGGTGTACACCACCCACGAAAGCTCAGCTTGAGGGCAGCCTTCAAGGCAGGTGGCTGACACTTCGTCGCCCCCGCGCCCGTCAGCACGACGATGCTAACTCTCGACCTCGACGCGGCCCTCGAGGGCTTGGCACCCGAGCCGACCGAAGAGCCCTCCGACGAGGTATTCAACCTGCAGTGCCAGCTCAACTTCCTGACCGAGCAGCTCGCCGAGGCCCGGGGCGCAGTCGCGACGGACGTGCACGCGGAGCTCTCGCAACTGCGTCAGCAGCTCGCGTCGCGGGACAGCGACATCGCCGCGTACGACGAGCGCATCGGCGCCCTCGAGACGGAGAACGAGGAGCTTGGCCGGCAGCTCGACGAGGCCCGCGCGGCCGAGGCGCGGGGCCGAGAGACGGTCGAGCTGGAGCAGGCGTCCGCCACGGAGGCGCGTGCGCGAGCTCAGGCGGCCGCCGATGCCGCAGCGGCAGCGCAGGCCGACGCATCCAGCGAGGCCCAGGGCTGGGAGGCGGAGCGCGCGACGCTCCGGTGCGAGAGGCTCTGCACGCAGCTTCTCCGCGGCACGCTGGCAGATGTCGAGTCCGAGCTCGCACGATTGCATGGCGTGCATACGGAGTACGTGTCCTCGTCGACCAAGTCGCAGCAGTCGATTTCGGCCGCGCTCGAGCTCGGCGTGCAGGAGCGCGCCGCGTCCGAGCGCTCCCTGGCAGAGGTGCAGCGCGAGCGGGCGCGGCTCGATGGCATGGTCGGCGCGCTCCAGGCCGACCTCGCTGACACGCGCGCGCAGCTGGGCGCGGCGAAGAAGCAGGCTCTCGAGGGCTCCGAGCAGAGCGTGAGCGACAGCCTCAAGACGGGCCAGCTCGAGTCGCTGCTGGTCTCGCGCGAGGCGTCCCTCGCCGAGGCGCAGGCGTCGCTCAAGGCCGTGACCACCTCGGCGGAGGCCGCGCGGGAGCAGGCGCAGCAGCAGGGTGCCGCCGCGGCGAGGCTCTCTCGCGAGGTCGACGAGCTGCAGGCGCGGCTGCGCGCGGCGCTCGACGAGTCGGCCGCGTCGACGTCGGCGCTGACGGCGCGCACCGAGAAGGCCGAGGCCGCCGCCGCCGCGGCTGCCGCGCGCATGGAGGCACTGCAGGAGTCGACGGCGCTGATGACGCAGCAGCAGGAGGCGACGGTCGCGGCGGCGACGGCGGCGCGGCGCGAGGCCGAGCAGGCGGCGGCGGCGGCCGAGCAGGAGCTCGCGAGCACGCGCGGGGCGCTCGCGTCGGTGCAGCTGCAGTGCCGCACGCAGACGCAGGAGGCGGAGCAGATGAAGCTCAAGTACACCGAGGGCGCCAGGGCGCGGCGCGACGCCGAGGTGCTCAACCTGCAGCGGCGGCTCGACGAGGGCGCCGTGCGCGAGGACGAGCAGCGCGCCAAGCTCGCCGAGCTGCACGCCGAGCTCAAGCGCGGCACGCGGTACGAGCGGCTGTACCGCGAGCTCGAGGTGAAGCACAAGGCGACCGAGGAGCAGCTCGCCAAGAAGGCGCAGGCGTGCGAGCGCATCCTCAAGCGGCGCAGCGGCGCCTTCGCGCACGACCCGCAGGCCTCCAGCTGCCCCAGCACGCCCGCTGCGCCGCAGCCCCCGCCGCCACACGCTCACACCGAGAGGACGTCGGCTGCACCGTCGCCATCGAGGTCAAAGGCGGGCTCGTCGCCCGCGCCGGCCACCGCATCGACCGTCGCGATGCCGCTGCCGGCGCCGCCGTCGACTCGCGTCCCGCTCGGCAACCGGCAGGGCGGCTACCTGACGCGGCTCCAGGTGGCCGGCGACAAGGAGAATGTCTCGCGCGGCCATTCGAATGTCTCGAGCGGCCGGCCGCTCGCGTCCAAGCAGCTCTTCAAGGACGCAGCCCCAAACTCTCGCCCCGCATCGCCCGCGCCGGGCTCCGCCGCGCGCTCCAATCCGCAGTCCGCTGCGAAGAAGGGCACGAAGGTCGTGCCCTCGCGCTACAATGCCTCACCTGCCTCGGCGGCACGACTGACGCCCTCGCGATGAGCCGAGGCCGCGGTGCATGCAAGCGTGTCAGAGAGACGTGGGCGTGAGAGCCAGCTGTTTGCGCAGCGGTTCGGACGTACTCGACCCTTGTAGTATAGTGTTTCGGTGACCCAACCGTGCCGTCGTGAGTCGTGAGAGTCACGTGGAGCTGTGTTGTTTGCTCGTATCATCGCCCTTCACACGCACACCACTGAGTCCGAAATCAGGTGTCGA
>Ga0209713_10002774_pt1 | contig 10949 bp, 8 predicted proteins | sample ArcOceMetagenome_3_FD_187444 | JGI IMG/M metagenome (GOLD analysis project Ga0209713, IMG submission 187444) | Marine eukaryotic phytoplankton communities from Arctic Ocean - Arctic Ocean- Svalbard ARC20M Metagenome (SPAdes) (version 2) | ecosystem: Environmental > Aquatic > Marine > Oceanic...
CCTCCACCCCCATCTCCTTCTCTTCCACCGCCACCGCCGGATTCTCGTCGTCGTCGTCGTCGTCGTCGTCGTCGTCGTCGTCGTCGTCGTCGTCGTCGTCGTCGCCGCCGCCGCCGTCGTCGTCGTCGTCCTGAACCACAAGCGTCGATCGCTTCCGCTGCCTGCCGTCTCCCGCCTTTGCGCCCTCAGCCATCGGCTGCGCCGGCGGTGTGGGCTGCACCGGCGGTTCGGGCTGCTCCGGCTGCTCCGGCTGCTCCGGCTGCTCCGGCGGCGGCGGCGGCGGCGGCGGCTGCTCCGGCGGCGGCACCGTCGCGAGGTCGGCATCGACCCACGCGCCGACGAGGGCGTCCCACGTCTTGCCGTTGGGCGCACGGCCCCTCGGCCGCTTCACGCCACCGGCGGGTACCTGTACAGGCCTCGGCTGCGGCTTCGGTCGAGGCTTCGGCTGCGGTGGTTTCGACGGCGGCTGGGGCGAGGTCCAGTGTTGGACGGCCCTGTCGAGGGCGGCGGCGGCGAGGTCCGCGCGTGACGGCGCCCCCTCCTTCGCGCCCTCCTTCGCCCCCGTGGCCTCCGCCTCCTCGGCCTCGGCCTCCGCGGCCTTTGCGGCCTCTGGAGCCTCCGGAGCCTCCGGAGCCTCCTCCATCATGGGCGCGGGCGCGGGCTCCGCCGCTGCAGCGGAGGCAGCGGTGGCGGCAGCGGCGGCGCAGGCGGCGCAGGCGGCGTGCGGCGCCACGCGACGGTGCGGCGATCCTCGTTGCGAGCCCTTGCCACCGCGGCGCTTCTCGACAGAGGGAGAGGCCCTCACGCCGTCGCGCGGACGGAGGGACGACGACGTCGATGGCGACTTCGGCGGCGGTGGCAGCGGCGGCGGCGGCGGCGGCGCGGCCTCGCCGGAGGAGGCGGCGGCGGGCTCGAGGCGATGTCCCGGCCACGGCTGTACGACGATCTCGTCGAGGAGATCGGGCGGTAGAAGCACCTCACCGCATTTGCATCGCCACGTGACGCCCGCCCACAGCGGCGCGGCGCACTCGGCGCGGCACACGCCGCACCGCCACACGAGCGGGTCGAGAGGCGCAAAGGGAGGCGCCTCCCCATCGTCGTCGGCGTCGTCGTCGGCGTCGGCGTCGGCATCGGCATCATCGCGTCCGGCCGGCGGCGCGGCCGATGGCGCGTGGGTGTCCGTGAAGTGCACCGTCATCATGGCGCCTTCATCCGACGGCACAGGCGTGGGTGCCGGTGCGGGTGCCGGTGTGGGTGCGAGCGCCGGCGCGGGTGCGGGCGCGGGCGCGGGCGCCGGTGCAAGCGCCGGCGCAGGTGCTGGCGCAGGTGCAGGCGCGGGCGCGGGCGCGGGCGGTGGAGCGGGCGGCGGAGCGGGAGCGAGCAACGGAGCGGGAGCGGGCGCCGGCGCGGGAATGGCGGCGTTAGCGGCGGCGGCAACGCCCTTGCCCTCGTTGACGTTGAGCCGCGCGCGCGCTTGCTGCCGCTTCTGCACCGCCGCGTCGATGTGGAGCTTCAGCCACGCCTTGTGCGGGCGCAGCGCGTTGGGCGGCCGTTGCGGCAGCAGCGCGCGCTCCACCTCGCCGACGACCGAGTTGACGCTCAGGTACTGCAGGCTCCCCACCGCCATCACGAGCTTCTCGATGAAGAGCGTCACTTGCGCACGACCCACCTCGCTCGGCCAAGGCGGCGCGGCTGCGCCCGCGGCCACGCCCTCCACTGCTGCCGTGCTGCTGCTGCTGCCCAAGTCCATTCCCGACGCGATGGCTGCACTCACCTCCCTCGCAGCCGCAACGGCGGCCTGACGCACGTCGGCCTTCCCTTTTGCTGCCTCGGCATCCTTGGCCGCCGCTCCGGGAGCTGCGGGCGGCTGTGGCGGCGGAGCGAGTGGCGGAGCGGGTGGCGGAGCGGGTGGCGGAGCGGGTGGCGGAGCGGGTGGCGGAGCGGGTGGCGGAGCGGGCGGCGGCTGTGGCGCTGCAGGCGGTGGCGGAGTGGGCGGTGGCGCGCGAGACGGCGCCGGTGCCGGCGTGGTTGCCGATTCGATCGGCTGCGCCGTGGCAGGTGCGGGTGGAGGCGCGGGCGACGGCGCGGATGGTGGCGCGGCCACTCGGTCGGCAGCTGCAGCAGCGGGCTGCGGCGGCGGCACGGGGCGATCCTCCGGCTCGTCGACCGCCTTCGTGACGGCCTGCGGTGTGCGCCAGAGCAGATCGTACTCGAGCTGCAGCGGCTGAGGTCGCTTCATCAGCAGCCAGATCTGCTCGACGGTTGACGTATGAGGAATATGCCGCGGGCCACTGGCCAACGGCACCCACAGCCGCACCTCGAAATTTGCCTTGACGGCCTCGGCCCACTTGCCGCTCACCTTGGCCACTACCTGTGCCATCTTGCATTCGGGCGGCACACTACAAACTACACGCTGCTTCGGGTTGGCGCCGCCCTGCCGAAACTGCTCGGCGTCCTGCGCCGCATCCGCTCGCGGCACAAGCTGCACTTTGATGGTGAACTCGGCGGACATGTGGAGCGCTTCCAAACATACGCATGCGAGGTATGCATTACCGGCGGTAGCAGCTGTCGCAACTAACCGCCTAACAGCTAGGCTTAGTGCATGCAGCGAGACATGCAGCGTTGTTTATAGGTTGTTGTCAGTCAGTCAGTCAGTCAATGTCTGCGCTCTTATAAAGAATCACGTACTCGGCTATTGATTGACTGACTGACTGACTGACTGAGGTTGTTGCGGCCCGCCCACACACACACACCACCCGACCGACACACGCGCAAGAGACACGAACCGCTCTGGTAACAACTCCCTGACAAAAATAAGGCAACATTTCCAAGACCTGTCTGTCTTTGCGGGTCACCTCGGTGCTACGAGTCTGGTAATGCTTGCTTGCTCACGAGCCAGCGATATAGACGCCAACCACAATGGCGTAGCCGATCAGGAACGCGTAGCGCATGAAGATGTCGAGGTCCTGGTCGCGGATGCGCATCTCGCCCTTGGAGTTGATGAAGTAATGGTCGGCCTTGCTGAGGTGGCCTTGCAGCGTGGCCTTGATCACGATGATGTCCTTCTTCGTAGAGTTCTCCTTGCGTGTCCCCTTGCGTATACGCTTTTTGGGGCCGTGCTCCTCGGCAAACTGCGCCTTTGCGTCAACAATCTCTGCAGAGATTGGCGTCACGTCGACAGCAGTTGTCGTTTCCGTGCAGGGATTGAGCTCTTCGAGAGCCACTGATACACGAGCCTCGTCGGCTGTCGAAGAGGCGGACGGCGAAGGCCCCGTCTTCCATGTCGACACCTTCCTTGACGGTCGTTTCGAAGGGACATTCAATGCGCCGAGGACGTCGTCGAGCGACTCGGCCGAGACGCCCTCGTTGAGCAGCGCCTCGACACTGAGCCCGAGCTCAAACCACTTGAGAAACTCGTCAAGGCCCACCTTGCCGTCGCCGTCTGTGTCGAGCTTGGCCAAGACGCGCGCGATCTGCTCGTCTGAGAGCTCGCGGCCCATCTCCGCACAGAGCGCGACGAGCTCGTTCTGATCAATGAACGCGTCGCCGCCTGCGTGCCGGGCAAACATGGCGCGCGCAACCTGTCCCGGCGCTCGACGGCGAAGCGTCGTTGCGAACTGGACCGCCCTTGTGCTGGCAGCCATCTGCGAGGCGGCGGCGGCCTTTACCGCCTTCGCCACTCGGGCCTCAATGCGCATGAGCCAGTTGGCGAGTGCGTGCACGAGGATGGAGACAAAGATAAAGTAGTTGGTGCGGCTCAGCAGCTGGAGCAGCCGGACCGCGTAGCTGATCCTGGGGAGCTGCGCGGTGATCGACGACGCCATGTTGTTCAGCGTCAGGAATGAGAGAATCGACAGCACGACACGCGCGGGCACTATGGCGCGGTTGATGAAGAAGGAAGACCACGTTACGATCACCAGCAGCACCATCGGCACCACCACCTGCGATGTGTACCAGCCGGACCGGCGCTGCAGCGAAAACTGGAGGTTGATGTAGTCGTGGCCCTCGTCGTCCTGCTCCGTGGTCAGCCAGATGCGGTTGCACCGCCACTCAATCGAGCTCATCGCGTCGAGCGTCGCCTGGCTCTCGTAGACCGGCTGCATCAAGGAGTAGTTGGCTGTCTCGATCTGCACGCGCGCCGACTCCTGCGTTGCGCGTAGCCGCAGGTGGCACTGCTGCTCGTCGTCGGGCATCTGCGAAAAGTCCATGGCGCACTGGAGCTTGTGCACATGGCGCACGCTCCACTCGACCTGGCCGATGAAGTTGAGTTGGAAGTACGACGATACGATGCGCGACGAGCTGCCGGTGCTAAGTGGGTAGAGGTTGGTCGGCTGGAGCCGCGGTGTCCAGAGCTTATCTGTCGGGTCGGCGAAGACCTCCGGCGAGAACTTCTTCTGCCCCGCGTGTAGCTGCACGTGATCCACGAGACACGTGTCGTTGAACGCGAGCCGCCAGTCCGTCCACGTCAGGTGCGTGTCCACATCGATCGTGAAATGCTGCTCCTTGGTGTCGACCTCGCTAATAACCTTCGGGAGTATAGTAGCCCAGGCCTGCGTCGGCACGCCTGCGGGCCGAATCCGTCGCCCACGCCCGCGCCCACGCCTGCGGCTCGAGCCTGCGGCGGCGCCCGGTTGGGCGTGTGGACGCACGGCGTGATCGTATGACGGGTCCTGCCACAGCGCCTGGAGCTCTCTCGGCCCGGATGGGCACGGCAGGCCTGGCCGGAGCTCCTCCTCGGCGACGTGGGGGCCGTCCCAGTCGCTGGCGCCGGCCAGAACGGCGAGGGCCAACTGGGTAATGGCGTGCCGCCGCATTATACATGTGAGGACCTGGTCACCGACGAAGAGCGACGAAGAGAAAATCAAGAACAGTGAGGGGTTGTATGGAGGGGCATAAGCACACAGCGAGCTCAAGAGGCAAAATTGTAGGCTCAAAACCTGACGGACAGCGCGGCTGCCTCGGTGACCACGCACGGACGCCACCAAGCTGATCTCCGACCTGCCGGCGCGGGGTAACCCGCGAGTCCGGCTGGCTCGGGATCAGTGTATCCCCGCGTGGGCCCTCCTGACCGGCGGCTTAGGCAAAGCTAAGATCTAAAGTAATCTAAAGTAATCTAACGAACTAACTGACAAACTAACTAGCACGCGCCGGGCGTCGCGTTGACGTCGCGTCCACCCAAGTCTGTGCCGCACTCATCGTGCGAAGGTCGTTGGCAGAGACCATCGGCAAGAGTCGGCGCCGGCATGTGGGTCACTTGGCCTCTAAATCTTCCCGATCGATCTCGGCGCTCGTGTGTGCATGTGTGTGCATGTGGCGCTAATGTGGCGCGGCGATGCGCACGTTCTACGGAGTGGATGCGATGTCGGCTGAGTCTGTGATGACGCGCGTGAGCGCGACCGAAGCCGGCACGCATAAAGTCGGCCAGAAGTCGTTGGCGAGCACCGTCGGCGCGACCCGCTCTTCTCCAGTCCACTCGTTCGCGACTCGGTCAGCGCGTCGGCGTATACTTGGTAGATGTTGCCAAATGGAAGATGGAAGTCGATGGCCAACAGCATGTGCTCCTCAACTGCCAGCAGCCAATCGAAGTCGAGGTTGTCGAAAGCGGTGCGCAGCCGCTTCCAGCACGTTGTCATGCTGAAGTAGAAGTCGTCGTTAAACTTGAGGGCGATGACGCACGCAGCGATCAGCATTGGACGCAGCGTGTGGTCGTGCACGCCAGCGCGGCACCTCTTAAGCACGGTCTCGATGCACACAATCGCCACGACCAGTACGCAGTACCTGGTCGTGGTGAGATCAAGGCAGTGCGTGAGATCAAGGCAGTGCGACGGAATGGTGCGTGAGATCAAGGTAGTGCGACGGGACCATCGGAGCCCCGTGAGATCAAGGCGGTGATCTCATCTCGCTGGTGAGATCAAGGCAGTGCGTGATCGCCTCCACGACCTGCAGGACCTGCGCATGCATGGCGTCCACATTGCACTGGGTCGCAATGGTCACCGCCCGGGGGTCGCAGGCTCGTTCGAGGCGCACCGCGAACGGTGCTGGGAGGGGCTGCAGGACGTTTGGCTCAGTCCAGAAGTACGAGACCATGCGTGTAGAGGCCCCGCGTCGGCAGAGCGGCAACCTGCCAACGTGTAATGGTGCTCAACGCCACGACGCCAAGCACTGGGGCAATGGGTACGCCATTCACCTCCGTTCGCTCAGCAGCCACATGAAGGGAAGAGGCGTAGTGGCCTGCACGTGCAGCAGACGGACCATCGCCTCCGCGGCTCCGAGCTGCATGTACCTCAAGCCATCATCGGCCGGCCTCCGGTCGAATAGCGCGGTCGGCGGCTGCTCACTGAATGCGGCGCGAACAACGTCTACCTCGTAGCGCTCGTCGAGTACTCCGTCGTGTGTGGCCGCTGGCGAGACCACCGGGGCTCCGATGGTCCCGTCAGCCATGGACGAGTCGCCGTTGCCAAGCTCTGCGCCGCAATTGCCTATCCCTGCCTGCGTCCGCCTGCGTCCGTATATCCTTCTAGTAGATGCCGCGCTCTGCGGTATCTGCGGCTAAGGGCATGTAGCGTGCGGCCTGCGGCATTGCACGCCGCGGGGCTTCCCTTCTTGCCGCCCGGGCTTGACCCTCTGGCGGCAGACCTACGTGTGTCCCTCAGAGAGGGATCCAGCGTTGACGCTGGCAGTGGCTGCTAGAGCGACTCGCTCAAACGCGTGCGCAGCTATGTCTAAAGTACTGTGCACCAGACCACACCGGCGTGCACCATGCCGTCTCATGCGCCGCGTGCATCCAACACTGCGTTGCCGTCCGCCAGCGCGCTCACCACCGGCTGCCCGTCGTTTTCACCCTGGAAGGCGCGCAGCCTCTCGACGTTGCGCTTCGCGACGCGCCGCTTGGTGAGCGCCTGCTCCCTCTCGGTCATCTCGCCCCAGTTGGCGATGCGCGAGAGCGAGCCGTCGCTGTTGACCACCACCGGCCCGAGGTGGTCGAGCGTGACCGACTCGCCCGTGCTGCAGTCGAGCGTGATCGCGGCGCCGCCCTCATCCGACGGCGCGGGCAGCGCGAGAAGTTCCTGCGGCTGCGCCTCCACAACCTTCGCCGGCGCCGCCACGCCGCTGCAGCTGCTGCTGCCGCCGCCACCGACGCTGACGCCGCCGCTGCCGACGAACGCCTGAATCGCAGGCACGTACTCGGCGACGATGCGGTGGCCGCCGTCGTTGATCGTGTGCAGCTCGCACTGCTCCATCCCATCGGCGTACTGCTTCGCGAGCTCGTAGCTCTTGACGGGGTCGTCGCGCGCCCAGAAGAGCGCCGTCGGTAGCCGCGCGATGCGCTCGATCAGCGTCGTGTCGGAGAGCGCCGGCGCCACCAGCACGAGCCGCGTCACCATGTCGGGATTAGCCGCCGCAAACTCGACGGCCTGGCCGCCGCCCCACGACTTGCCCATCACGACGGCCGACTCGACGCCGTGCTTCGCGTAGATGCCGCGGATCAGCTTCTGCACGTCGGCCGAGCCGATCTCACCGGGCTTTGTGCGCTCGTTCGAGTGCAGGTTGGGCAGTGCCACATGCCAACCGGCGGCGGCGAGGGCGTCGGCGGTCGTGAACCACTCTCTGATCACGTCTAGGCTGGACGACTTGCCCTGGATCGCGACGACCAGCCTCTTCGGGTCTGGAGTGCCAAACTCGTAGACGTCGACCTCGCCGAGGTCGGTCTGAAGCGCGGCGGGGCTTGGTTGCTGTTGATCCGGCGCGTCCGTCATGGCTTCGTGGCGATGGCCTCACTTCTCGGAGGTGTAAACGGGAGGCGGATATTATACTTAGAAAAAAAACTTCGCAACAATCAAAGAATGCAAGAACTCCGGATACAGTGCCGGACTAGATCCGCGTTCAGCGTGTGGGCTGAGTATATCCCGCGGGGTGGGTGGCAGGTGTAGTCTCCACTGTTAGTAGGCGTCAACGTCGTAGGTTGAGTAAAACTAAATTCATCATCGTCGGCATACGCTAAAGCGATACTCTATTTTGCCTTCTGTCCAGCCAGCTTCCCCGCCAGATTACATGCTCACCTAAGCGTGCTCGAATCGTCTATGTAGATTGAACATCACCCCGAGTCATGCATGAGCCGATGAGGACCTTCTTTCCTGATTCCCTTCTCTCTGCTTGCCTGTTTGGCCTTCGAAGTAACGGATTTCACCGCAAATGCGCCTGCCTGGGAGCTGAATAGGATTGGCCCGGGGCTTCCAGCCATGGCTTCACGCCGGCTGATATTCCTCGACATAGACGGCGTCATTTGTTGCAACACCTCGGGCAAGCTGGAGGAGACCAAGCTCGCCGAGCTCAAGCGCATCGTCCAGCAGACGGGCGCGAAGATCGTTCTCTCGAGCGACTGGCGACGGCAGCCTGCCCTAAAGAGCCAGGCGCGCAACGCGCTCAAGCGGATCGGCGCCGAGTGTGTCGGTGCCACACCCATGCGCGCCATGTACCAGCCGCTGCGCCCGCAGGAGATCACCGACTGGCTGCGCACGTCCGGCCGGGGCGTCCTCGCCTGGGTGGCCATCGACGACCGCGACCTGACAAGCGAGATGGGCGGGCCCGCGCTGACGGGGCACTTTGTGCGCACGCACCCGAGCACCGGCCTCACCTCGCGCCTCGCCGACCGCGTCGTGCGCCTCCTCACCGAGGAGGCGGCGCCCCCGTCGCGAGCCTCGACTCCCGGCGCCGGCGTCCGCGGCGGGCAGCCGTACTCGCGCGCGACGACGCCGTTCAGCGAGAACAGGTTCGAGCGCGGGTACGAGCGCGGCCGCACGCGCGGTCCCACCACCACCACCACCACCACCATCGACAGCCTCGCGCCCTCGCAGCTCGCCGCCGTCGCGACGTCGGTCGCGTGCGGCGCGACGCCAGGCGGCGCGCTCTCGTCGACGCTGCCGACGCCGGCACGGAGCGTGCTCGCGGCGTCCGGCGCGCAGCAGCAGCAGCAGCATCAGCCGGGCCTGTCGGCGCAGCACCAGCCGCACCACCAACAGAGACCGGCCACCACCGCCGCCGCCGACGGCCACCACCGCGGCAGCCCGTGCCGGCCGACGACGGCCACCGGCGGGTTGCGCAGCTGCAACTCGCCGCTGCAGAGTGCGCGCGCGCCCGCCTGCCCCAACACACCCACCGCCACCACCAGGCCGTGCTGAGCACCCGACGCTCCGTCATTCGCACGCTCACCACGCCTTGACCACGTCTCTCGTTTCCAAACCGCCCCTCTCCCGGCATGTTCGTCCGCAGGCATGTGCCACGTCGCCAGCAGCGACGGCGGCGGCGGCGCGTGCGCATCGGAGATGAAGCTGTCCCCGACGACCGTCCGGCTGGCGACGGGCGTGCTGGTGGCGGAGCGGCCGGTGAGCGCGCCATCGAGCCGCACCGCCGGCCTCGGCAAGAACCCAGGGCTCGAACCCATGGCGGGCGGGCGGTGCGCGCATAGGCATGGCGGCGGCGCGGGCGGCGGCCTCGGCCTGGGCCTGGGTCCGGGCGCGGGCGGCGCGGGGCTGGGTCTGGGCATGGGCATGGGTATGGGTGGTGTCGGAGGTGGACTTGGAGGAGGAGGAGGAGGAGGAGGAGGTGCGGGCGGCGGGGCGGGGCGCGACTGCTGGGTGTCACACGCGACGGGGACGGCGTCGGGCCTCCACCTGGCGCAGCCCCGCACCAAGTCGCCCGGGCTGCCGGGCCAGGGCCACCGCCGCGTCACCACACCGCACCGACTGGCGGGCCCGGTGAGGTGAGGGGGTTAAGTCGAGCGCCGTCGCTCGGCGCGCGGGCGTCGGCGCTCTCACCTCTCTTGAGGAGGGCATGTCCACCATCTCCCGTCAAACTGCATGCCATGAGGCTGTTCACGAGATCCAACGAGCGGGAGAGAGAGGGAGAGAGCGCGCATGCCATGTCCAAGCGCGTGTTCGCGGGGACTCTTCAGATGATGATTGTCAGACGGTGTGTGTTCGAGTGTAGCGAGTGAAGATTAAAAAGAGAGAATCCAACAATGTGGTTCTAAATTCATGCTTGAATTCAAATTGAAACATCCTTGTGGGATCGCAGTCGCCGGCTCCTCATCATCCAGTCCCTTCAGCATCGCTCTCCTGGCCATCATCAGTCATCACGAGAGCTTGGCGACGACCTCGGGCGCGCAGACGTTGCCGAGGAGCTTGCCGACCCAGATGGGCACGGTGCTCGCGGCGGTGATGGCGGCGACGCGCCACGCGAACTCGACGGAGAGCATGAAGTGGATGTCAAAGGCGGCGTCGAGCATCTGCGGCGACGAGAGCGCGACGATGCAGCCGAGGTAGACGAGCAGCGTGAGCACCTGCGCGAGAAGGGAGGTGGGGAGGGGTGAAGCACCGTGAGGAGGGCTCGGGGCATGCCCACCCTGAGGCGACGTGCACGCGCCGCGTGAGTGGGGGTGGGGGGGTGCAAGCACCTGCGCGAGGAGCATGAGCGGGTGCCACCGCTTCACCTCGACGGCGACCATGATGAGCTCGGTGAAGATGAGCGCGGTGAAGGTGATGCCGACGACGTGGACGAAGCGCTCCTCGAAGAGGACGATGCCGCCGAGCATGATCACGGCGCCCTGGTAGAGCGCCGCCCACGTCCACATCAGAAACGTCTTGATCGAGAGGTAGCGCCGCTTCTGCAGCTCGCGGTAGAGCTCGGGGAACTTGAGCGCGTTCATCTCGCTCACTGCGCGCATGCGTGCATGCGTGCGTGATTGCAAGGGTGTACATGCACATGCAAGCAGAGTGCTGTGCGGTGTGCACGATGGGCGTGCATGCGAGAGTGTGGATTATGCGGCTCTCACCGTCCTCGTCGAGCACGAGCGAGAAGACGGGCCCCGTCGTAAAGAGGGTGGCGTAGCCCACCACGAGGACGCCCGAGTATAAGGGGATCGGCGCAAAGTAGAAGAGCGCCGAGAAGAC
>Ga0209713_10002775_pt1 | contig 10949 bp, 9 predicted proteins | sample ArcOceMetagenome_3_FD_187444 | JGI IMG/M metagenome (GOLD analysis project Ga0209713, IMG submission 187444) | Marine eukaryotic phytoplankton communities from Arctic Ocean - Arctic Ocean- Svalbard ARC20M Metagenome (SPAdes) (version 2) | ecosystem: Environmental > Aquatic > Marine > Oceanic...
CCGTCTGCCTTGCGTGGGCCGTCGCCGACGCCGCCCCGCCCGCCGCCTCCGCCGCCGCCGCCGCCCCCACCACCACTGCCTTTGCCGCCACCGCCGCCACCGCCGCCACCGCCGCCACGACTGCCACCGCCGCCGCGCTTGGCGTCACCTGCCTCCCACTCTGCAGGAGCCTTGCGCCGCCGCGTCGCTTGGTCGTACGTGCCCACGCGATGAAGCCCGCCCTTGCGCGTGCACGCCACCTCTTCGCCATGCCGCAGCCTCTTGCGCCGCTCCTCCTCTGCTGCGGCCACCTGGGCGCCCGCAATTGCATCCACGAGCACCTCTCGCTTCCGCTTGCGCTCCAGAAGTCTCGCCGCCGCCTCTGCCCGCAGCAGCTTCCCCATCCTTGCTCGCATGTGAAGTAGTTGAGAAGTGTGTAGTTAATTTCAACCGCCGAACTGTTACCCTACCCTTATGGATGTATTTGATCAATTCTCAAGGCAAACCCGGAATTCCGAACCAAGTCAAAAAAGTTCGTAAGACAGCCAACGAAGGAACGTACATGCACATGTCCAGAATATCAGTCTCCCCTCCCTGTTGTATCCCTCATATGCGGATGATGGAACGCTTGAGCTCAGTGATAGTTCCCGTGAGGCCGCCACCGGTCACTTCCGCTTCGATGAGAATGCGTTCTCGATGCTGCGGCTTTCGCGGCGAGCTTCCGCCTTGAGCAGCGCACTCCTTGCCAACGTCGCTCCGTGGGCGCCAGGGCGTGTGCAGCTGTAGCTCCGAGCGCGAGCGACGTTGGCAAGGAGCGGTCTTTGCCAGGTCCCTGCCAACGTCGCCTTTGCCGCCCAGCAGCTCCGCTAGGCGCGTACGGTTGTCACGACGAGCTTTGGAGGTGCGCAGCTCAGCCGCGCTCCGCTTTCGACTCGACGCACGTGGTGCACCCTCGCGCGGTGCTTGCGAGGCTGCGCTATTGCGCTCGTCGAGGTAGTCTTGCCAGTGCGTGTCGTCGTCTGCAAGCTTACCGTGAGCGCGCGGCACGGAGTCTCGCCTCACCGAGCTGTTGGTGACCGCGCCCGAAGCGCCGCTGATGACGTGTGCAGCTGTAGCTCCGCGCGCGGACTTATCAGGCAGGTCGTGACGGTATGGCACGAGCGCACGAGACGATGGCTCAGGCTCCCGTGTATGCTCCTGGTAAGCCGGGGCCAGAATTGTGTCGCTGGGGGGCTCGAATTGGTGTCGGCAATCGCATGTCTCGTCGGAGGCAGGACGCACTCCGAATTGTGTTGGTGGCTGCACGTGGCGTCCAAATCGACGCCGGGTGCGGCGACAAAGAGCACAGAGGCAAAACGGGCAGACGAGAATGACTGCAAGGCTGGCAGAACCGACACACAGCCAGAAGAAAACCTCTTGGATGATAGTCTGCGCACAGGCAGGGGCGGGTGAGCATTGCCTCCGTCGCACCAGCAAAGCCAGAGAGGAGGCTCCCCGTGCAAGCAGGAGGGGCCTCACCCCGGCCAACTGGTTCTGGGGCTCCCTCAACGGTGAGTTTGCGTCTGTTGTGGGTGGCAGACTCGGCGACTGCGGCTGGGAGGTTGTGGGGGGGCACAGCAGAGGGGAATGTAACGGGGCAACGAGACGACACGGAGATGGCGGCAACATAGGTCTCGGCACTGGTGCAAGCGGCAGTCGAAGCGGAGGCGGCGGAGGTGGTGGAGGCGGCGGTGGCGGAGAGGGCGGAGGCGGCGGCGGCGATGGAAGCGGAGGACACGGGGATGGATGTGCTGGAGGTGGAGGTGGAGGCCAGAACATCTGGTGGGGTGTTGCGGGCAGTCTCACCGATGGCGGCATATTTGGCGGCTCCGACGGGGGCGGCGATGGCGGAGACAAGGGCGGCAGTAGCCGCACGATCCTCTGCACGATGGCCATGAACGGAGGTGCGGCCAAATGCACCGAAAGCGCCGCCCCGATCTCTTGGGCGGTCATGCCGATCAATATATCATGGGAGCTGTATGGCGAACCTTCCACCGTAGCCAGCAGCTCGCTGCCCCCTTGTTGCACGACCACGTTGACGGCGTTGCGTGGCAGCTCAAGCAGAGCTGCGAGGCGTAGCTCGATATTGGCCACGCTGCTGGGGATACTTCGGTCATGTGGCGTCGTCAGTGGAACGGTAACAAGAAGAACTGGGTAATTGCCGAAGCCAGGAGGAGTGGCCGGCGGCAGGGCTGGTGGTCCCCATGGCGGGGGTCGTGACGGCGGGGCATCGGGGGGCAGTTCTGGCGGTACCAACGGCGGTGGGTGAGGCGGTGGCGGCAATGGCGGCGGCCAGCTGGGACGTGGCGATGGTGGAGGCGCGGGGGGCGACAAGGGCGGCGCGGAGGGTGGTGGCGGCCATGGTGGCACACTTGGAGGCGGCAGCGGTGGTAAGGGTGGTGGATGTGGAGGGCACGACGGCTGGGGCGGCTGATTGGGTGGCGCTTTTGGTGGCGCCGAAGGTGGAGGTGGGGATGGGGGAGGTGGACGAGGGAGGAGGTGCGGGCAGTCGAGCGAGGCGTAAAGCACACGCAGCAAATGGTCACATGCAGCAGTGTCACCCGTGCAGTCGTGTGGCAATGAGCGAACCTGCATCTCAGTCGTCGGCTCACTCGGTATTAGTGAGATGTCGAATGAAGAACGAGTAGGGCCGCTCGTCAAATGGCCATGCAAGCGAGAGAAGGCGCACACAGACGTGCTCTCCTGAAGAATGAGTGGCGAGTCATACTCGCACCAGCAGCCGCCATTCTCGGCAGCGGCGCAGCGGTTGCCACCGCCGTTGCTTGCGTTGTCTCCAGTCGGGCACGAGACGACCTGGAAGACGGGAAGGGCTACATCAGGGGCAATTGCGGGCAGAGCTTGTGCGTGCAAGGCGCAAATCACACCTGCGTCGTGAGAACGCCCAACCATGCATCGTCGGCAGCAAGTGTTAGGTTGGGCGCTGCATGGAATGCAACGGCCCGTGCATCGCAAAGTGGCGAAGAGCCATTGTGCGGTTCGAGAATGTACCATACGACCGCACCATCATCGGCGCGCATCGTCACCGTGAGGGCTGACTCCACGGTCGCTGCTTCGTTGCCCGCCACCGGTTGCTGAGCGTCATGAAGAATGGAGACGGTGCGAGCCCAAGGACGCAGAATCAACGCGGCGCTCATGATCGGGCTGTCCACGTAGCCCCACTCTCGCAGACATGCGCACAGGACGAGGCTAGATGATACTCCCAATGCGCCTGATGCCGTCGTAAGCGTCAGTGTTCTCGTGTAGAGCTGCCACTCGGTGAGCTGCAGCTCTTCACATTGAGCGACAGCCATATCACGAGTATTCGTGGGGCTGGCTGCTGGGAACAAGGCATACCAAAGATGACCCGTTCCCACGCGGCCAATTTGGAGTTGCGTGCCTTCGGGTACCTCACGAGCGCCTTGCGTCGTGTGCTGCAGCGCCAATGGCAGCTGTGGGTACGATCGAGATGGCAATAGCACATGGTAGAACGCAATGGACTCCTCAGATGCGTAGTAAAGATCGTGGTACGCACGAGCGCGAACCGTTGTATTTCCTCTGAGCGTCGCGCCGATTGGCACGGGCGGCAAGACTGGGCTATCGGCAGAGACGTTGGAGCCGTCAATCGTGTATCGAACCACGACTCCGTCCGAGTCACTCGGTTCTTCGGCCGTCGCGTTGGCGTGCAAACGTACAGCCAATGGGTATGCGCGTGCAGCTCCCGCCAGCGGGCTGAGCGATGGTCGGGGCAAGGGCACCTCCGTGTGAAATATCACCAGGGTCTCTTCCGAAGGCATGTGCATGCGGTGCGCAGTGACGGCACGAATGACGTAGAAGCGGGCGGGTCGGCTCAATGTCAGCTGAACGGTGGGCCCACACCTCGCTGGCGCTGGCTGTGGCGGTGGGAGGATGAGCTGAGCCGATGCTGACGACCAGTGCGCTTCTTTTGGAGCATGCCCATCTGGTGCAGCACCCGGTGATGACACGACAGTGACGCATACCTCGGGACTGCTTCCATCCAAACCTGCCACTGCCACGCCTGGGCTGAGCTCAACGACAGAACCAGGAGCAACAACACCAGCGGCGAGGCTGCTTAGCGGTGGCGGCAAGGCTGGCAATCGTGGAAGGCACTGGCCCAATTCGTGTCTCCATTCCTTGTAGTGCGTGTCGGGGCAAAGGCAATCGTGAGCAGAGGAGCGCGGCAGGACTGAACCTGCCGAGTCAGGCACGCACTGCGCGCAGGACATCGCTGTCGAGCCCTTTGGGCTTCGCGCACGATCGTCAAAGACTGATGCAGGTGCAGTGCCTTCATCGGTACGCAAGACCTCCCCGTCAACAATCAACCGGCTCGGATGAAAGATCTGTTGCTCGGTGGGGACATCACCTTGTTCGTCGGCCAAGTAAAACATGAGCTGACGCGCGCCGACCGACGTGTGCGGTGGTGGCCCGTAGTTTGCGACAGCTAGGCGAGAGAGGTTCACGACTCTTCCCAGGTCGAGAACAATGCGCATTCTTGCCTCGCCTGCACTCCGGAACTGTTCGCCAACTTGAACCTCACCCCCGACCGTCGATGATGAATCGGCTGAGCCAGCCAACGGTGCATCGTAGAGAGCCGTACACAAACTCTCCTCGGCGACTGGCGACGAATCGGCCCCCGAAGCCAGGTCGTACTCATAGCAGCTCTGCACGGCAACGGGCCGTATCATCGCATCATGTAGCCAGATCTCCGCTAGCCCGATGGTGGCAGTAGTGTGGTGCCATGTATGTCGTGTGTAGTCAGGCAGTAGAGACGGCGATGAGATTCCAAGATAGCGTCCACGCCACACCTTGTAGCTGTCGGCCGCGCAACCACATTCGTCGTCTGCTGTGCGAGTCATGCCATCCCCGCACGTAGTGAGGCACCGTCCCTCAGAAGCCGAGTACGCCTGTCCGGTCTCGCAAGAGCACTCGCAAGTGTTGGAGTTCATCCATGCTGTGCCCAAGCAACGTGCGACGCAACGCCCACCGCAAATCACGTCTCCGCCCGTGCAGTAGTGGGCAAGTCTTTGAGCGGTCTGGTGGTATCCGAGATGTGGTGGCGACAGCGCACGTCGATGCAGGCGGACCTCATCCACTGTGCCGAGTAGGAACCCCGAGGGGAAGCCTGCGGCGTCGAGGCCGCGTGTTCCGCCGACAAAGAAGGCCGGCACGTGCGTGTACAAAGGGGCCGTGATATCGACAGCGCTTACGCTGCTGCCGTGGTAGGAGACCAGGTGAGCCGTGGCGGCACTGCGATTGGTGAAGGGAGCGCAGCCCAACCGCTTGCCGTTGACGTAGTAGCAACAGGCTGCGCCCTCGTCCCCATCCTGCCTATCCTGGCCGACGGCCGCAAAGTGATTCCAATGCTCGCCAGACAACCACGGCACCGAGCGTGCTTCCAGCGGCGCGTGCAATGCAGCGCTGACAAGGACCATGTCGGCTGCGACGATACTGCCGATGCCATCCGACGCAGGCGTGATTTGGATCGTAAAGTGCCAATGCGGAAATGCACCAATCACCGCCACCGGCGACGTGGCTTCCATCTCGTTCAACATGAGCCACGTCTCTGCTGTGAAAGGAGCTCGCAGCTCCCCCGTAAAGCCGTCAGACCCGCGCGGACGCACGTAGCTCGACAGTCTTGGAGAAGACGTGCAACTGTCAGTCCCGTTTCCGCTTGAGGTGAAAATCTGCAATTCGGCAGGCAGCTCGAGCTGATTGGTGCACACGTATGCAGCATTGTCGTCTGGTGGTGAGTAGTACCCATTCGGCACTGGCAGGCAGTCGGAGCGATTGTGCTGGTACATGTCCACCTTCGTGCACATGAACGGGCAGTACGGTGTCGCCCAACCTTGGCCCGACGTCCAGACCGCGTCGCCCCTCGCGACCGCCCACCGGCCCGGCTCACACTGATTGATGGTGTTTTCGCCGGCTCGTGACCATTCTCCCTCATAGACCGGCCAGCACTGGTATTGCGTGCCGACAGTGGAGACACCAATGGGCTGCGCGTAGTAGCCCGCACCGCACGCCCACGTGCAAGCGTCAGAGCCGCCCCCAGAAGACGTGTATGCAGGATCATCCACCGGCATGCCGTACGTGGCGGGGAAGATCTCGTTGTCGATCGAGGTGCAGTTGTGGCGCTCACACTCGCCGGAAGCAGAGTATTGTCCTGGACCAACGGATTCGATCGTCCACGTGGCCGGATCGCACCACATGTCGACGTGACACGAGGCGGCGCCAGCGTTGCAACTCTGACCGACCCGGCGCGGCAGGCGAGTCGGCTCTGGTTCTTCCATCGGAGTTGAGGCCGACAACTCGAGGCGGCGTAGGAGCCGGCCAGAGACTGGCGACCAGCCCTCAAAGCTGTCGGCCATGTGGAGATGCAGCGCTCGGTCGTTCGGCCCAAAGCCAAGCTCGACTCGCGCTTCCACACCGACCGTTGCCGTGGCTGCGAAGGGGAGATACCGCAACTGGCGCATCCCATCCTCGGTGGAAGCAGCCACCGCAACCAGGCCATGCGCTGCGTCGGCCACGTCCGACACGGCTTCTACATCGTTCATGTTCAGCTCGACGCGCGGCATGGCCGAGTGCAACGTGCGACAGCCGTCGAATCCGATGCTGCCTTCGGCCGTCCATCCAGATTCCTCTTCAAGCTCAGTGGTGCTCAGGAAGACGGCTGTGAGCTGTCGAGCCTCCCCCGCCTTCGTGGACAGACACGCAAGCGCCGGAACCACCGACTCGGTGTCAGCTGCTGACAGAACAGGCACCTCGTTGAGCACCGCTTGCCAGGTGCGCACGATCTGCTCGGCAGTCAACCACCAGTCACCACTCACGGCGACGAGGCCAGTTGCCAACACGCGTTCTAGACTGGTGCAGCCAACACCAGTCATGGTGCTGATCAGCGACGCCGCCATGCCGACGGCGCACTCGATGAGGCCGATGATGATGAGCTGCCCCGACATCTCGAGCTGAAGCTGTGCAAGGTGGAGCTGATCCGTAAGAAGCGGGTCTGATGCATCGTGGACGAGGTTGAGCTGTTGAAGGATGGTGCGGCCGTGTTCCATGGCCATCGACAGGTCGGCGAAGATTGCTGCGCTGCTGCTGTTGGCATCGGCGATGCTCTGACTCCGATTCCCCGCGAGCTGTGCTGCCATCGCCTCGACGCGTGACGTGATGTCGGCCACGACCGCATGACGATCAAGCCACGCCGGTTCGAATGCATCATTCAGTAACGACTCGAGCCGCGGCATCCGCTCAAGGACCGAGTGCGCCTGCTGTGATGCGTGGTGTCTCAGTACGTCGGCGGTGCTATTGAGCGTGTCGCTGGCCGCTTCAAGGCTCAGCGACCAGGCCGCATGCCGCGCGCGGAGCAGGCTGCTGTCCTCCAGGGGCGTGCCCTGAGACAGCATCAGCTTATCACAAAGCTCGAGCTGTCTAGCAACACTCGTCACTGCTTCCATCACGCCCGCGTGAACGCTCACAAGTGCCGAGGCCACGGCTGGAGGCGCTCCCAAGGCGTCACGAAGCTGTTGGCCCAGCTGATCGTCGGTGGCAGAGGCTATCATGCCGTGCATCTCGCATGTCTCCATCGCCATGCTGGAGGCATTGACGCATTGGGTAGGGTTGTTCAGGCCGTTTGCGAAGGCTGGCTGCGTCGAAACGCTCTCATCGGCGGTCCAACCGATTTGAGCGTCGAAGCAGCCGTGAGCTGGGCTCCACGCGCCGACCAGCCGCAGGTCCTCCCAGGCTCGGATGCTTCCGCTCCATGCCGTCACTTCGCGTAGCGCAGGACTGTCGACCCGCCGCCAGTTGGCCCAGCATATGCTCGCATTGCCGATGAGCATTGGCTCGCCGAGTCCAATCGTGCCGTTGCCGAGCGAAAAGGTCAGAGATGCGGACGCTGCCACGGCGGGAGGCCAGAGGTGACGTCAGCTTTGCGAATGGTTGGGCGTGCCATGGTGTTATGTGCGGTCGCAGAGGTGTCAATGCATGCGAGCGCACCTGCAGCGCGAGACACTCGTCCAATCTTGTCAGTGACGCTCCCGAGGGTGGTGCTGGCGCCCATTGGAGTCACGGTGAAGAGCATCAGCAGCATGGGTGACGGAGTAGTAGCTCTCAGCTGCCGAGCAGTGTGTGCCAAGCCAGGCGGATCGGGGGCCGTTTGCAATCGCGGAGCAGCCGCCTCAGCCGTGGGGCGGCCTCTGCTGACGTCGGACGGACCGACAAATCGGCAGAGCCCGCCCCGCGACGAATGAGCATGTGCGCAGGTGGAGTGAAAGCACCGCACGTTGCCTTGCAGATTTGCAAGTGGCGCAGAATACAGGTAGTAGGGAGAAGCGCGAAGAACGTTACATTTCTAGACTGCGGAAAACCAGCGCATCAGCAAGCGTGCATGCCGCATGCACGAGTTTGGCGGCGATGGCGCGTGCGACGCGGTCGTCTAGCCGCGCGGCTCAGGCGGTGGCGACGGGCCCGCTCGGCGTGCTGAGCCACGACGAGTTGGGCGTGATCTTCGACGGCCTCGCCGACCCGCTCCAGCCCGTCGTCGCCGTCGCGCTCAGCAGCACGTGCCTGGGGCTGCGGATGCCGCTGAGGGCGGCGCTCGAGGTGCTGAAGGAGCGACACTTGCGGGCGGAGGCGCTGTGCCGTAAGGTGGACACGCCGGATCTCCCTTGCAACTGCGAGGCGCTGCGCGATGCGCGCTTTTTCATCTGGCTGGGCCACATCAAGAATGTCAGCCTCACCACGAATGATATGTCGACACTGGGCATGATTTTACAGCAATCCAGGCTACCAAAGCTGCTGCAGATCATGTTGCACGGCAACAACATCGGCGATGCGGGCATGCACGCGCTCTGCGAGGGTCTGGGCCACGGCGCCGCGCCCTCGGTCGATTTCATTGGCTTAGGTGGCAACAACATCGGGCCAGCTGGCGCCGAGGCCCTCGCTGGCGCCCTCCGCCGGGGCGCGATGCCCAGGCTCAAGCAGCTCTTCATCAGCCCCAGCCATATTGGCGACCAGGGTTTGGCCGCACTCGCCTCGCCGCTGGGCAAGTTACCGGCGCTCAAGGATGTGAACGTCGGCAGCTGCGGCATCGGCGACGAGGGCGTGGCCTCGCTTTTGGCTGAACTCGGCAAGGACGACTTCAAGCGGCTCGAGAAGCTCGACCTCGTTGAGAACGATCGTCTGACCGCCAAGGGCTACCAGTCAATTTTGTCTGCGATCGAAAGCCGCGGACTCCCCGCGCTTCAGAAAGTGCACCTCGCCTTTCCATGGGAGCAATTAGACAACAGCCCCGTGGCCCGCGCAGGGAAAGCGATCGAGCGAGCGATCCAAGCCAGGGCCGCCCTACTTGATCTCTAGCCTTCTAATGAATGTTTATGCTCTAAAGATGCATCATAATCACACGTCAGGCCCTGCCGGGCAGGAGAGTGCCGGGCGCGAGTCGTCGCACCTGCTCGAGGACGGCCGCGACCTCGCCGTCGACGGCGCCGCCGGCCGGGCCCCCATCGAGCAGCGCGAGCAGCAACGGCATCGCGCCGAGCGCTAGCGCCTCCTGCTTGGGCGCCTGCGAGCGCGCGAGCGTGCACAGCGCCGCCGCCGCCCACGCGCGTGCGAGCGGCGTGGCGAGCGCGGCCGCCGCGTCGCACCCGCCGCCACAGCTACCGACAGCGCCGATGCCACCGGGCCCGGAGGCAGAAGAGCCGGCAGAGAGCAGCGCGACGAGCGCCGGCGTCGCGCGCGCCGTCGCGAGCGCGGTCCGCAGCGACGCGTGCTCCGCCAGCGCGCACAGCGCGCGCGCGGCCGCCGCGACCGCCCGCGCCGACACGCCGGCGGCCGCCACGGCCGCCGCCTCGTACACGCCGCAAGCGTCAACGTCACCGCCGCCGCCGCCCGCAGCGGCGCCGCCGCCGCCCTTGGCGCCGCCGCCCCCCGCATTGGCGCCGCTCGCCACGCGCGCCACGAGCAGCTCGACGCCGCCGGCGGCCGCCACCTGCGCGGCCTCCTCGGCGTCCGCCGCGAGCTCGGCGAGGCCGTCGATCTCGTCGGCCTCCTCGTCGCGTTCGCCCGCGGCGCCGCCCGCGCCACCATCGCCGCCCGCGCCCGCGCCCGCGCCCGCGCCCGCGCCCGCGCCCGCGCCCGCGGCGAAGCCACCGACGGCGGCGACGGCGGCGGCGGCGGCCTCGGCACGGCGCCGCTGCGCGAGGCGCAGCGCGTCGACGCGCGCCGCCGCGCCCTCGCGCGCCTGCGCCGCCGCGATCTGCGCCTTGACCGCGCCGTCGCACATCGCGAGCCGGTCGAGCGCCTCCTGCGCGGCCGCGCTGCCGCCGAGGTCCGCCGCCTCGACCAGCCGCACGAGCGGCACGAGCGCGCCGGCGCGCAGCAGCGCGGCCTTCGCGTCGGCCGAGACGGCGAGGCTCCGCACCAGCGCCGCCGCCGCCTCGGCCGCCGCCGCCGGCCGTTGGCTCGAGAGCGCCGTGACGAGCGGAGGCACGACGCCGCCGGCCACCAGGCGGGACACCAGCGCGGCGTGCGCTTCGGTGCCGCCGGCGACACGCTCGCGGCGCAGCATGCCGTCGAGCTTCGTCGCCGCAGCCGCACGCCCGTCCACGTCGCTGAGCTGTGCAACCAGCTCCTCGGGCTGCGCGGCCCGGCCCCTCGGGGTGAAAGATGCACCCGGCGCGGCGCCAGCGATGCCAGCTGAAGCAGCAAACTGCTGGTGCAGCCGCCATGCCAAGTCGTCCTCGGACGAGCCAGGCCGTGACGATGGGATTGGGTCGAGCGGCTTCTTGCCTGGGAGGGTGGGTGCCTCGCGGGAAGGGAACGCGGCATCGAGCTCCGAATCGTCCATCAGAGCCACGTCCGCAGCGCTGGGCATCTTGAAGCGACTCTCGCTGCGCGCTCGGCGGGGCTGGCTC
>Ga0209713_10002776_pt1 | contig 10948 bp, 5 predicted proteins | sample ArcOceMetagenome_3_FD_187444 | JGI IMG/M metagenome (GOLD analysis project Ga0209713, IMG submission 187444) | Marine eukaryotic phytoplankton communities from Arctic Ocean - Arctic Ocean- Svalbard ARC20M Metagenome (SPAdes) (version 2) | ecosystem: Environmental > Aquatic > Marine > Oceanic...
CCGCTCCTGTTCTTTTTCTTTTTTTCGCTGCATAAAAGCATATTGGGTCCAAGCACCGCAACTTGCATCGCGCCAGCTTGCAGCGTGGCTTGCACCGACCGTGGCGCTGCGGCCGAGCTTGACCCACCTCCACCCGGCTTTAGGTGCGCTAGCAGCGACGCGCGCGTGCTCCAGCGTGCACTTATCGCCTCCACCGCCCCGCGCGCCCCGCCTTTCCCCCGCCCTCGCGTCACCGGCCGACTCAAGCCGCTCTGCGAACTGTGACACCGCAGGCGACTCGCGCACGGGCTCATGCCGGCCGCACGAGGCGCGCCGTCGTCGTCGCGCGCGCATCCTTATCGGCGACCCGCCGCGGCCGCCGCGGCGGGTGCTTCATCGGAGCCGCAGGGCCGGCTCGGCGCACTCATGAGCTACGCCGTGGTGCCGCTCAAGTGGGGGGCATCCCTCATACAAAAGGTGCAGGGCGCCTACGACGGAGCCGAGCCGGAGGAGGAGATCGAGCAGGTCGACGACGACTCGATGGCCAACGGCCAGCCGGCCGCCACCCCGCAGAATGCCTTCGCGATGCAGCCGACGCCCTTTGCGAGCCCTGGCTTTGACGCGCCGAGCGTGAGCTTTGCGCCCAGCCTGCAGCAGCCCGCCGCGCTCGCGCCGGCCGCGGCCGTGCCGGCCGTGCCGGCCGTGCCGGCCGTGCCGGCCGCGCTCGCGCCGGCCGCCGAGCCGCAGGCACCGGCGTCCGCATGGGGGGCGGCACAGAGTGGGTCCGTCCTGCAGCCCAAGCCTCGCCGGGCGGGCGACGACGGTGGCGGCGACGTGCAGCAGCAGAAGACGACGCTCGATGCCTTGCGACTGGGCATGCCGCGCCAGTTCTTGCCCCAGGACAAGCGCAAGCCGCCCCTGCCGAGCCGGAGCGCGCCGTACCTGCCCGAGCTGGAGCCCACGCCGCCCGCCGGCCAGGAGGGCGACGAGGAGCCGTCGGCGTTCCGCGCGCCCCTGACGGCGGCCATGCAGAGCTACCGGAGCAGCGTCGTCAGCACGGCGCCGTCGCTGCTCGGCACGCCCGCCTGCCGCTCGTCGCAGTCGCACACGCCCGCGCCGCGCTTCCAGCTGTGCGACTACGCCGCCCCCACGCCGGTGGCCGGCGCGCTCTCGGCGACGCGCCCGTCGGCCTCGTGGCTCACGACGGTGCCGGCCGCGTGCGCGAGCGGCGGCAGCCCGGTGGCGGGCGCCTTTGCGTCGGCGAGCTTCTCGCCGTACGGGCAGCCGCCGCCGCCGCCGCCGTCATCGCTGCCGTCGCAGGCGAAGCGCGACCGCCTGACCGCCGGCGTCACCGACCAGCCGAGCGCCAAGCACGCGCGCCTGGCGCCGGCGGGCGCGGCGCCGCTCGTCAGCAGCAGCGCGAGCTCCGTCGCGGCGCAGCGGATCCTTCGGACGCTCGACATGCTCGACGCGCCGCTCCGCCACACGCGGCCGGCGTGCGCCGCCGGGCAGGGCTCCGCCGCGTCGAGCCGGCGCGACTCGGCGCTCCGCGACAGCGTCGCGCCCAGCGCGGCGGCGCCGCCCGCGCCGTCGTCGCTGCTCGCCGACGCGCCGCCGCTGCGCTCCTTCATCGACTCGACGCCGACGCGCCTCCTCACCACCACCGCCGCCATCACGGCGGTCGCGCCGAGCCCCTCGGCGGCCGCGGCCGCGCCGCCGTCCGCGCCGTCCCTCTTCGGTGGCGGCGGCGCCGCCGCCGCACCGAGCTCCTCCGCGCTCGTGCCCGTCGCGCCCGCCGTCGCGCCCGCCAAGGCTCCCGCCGCCGGCGCGAGCAGCAGCAGCAGCAGCGCCTTCCCGGCGGCGCCCGCCGCGTCGTCGTCGTCTCTCTTTGGCGGTGCCGCGCCGGCGCCCGCACCGGCGGCTGCCGCGGCGTCGAAGCCCGCCTTTGGCGGCTTCTCGCTGCCAACGGGCGGCGGCGGCGGCTTCGGCAAGGACAGCACGACGCTCGGCCAGGTCGTGCCGCTCCTGCCGAGCGCCAACACCAACGGCGCCTCGGCGGCCGCGGCGCCGGCGCCCTCGTCGCTCAAGGCGCCCAAGGCGAGCACGCACCGCGCCCACGCGCCGGCGCCGGCGTTCGGCGCACGCGACGACGCCGCGGCGGACGACGCGCCGTCGACGGCCGCCAAGACGCCCGCGCCGAGCTTCGCGGGCTTCGGCGTCCCCAAGCCCGCCACGACGCCGAGTGCACCCGCCGCGTCGAGCGCCGTGGCGCCGTTTGCCTCGCCGGCGGCCGTGACGACGCCGGCCGCGTCGTCTGCGCAGGGACGTCGCTTCTCGTTCACGCCGAGCGGCGCGGCGTCGCAGTCGCGGTCGAAGGCGGCGCCCGACATCGTCAGCCCAACCCTCTTTGCCTTCTCCAAGAAGGAGATCGACAGCAAAAAGGCCGCGGCCGCCGCGGCCGCCGCTGCCGCGGAGGAGGAGGAGGTGGCCGAGGCGGCGCCCGCGCCCGCGCTCAACGCGTCGGCCGCCGTCTTCAAGCCAGCGGCCGCGACGGCCACGGCCGACGCTGCTGCGGCGCCCAAGTCGCTCGGAGGCGTCTTCACGTTTGGCGGCGGCGACAAGGGCGGCGCCGCCGCCCCCTCCGCCGCGCCCGCCGCGGCAGCGCCGCTCTTTGGCGGCGGCGGCGCCCCCTCGGCTGCGGCGCCCGCCGCCGCGGCGGTCTCGCTCTTTGGCGGCGGCGGCGGCGGCGAGAAGGTGAGCACCTTCGGCAACATTCCGCTCTCGCAGCAGGCGGCCGCCGCCGCCGCGCCGCCCGCCGCCGCGCCGCTCTTTGGCGCGCTCTCGTCGTCGTCCACCGCGACGCCCTTTGGCGCGGGAGCCGCCGACAAGGCGGACACGCCCAAGGCCGGCAGCATGTTTGGCGGCTTCGGCGCGGCGCCGCCGGCGGCTGCGCCGCCGAGCTTTGGCGGCGCGGCGCCGGGCCTCGCGCCGATCAAGGAGGTGAGCAGCGCGTCGACGGCGTCGTGCGGCTCGACCTTTGGGTTTGGCGGCGCGGCGCCTGCGGCCGCCGGGCCATCCGCCACCGCCAGCAAGGCGCCGTCGTTCACGTTTGGCGGCGCGGCGCCTGCGGCCGCCGAGCCGTCGGCCAGCAAGGCGCCGTCGTTCACGTTTGGCGGTGGCGCGGCCGCCGCGAGCGACGCGCCGGCGCCGGCATCGACGTTTGCGTTTGGCGGTGGCGCTCCTGCGCCGACATTTGGCGCCAGCGCGCCGGCTGCGGCGCCCGCGGCCGTGCCCTCGTTCAGCTTCAATGCGGGCTCGGCGGCCGCACCGACCTTTGGCGCCTCTGCGCCGGCAGCGGCGCCGAGCGCCGCGCCCGCGACCTTTGGCGGCGCTCCGGCAGCCTCGCCGTTTGGGGCTGTCTTTGGAGCGCCGGCGGCCGGTGCGCCGGCCGCTGGCCTCTTCGGCGGTGCCGCCACTTCCTCCGCCGCGTCGCCCTTCAGCTTCGGCGGCGGCGCAGGCGGCGCACCGGCGCCCGCGCCCACCTTTGGCGCCCCGGGAGCCTCGCCGTTTGGTGCCTTCGGTGCGCCGGCGGGCGGTGAGGCGGCCGTGCCACCGCCGGTCGCGTCGTTCGCCTCGGGCTCGAGTGATAACGGATCGGCGGCTGGCGCTGGTGGGGCGAACCGCACCATCAGAAAGTTCAAGCGGCCCAGCGCGGGGCGAGGCGCCAAGTGAGCACGTCCGCTGCTGGGGCGCTTGAGCGAGACGGCAGAGCGCCGTGCGCGCACATGGGATAGGATTGACAGGGACGACCGATGCTGCAACACAAGGACATGCGGCAAGGCGTTTAGGCTAGGAATGGGTGTAACGAAACACAAGTTTTTTTGCTTCGATTTGCCACCCATGATCAGCGCGTAAAGTGCATACGCATGCGCAGAAGTTAGCGCAAGTCTGAGGTGTGGCGTAGGGTGCGCACGACGATGCCGACGGTCATAGTCACGCCGGACGACCCACTGCTGCGGTACGACGCCTACAGCGTGCAGAAGGACCGCTCGCGCGCGTCGTTCACGCGCCACTTTGCGTCGGGCTTCCCGCTCGACGAGTTTGCGCTGCAGGCACCCGGCGCCTCCATCCGCTGGGAGACGGCGGCCGAGGAGGTCGTCGTGGCGCTGCGCTACGGCGGTGGCGTGGATCCAGGCCATTGCTCGACCTCCTGCGCCGTCACCAACCAGCGCAAGTGCTACACGCCCAAGTGCAAGAACGCATGCGCGGCGCGGCTGAGCATCGACGGCGAGCAGCAGCCGACCGACGAGCGCAGCGAGTTTCGCGGCGACGTGTCGATCACGGCGCGTCGCTACGACGGACGGAGGCACTCCTACGCGCTGACGCTGCCGTGGGGCGCCGTGCTCGAGTTCCGAAGCCTTCGACTCGCGGCGCCGGACGCCGAGCGCGCGCGGCTGACGCCGTCGTCGCCGCCGCCGTCCTTTTTGTACGTTGCGTACGGCGACTCGATCACGCACGGCTGGTGCTCGGCGCGGCCGTACCCGGAGCTGCTCGCCGCGTGGAACGGGTGGCGCTCGCTCAACCTGGGCGTGCCGGGGATGGGCGTGCACGGGTACGACCACGGCGTGGCGATCGGCAACGCGGGCGGCGACCTCGTCACGATCGCCGTCGGCATCAACGACTGGTGGTGGTGCGGCGAGGTGAGGGACAACATGGCGCAGCTGCTGCGCGGGCTGCGGCACGTGCAGCCGCGCGTGCCGGTGGCGGTGGTGACGCCGACGGTCGCGTACTACGAGGGGCGCGTGTGCCAGGACGGCAAGGGCGCGCGGCAGGCGACGCTCGAGCAGATGCGGCAGGAGGTGCGCGACGCGGTGGGCGCGCGGGTGGCGGGAGGCGACGGCGCGCTCGTGCTGCTCGAGGGGCCGCCGCTGCTGCCGTCGCAGCTCACCGTCGAGGGCCTCCACCCGTCGGTGGCGGGGATGGCGGCGCTCGCGGCGTCGCTCAACGCCGCGCTCGGCCTCTCGCCGCTGCGGCTGCGCGTCGCGTCGTGCGCGCCGACGCTCGAGGTCGAGCTGCGCTGGGCGCCGCGCCCGTTAACGGGCGGCGCCGGTGGTGGTGGAGCCGGCGGCGGCGGCGGCGGCGGCGGCGGCGGCGGCGGCGGCGGCGGCGCGCGCGCGGTGGGCCGCGCGGTGCTCTTCTGGGGCGACGCCGCCTCGGTGGAGATGCGCGGCGCCGACCCGGGCCACGTCCTCGACGGCGGCGGCGCCGACGGCCGCGGCGGCTGCGCGGGCGCCGCGCTGATGCTCACGCCGCAGGGGAGGGTCGATGTGGGCGACGGCGCGTCGTCGTCGTCGTCGTCGCTGTGGCTGCGGCTGCCAGAGGCCGGGCGGTGCGGCGGCGGCCTCGTCGTGCAGGCGCTGCGCCTCGACGGGTGCGTCGCCTCGCGCGCCGTGCGCGCCGCCACCGCCGTCGGCGCCGACGCCACCAGCGGCACCGCCGCCGCCCTCCTCCCCCAGCCCTCGCCACCGCCGCCGCCGCCGCCGCCCCCTCCGCCACCTCCGCCACCCTCGCCACCTCCGCCGCCCACGCCCGCTCCGCCGCCACCGCCGGCCCAGCTGGCGATGCAATCAGCTCAGCCGCCGCCTCCTCCGCCGCCACCGCCTTCGGCATTGGCGTCGGCATCGACATTGGCGTCGTCGTCGGCGGCGGCGACGGCACCGGCGCAGCAGCCGGGTGGGCTAACATCGCCGCCCGTGCATGCGTGGACCTCGGCCGAGGCGACCGGGCAGGGCGCAGTGGCGGCGGCGGCGTCTGCCGACGGCGGCCAGTACGCGGTGGCGGTGTCGGCGGCGGCGGCGGCGGCGGCGTGCGTGGCGCCGCCGCGCGCGGAGCTCACCGCAACCGGTGGAGGCGGCGGCGGCGGCGGCGGCGGCGGCGGCGGCGGCGGCGGCTTCGAGGTGCGCGTGGTGCTTGGTCGGCCGCTGCAGCCGCGCGAGGAGGCGCGCGTGTGGCTCGGCTTCGAGCAGCGCGTCGTCGTGACGGCGACGCGCGGCGCGCTGCTGCTGCCGCGCGCCGACCGCGCCGCCCCCGCCGGGTTCCGCGTCGGCGGCGGCGCCGCGCCCGCCGCCGAGTTCTGGGTGCGCGGCGCCACCGACGACCTCGCGGCGCTGCGCCGCGCCCCCGCCGTCCTCTGCGGCGCTAGTGGCGCTAGTGGCGCCAGTGGCATCGGCGGCGGCGGCGAGGTGCCCTTTGGAGGCCGCTACGGTGGTGCCGGCAGCGGCGGAGGCGGCGGCGGCGGCAGCAAGGCCGACGCGGCGCCGCCGACGGCCTCGGGCGGGCTGGTGGTCGGCGTCGAGGCGGGGGCGGCGCTCGCGCTCCTGCTGTGCGCCGTCTGCTCGGCCTGCTCGTGCGCGCACCGCCGCCGCCGCGCCAGGCACCGATCCGGCCCTGTCGAGCCAGCACCAGCCAAGCACGGCTGGCCGTGGCGAAACGCCGGCGCGCCTCGCTCGCGGCCCTCGGGCGGCGGCTCGGCATGGCGGACGGCGCGGCGCGGCGACCCGCGGCGGAAGCAGCGCTTTCAGGCGCTGCCTATGTAGACGCGTATGTTATCAACAACTACTAGGTAATTACTATAAACCGCGCAAGATCGGCACTCACGTCATTCTCGAGGCACGCGCCAAGCCCATAGAATTGCTGCAGATTGGTGCCTCACTGTATGGGCCGCGGCCACGGCGTTGGCGCCGGATCGGATCGGCTCCGGTCCAGTCGGCGAGCAAGTTAGTCTGCCACTCAATGTCGGTGTTGCCGTGTCGACGCTTCTTGAAGAATACTTGCTTCTGGCCATCGAACGCGGGTTTGTCCGATTTGACAGTGAGGCCAGCGCAGCCCGGCAGTTCCAACGCGCGCGCCTCGCTTCCGCAAGGGTGCACACTCGCACTTCGATGTCGTGAAATGCCGAGAGTGCTCCGACACGTTGGATGAAGGGGCCGTTGGGGCAGGGGAGGAAGGACGCCGACGGATGGCCGAGGAGCAGGCGCGCCATTCTGCTCGTCCACGGCGTCTCCTGCGTGGCGAGGCCCTCAATCGAGCGCAGCCACCCTCCAGGCGCCCGCAGGCACTCCAGGTGCTCGAGCTCGTGGCCCGTGGCGATGTCGTGAACGAAAGGAACCCCGCCACTCAGTCTGCCCGGGAACCTGATCACGGCGCCGTGGCTGGTTCGGAACTCGATTGAGTCGAGGTATAGCCCCTTGTTGCCACCGACACGCGTGATGAATTCTCCCGGCTGGAGCCGCAGCGGGCGCATCCACCTGCCGCTGTTGCCACCGTAGGCGACGTGCGTACCATCGGAGTAGCGTATCTCAATGCGATCGATGAGGTCGCCAGCGCGCACGTGGATGCTTGCAATCCGCTTCGTGGCCACCAGCTCCTCGTGCGCCTCCTGCACGAAGCTAAAGATCAGGGCCACCGTATCGGCCTCGAGCAAAGCAGCGCTGCTCGCCGCTCCGAGCCGAGCGTGGCGGGCCATGGCCAGGGCGAGCGTCTGCTCGCAGGCCAGGCTGCGCGTCGCGGGCGTTGCTGCCATGTTCAGCGCGAAGTTCCAATGGGTCTGGCCAAAAGTGTATACCTGTGCATAGCGCATGCAACCAAAGCCTGGCCGCCACCCTCGTTGTCGGCCGTGCGCAACTGCGAGGCCTCATGAGCTACAACAGCGACACGAGCCACCTGCACGAGCGCAACGGCTACGGAGCGCGCCCCGCTCTCGACTATGTGCGCAAGCCCGGGCCTGCGGGCGAGACCCTGATGCAGGCGCTGGCGCGCGAGAACTCCACGCTTCCGCCGTGGGACCCGACTCGCAAGGTGTGGCTGAGTGTGCCTTTCAAGCAGAAGAGGGACGCCATGGGCCTGGGCGCCAAGTTTGACAACGATCGCAACCGGTACTACGTCACGCAGGAGCAGGCCATCGCGCTGAGGGATCTGGAGGTGAGCGCGATGCCCACGAGGAGGGACCCAACCCTCTGCCTCGCCTCGCTGCTTTCCGCCGCACCCTCGACCGTCCATCTCCCCCTGACTGCGCAGAACTTTGCCGAGTGGCTTCCTCCCAACTCGCTCCCGTTGATGCCCGGGGAGAAGAGGAAGGAGCCGCCCTCGTGGCAGAGGCTCACCGGCGACGAGTCGCCCATCGGACCCGACCGCGCGAGCTTTCAGCGCATGGAGGAGGCCAAGGGCACGATGCCGCCTGCCGGGCTGAGAGCGCTCTTCGCCATCGAGGTGCAGCAGGTGCGACTGCGCAGCACGCTGTGGCTCGAGTTCAAGGACGCGATGTGCGGCGACGCGAGCGAGGAGCTGGTGGTCGCCGACATCGATCAGGTCCTCGCTCGCGAGGCGCCCGGCATGGACCTGACGCTGGCCGATTTTGTCGACCCGACGTTGCTCCCAACGGTGCCGCGATGGAAGGTGAAGAAGCAAAGGACAGCACCCGCACCGACCCCTCCGAGTGCGGCAGGCGGCGGCTTGCCGGCCGCGGCGTCGTCGCAGCAACCGCAGGCGTACTGGCCCGCCGTTGCCGGCCCGAGCGGCATGGCGGTGCCGCACCACCCGGCGGTGGCAGCGAGCGCCGCCGCGCGTGCAGCTGCTGCCGCGAGCCCGGCGCTCTCCAGCACGGGGCGGCCGCTGCCTCTCGGCTGGCGCTCCGCCATCGACCCGGCGCACGGCAGAGAGTACTACGCCGACCCGCAGGGCAACGTGCAGTGGGAGTTCCCAGAGGCCAACGGAGCAGACCAGCCGCTGCCACCGGGCTGGGTCGAAGCGACGGACCCTCGCTACAACAACAGGACGTACTGGTACCACGCGGCGACGAGGCAGACGTCCTGGACGCGGCCCACGTCGTATTCCGCTCGCTAGACGCCTGGGTTGAAAGTAGAGCGCCTCACGCGTGCACTCGCTCGCCCAAATCTGTTTCGTCTATTTCAAACCTCATATTTTTGGTCAAACCTCACCTCGACAATTGAACGCAACGAGCACGCACACATCATGTCTCAACACGCAATGCGCATGCCCTGGAAGCGGAGGGCACTGCGAGCCACACGCCCGCGATTGCTGCGAGCGGTGCTCCCCCCCGCCTGCGTCGCAGCCTGCCACCGGGCCTGGCCGCTCACCGAGCCGACGCCGAGGCCGCCTGGATCTGAGCGAGCAGCTGCGCGTTGGGCGTCAGCACGTGCGACGACAGCGGCAGCCCCGTGAGCGGCGACGTGTTGTGCGACTCGAGCCTGGCGCGGCGGGCGGGCGCACAAGGCGTGAGCTGACCGCGCGTGCACGCAAGAGGATGGGGGCGGGCGGGGGCTTCGGTGCGGCCGCGGCGAGGCGCGGCGCGGCACGCACCAGTGCTCGATGGCGTCGCGCTCGTACGTGTGGCCGTCGGCGGTCATGACCGGGTCGGTCATGACGTCCTGCGTGATCGGGCAGAGGAAGCTCGAGACGACGTCGCCTGTGCTCAGGTTGGCCATGCCCTCCTGCAGCTGCTCGAGGGCGGCGTCGGCGGCGTAGTTGTGCGCGACCTGCAGCCGGCTCATCATCTCGCGCAGCGCCTGCGGCGGCTTCACCACCCGCCGCACCGCGCGCTCCTTGTGCCGCTGCGTGTCCCGCTGCAGCGCGAACGTCGAGCCGGGGGTGAAGAAGACCGACAGGCGCCGCTGGCCGAGCTGGATATTGGCGTGGCCGGCGTTGAGCTGGAACGCCTGCTCGACGGCGGCGTTGTTGTCCTCGAGGAAGGGCGACCACATCTCGTCGCCCAGCGACATCAGGTTGCCGTTCTCCTCCGGCACGCCCCTGCACCACTGCCAGATGACCAGCGACGGCTCCGGCGTGCCGGCGTCGGCTCCCGCCGACGCGAGGTCCTCGGCCTTCCACACGCGGATGGCCGACGGCGCGGGCGCGGCGCTCGAGCCGGGCGCCACCAGGCACTCGTCGGGGATCTCGCCGACGAACGTGCGCTCCATCTCGTCCTCGCGCTCGGCAATCCTCCACTCGCCGTGCACGCGCTTGCCCAGGATGGTGGTGGTCGGCCCCTCCTTGACGACGCGCTTGACGGTGCGATAGCCCGGCTGCTTGAAGCCTCCCCGCCCAAAGTGCTGCCCGGGCGTCGTCTGGAAGCACGAGCCGTCCTGGAAGTGCACCGTCGCGTTGAAAAAGTCTGCGCCGAGCACGCACTGCTGCTCGCTGGCGGCAAAGGCCGCCTCGACGCGCTCCGCTATCACACGCGGGTAGAAGTCGAGCTTGCAGCGCACAGGGTCGAGCGAGAGCCAGACAACCTGATCGGCTGACTCGTCCGCCATCCTGCGCTGCCTCAGGCGTAAAAGGCCAGCCTTGGCTAGCCAAGCACTCTTCACTGCGTGCTATGTTTGCCGGGTGTTGTCCCCTCCCCTTCCTAAATCGCGTTGAATAGCCGCAAAAGACAGGTAGTAGTAGTAGTAGCAGAACAGGAGGAACAAACGAGGCGGACGGACGCAGATCGAGAGACGGCACGGCGAGCACGGCGAGCGCGGCGACGACTGAAGTGGACGTGTCGATCCCGCGGGACTCCCGAAGGGAGGAGCATCGCGGCGTATCGCCGTCTTCCGAAGAAGCTACCGCCGCACCGACTCACGTGTAAGTATGGGTCTGCCGTGAGATGCCGGCAGAGAAGCTCAGAAGCAGCACGACGGCGACGAGCGGCGGCGGCGCGAGCGGGATGCTCGCACTTGCCGTTGCGCACCTACAGCAGCAGGACGCAGCGCGACGGCGACGAGTGGCGGCGGCGCGAGCGGGATGCTCGCGCTCGCCGCTGCGCATCTACTGGAGCAGGACGCAGCGCGACGGCGGCGAGTGGCGGCGGCGCGAGCGGGATGCTCGCGCTCGCCGCTGCGCATCTACTGGAGCAGGACGCAGCGCGACGACGGCGAGTGGCGACAGGCCGCACGTGCCCGCCGCCGCA
>Ga0209713_10002777_pt1 | contig 10947 bp, 10 predicted proteins | sample ArcOceMetagenome_3_FD_187444 | JGI IMG/M metagenome (GOLD analysis project Ga0209713, IMG submission 187444) | Marine eukaryotic phytoplankton communities from Arctic Ocean - Arctic Ocean- Svalbard ARC20M Metagenome (SPAdes) (version 2) | ecosystem: Environmental > Aquatic > Marine > Oceanic...
TCCGGCGCCATCATAGTTCTCAACGGCTATTGGGACGCCAAGCTCTTTGGTCAAAGCCTCTGCGACCAACCTGCTGGTCGTGTCTTGTCCACCACCTGCAGGCCAATTAACCACCCAAGTGATGGGTCCATCTGGGAAACTCTGAGCGGCAGCCATGCTTGCCGCACAAACCGTTGCGAGGGTGCTGAGTGCAATTCTAATTTTCATTTTGCCTATCTCCATGTTGCGAAAGGGCTTAATATCAGTCCGCAGCGGTCTGTGCGTCACCCAATCTATCGTTTCGAATCGGACGAATTTTTGTCGACATTATGTACTCAGAAGTTTACATAATTCATACATGATGTATACAAAATTTAGTTTGGTAAACAATTAACCGGTAAAATTAGCTTCTTAATGTTAAAAACATAGGGATAAGAATAATAGAATGGCTCTTTCTACTATAAAATCAGACCTAAGCTTGTCCCAATTGCTCTGCATTCAGATTGAAAGAGAAATCGTTGAGGGGAAGCTTTTGCCCGGTGACAAGCTGGACGAAGAAGTCCTCGCGGCACGCCTGAAAGCCTCCCGGACGCCGGTGCGCGAGGCTCTGCGTGCGCTTGCATCCGTGGGCTTGGTCCATATTCAGCCTCGGATTGGCGCAACCGTGAACAAACCGACAGTTTCAGAAGTGATCGAGTTGTTCGAAGTGGTCGCGGAAATGGAAGCTGCCGCCGCGCGACTTGTCTGCGTGCGTGCCAGTGATCCCGAGATTGCCAAGATCGTCGCTCAGCATAAGTCTTGCGAAGATCAGGCCAGATCAGGCACTGCCGATAGCTATTTCGACGCCAACACGCAGTTCCATAACATGATCTGGAGTGCTGCCGGAAATCACGTCCTTGAAGATCAGATCGTTCTTCTTAACCGACGATTGTCGCCTTACCGCAGATTTGTCACGTTTAAACCGGGTCGCCAAGAAGAGGCGGTTGCCGAACATGCGCAGATCGCAGACGCTATTCAGAATCGCAATTCAGTCGTCGCAGTCGTCGCCATGCGCGAACATGTCACCATTCTAGGAAGCGACGTTATCCAACTGGCCAGGAACCTACGCCTATAACTGGAACGAATATGTCAACCATTTATTGCTGAATTCAGGAGACGAACATGGATCTAAAACTTGGCGGAAAAACTGTGTTAATCACGGGCGCTTCCATGGGGATTGGAGAACATCTTGCCGAGACGTTCGCGAGGGAGGGAGTTCACCTGCACCTTACCGCACGGAGTTCTGATAAGCTCGAGGCGCTCAAGCAACGCATCTCTGCAAATTTTGACGTTGATGTTACACTTCATTCCATAGACTTGTCCGAACTGGGCGCTGCCGAGAAATTGTCAGAGGCGGTTGGGCCGGTCGATATCCTTGTGAACAACGCGGGCGCAATTCCAAGCGGCAGCCTTTGGGATGTGGACGAGGCAGCCTGGCGCAAGGCTTGGGACCTCAAGGTTTTCGGATACATAAACTTATGCCGGCTGTTTTACGTTAAAATGAAGAAACAAAGCGGCGGTGTGATCTTGAACAACATTGGCAACGGAGGTGAGGTCTTCGATCCTAAATACATCGCAGGCACGACAGGGAATGCCAGTCTGATGGCCTTTACCCGTGCGATGGGAGGCTCCAGTCTTGATGACAATATCCGTGTGGTCGGGATCAATCCTGGGCCTGTCAACACAGATCGGATCTACAACATGCTCAAGAAGCGAGCCTCCTCTGATTTGGGCGACGAGAGCCGATATACGGAGCTGGAAAAGACCTATCCACTGTCGCGTCCAGCACATAGGCATGAAATCTCTGACCTATTTGTTTTTCTTGCCTCTTTTCGGTCGGGATACACCTCGGGGACGATATTTACCGTTGATGGCGGCATCACCTCTCGCCGTTCAATCATCTGAGTAATGCCTTCGCTCGAAACATCAGCTTTGCGCGAAAAACGCCTTGGCATCGTGCTGCCTTCGTCAAATACCGTATTGGAGCCCTTGGCTGCCAAAATGCTGGCGGGCACAGGCGTGACAGCCCATTTCTCTCGCCTTGGCGTGATTGATGTGGCGCTCGACGACTCTTCCAGAGCCCAGTTTGAACTTCAACGCCATGTTGATGCCGCAAGGTTGCTTGCTGACGCGAAAGTTGACGCAATTGTTTGGGGCGGGACATCTGCAAGCTGGCTGGGCCCGGACCATGACCGTGCCTTCTGCGCCGCAGTAGAGGCGGCCACCGAAATCACAACAACGACTTGCGTGCTGGCAATGAACCGCCTTCTGAACCAAGCACCCAGCGCTCGGTTAGGGTTGGTAACGCCTTATACCGACGATGTGCACAACCGGATCATCGAGAATTACCGCGCTCTGGGTTTCCCCTGTGCCGGCTCTGAAAACCATGGCGGCGTGCTCAGCAATGACTTTGCCGATCTGTCACCTAAAACAATCGCAACCATGGTGCGCAATGTGGCTTCTGCACGGCCTGATGTCATCTTCATAATGTGCACCAATATCCGCGGTGCGTCGGTTGCAGCGGACCTGTCGGCAGAGCTTGGCCTCATCGTCACTGACAGCGCTGAGATCACAATCTTGGCCGGTCTTGAGATACTGAAACCTAAAACATAATTCTCGAATGACTCAGCCTTGCCTTGGCGACTGATCCAACTTCAGGGAATGAATTTTCGGCACTGTCAGATAAAATGCCGACGCTACCGTGGAAGAGTATTGCTCCGCCGTTCACAATTTCGGCCATTCGCCCTCAGATAAGCGGACGTGGCTGGGTGACGGGGACACACCAGCACATGCTAGATCCCAGCGATCCATGGCCCGAAGGCTATCGTCTCGCGGACACATGGCCACGTTATAAATGATGAACGAACGTTCCAGTGGGGGCTGCCCCTTGCGAACAGCAGTTTCCACGATGCATTAATTTTGAGTGGCTGCATCAAGGGGAGTGGTCCTCGGCAAACGGACAAAATGAGCCAGCTTTCCTAAAGCCGATGTCCGCTTTACGCGGATCGAGGCCATCGATGCGCTTTGCAGCATCACGAAAAGTGGGCCGTTAGCGCTTTGCCTAATTTTTGAAGGGAATGACGTTCGAACCGCCATTAGTGAATGCTACGGCGCCTTCTTTTCGAATGGTTGCGATTGCTTCCTCAAACGCGGCTTGATCATCTTCGAACAGATCGTCCCAGACAATGGATGTTCCGTCTGTTGTTACAACTTCCAGCGACCAACCGTCTCCACCTTCAAATTTTTATATGTCCACCTTAAAGGGGATGTATTCCTCAACGATGTGCCGCGAAGCGCTCGAAATGATCAGGTTTGGTTCACGTTCCATAAAGAAGCCCTTTGGATTTAATTATCCAACATAAGCGTCTTGAACGCTGTTGCCAATGTCCGCAATGCGAAAGCTGCAGCAGAGCATTTTTAATGCCACGTCAAGGTTTGTTCCCATCACAATAACTCGACTGCCTGACTGAGCTGATCACTCTTCAAACCAATATCTTTGTGTGGTGCTGATATGATGGGTATCCTTTTCCCTGCTGCATGCATTTTATTATTTCATTTCCATTGGAAACAGACTTCTTTTTTTGCAATTTTTGAATAGAATCCAGAGTGCACAACCGAAAGAAATCAGATGATTTCAGGCAATACAGTTTCAGTGGCCACTTTGATAGACGGCGCTTTTTCTTACAGTGTCGACGAATCTTTTTACGGTGTCAGAGTTTCCCGACTTCCGAAACGCTACATATAGATCGATTAGGTTTTCGCATGGTTCAAACGGGACGAAGGAAACGCCAGGTGGGGCAATATTCTTGACCCAGGCCGGTGCTAGCGCAATCCCGAGACCTTGGGCTACGAACTGCAGCAGAGTGGACTTGTCGATGATCTCGCAGACAATGTTTGGTTGGGCGCCAATTTGCCGGAAACCACTCCACAATGCTTCGTGTAGGATTGGTCGTGCGTGCCTAGGATAACCCACAATAGGTTGGTCTGCGATATCAGATGTGGAAAGCGACGCAGAGCTTGAAAGCGGGTTGGTATCGGCAAGGACCACCACGATGGGCTGACGATGCAAAAGTTCGCTGGTAATGAATTCGTCTTCCTGAGGCGTTCGTACGAAGGCCACGTCTGTCCGATGGGTGATCAACTCATGGGAATGCTGTTCGGAGGAAGATATTTCCAGAACCTGCACATGGACCTTCAGATCGGTCTGGCGAAATGCAAGTAGAGCCCGGGGTAGCAACATCGAAATTGCCTCGTCAACGCCGCTCACACGGATGTGGTGTAGGTCAGAATCGGCGGTGTGGCGAACATTGGAGACCGACCTTTCAATATCGGTAAGGATCCTTTTGGCATCCTGGACGAACTCCGCTCCGGCTTGGGTCAGGCTGACTTGCCGGGTCGTTCTGAAAAACAGCCGGGCACCCAGTTCGTGTTCCAGCGCGGAGACCCGTTCAGAGAGAGCGGATTGGCTCAGTCCAAGGCGTTCGCTTGCTCTTCGGAAGTGAAGTTCTTCAGCGACGGCAACGAAGCATTCCAGTTGTCTGATGTCCAATCCGTTACCCTTTATTAGTTTATTTGATGACGCTTACCCGCATTGCGTCGTCCAATCCAGCCTCGAAATCGCGGATCGCACCTGCATATTCCAACGAGTCCAGCGTATCATCGCGACCTCGGATCAGCGACGTTTGTGTTGCATCGTCCATCTCGAAAGGCACCGAAATCTCACCGGCTGCTATCGTTCGGCTATCAAGGTCAATTGATATCTCAGCACCACTGGTATTGCTAGAAAATTGCAAAAGTGCGTCCCGCGCCTCGGGGGAAACAATTGGCAGTGCAAGACCATTTTTGCGAGCATTGTCGTAAAATATCCCGGCAAAACCTGTCCCGATGCAGGCATCAATCTTCAACTGACGCATACCCCATACGGCATGCTCCCGGCTTGAGCCACACCCGAAATTGTCACCGACAACTAAAATTGTGGCCTGCGTCCAAGGCGCATTGTTCAGGATGAATTCCGGGCGCTGTTGACCAACATTGTCAAAGCGCAGGTCGGCAAACGTGCCATCGGCCAACCCTTCGCGGGTGATCGTGATCAGAAACCGCTTAGGCATGATCACATCGGTATCAACATTGGCCAGTGGCAATGGGGCGGCGATTCCTTTGATAGTTTTTGTCATTTGCTTATCTTTCACTTAAAATTTCGTACGTCAGCGAGGTGCCCGGAGACTGCAGCCGCAGCGACCATTGCTGGTGACATCAGATGGGTGCGTGCGCCGCGGCCCTGACGTCCTTCGAAATTTCGGTTGGTCGACGAGGCGACCCGTTCACCATCCATAGCAATGTCGTCATTCATCGCCAGACACATCGAACAGCCCGCCTCAGGTCGCCATTCAAACCCGGCGGTCTCGAAAATGGCACGAAGGCCTTCGGCTTCCGCCTTGATGCGTGTCATGGCAGAACCTGGCACAACGATTGCTTCGACGCCTTCGGCCACTTGCCGGCCTTCCAGTATTTTAGCTGCCTCTCGTAGATCTTCTATACGACTGTTGGTACATGAGCCAATAAATGCCGTGTCGATTTTTATCGACTGGGCTGATTGCCCTTCGGTCAACCCCATGTACTGCAATGAGCGTTCCAGCGCCGCTTTGGCCGTGGGAGAGACATAGTCCAGCGCAGAGGGGACATTCGCAGTGATTGGCACTGATTGATCCGGGCTGGTACCCCAAGTGATCAAAGGTTCGATATCGGCCCCTGAAATGGTAAACTCTTCATCAAATACGGCTTCGGGATCGCTGACCCAGTTTTCACCTTTGAATGCAAACTGACCGGTATGGGGGTGGCCTTTCAACGCCGCTTCAGTGATTTCGTCCGCTGCGATCAAAGCTGCGCGGGCGCCCAGCTCAACCGCCATATTGCAAATGGTCATACGTCCGGCCATACCGAGGCCGCTAATAGCAGAGCCAGCAAACTCCACCGCATATCCATTGGCCCCACCTGCCCCAACGACTTGCACGACCTTCATTATGATGTCTTTTGCCGTCACGCCGGGAGCAGTGTTTCCATCGACAATGACGCGCATGGTTTTCATGCGTTTATAGCGCAGTGTTTGGGTTGCCAGTACATGTTCCACTTCCGAGGTGCCAATACCAAAGCCCAACGAACCAAAGGCCCCATAGGTGGTGGTATGGCTGTCACCGCAAGCGATCAGCATGCCCGGCACAACCAGCCCCTGTTCCGGAACAACGACGTGTTCGATGCCCTGTCGCCGGTCGCCAAGACCGTAAAACGCTATGTCGTGTTTTATGCAGTTTGCCTCTAAATTGTCTATCAGCACTTTTGACGCAGCATCATGCGGCTCTTTGCTACGGGTAGCGTTCACATGATCAATCACTGCCAGATGTGCCTTGGGTCGCCAAACGCCCAACCGTTTTGCGTCGAGCCCCGAAAAGGCCTGTGGGCTGGTGTATTCGTTCATGATGTGAAAGTCGACATAGATGAGCATGTCGCCATCAGGTAGATCGCAAACCTTGTGGGCATCGACCAGTTTATTATAAAGCGTCCGGTTCATTTGGCGGTCTCCGCATGTATTGTTTTGTGAGCAAAGAAATGGGACATGCGCGTGGCGATATCTTCCGGGATTTCTTCGGCCATGTAATGTGTGGTGTCGAGAGCTTCGCCCTCAACCCTTTCGGCCCGCTGGCGCCAGAGGCCAAGCGCGTCAAAGCATTTTTCGATTACTCCGCGTTTCGCCCAGAGCGCCAGGATGGGCATGTTGAGTTTTTGGCCCAGGTCTGCATCGTCATGTTCAATGTCGATGCTCGCGGCAGCACGGTAGTCTTCACAGCTTGCATGAATGACGTCCGGATCCGCGAAGGCACTCAAGTATTCAGTCAGAGCTTCGGGAAAAAACGGGTTGTTACCCTGTGCCTGATTAAAGCATTTTAGCTTCCAAAATCCTTCGGGATCAGCACCAATCATTTGTTCGGGCAGCGGATTTGGCTGGGTCAGGAAGAACCAATGCCAGTAAGCATGCGCGAATTCGGCGCTGGTTCTGGCATACATTTCGCGGGTGGGTGCGATGTCGAGCAAAACCATGGCTGCGACGCGATCAGGATGATCCAGACCCATCCGATGCGCCACCCGCGCACCCCGATCATGGGCACCTACCAGAAACCGTTCATGTCCCAAACGCCGCATGACCGCGACGATGTCATTGGCCATAGCGCGTTTTGAATAGGGTTGATGCGACACGTTTGACGCTGGCTTGTCGGATTGACCATATCCTCGCAAATCTGGGCAGACGACCTGATACGAGTGTGCCAGAATTGGCGCCACACCGTGCCACATGGCAGATGTCTGCGGATAACCATGAAGAAGTACAAGCGGCGGCGCACCTCGGGGTCCAGCGCGGCGGACGAACAAAGTCGCACCGTCTCCTTCGATACGCTCGCCCACAAATTCTTGGAACATTTTGAACTCCCCGGGGAAATTAAACTTTGTCCACTATCCCAGATTAAATTGGAATGTTTAATCGTAAAAACTGAACAGTTTTGCCGACTAATTCTCACGCCAAACCCCTGTAGTCTTTGGCGACACAAGCCGCACCAGAAGAAATCTGGAGACGCGGCGAAAAGAATCAAAGGAGGATACCATGAAGTTTCTGCTAAACACTGCACTATCTTTGACATTGGCGTTCAGCGCGACATCCGTGTTTGCGGCCTGCGATGCGGGCGAAGCCGTCATCAAATTCAGCCACGTCACCAACACTGACAAGCATCCCAAAGGAATTGCAGCCACGCTGTTGGCCGAACGTGTCAACCAAGAGATGAACGGCAAGGCATGCATGGAGATATTCCCGAATTCGACCCTCTATGATGATAACAAGGTTCTTGAGGCGCTACTTCAGGGTGACGTGCAGTTGGCGGCGCCGTCGCTGTCCAAGTTTGAGAAAATTACCAAACAGTTCCGCATCTTTGACTTGCCATTTATGTTCGAGAACATCGAAGCCGTCGATGCTTTTCAGGCCTCAGATGCAGGCCAGGCCTTGCTAGACAGCATGCAGCGCCGTGGCCTTCAGGGTTTGACGTTTTGGCACAACGGCATGAAACAAATGTCTGCCAATGTACCGTTGATGTCACCAACGGACGCTGAAGGGCTGAAGTTTCGAGTCATGTCGTCCGATGTTCTGGTGGCGCAGATGAAGGCGATCGGGGGCGCCCCGCAGAAGATGGCCTTCTCGGAAGTTTATGGCGCGCTGCAGCAAGGCGTAGTCGATGGGCAAGAGAACGTCTGGTCTAACATTTATGGTAAGAAATTTTTCGAAGTCCAGGACGGCATCACCGAGACCAACCACGGGGTCATCGACTATCTGGTTGTGGCTAGTGTCGATTGGCTCGATAGTCTAGATGAGGATGTCCGCGACCAGTTCCTGACGATCCTGAACGAGGTCACCGAGCTTCGAAATGCGGAGTCTTTCGCGGTCAATCAGGCCAACCGACAAGCCATTATCGATGTCGGTGGTAAGGTGCGCACGCTAACGCCTGACGAGCGTCAGGCTTGGGTAGATGCCATGAAACCGGTCTGGGAACAGTTCGCTGACGATGTCGGTCAGGACATGATTGACGCGGCGCAATCCCTCAATTGAGCAACCTGAACAAAACCTTTCCGGAGGCGGCGGGTCTGTCTCCGGAACTGTCTGGGAGGGTCTGACATGGATCATTCAAAATCATTCAGTGACCGTATTGAAGAGATGTTGATCTCAGGCATCCTTGGCGTCATGACGTTGGTCACATTCGCCAATGTCGTGACGCGATACGGCTTCAATCAGAACATCCTTTGGGCGCTGGAATTAACAGTCTTCCTATTCGGATGGCTCGTGCTCCTTGGGGCCTCCTATGCGGTGAAGAAGGGCGCCCATCTTGGCGTCGACGTCGTCATCAACATCCTACCTCCTGAACCACGTCGCATTTTGGGGTTGGTTGCTGTGGCTGTATGCGTCGTCTTCAGTTTCCTAATGCTGAAAGGGTCATGGGACTATTGGGCTAATTTCGCCAATCTTCCAGGCACAGAGGGACGTTGGTTCCCGCTCGGCTTTGAGGAGAAGTACCGCGACAAGGGGTGGTATGAGGTCAACGATATCCCACATCCTGCCGTATTGGGGTGGATGGAGATCGTGTTCAACGAGGGCCAGGAATACGAGAAAATCCCGCGCTTATTACCTTACTTTGTCCTGCCATTGTCCATGGCACTCATGCTTTTCCGTTTCCTGCAAGCTGGATGGGAACTTTGGATCGGTAAAGCCGACCGTGTGGTGGCCAGCCACGAAGTTGAAGATGAAATCCAAGAAGTTCGTGAGCAGTTGCGGGAGAAAAACTGATGGAAGTTGTACTACTTTTTACCACGGTCATCGGCCTGCTGCTGATCGGTGTGCCGATCGCGGTTTCACTCGGCATGTCCTCAGTGATTTTCCTACTTGCATTTTCTGACAGTTCATTGGCGTCGGTTGCCCAGACCCTGTTCGGCGCCTTTGAGGGCCATTATACGCTCCTCGCCATCCCATTCTTTATTCTGGCATCATCTTTTATGACGACCGGAGGTGTTGCACAGCGGATCATCCGGTTTTCAATTGCGTGTGTCGGGCACCTGCCTGGTGGGTTGGCAATTGCGGGCGTTTTTGCATGTATGCTGTTCGCAGCGTTGTCAGGCTCTTCGCCAGCAACGGTAGTGGCGATCGGAACAATCGTCATCGGAGGCATGGTTCAGGTCGGCTATTCAAAGGACTTCGCCGCAGGTGTTATCTGCAACGCAGGTACGCTGGGGATCCTAATCCCGCCCTCTATCGTCATGGTTGTCTACGCAGCTTCAGTGGAGGTTTCAGTTGGGCGGATGTTCCTTGCAGGTGTCATTCCGGGCCTTCTGGCTGGGTTCATGCTGATGACCACCATTTACGTTATGGCTAAGATCAAAAACCTTCCCAAGGGCGAATGGCAGGGTTGGGGAGAGATCCTTGCTTCCGGACGGGAAGCCGGGTGGGGTCTGTTCCTAATAGTGATTATCCTTGGCGGCATCTATGGCGGGATCTTCACCCCTACCGAAGCGGCGGCTGTTGCGGCGGTCTATGCCTTCTTCATCGCCAACTTTATCTACAAAGACATGGGGCCACTGGTCGAGAAAGGCGCACGCAACCTTTCAGCCGCGTCTGTCGTGGATTCCACAAGTAATACTTCTCTGTGGCGTCAGCCTTGGGTGTTGGTGACGGCATTCTTTCACCGAGATACGCAGCACACCCTGTTGGATGCGGGCAAACTCACGGTTACCCTACTGTTCGTAATCGCAAATGCGCTCATCCTGAAGCATGTCCTGACGGACGAGCAAGTTCCACAACATTTGGCAAATGCGATTTTGTCGGCGGGCTTTGGACCGGTCATGTTCCTGATCGTCGTCAACATCATTCTGTTGATTGGCGGTCAGTTCATGGAACCTTCGGGATTGCTTGTAATTGTCGCACCACTGGTCTTTCCAATAGCTATAAAACTAGGAATTGACCCGATCCATCTGGGCATTATTATGGTCGTAAACATGGAAATCGGTATGATCACTCCACCGGTGGGACTGAACCTATTTGTAACCTCCGGGGTTGCTGGCATGCCGATGATGCGGGTTGTACGAGCCGCCCTTCCATTCCTTGGTGTGCTATTCGTTTTCTTGATTCTGGTAACCTACGTGCCTTGGATTTCGACATTTCTGCCCAACATGATTATGGGACCGGAAATTATTACGAAATAGCCGTATTGGTCAAAACAGATTGGTAGTGCCTGCCTAGGTGCTGCCATTTCTAAGTGTGCGTCTAAGATACTTACTATTTGAGCTTTAGTCGCTGCGGTTTGGCAGACCACTTCGTTCCGTCCTCTGCCCAGAAACGTCTGCATCACG
>Ga0209713_10002778_pt1 | contig 10944 bp, 2 predicted proteins | sample ArcOceMetagenome_3_FD_187444 | JGI IMG/M metagenome (GOLD analysis project Ga0209713, IMG submission 187444) | Marine eukaryotic phytoplankton communities from Arctic Ocean - Arctic Ocean- Svalbard ARC20M Metagenome (SPAdes) (version 2) | ecosystem: Environmental > Aquatic > Marine > Oceanic...
TTCTTCTTCCGCCGGTCGGTGAAGGGGTTGCTGAACATGGCCGAGCTGGTGGGTCAATCGACGGCGACGATGCGCCACTAGATTACGACGTGACGATGACCACGCAAGGCGATCGCTCTGCGCTGAGGGGTTACAACACCAGGCGCTAGAGCTGATACGGCTAGTAGATATGTACCTTCCCGGACTATGCATTGTACTTATCGCTTACTTACTTACTTACCCTTTGCGGCGCCCGTTAGCCCGCCGAAAGCACGGCACGCTGCCGGCGACAAGAGACTTCTGCACTTGACGAGGCACATTTCAATGCTCGCGCTCCTCTTCACGATGTTCGTTCCCGCCGCCAGCGAGGAGGGCGTCACCTTCGACACCACGCTCACCCTCACGGAGCGCACGCAGGACGCGTCGTGGCTGCCGTACGTCTCGAGCATCGACGGAGACCTAATTATCGCGGCAAACGTGTCTCGCGTGGACCTCTCGTCGCTGAAAACCGTCTCTGGCTCGCTCTACGTGCAATCCGACATGCTCGCCTCGCTCCTGCTCTCGCGTCTCGAGTCGATCGGCAACCAGGTCAGCGTCCACTCGCTCACGACGCTGCTGCAGATCAGCCTGCCCAGGCTGCAGTCGATCGGCGGCGCGCTCTTCGTCAGCCACAACGCTGAGCTCGTCCGGCTGTCGATGCCGCGGCTCGCGTCGGTCGTCGGGCCCGTGAGCATCCACGACAACGGCAAGGGGCTGCCCTCCGCCGACCGTGCCATGGCGCCGGCGTGGAGCTCCGGGGCGCGGTTCAACCTGTACGACGACGAGCACCGGACGACGGTCGCTCTGCTTTCCGGTGCCCTCCTGTGCCTCGGCCTGCTGTGCTACGCGCTGCGGCTCAGCGTGCTCCGCGCGGTGTGCAGCAGCTGCTGGAGGCGCAGGTGTGTCCGCCGGCGTGGGGGAGCCCAGGGCGAGGGGGCGGACGCGCCCCTCGCTGGCGAGGACGGCGCCGACCCGGTGCCTATGCGGGTCGTCAAGGTCAGCCTCGGGCCGATGCCGGGTGGCAGCCGCGCCGGCGACGAGGGCGCCGGCGGCGAGGAGGATGAGCCGCCGACCTACCGCCAGCTGGAAGAATGAGCGTAGGCAGATATCGCCTCGGCGTGGCGTGTCCCCCCTGCCCCCTGGAGGGGGGTGCGCCTGCAACGTCCGAGCCATTTATTCCCCGGTTGTGGGGCACGTGTAAACTTTGTTGTAGCGCTGTGAATATATTCGTACTGCAATTTTAAGCTGTGCCGCGACAGAGAGGAAGGTGAACCACTGTGAGGAGGTGGTGAACCACTGTGAATATATTCCTGCTTCACCTCCTCCACGGACTCAACTTTGCGCTTGCAGCCAGCGGTCCGCAAGAAAACGAATGTCGAGCAGCGCGGAGGAAGACGTCCTCTCCACGGTGAACCCCGTCGAGCGGCAACGCTTCATGACCGCGCGCGACGACGACGTGAAGCAGGCTTCGAAGATGCTGTCGGACCATCTCGCGTGGAGGGAGGCCAACCTGCCGCGACCACCGCCCACCGGCAGGCCAGAGTGGGCGCACTGGCACGGGCGCGCGATCGACGGCACGCGCGTGCTGCACGTAACGCCGGCAAAGTGCGACCTCTCCGCCGCGACGGCCGAGGAGTACGTGCTGGACATGGCGCAGGTGCTCGACTCGGAGCTCGACCGCAACAACGCCGAGATGATAACAATCCTGATGGACACGCGCGGCGGGACGGGCTGGCCCAACCCACCTGCGCCGCAGTTTGTCACACTTGCGCGCCTCGGCGCCAAGGTGCTCTCCGACAATTTCCCTGAGCGGCTGGTGAAGCTCTGCATCTACCCGGTCCCGTCTATCCTGACGTTCGTCTACATGATGATCAAGCCGTTCATCCCGGCGAAGACTGTCGGCAAGATCGGCCTCCTGACGGGCCCCTCGAAGAGGGTGGCCGACGACAAGCTCACGTGTCCGGTGGGCCTCGACGAGATTGTGCGCTTCGAGTGCTTCAGAGCGGACCAGGCGGCGCGACACAGCGACATGGCGAAGCGTGAGGTCGCCAAGGCCGGCAAGTAAATTTTGTAGCGTCGCGAGAGTTTTCCTTCCTTTTTCTAAGACGAATTGTGAATTAGTACATGATTTGTCTGTCTGTCTGTCTGTCTGGCCCTGCTCTCCCCTAAAAAAAGAACACCGAATACACACGACCCCACTCTGCTCACACCTTGAGCGAGAGGAAGGCGGCGACTCCCCTCTTGGTCCAGTGCTGCTGCGGCCTGTCGGACGCGAGCTCGCACGCCATCACAAAGTTGGTCGAGTGGCCGGTGGTCGAGAGCGTGCCGAAGCGCGCGAGCGTCTTGTAGACGGGCGTGATGTAGATGCCCGTCTCGGGCTGCACGCGGTGGTCGACGGGCAGCAGGTGCATCATCGGCATCGACGTGAAGAGCTCCTTCGACGCGCTCTCCTCGAGCAGGTGCGTCTGCGCGTTGATGCGCGCGCCCTCGAGGTACATGCCGAAGATGAGGACGCCGTCGGTCGGCGGCGCCGTCACCTCCTCGGGCACGTCGTGCGTCAGCTGGTAGCCGTACGAGACGGTGTCGATGGGCAGCTGGTACTTGCGCGCGTGGTTCTGCATCGTGCCCGTCAGGAAGGCCTGCGGGAAGAAGAAGCCGGCGATCCAGAAGGCGGGCGGCTTCCCCTCGTCGAGCCACTTTTGCAGGAAGGCGAGGCGCTGCGTCAGGTCGGGCACCCACGAGCCGAGCGGCTTCATCGAGGGGTAGGCGACCTTGGCCCACATCTCGGGCACCTGGTTGTTGAAGAGCTGCGTCGCCATCTCCTCGAGCTCCTGCGTCATCACGACCTCGCCCTTGAGCGCCTTGCGGAAGTCCTTGAGCGTCGCGAGGATCTTGACGATGACCTTGTTGTACCGGATGCACTCCTGCTGCACGACCGTGTTCATCGACTCCTCGTAAATGGTCGGGTACGCCTCGGCGACGCTCTCGAGGTTGAACGGCTTCGGCACCTTCTCGAGGATCTCGGCCGCCGTCTCGTCGAGGATCTCCTCGCGCGTCTTGCCGCCGCCCGACGCGGCGCGCGGCTGCAGCGAGAGGATCGTCGCGAACATCGTGTACGTGTCGTTCTGCGCGCACGTGATGTCGGCGTTGTCGTGCAGCCCGAAGACCTCGGGGCCCGCGTTGGTCGGCAGCTCCTGGATGTACGCGAGGTAGGCGTCCTTGTTGTCGGCCTCGATCGTCTTGTACACGCCCGACGGCGAGAAGCCGTAGCCGTCGCGCAGCACGTCGGCGTTGACAAAGTCGTACAGGACGTTCTTGATCGTGCGCCGGTCCCAGTTGTCGGTGACGCGGCCGCCGTAGTTGACCTCGGCGGTCAGCTCGGTGACGACCTTGAAGGGGACGACGTCGTAGTCGGAGACGAGCAGCGAGACCTGCTGCAGCGAGACGTCGCGGTCTGAGTCGGTGAACGAGTACTGGATGTTCCAGCCGAGCGGGCCGAACTTTCGTCGCTCGAGGATGATCGCGTTGAAGAGCAGCAGCCCAAACATCATCTTGCGCCACGTGTCGGGCTTGTTGGTCTGCTCGAACGACTCGGGCGGCAGCGCGCTGTACGTGGTGCGCAGGTTGGCGCGCAGCCCCGCGGGCGGCTCGTTGGTCATCTTGACGCCGTTCTGCAGCACCGAGACGGGGAACTTCTCCGACGGCATCGACGTCAGCCACAGCCGGAAGTTGGGGTCGGTCTTCTGCGCGTCGATGTCCTCGACCTCCTTCTCGAGCTGGTTCATCCACGAGACGTACAGGTGGCAGTTCATCAGCAGCACCCACCGCCCCTGCTCCTTGCCCTCCTTGATGAGCCGCTCGGCCTTGGGGCCCTGCCCCTGCCCGAGCGAGATGTAGTCGAAGCGCGACGACATCCCCTGCGACTCGCCGTACGCCAGCAGGCCCTTGACGGGGTCGGCGCCCGTCGAGAGGATGAAGATGAGCGGCAGCGTCACCGACGAGTCGACGAAGGCCGCGTGCAGGTCGAAGGGCGGCGGCTCGATGAAGCGGCGGCCGATCTCGGCCTCGACGAACGACTGCACGGCCGGGATGCACTTGTCGGGGCGCAGGCAGCGCAGCACGAGCAGCTTCTGCAGCATCGACAGCTTCGAGTCCCACGCGCCGGGCAGCGTCGCCCTCTCGGGCGCGACGTCGTCGTAGACCTTGCGCCACGCGTCGAGGTTGGCGGCGACGTGCTCCTCGACGCCCTTGAACTTGGGCAGCTGCGCGAGGTTGATGAACTCGAGCCAGACGCCCTCCTCGAGCCACGCGGCGTCGGGCTTGGGCGCGCCTCCCGCCAGCTTGCCGCCGGCGAGAAGGAAGCGCCACTCGCTCAGGTCGACCTTCTCCCCGCCCATCAGGATCTTGATGCACAGCAAAAAGGAGAACATGAGCTTGTGCGTCTCGAAGATCGAGCGGCAGACGTTGACGTAGAGCGAGTAGGTGATGTAGTCGTTGAGGTGGAGCACGCGCTTGTCGATGTCGTCGCTCCTCGCGGCGGCGACGCAGCCCTTGACGAAGAGGTCCTTGAACCAGACGAGCGAGTACTGGTACATCGGGTCGACGAGCGCGAGGTCGGAGATGGCAAAGAAGAGGAGCGAGCCGCGCTTGGCGACGGGGATGTACTTTGCGCTGAGCTCGTCGATCTCCTTCTCGGCGACGTCGGCCTCGGCGACGGCCGTCAGGATCTCCTCGCTCGTCGCCTTCGAGACGGCGAGCGTCTCGATGAGCTTGGTGTCGTCGAGGATGTTGCCCTCCGAGTGCGAGAGCATGTAGAGGATCTCGTCCTGCAGCTCCTGCAGCTTGCGCTTGTTCTCGGCGGACTGGATGACGAGCTGCGACTTCTTCTCGGCGAGGTCGGGCCGCTCCGTCTCGACGGTCGTCACGAGCAGCTGGTCCTCGAGACCGTCGGGCGTGATGGTGAAGTTGAGCAGGCACACCTTGACCGAGACCTCGGGCGCGTAGTGCGGGTTGGGGATGACCGTCGTGAGCGAGAAGGAGAAGTCCTCGTGGTACGGGATGACGCTCTCGCCGAGCTTGATGACGAGCGAGCCCGACGCGTCCTTGTACGTCTGGTTGGCGAGCACCGGCTCCAAGAAGGGGTCGAGGCTCTCGAGGACGTTCTCGAGCAGCACGGGCTGGCCGAGCCGGATGCACATCTCGAGGGTCTGCTGGATCTTCTTGGTGGCGTCGCTCGCCTTGCACGTCTTGATCTGCAGCTTGGCGCGCGACGTCTTGATGAAGCGGTTGGCCTGGCCCTGCGGGTCGACCATCAGCGGCCAGCGCTTCGTCGACGACATGATGATGCCGTTCTCGACGGAGAAGTTGTCGGCGGGGAGGCCGTCGATGTTCCACTGGCGCACCGTGACGGGGTCGGCGAGGATCTTGACGAGGGAGCAGACCTTCGAGTGCGGCATCTTGACCTTGTCCATCTCGGCGAGCCAGCCGTTGACGAGGTCGGTGCGGTAGGTCGCCACAAAGGGCCCCAGGTACGAGATCGACGCGGCGCACACGAGCACGTCGCCCACCATCGCGTGCAGCTGCTCGGAGAGGTCCTTGACCGTCTCCTCCCACGCCTTGGCCTCGCCGCCCAGCCCGCCGATGAGCTTGTCGGCGTTGCCGAGCTGCACTTCGCACTTGGCCACCTGCTCGTTGAGCGCCTGCTGCTTGTCGACGGCCGCCTGCAGCGCCGCCTCGAGCGCCGCCACCTTCTCGGTGACCGCCTTGAGCTTGGCCTCCGCCGCCTGCTTGGAGGCCGTCGCCGCCGCGAGCTCGGACTCGGCCTTGGCGAGCCGCTGCCGCTTCGGCTCGACCTCGAGCGCGACGTAGTAGTACGTGCGCATCGCGTGGCACCACATGCACATGGCCTCGCACGCCACCGACACCTTGGCGATCGCCGCCGGCTCGAAATCGGGGTCGGCGCAGACGGGGTCGACGAGCTTGACGGCGCTCTCGGGGATGTTGTCCTTGTCAAAGTCGATGAGCGCCTGCTTGAACTTGTCGGGCCCGAGGTCGCTGAGCATCTTCTGCGAGGGGCCCCAGTAGTCGTCGATCTTCTTCTGCGGGTTGTCGGGGTCGGCGATCTTGACGCTCTTGATCTGGAAGAGCATGCAGACCGCCTTGAGCGTGGTGCGCACGCCGGCGGGCGGCTTCTTGAGCGCCTTCACCTCGACGATCTGCGACTTGTCGAGCTTGGCGAGGCACTTGACCGCCGCGTCGAGCGCGGGGAGCGCCTTGGCGAGGTCGGCCTCGGCGTCGTCCTTGATGATCTTGCACTCGCCCGCGATCTTGTTGGCCGACTCGGTCGCCTCGCCCGCCTCGATGGCGATGACCGACGCCTCCTCCTTGTCGGCGGCGATCTGCACCTGCTGCTCCTGCACCTCCTTGGTCGTGCGCTCGAGGACGGGCTGCTGCTCGGCCAGCTGCTTCTGCAGCACCGCCACCTCGGTCTTGGTCGTGTTGAGCTTGTCGAGCCCGACCATCAGCCGCGTGCGCTTCTCGTCGACGGCCTTCTGCCGCATCTCCATGACCATCTTGATCATCTTGATCAGCTCGAGGTAGGCGGTGGGCGTCACGTAGTTGTGGCGGCGCATCTCCTCGAGGTACTGCGTGCTCTTGACCGAGATCGAGCGGTGCATCTTCGAGCACATCGCGACGATGCCGTCGAAGATCGGCTCCTCGAAGGCCTCGGCCTCCTTGGCCATCAGCTTGCGCGCCACCGCCGCGAGCGCCTCCTCGGGCCACGGCGAGAACCACGAGATCGTCGTGTTGTTGATCAGGGAGGGGAACTGGCGGATGCGCGTGCGGTACTCCTCGCCCAGCGGCGACATGGCGAGGACGATGTGCATGTGCCGCTTGACCATCTTGATGAACATCGCGTACAGGTTGGTCTTGTTGACGGGCAGCCCCGCCTGGACGACGAGCGGGTTCATCTTCTCGAAGATGGTGCCCATGTCGGCCTCGTCGAAGAGGTTGGGCACCTCGCCGGCGGAGAGGATGTTGTTGATGTTCTCGAGGAAGATCTCGTCGGCGATCTGCGTGTCGGTGAAGAGGAAGGCGACGTGCTTGAACTCGATGCCCGCCATCTTGAGCACCGTCTTGAGGTCCTCGCGCCACTCGATGGTGCGGTAGTTCTTGGTGATCTCGATCTGGAAGAGCTTGTACTCGGCAATGTGCGTCGAGAGGCGCGCGAGCGACTGGCGGCCGCTGCCGCCGACGCCGAGGAGCAGCGCGTTGCCGCCCGGCTGGCGCAGCACGCGGCAGATGCGGCAGATGTGCGCCATCGCGTCGCCGAAGAGCACGAGGTTCATCGGGATGGCCTGCTCGTTGTACTCGAGCAGGTGCTCCTGCATCAGGTCGGCGAGCTTCGTCTGCGACGTCACCTCCTCGTAGATGGGCGGGTCGTAGCCCGGCGTGAAGAAGTCGCAGTAGAGCAGCTCCTCCTCCTTGTCGCGCGGGTGGAGCTTGGCGTAGTCGAGCGAGAAGTGCGCCTTCATGCCGTCCTTGATCTGCTGCTTGAGCCACTCACGGTCGTCGCCGTTGACGAGGCGGTCCGAGAAGGTGCGCAGGCACTCGTGCCCCCACTGCTTGACGAGGGGCTCCTTCTCGGAGACGCGCCGCTTGTCGGCCATCAGCACGCCCTGGATGACCTTCGAGACGTCGCGAAGGTTGAAGATGTAGTGCGACTTGGACGGCGTCGGCAGCAGGTTGGCCACCGCCGCGTTGAAGAGGTCGACGGTCGCGTTGACGATCGGCGCCGCGAGCGGCTTCTTCTCCTCGCCGAGCGTGTTGGTCAGAAAGGCCTCGACGATCGTGTTGAAGATGCCCTTGATCTCCTCCGAGCTCATGTCGACGAACGAGATGAAGTGCATGTGGCGCAGCATCCGGTTGGTCACGACCTGCCGGCCGCCGCCGGGCGGCCCCATCGCGCCGAGCAGCGCGACGTCGACGATCGCCTTCCACTTGAGCGTCTTGCGGTCGTACCAGCCGCCGTGGTCGACCATCTGGCGCATCAGCTCGAGCGGCGGCTGCGCGCCGTACTTCTCGCGCATCGGCATGTTGAAGTCGTCGACGAAGATGACGAAGGCCTTGCCCATCATCGGCCCCCACATCGTGAACTCGAGGCCGGTGTCCTTGTCCTTGCCCTGGCGGCGCTTCTCGAACTTGCCGTCGAGGATGTCCTGAGTCTGGTTGGCCGACGTCTGCGCCGAGAAGGCCATCATGATCGGCTCGTACTTGGCGGCGAGCCCCGTCGCGAGCTTCTGCGCGACGGTCACCGTCTTGCCGGTGCCGGTGGGGCCGACGCAGAGCAGGTGCTTGTTGCCGTCGAGCAGCGTGCCGACGAGCGACGCGTAGCAGACCGACGCGTCCGTCGGCACGATGATCGAGTTGTAGTCCATCTGGAAGTTGGTCTTGGCGTCGATGGCAAACGGCGGCACCGTCGCCATCCAAGGCTTCCAGCGCGACTCGGCCGCGTCGTAGGTGTGGTCGTACACGAGGCCCTTCTGCTGATGGAGGCCCGCCTTGGAGCCGGCCTCCTTCATCTTGCCGCGCAGCCACTCGTCGAACCTGAGGCGCGAGTCGTACGTGCACGTGCCGCCGTACGACCAGACGAAGCTCAGCAGGAAGAGCGGCTCGACGAGGCTCGGCAGCTTCTCCTCCTGCTCCTTGAGCTTCTCGGGGTCGGGCTCCTCGCCGCCCTTGGTTAAGGGCAGGTACGGCAGGAAGAAGCAGTCGAGCATCCGCAGCAGGCCGCAGACCTGGTTGGGCTGCGTCGTCGCCACCGGCTGCGCGAGCTCGAGGCGGAGCAGCTCGGACGCCTGCACGACGTACGTGTTGATGAGCTTGGCGAGCGTCGCCTCGTGCGGCTTGAGCATCTCGGGCAGCGCCTGCAGCCACGAGCGGATCAGCGGCGTCTCGGCCGCCTTCTCGGGCGCGTTCTTGTCGAGGAGCAGGTACATCGGCTCGACGTAGATCATGCCGCAGCGCGAGACGGTCGCGGGCGACGCGACGCTGAGGTCCTCGACCTCGAAGATGACGCGGTTGGTCTCGGAGAGCGGGATGATCTCGCCCGAGTTGAGGCAGAGCTTCTTGTTGTCGTCGAGCACCGTGTTCATGTTCTCGATCCAGATGGCGTCGACGGGGCCGTCGAAGTTCATCCACTTGATCTCCTCGCCCTTGACGCCCGTCTCCTCGGTGTTGGGCTGCGAGATGTGCCGGATCAAGACGGCGCCGATGCCGTCGGTCCACTCGCCCGTCTGCAGGTCGAAGGCGCCGTAGAGCTGGTTCATCGTGATCGACTTTGGGTTGATGCGGTAGACGCGCACCTTCTCGTACCCCGGCTCGTCGACGACGCGCGACATGGCCGCCTGCAGCATGCGCATGATGCGCGTCTTGCCGCCGCCCGTCGGCCCGATGATCATCATGCCGTGGCGCACGACGGTCATCTCGTAGAGCTGGATGCACTTGATCAGGAAGTCGTCGGCCTTCTGCAAACCGCCCTCGACGACGACCTCGGCGAGCCGCGCCTCGAGCTGCTCGTAGACGGCCTGCGGCTCCTTGACGCCGGGGAAGAGGTCCTTGATGATCGCGCGGAAGAGGATGATGTCGTCGCGCAAAAACTTGGGCAGGTTGGAGTCGCGCATCGCGCGGAGCATCGTGAGGTCCTCCTGCATGTCGGGCTCGTTCTTCTTGAGGATGCCCGCCGCCATGATGACCGTGTTGACGGCGCGCATCCCGAAGTCGTAGTGGTCCTGCGACGAGAGCTGCTCCGACGAGAGGCGGAAGGTCGAGACGAGCTTCTGCGAGAGCGGCTTCGACGCGTCGAAGCCAAACGAGAAGAGGCGGATCTCGGCGATCAGCGCGTAGTCGGGCACCATCATCGCCATCGGCCGGAAGAGCGCCTTGAGGTTGTCGGGCAGCTCGGAGCGGCCGGCGTAGCCCGGGTTCATCGTGATGAAGGTCGAGGTGGTGCGGTCGATCTTGACGATGGTCCCCTCGAAGTCGAACTCGTCCTTCTCGGTGAGCAGCGCGTTCTGGATCGAGAGCATCTGCTGCGCGATCACCGAGAGCACCTCGATGTCGATCCGGTTGAACTCGTCGAAGCACGCCCACGCGCCCGCCGTGCAGAGCCCCTTGAAGAACTTGCCCATCGCCTTGTAGTCGAGGCCGTCGGAGCAGTTGAAGACGACGCACTGCTTGGCGAGCGCCTTGGCGAGGTCCTTGACCGACTCGGTCTTGCCGGTGCCGGCGGGCCCGGCGGGCGCGCCGCCGAGCTTGACGTGGAGCGCGCCCATCAGCGTCATGTAGCAGCGGTCGGTGAGCGGCGTGATCACGAGGCGCGCCGAGGCGCCGAGGTACTCGTAGCCGTACGGGAAGGTGCACTGCACCTGCCGCACGAGGAGGTTGTAGTCGCCGAGGTGGGAGGGCCGCTCCTCCCAGTAGTAGCGCAGCTGCGAGACCCACTCGAAGTCGAGCACCGAGCCGACCTTCGACTTGATGAGGCCCTCGACGACGTCGCGCGCGTGCACCTCCATCACGATGAGCGCCGACATGATCTTGGACTGCAGCTTGTTGAGCTTGGTGCGCACGAGCATCGAGAGCTCCTTGAGCTGCTCGATCATCTTCGTGTAGTACGTCGAGACGCCCTCGGTGCCGTTGGCCTTGATGGACTCCTCGACCTCCATCGTCCAGTAGTACTGCGTCGCCGAGAGCACGACCATCGAGGCGTGGCACAGCACGAAGTCGCCGCGCTTCATCTCCTTGTAGTGCGTGATGCCCTCCTCGGTGATCGCGCGCACCGAGCGGCGCATCATCGTCTCGATCTCGCCCATCCAGATCTCGACGGAGCCCTTCGGGTAGAGCTTCGTCATGAACGGCACCTTCTCG
>Ga0209713_10002780_pt1 | contig 10943 bp, 5 predicted proteins | sample ArcOceMetagenome_3_FD_187444 | JGI IMG/M metagenome (GOLD analysis project Ga0209713, IMG submission 187444) | Marine eukaryotic phytoplankton communities from Arctic Ocean - Arctic Ocean- Svalbard ARC20M Metagenome (SPAdes) (version 2) | ecosystem: Environmental > Aquatic > Marine > Oceanic...
CCCCCGGGTCGGGTCAGGTGTGCGGCCTGCGACGAGTCCTGCTAGTGGCATTCACCCGTCGAGCCAGTTGCGTGCCATGCACATGGGAATGCATCTGCATGCACCGAATCTGCGATTCTCAGAACATGCAAGCATGTGTGCGACGACTACGCGTGCACGAGCTGTAGTCGCTCGCACCTTGCGACCGTGCAGAGTTGCAGGTTTGCTGGAGCAGGCCGCGGCTTCCAGCCCGGCGTCCCGGCTGCATCCGGCCGCACACTGTGCGGCACCGGGTCGACGCGACCAAACGCGCAGGGACGGGAACTTTTAGAAGCCTTGCTTGCGGTCTGGAACGACCGCCTGCCTTGCTGCGGTCTAACCAACAGGTCATGTGTGGTGCGTGCGGTACGTTGCGGCCATGTTATCCTTTGCTGTGCACATCTCAGGAGCGGCTCGCACGATTCGAATCGGAGCTGTGCTCATGATGGAGGGGCCAGAACGGGAACATGCAATCGGCTGCTGCCAAATCATGACGGTGCGTGCGCTTGCATTCGCCTCGCGTGCAGCATACTTGTTCTTGACACGCCAACTTAGACATGGCAGAGCAGAGATTCGTTTCGCAACGTCACTGTAATCCTTGCTTCGTGCAACACACTGCACAGATGTGGCACGATTTTTTCAATCGTACGGGCACTGGCATTTCGTCGGCCTCTGGTGAAGTGCTAGGAATTTCCTTCATGTTTGCGGACGCAAATGTGTTCAAGGTGACTGCTTGCTCACACAGAAGGATACGCACACGCACACGCATGCAAAAATCCACGTGCCAGTCGTGTCTGGTGCTTACCACACGTTACGATGGAAAACGCAGCACGGCACTTCCGTCGTGGACACAGAAGCGCTGAACAGTTCCGTGTACAACAACACAAAACAACTGATTCAAGAACATGAGGTCGATGCCGTTCTGGTCGCTCTCGGCTCAGGTCAGTTCTCGCGAGTCTTGCAAATGCCCACTCGCCCGCGGTTGTGTGCGCGGTCGGGTGCTGGGTCCCCGTCCGCCCTGCTCTCTTACGGGTTTAATACAGAATGTATGGCCACGCACCGGTTGCTGCGTTGCGCAGCAACTCCCTCAGGGAGGGTTGTTACGCGGACCGCGTGGCAACTCCGCCCCCTAGGGAGGGTTGCCACGCGGTCCGCGTGGCAACTCCTAGGGAGGGTTGCCACGTATATATATATGTTTATTACTAGTCCGCGTGGCAACCCCCAAGACATGTAAGATCGCGCCCAAGGCAATATTTAGATCACTTGATATCTGCGCATCTTATTTCCATGTGCATGGATGGCAGAACATGTGCCACATGCGGCCAGGGCTGGGGATGAGATGCAAACAGTCGTCCTAGCTCCCCGTGCACAGGAAAATGCAGTCTACGTATGTCCCTCAGACTGCGGAGGAAACAGAAATTGCAATGATCAGAGCTTCGGGTGCTCTGCTCCTAATACACGGCGCTTTGAGTATCTCTTCGGATCCTTATCACCCAGCGAACAGTACTTCCACGAATTCACCTATCTTGCAGCCAGAAAAGCCAAGAGTATTGCTCTAGTCTACGAGCACGAACTCACGCTTTATCAAGACATGATAAAGGGCGTGCGCAACTTTGCCAAGAGTCTTGGTCTCCGTATTGTCGCCGATATCGGCATAGCTATCCATGGTAGCGATATCGTCCCCCGTGACTTTCTGGTGAATCGGGATTTTGGTGGGACTTTGGCCCCGGATGTCATCACGGGGAAAATCAAGTCTCTGGGCACGTGGCAAGACGCTGCGACTCCTGTTGTGGAACTTATACAGAAGCTGGATGTGGATGTCGTTGTCGGTGCTACTACGTATGGCAGCTGTGTAGGCTTGCTCAAATCCTTCGTTGGAGCAAGCGTGTTTCCAAAGGCGGTTGCCTTATCAGAATGTGTCGAGAACCCTCAATTGTACGAAGACCTCGACAAGCACGTGCGTTGGGTTGCAGGTTCTCCAAGCTTGTACCCACATTCCTTTGAAGCATCTGCCACCTTTTGAATGCTTCTCATGCAAAAAGACTTTGCATTCCCTCACATTCGCGTTGTTTCTTGTTTGTTTCACTGTGGAGACTGACATCTCGCCTCTCTCTTCTTTCTTGTAAGGTCCAACCCAATGGGATGACAGACTACAGGGCCCGGAATACACGGATTCAAACTTGTACCCGGCCACGAGGGGATATCCAGTGCTCAGGGCATCTGACAAACCGAGCGCCAAACAATTCTCTGACGCTTTCTTCAAGAGATGGGGCAGATCTCCCACGTATCACGACGCTGCTGCTATGGCATCGCTGTATCACCTTGAGGGCGCAATAATGGGCAGTGGAGTGGGTGATGGTCCTGGTCTCAAAGCAAGCATGGATGCGTTCTCGACAACGTGAGTGCTCGACGATGTGTGTTGCCTCCAAGTATGCTTTTCTGTCTCTTGTTCATAGACTGACTGCGTGACGATCATAAATGAAAAACAGGTCGTTTTGGGGAGTGATTGCGGTTGACAAGTTTGGCCGAAACATTGAGAGGGTTCCCGTTACTGTTTCATACGATCACAGTGCGCGCCTGCAAATTCTCGCGCCCCTTTCCTCTGCTACATGTGATTTCGAGTTTCCTGCTCCTGCTCTAAACGAGGAGAAGAGGAATTTTCCGTGCCCGTCAGGGCAGAAAGTTGAAGGCTCAAATGATTTTTGCAAGGCAGGTGTTGGAGATCCAGATGTTTTCGGGGAACAAGGTGAATTCTGCGGAACATACTGCTCAGAATGCCCGGCAGGCAGCTACACGTCTGTCGTCGGAAGTCTCGAGTGTATCCCGTGCCCCATCAATCACTACAGCCAAATTGACGGGGCTCCTGCATGTACACCCTGTCCAACTGGGTCGTCAACAAGGGGTCAAGTAGGGTCTAAGGAGTGTGTATCATGTGCATCCGGGTGGTACAACGACGTCGCGGGTCAAGATTGCAAAATATGCCCAGCCGGAACGTTTAGTAACGTCAATCGAGAGGCCAAATGGGGCCCCAAACAGTGCGTCGAATGTATCTCATTGTTCGGTGCCTTCTTTCAACCTTCAATAGGGCAGGAGATGTGTCTGGAATGTCCAGAGAATACTGACAAGATGACCGGTGCGCGCGGGATCGACAAATCTGAATGTGTTTGCAAAGCTGGATTCTGGCGCCCCGATGGATTGTCTGGTGCTGCGTGTATTCAGTGCCCAGTCGGAGCCACGTGTGAGGGAGGTCCTCAAAATCGATCGTTTCCCATGAGCGCGAACAACTACTGGGCCAAGTTCGTTGACGGCGTCAGAGTTCTTCCCATGGACTATTCGAGAAGGCAGCAAGACCAGGATTTCTATCCGGAAGTCACGGGAATTCAAGCTCTGGCCGGATACCCCTTCCCTGCAGCCAGTGGCGATCACTATGAAGCAGATTTTGAACTTCCGCAGATTTTTTTTGAGTGCCTTGATGGTGCCTGCCTCGCCAACAACACTTGTATTGATTCTAGAACAGGGGCTATGTGTGCGGGCTGTGCCTGTGGTTACTTCAATTTCTTTGGCGCATGCTTACAGTGTCCAGGCGGGAGAGGAAGTCGAGATAGCATATTAGTTACTGTTTTCGCGTGGGTGGCGGTTGTAATTTTGTGGAATGCCCTTGAGCTCATGGCGGAGAAATACCAAACAATGAGCACTCTCATGCTCTACATGCAGTGCCTGTCTATCGTTCAAGAATTTTCCGTGCCATGGCCAAGTGGGCTTCGAGGAGTCATTGCCTTCTTTGCGATCTCCGACTTCGACATCGATGTTGTCTCTCCTCAGTGCTTTATTCACTGGGACTACTACAGGGCCACAGGCTTCACCTTGGCGTTACCCGTCATTTTTTTCATGATCTCTGCTCTGCACGTTCTTCTTGCCTATGTATGGAGTAGGACTATTGCAAAACGGCAAGTTTGGGGATTCAGACTTCCGTTCATGCACGCCGAAGTTGAAAGAGTGTACGACTTTGCAGTCCAAAGACTTGCTTCATGGTTGAGCATTCTCGTGATCTTGTATAACGAGCTCTGCAAAAAATGCTTTCAGAGCTTCATGTGTAAGAAGCTTGCTGATGGCAAGAGCTTTCTCATCGCGGATCCAACCATTGAATGTAACACGAGCCAACATCATATCCTCATCGGTTTCAGCACCTTGGGGCTGATCGTTTATATCGTTGGAATTCCGGCCTTCTTTGCTTGGAGGCTTGTGAGGTATTTGCAGATATTGTAGATGTTACATGATCTATAAAGAGTCTTTAGGGCATTTCGTGCAAAAGCATGATCGTGTCTCATGTTCTACAGATCTCACAGAACAGAAGTCATGGAATTTGAATGCATGTGTGTACCTGCTTGTGTACCTGCTGATGGCATATGCTTGCTACAACACAGGTTGCGTATGAATGACCAGCTCAAAGACAAGGGATCGTTGCAAGTTTACGGATTTCTCTATTTGCCCTACCGACCCGGCATGTGGAGTTGGCAAATACTCATGTTATTTCGTCGCTTTTTTCTATGCGCTCTGATGATCTTCATGTCTCCTTGGCCGCATTATCAGCTGGGAATGGGACTTGTTCTTATGCTATTATCCATATGTCTTCAATACCATTTTTTGCCCTACATTCTCGACGGGATGAATGTGCTAGACTGCTGGGCTCTATTATCCATCTCTGCATATATGATCTCGGGGTTCACGTTCATCTCAGATGTGTCGGTTCATCCAAATGCCGAGCTATTCATTGTCGGTTGCCTCCTGTTCATCACGACAAGCACCTTGTGTGGGGCTGCGCACATTGTTTTCAAGAATTACAGGATGGAGCACATATCCTCTTGGAACCACATGAAAATCACAAACTATGCAGTCGGCGCTTGGTGGAAGGTCACACTCGGAATCAACGCAAATTTGCAATTGTCTGATTTCTTTGACATCATTGGCGGACGGGAAATGACGGATGTCCCGTTGGATAGCCTGGAGGCTTTGATGCTTGAAGCTCGAATAACTGCAACACTCGGGGAAGGCATGGCACACTTGTTGCTTCTGGTATTGGATGAGAACGGAGATGCTGAGCTGTCTTCGGAAGAGATTTATCAGCATCTGTGGTGTTTACCAGAATCAGATATGGACCCAGTCGTTGCTTTCCAGTTGTTAGATAGTCAGATTGAAAAGGATTATTTTGACAACTTGTTTCCCACGGATGAGGAAGCCATCAAACGACGGACACAATCAGGTACCGACTACACGTCATCGTTTTTGAATCTTGAAGACGCGACGGGAGGAAGGTCTGGAAGTCCCGACAGTTCCAGACGACGAGGACGAGACAATCGTCGATTGAATAACAAATCATTTCGATCGTCGGCGAGGTCAATTGATGGGAGAGAGCACAAGAAATCAGCCGACGACATTGATTCATCAATCAGACGACGAAGCCGACGATCCGGCCGCGCTGCATCTGCATCCTCGGTCCCTTCGCATGGTGTTGCGGAACAACACACACGATCATCCGACGAGATAGATTCGCCGTTGTCCGTACAAGGGAACGATTCTAGACGGCGAGATCGCCGATCTGCTTCTCCCTTTCGACCTTTATCTTCTGGTGCTGTGCAATCTTCCATGCAGCCAATTAGTGGGGTGGACGTCACGGCCTCTCTTGAATTCGACCAAGGTCTAACCCCAGCTTCAGGGATAAGGCGATACGACACAGTGTGGTCTACGGGTCATAGGGTCCCGCCTGACTCACACGTTCCATTTGATGGTATCAAGCCCTACAGTCCTAAGCGATCCCAGTCTAACGAATCGCTACATACCTGTTTAAAATGCGGTTCAGCCGTCTTGGCTGGAATGGACTTTTGTAATTTCTGCCGCACTCTACAAAGCAGGAACACTTCGCCGATGCAAGCTGAAAAATCAGAAGATGTAGTGCAAGACACAATATCTTTACAGGCGGAACCTACAGAAGAATCAAACAAACATGATCGTTTCAAATGTATTGCATGCAGCAGCTTGATGCAGCCGGGCAGCAACTTCTGCAATTTCTGCGGCCAGAAACGTCGAAACGAAATTATCCCAAAGTTGACTCTCGAGGTGGGTTGAGCTTTTGTGCATCGAGCCCTTCCAGCAATCCTTCACTCTGCATGAGCGCGTGCATTCGCACTGGAATCCACTACTTGAAGCGGCATGCAAGCATGCCTGCATGCAGTGCATGCAGGCATGCGACTGAATGTGCAAATAAGGGCAAATTCGATACTGATGCTCGTGGGTGCCATACACGTATTGACATACCTGTGTATTAACAGGAGGGAATCAGTACACCTGTATACCCATCTACCCCCCGACATGTGATCAATAGGATTGGAAATCAGATGATGAATGGCGAGCTGAAGAATGATGGTGATGTATCGGCTCATATGGTGTCGAAGCAGGCCAACACCGGGCATCATTCTCTTCTGAGGGATACAACGTGGTCGGATGCTTCTATGGCACCTGACATTCCAGGTGTGTAAGAATCTTCTCGCACCCATCCCATTCCCGTAGGGCAGAAACGAGGGTTGCAAACTTGAGACAGTCCAAACATGCACTTAAGCACACACATACTCATGACACAGAAAAGGCCATGCTCTCAAGCGTGCCCGACGAAAGTGAAATGTCATCGCATGAGGACGAACCTGTAAGGCCTCGAGTAATGAACAATTTGGAGTTGTCTGCTCATCAAACGGAACCTGTGGAATTCATGCCTGCTAGAGCGCAGGTTCCACAGGACGATGTCTTCTTCTGGCAGTGCACCACTTGCTCCAAGTTCAATCAAATGAATGGAGATGATATCAACCACCTGCTGCAATCAGATGCAAGAAGTACGATACAGCGGGCGGACAGCATGAGCAGTATCGGTGGGACACGCTTGCCTCAGGTTGTTTTTGTGTCCATTTTTTGAGCTACTACACAGACATCTATTGAGAGAGTTGACTCTGAATTCGTGCGTGTATACATTCCGAGTTTAAAACTCGCACACTACGGTCAAGATTTCGTTCATGTTCGTGCTCACACGTATATCTTTGTGAATTCACTTGTATTTCTACCGTGTGTATGTATTCGTGCAGGTTTCCTCGAACTCGCAGCATAGCTTCTCATGCCCTGTTTGTCTTCAACTCACTCACGTCACGGGTCATAGTTTCAATCTTCTCCTCGCCGACAAAATGATCACGGCTCAAGATATTGTGCAATATGATATTGATGACTCGGAAAGCCACAACGATAGCGATTCAGCGAATGAAGACAACTCGAGCTCGCAGCCGTTCCGTCGAGATGGCTTTGTCCGCCGCATGAATGGTCTATCTAGCACGATGTACACGCGTTCACACAAACAATCCAAAAAGATATGCCCAATTGCTGCTTATCATTTGCACGAATTGGATTGCAATATGTCAAAGTGAACAATATCGTCCGCTCACTTTCAATCACATCGTTAAAACAAATGACTTGCAGGTGTGAAGAGGTACGCTAGTCACGACAGTATTGCATCGATCCCTCTCATTTCTCCGGGATTGCACAATGCCTCTTCTCGGCGAATGAACAGTCTGCCTGGTAGTGCATATATTTGTCTATACAGATACTAAACGTCCTATGCAAGATCTAGTGTTGTTCATGCCATCCAAGCTACCTAGCAATCCAGGATTTTGCGAAATGTAATATGTGTAGAACCACACCAAAGAGTGATGACAGCTTGTGTGAAATACAACAGCGGCAGGTCTGAAGCGTAATTCCAGTTACGATAGTGTGGCATCAGAACATTCTGAGCGTACAGAAGCATGTGCATCTGATGCGGATGCCAGCTCGAAGAAACATTCCAGGGACAAAAAAGGTGTGAACGAAATAGATTAGTGATTGGGACTTCCGCCAATGAATGAAGATTGCTTGGAAGCTGCGGCCTGATTGTCCGTATTTTTGATGTTGCTGAATTGCGTTGTCACCGTTCTTTGGCCCACCTCTCTCTCTTGCTTGTACAGATAAATCGTTGCTGGAGCTCACGGACGACGACTCGTTCTTCAGGTGCAAAGAGATCCGATTCTGGAGACCTGTACTTGCCGTGACAGGTTGTACTCGAAACTCATTAGTGGAAATCTTGCAGGCGAAAACAATCGGACGACAAGAAACAGACCTTCAACCAGATCATCGCAGCGGCTCAAAATTTTCAGGACAGTTGCAAGGAAGAGATGATGTTCCGGTGTATAAGTGCACACACACGCAAGCTCTCGCCCGTCTGCAAACGTGCGCATGTAGTCATGTGTGTACACACGCTTGCGCACATTTGACGGGGCAGACACGAATGAATGGTGAATATGTCTGTATTCACCAGCAATCATCTGTAAGAAGTACATGTCCTTACTCTCCAGCTGTGTAACTTTGTTCGTATCAAGCCGTGACACTCCTTTTCTACAGCTATGATTTTGTCTTTAGGCAAGGGTTTGTTGTGGCAAAGCTCTTCCATCCAGAGGTGCTTCAGAGCTGGATTTTGAAAATGAAGGCGGAGAAAAACATCGAGATGCTCATTCTGCTCTCATTGCTGAACCAATGGCTGTCGCCCTTTCTATCGGAGACTAGCGATTTGGGCGTCAATTCATATTGCGAAGAAGTCAAATACTATCGTGGCCTTGCAAGGTGGCTATAACAAACAGGGTGCTGCGCAGTCTGTATTCATAAAGTATTTTGATTCGAAATATGCGTGCTGTGTACGTGCTAGATTCGTTCGTTTCAGAACAGCCATTACGCTAATTCCAGATTTGGCTTGGCAGGGGAACACCAGAAATTATCGACCATCTCCTTGACTGCACCGTCAATACCGGTGCTGGTGTCCCGGAAATGCTTTTGGGGCTGTATCAAGTACGGACACAAAAATTTTACAGGCGCACACACACGCACGCTCATCACTCAAAGATAGAAGCTTGCATTCTTACACATAGATGAATGCAAGCGCATGCGCGAACAAGCACTCCGTTTGCAACTGATATCTAGAAGCTTCTCAAGTTTAACTCTGTATTTGCAAGATGGTTGCAGAGCCAAATCTGACATGATACACGTGTCTGCAGACGCGACAAATCTCACGCACCACATTGTCGCTGAGCGAAGGCGTTTCATTCTACTACAGGTAAAAAGGGAGGACAATATTTTTGCAAAATCACCATTTTTGGGCATTACAACCTGCCTGCGGCGTATAAGGACTTCCCATTAACCAGCTCATTTAACATCCTTTTGTCGGTCCCCTGTTGCCACTCGTGACACTCGTGACTTCCCCTGCAGACCGGCTTTCATTTGCAAGTTGCTTAGCAGCGTCGTGTCTATAAAGCGTACCGGCTTCTTCACCTCAGCTGTCAAAGCATTTTTCTCTGAATTTAGTGAGCATGGCATCCATTAATCAGCGTCCTACGCAAGATCATTTATACCTAACACCATTTATTCGTCAGTCTACCGCTGGCATTCATTAAGCATGGCATCCATTAACTAGCCAACCACCCAAAGAAAATGACACCCGCACACACACATACACACATGCCGTGGCGATTTGGCATTTTGATGGATAGATTAAATAGTTCATTAATGTAGAACCGTGAACATGTGCTGTGTTGCTTGCACGATGTATGACACTCTGGTAAGATGGAAAAAGATGATCGCAGGTCCTCGTTCATCATTGGGCTCAGGGACCCCGCAAACGCGAAACTTGTGCGAATCGCATGGTTTGGAACAGATGTGCAGTCCGCTTTTCCTGCGATCGAAGTTCTGTGACGCAAAATTCTGCAGGAATTCAGAATTCATACCCAATCGGGACCGAGCAGAGAGCTTTCAGCAATCACATATTCAAAGTGTCGGCACGGATCTAAGTTTTGAGTCCTCGAGAATTCAGATGGAAAGATTTGACTGTATTCACAGACCCCTTTATCTCGAAGCATCCTCTTGCGAGGATTCTGGAATACTCAATAAACCAGCAGACCCGCACACTCACCCCCCCCAGCAGGATTGGTTTTTGCACCGACGTTGTACATATTTAGTCAAAAAAACAAAATTTGCCTACCGAATCCCGTTACTCAAAATTTAGCGGAATAATAATACAGGGGGCCAGAGATTAAAACTTTGTCTAGCCCCAAACTCTAGCAGAAATGTGCGCATTATACAGAAATATACCGGGTGAGGGGAAAAAAAGGGCAGAGAAAAACACGGGCGGATTACAGGTAAGAACTCGAATCGTTGGGGACAGCAAATCAACGGCAGCAAACAAAGGCCTAAATTTAGCCCCAACATTCTCGTTAGAGAAAATCAATCCTGTCGGGGGGGTCACGGGAGATCCAGGGGAACAATTTCTACCTTATTTCGCCAGCGGCGGGGAATCCCGCAGCAAAATATTTCGCGGGATATCCAACCGCTGGCTACAGTACAGGTAGAAACTACTCCTCCGGATCTTCGAGAGCGGTTTGCGTCATGACCTACAGTCCTCCAGCGAAAAGTTGAAACAAATCCCAATTGTAGCGCGCACGTGGGATTCGTCTAAACGCCAGTCCTTGCGCCTTGATCATTTGCCAGCTTTGGCATCTTTGATTCCATGTGCCCGAGTCGGCTAGCGATGGCTTGAGTGAGGCAGATGTTCAGTCATGAAATTGCCCATCTTCGCAAACTGATTCAAAAAATCAAAAAGAGAGTGAGTCTCAAAAAGCAAGAACGAGTTCCCACAGCCCGAAATCCAAGGAATTTCTTGGATTACGTGTGTGTGTACGCGCGCACGTGTGTGTGTGTGTGTGTGTGTGTGTCTGTGTGTGTGGCGCGCTTTCCTTTTGACTCCCCATAGCTAAAGTGAAGAGCATGATGTGGAAGGGCAGCGAAAGCGATTGAAGCCTCACCGAATGCAGGAC
>Ga0209713_10002786_pt1 | contig 10931 bp, 4 predicted proteins | sample ArcOceMetagenome_3_FD_187444 | JGI IMG/M metagenome (GOLD analysis project Ga0209713, IMG submission 187444) | Marine eukaryotic phytoplankton communities from Arctic Ocean - Arctic Ocean- Svalbard ARC20M Metagenome (SPAdes) (version 2) | ecosystem: Environmental > Aquatic > Marine > Oceanic...
AAGGTGAAACAGCGCAGAGCACGGAGTTGCCATTTTTAGGCCTGCGAAGAATCCGTGTGTGCCCCGCCGCAGCCGTCGCCAGCGTCATGCCGCCGGCCTCTGCGGCCGAGTACTTCCAGCAGGTGGCCTCGCCCTCCTTCAGCGCCTTCGGCATGGACATCGACCAGCCCGGCGTGCTCGACCGCGTCGTGCGCGAGGTCGCCGTCGACAACGAGATCATCCTGGTGAGCGGCGACGGATCCTCCTACGCCTCGCCGATGGCGCTCAACACGGTGCTGCAGTTCCGCGACCTGGGGCACGAGAACGTGCTCTTCCTCAGCGACTCGACCAAGTCGTGCGAGCGGCTGCGCTCCGGCGTCCCCACGCTCAAGTGCGTCTGGAGCTCTCGCATCCCCACGACGCGCCCACCGCACGACGGCCTGTGCGTCAAGCGCTTCTGGGACATGCGCTTCTACTTCTACGACCTGCGCAAGGACCTGCTGTACCGCCTCGCCGTCGACCACGGCGTCAACGTGCTGCAGACCGACACCGACGTCACGTGGCTCGCGAGCCCATACCCGCTCCTCAAGTCGCACTTCGCCAACCACTCGCTCGTCGTGCAGCGCGACGCGCCGCTCGTCAACGCGGGCGTCATCTACGTGCAGAACGCCCGGCGGGGCACCGGCGCGGCATGGCTGCTGCAGGAGCTCGCGCGCCGCGTCAACCTCTTCCTCTGGCACCCGGAGGCGGTCAAGCAGCACGTGCCGTGGGCCAAGGCGCCCTACTACGCCAACTCCGACGAGCAGACGCTGATGAACGACGTGCTGATCTCGTCGATCGCCGACGACGTCACGTACGCGAGCTCGACCGCGCAGTGGGAGGTCAAGCTCGGCTCGAGCAAGGGCGTCAACTACGCCGAGACGACCGAGAAGAAGCACTACGACGCGCTGGCGCGCAAGGCGCACGCGCTCCACGCGCCGATCGCACGCACGCGCGAGGCCAACGAGATGATCGACCGGACGCTGTGCGAGCGGCCGCAGCCGCGCAGGGACTACGGCGGCTGGTACCCACTGCACGAGGTCGGCGGCAGCGCGCGCCTCGCCAGCTCGTACGCGAGCGCGCCGAACTGGCTGTTTGCGCACTACCCGGCCGACGCGAGCGCATGGCTCGCGAGCGGCCACTCGGCCAACGAGCCGCCGCTCTGCCAGCCCGGCTCGCTGCAGGAGGAGCAGCAGCAGCAGCAGCAGGGCAGTGGCGCGCCCTCCTCGCGCAGCAAGCCGCCGTATGCGATGCTGCACATGGCGGGCGTGCGCAGCGGCGCGTGGCACCGGCGCGCCCTGCTGCGCGCGCACGGCTGGTGGCACCCGGAGGCGGACCGGCTGATGGGCGCCGAGGCGGGGTGGAAGCGGCAGGGCGTGCTGCGCGTGGCGTGGCCCAACCACGGCGCGCTGCCGACGCTGACGCCCGCAAAGTACGACACGCTCGTCGCCAACCTGATGCTGCTCGGCGTGCTGAGCGGCCGCGCCGCCGTCGTGCCCGACATCGCGTGCCCCGCGCCCGACACGGCCGAGGCGGCCGAGTGGAAGGCGGCCAAGGACTGGCCGCCGCGCCTGGCGCGCATCCACCAGGGCGGCATCGGCGCGCTGCTGCCGGCCGAGCGCTGCTCGTGGGTGTCGCCGCAGCATGACCCGTGCATGAAGATGCAGTACGTCACGGCGGCCGAGCACGCGGCGGCCGGCGGCGGCGGCGCGCCGTCGGACGGCGCCTCGCCCAAGACCGACGACGAGGCGTTCCTCTGTGCGACGCGCGCGGTGCGCGGCGATGCGTCGCCGCGCCGCGTTGCGGGCGGCTCCCACGCTCTGCTCCCCGACAGCGCGCTGCCGGAGGCGGTCGCCGCGGGCCAGGCCAGCCCGCTGCTCGCGCCGCTGCTGCGCACCCTCGAGTGCCACGCCGGCCAGGAGGAGGTGGTGCTGACGGCCGCGCTGCTGCAGCCGCTGCTCGGCACCGACGTCTCCGCCCTCGCCGCGCAGCCTCTCATGCAGGACCCGTCGCGCGCCATCCGCGACGCCAAGCCGACCGCCCAGGACGTCAACGACGTCTCGTGCGTCGCGCACCTGTTCCATGGCGTCCATGCTCGCTGAAAAATGTGCTGGCTGCTGCCGTTGCGTGCCACACCGCTGCATTGATTCGAGGTATCTTTTTGCGTGTTGCTTCTGCCCGTTTGGGGCGTGTGCGTCGTTATTGCGCTTGATCATAAGGTTCGCTTTGCTATGTACTATCTCTCAACTGGCTACTAGACCTTCTACCACTTGCCAAGCAGAAGCAGCAAGCATAGTTTTACCGAAGAATGCGCGCGCGAGAGTGTTATGCTGCCGCATGATCGTTCATCGCGCACGCTGCCCACGGGCCGCCTTGCCGACCTGCTTAACCTCTCTGCTCCCGCGTTCACAACGCGATTTGCGCCAGAGACGGCCAGGTCCTACCGCGCCACCGTCGCGACGCTGTGGAACGTGCTCGACCGGAACATCGAGGACTCCTTGCGGCAAGCAGGCTGCTTTGAGCACCGAGGCCACAAAAGTCGCGAGCACTCGGACTGTCCCGGCACACCTTTTGGCTACGTACGGCCGTCTCAGATAGAGCGGTACGCCTCGTTCGTGTGGGGCAAGGGGCCGCAGACGTATTGTGAGATTGGCTTCAACGGCGGCCATGGCACTGTCGCGATGCTCGCCGCAAACCCGCAGTTGACGGTACACTCCTTTGACATTGGAAGCTTCCCATACGTCGAGCCCGCACAAAAGCTGGTGCGTTCATACTTTGGCGACCGCTTCCATCCGCACCTTGGTGACTCTGTATTGGAGGTGCCAGCAATCATTCGCAAGCAGGGCCCTCCGGGCGCGCCTGGCCACTTCCAATGTGACGTTGTGCTGGTCGACGGTGACCATACGCGGTGTGGTGCCCACGCAGACATCATCAACATGCGTCAGCTGTCGAAAACGGGTACGATTCTCTTGATCGACGATCTGAACGAAGGTCCGGGCGCTGCGCTTTGGCGAGTTGAACGAGACAGGCTGGTCGAGGTACTCGAGCGGCATTCCTTCAACGAGACCTCTCGCGTCGGGGATGCGGACAACCCTTGCATTCGCCGGGTGCGTAAACCGCATTGGCACTGCCCTAAGGAGTGGGGGTGGGCAGTCGCGCGCTACCTGGACCCATGCCGCGACGTTCCACGCTCCCGACTGAAGAGGCCCGGGACCTGGAATTGTAACGCCGCCCGCTCTGCCCTGCAAGGCACCGATTCGGCACCAGCATCTGCTCTTTCAGCAAAAGATGCTGCGACGGTGTCGAATGCAGTTGCTGACTTCCAGCAGTTGCTGACCTATCGCAGTGAGTGCCAAGCGCAGCCTCGTCAGCCGCTACGTGCGGTCGACGTGCATAGCTCAGGCTTGGAGTCGTTGAAGTCCAACGCCGTTGCGAAACAGCCTCAATTGCTCCGCCGGTACTACCGGAGCGTTTATCGCGAGCAACTTGAGGCCATATCGGACACCATGCTCACGCAGCGGCACTCACAGGCGACGTGGATCTACCATGTGCTCGACGCTCCGCTCAGATTGACGTGCGCTCACAGCTTCTACCGATCTCCGCCGTCGGTGTGCGCTGAGGCAAAGCGCGCGCAGCCGGGCGTGGGCATCGTTTTCTGCTCGCCGGTCAAGGCTCGTGCGATCAACTGGTTTGGCTTCTTCCGTCCGGGGTTCTCCGGCGACTGCGCGGATGGCTTACGCTCGCGCGAGTACGTGCCAGATGGAGGGCAGGTGGTTGCGCTGCCGCCACATCAGCCTGAGGATCACCCGCCGGCCTTTGCGCCGGACGACTCGTGGGTCGAGGTCATTCGCGTCGGCACCAAGACGTTCTCCGACACCGCCGAAAAGAGCACGCGACAGACGGCCAACGCGAGTGGCAGCAGCACGTTTGGCGAGGGCGGTGCGCACGGCTGCTGGTTTCTGCTGGCTCGCGGCTCAGGCATCTTCTTGAACGTGGGGCGCTCGATCCGTGCGAACAACCGTTCACACCTGATGTCGACCTTTGGAGAGCCTTTGAACGCACGTGAGCTCGATGGCTACAGCAGGAACCCATGGCTCGAGAATTGGCACAACCCGCGTGCACGCTACTGCAACTTGTGCAGGATGGCCCGTGCCAATGGCTACGACTCGATTCAGTTCCTCGACGAGCTATGCGGCAATCGTGCGTCTCATGCGAGCCACAAGCGCAAGGCACGGCACGCATGCTTCGTCGAGGTCGTCTCATGCCACGACGCATGCATGGCGCTGCCGACCAAGTCGCTGTACGGCGCGTGCGTGCCGGGCTTACCGCTGCGCACCGGCTGGGACGCCACGCAGCCATGTGCGTGCGACGACGCGCAGACGCTGCTCAACTGCCTCCACTCGGCGCCGGAGCTACCGCCGCCGACGCCGACGCTGGCTCCGACCGGCGAGGCTCGCGTCAACGACTTCCAGCTCTTCCCCGCCGCCTCTCTGCCGTTTGAGGGCGTGGTGCGTCGTGGGTGCGACAGGCGGCCCACACCGTGCCCAGTCGGCAACGACTCGATGCAGCTGCCCACAAGCTGGCCGCACACACAGTTTGCGAGGATGGCGGCCGACGCGCTGAGAGCGGCTGCAAAGAATGTGTAAAGTAGAAAAGTATGGTGGTAGGCTGTACGCTGTTTAAGCAGAGCTCTCCCCGTTCCTCCCAGTTTGTACGTGGCGAGCCGGAAGTGTTGTCGTGAGGGTGCCGATCTTGGTTGTCTTGCGCGCGAACGGGGGGTGTCAAACACCCGACTTGGTGATCAGCGCGTGCGCGGTCGCCGAGACCGCATTAGCCTCGACTCCGCCGTCCGTCCTCGTGAATCATATTTTGAGGCTGCTATTGAGGCGACGCGTTTGCGAATAGAAATTGAGGCTATTGAGGCTATTGAGGCTATTGAGGCGACGCGTTTGCCAGCGATTACCCCAGCACCCTGCACTAGGGCGTCCGCGGGTCGGCGCCCGCTCGTAGCGGTCGTGAGGTCGATTGAGGTCGGAGAAGTTGGTCTGGTCTCTAGATCGATGTCGGTGAGGGGTGCGTAGCAGGGGTAACCCTAGGGTAAACCCCCGCCCTTGGCTTTCGCCTACCCCCCTCACCTCCGGCTCGGGCCCGCTTTCTCCTCCGTCTATTGATGCGGAAGTCGTGCATGCACCTGTTGGGTATAAGGGGGGGTAGCAGGGTAATTGGGCGAAGTCCTCGCTAATTTCCGAGAGAAGAATGTAATTGCAAACTATTGCATGCTTTCGCATTTAATTTAATACTCGAATAAGTCCACATTATGTGGTCCGAGGGCTACTGCGCGGCCACGGCCTTTGGTGGCGACTGCACGACGCAAGACCAGGGCGCGTGGCGTGTTGCGACTGCCGACAGGTGTGTGGACGCATGCAGGCGCTGCGAACGCTGCGAGTTTGTCTCCTACAACAATAAGGCACGCGAGTGCTCCTGGTACGCCAAGTGCGACGTCGCCAAGCTGCTGCGCAATCCGGCAGGCTTTCGCACCAGGGAGGTTGCGCGCAAGCGGCCGAATGGCCGCGGTGGCAGCGACAGGAAGCCCTTTGTGACATCGCGTCCGTCTGCTCTCATCCTGTATCACACTGCCAAGACCGGCGGCACGTCGCTGCTCACTCTGCTCTTCGACATGCAGCGCCGTCGCGCCCGCCTAGACCCACAGTCGAACGAGCACTGGCCGGGTTTCATCTTCAAGTATGGCACCGAGCAGTGCTTCTTCTCGCTCTTCCCGGAGCTCTTCCCACGCCATGCCAACAGCTGGCACCCACCGCTCTGCGGCAACCGGCGCGCGGCGTGGCGGTCGGCAAACATCGTGCTCGAGGCTCACGACCTGAGGACACGTCTTGCCTTCTGGGTTGATCTGGCGCCGCAGCTGCCCGCGCTGCGCCAGCTGTACGCGAGCGCCAACGGCACGCTCGTCACGACGGTCGCGGTTCGCGCGCCGGAGAGCCATGTGCGCAGCTACTACCGTATGTGGCCGCCACAGCTCGGCGGCGGCAAGGTGCAGCTGTTTGCCGACTTCCTGTCCGAACCGGCGCGCCGCGCTTTGTCTGGCAAGGGCGGTGGCGTCGGTACGGCGGCACGGCTCGCGATGCCCGCCGCTTCCGGCCTGCAGGCTCACAGTCTCGCGCCGGAGGCGACGGGCAAGCCGCCGCGGCAGTGGGCCCGCCTCTTGGCGGCTGCGAGCGACAGCGGCGGCGGTAGCAGCGCGTCAGCTGCCGCCACACTGGCCAGCGAGACGGCGTGTCCCATGGCAACGGCGTCGGAACGGCTTCGCGGCTTCGACGTTGTCGGGCTGACCGAGTGCACGGTGCAGCTCTGGCGACGGCTGAGCAGACGGCTCGGCTGGGACCTCAACGACGACTTCTTGCGTAACGCAACCGCGAGCCGCAGCAATCCAACGCAGAATGCGTACTACCTGCCTGCGGAAGAGCGCGCACGCTCAGAGGCGTCGCTCGCGTCGCCTCTCTCGACACCCCGCGAGCATCTTGCGTTGCGGCGTGCCACCGCATGCGATGCCCGGCTGTATGCCGAGGCCGAGCGAATTGTACGCAGCGCAGCTGCCAGTGAGAGCGATAGCGTTAGTGGGTGCGAGATGTAGCCATTGCTTGCTTGCTTGCTTGCTTTACCACACTCCTAGCATGGAGCACGTGGCCCGATAGACCGATATTCTATTTTATGACGTGTCTGATGCATCTCGTCCGGTGGCGCTGCCCATCGCGTCGCGCGGGTCAGCGGGACGTTTTTCGGCCGGCGCCGCGTCACGAACGTGCTGCCAGGCCTGCCAGGCGATGCCGCTTACCTCGGCGCAGTTTTGCGCCTGTAAAATTCTTATATACGTAGGCAGTCACATCTACACTCCACCATATTGGGTCAATCAAGCAGCAGACAGCGCTTCGACGGCAGGGGCATCGAGCTGCGGCGCGGGAGCCCAGCCGCTGCATTTGATCTCGACCAAACCATCGCCCACGAGGGTTGCCGCAGCGGCCATCCGGGTCGGCCGCGTCGCGGGCGTCGAGAAGAAGCCCGCGTACACCGTGTTCATCGCGTCGAAATCGGACACGTTCGCCTGCTCAGCAGGAGCGCAACTTTGAGCCGAGGCATGGATTGGGTGGGCCTGGGCAGGGATCGCGTGCCAGCATGACGAAGCATTCGTCGAAGTTGTCCGACGAGGAGTGAGCTGCCAGGGCCACCGCCTCGATGTTATTGAGCGCCTGAAGGGTCTGGTTGCCGACGCCTCCTGGCACCAACCCGGGCTTGGCCGCCGTCATGTCGAAGCCTTGCATGCCGGAAATGGACAGTTTGCAGTCAGACTTGGTGCCGTCGAGGCACAGCAGCATGCCGGTCGAGAACGGGAAGGGCAGCGGAGTCCACGACGGGACCTGCACGGGATACTTCATCGCGCCAAACGCTACGGCTGCCAGCAATGAGAGGCTGAGGAAGCGCATGTATGAATGTAGAAGTCGGATGAGCGTCGAGGAGGGCGTGTGCTATCGGCTGCGCCGCGGTCCGCTTCAAGTTCGGCCGGAGAGGGTATACTACTAAACTTAAAAAACGTTTATCTATAGAGTCACTCACGTCTAGCTACTCGAGTCGTAGAGGGCAGAGGGGACCTGCATCGAGGTGCCCTCTTGGCCCATTCCGAGGTTTTACAATACCAGTAGGTTGCTGTTTAAGCTGTTTAAGCAGACAGAGCTCTCCCCGTTGTTCCCAGTTTACTGGCGAGCGGAAGTCGGTATGTCGTGATGTTGTCTATCTTGTCGGTCGTTGAGTGCTTCGTGCGCGCGAACGGGGGGTGTCAAACACCCTGCTCGGTGATCAGCGCGTGCGCAGTCGCCGAGACCGCATTGGCCTCGACTCCACCGTTGTCGCTGCTACGTTGAGCCGCGAGGTTGGGAGTCCGACGGGCGTACCCCGGACCGGCGCACTTGGCGCCCCCCCCCTCGTCTGCGGCTCGATGAGGTTGGTGTCCTTCCCGCTCACTTGTCCTAGCCCCGCTTCCTGTTCCCGCCTCTCCTCTTGCCCTTGTCCTTCTTCTTGACGCCCACCGACAAGCCCTCTGTTTAAGCTGTTTAATAATGCAGTGAGGGCGGCGCCGAGCTCGTCTGCTCCTCGAGGACGCCCAGCTCGGATCGCACGACCTCCTGCGCCCTGGACACAGGCAGCCCGAGTGGATGGCGGACGGCCTCGACGGCTGGGACGTCTTCGGCGACGACGACGGCTCATCGGCTGCTCCGCCGCCTCCCAAGGTGGCAAGACCGACCGTGGTGCCGTGCCCGCGCATGGTCGCGGCAGCGTCGCTCTTTGCCGACGTCGAGGTGCCTCCTCCACTAGCATCTGCGCGCCTCGCCGATTCGCTGCCTGGGTCGAGCGAGATCTGGCCACAGCACCCTGCGATCTTCACTGGTCCGATCGAGCTCGCCTCCGACCCGAGCGTTGGTGGCGGCCGCGGCTTTCTCGCGACTCGTGATCTGCAGCCCGGCGAGCTATTGCTCGCCGAGGCGCCACTGTTGGCGTGGTCGGAGGAGGACACGCACGAGCTGTTGCCAATGCTGCGGGCGGTGCTCGGCTCGGCCGACGCACTGCGCGCCATGCGCCAGCTGCACCCCACGCAGCTGACACCTGCGCTCCGGGAGCAGTGGTCGGCCGAGCGCAGCGAGGTGGTCGAGTCTCTCGTGCCGCAGCTGCAGGCCGTCGGCGGCCACAGCGCGGCCGAGGCACGCGACGAGCTGCTCCGGCTGTGCCTGTGCCTGCAGTTCAACGGCTTTGCGTCTGGCCTCTTCCTGCATCAGGCCATCTTCAACCATGCCTGCCCGCTGCGCGCCAACTGCGACAAGGCGAGCCGGCGCGAGCCGGCCGGCACCGTGAGCGTCGTGAGGGCGACGCGCGCCATCCGCCGCGGCGAGCCGTGCCTGATCTCGTACCTGCAGCCGCCGGAGCTGTCGCGCGCCGCGAGGCGCGAGCGGCTGCGCCAGTTTGACTTTGGGCCCGACTGCACGCCCGACGAGGATCTCGACCCGCCGTGCTGCCGCCTGCAGTTGAGCGAGGCGGGGCCTTCGGCGGGCTCGGGCGCGGCGGAGACAGAGTGCGAGGCCGAGCGGCGCGCGGAGGCTCGGCTGTGGGCGCTCGAGCAGGCGACGGCCACTCGGCTTCGCGAGGCGCTCCGGGACGGCGCCGGCGGCAGGGAGGGCGGTGGAGTTGCCGAGGCGGCGCGCGCCGCGCTTGAGCCGCTCCGCGCCGCGTGCGGGCCCCGCCACCTGGCGGCCGCGTGCGCGCAGCGGCAGGTCGCGACCGCGCTGAGGCGGCGGCTGCAGGCGGAGGCGACCGGCGGCGGCAGCGGCGATTCGGCGGCGGCAGCGACGGCGCTGCTGCTCGAGTGCAGCTGCGAGCTGTGGCAGACGCAGCGGCTGCTGCTCGGCCCGCTGCACCCCGAGTGCGCGCAGACGCTGCACGACTGCGCCGGCGCGATCCGCGCGCTGCTCGGCTGCGCACCGCAGCTGCTCTTCCAACAGCACCCCGAGTGGGGCTCGGCCGCACTCGCGGCGCACGCGGCGCGCAGCGCCGAGCGGCTGCACACGGCCGTCGCCGCACTGTACGTGGGTGCTTTGCCCGTTTGAAATTCGAATGTGGAGCTAAACCAGCGCACGTAGGACAAGTATGCAAGAGTTGTGCGCAGTACTGCATGCGGGACACGGTTATTCTTGAAGCTGAAGTCGCTTTAGCCCGCTTCCGCGCTGTCGAACAGGCCACCGCGCACAACAACGTTGCCATCGACCTACTGCACTCGGGTCGCACGGCGGAAGCGGCGGCAGGCTTTCGTGCGGCGGTGGCGGTGCAGCCCGACGGCGCGGAGGCCTACTACAACCTCGGCATCGCGTTCAAGGATCAGGGCCGGCACTACGACAGCGTGCGTGCCTACGATGCCGCATTGGCGCTGCGTCCTGTGTTTCCTGAGGCCAGCTTCAACGCGGGCCGCGCGCTGCAGATGCTGACAGATGACCCAGGCCCTCTTGGCCTCCTGCGGCCCGGCATGCACGCTGCGCGCCAAGCCGCGCTGCGCCGAGCCGCCGAGCACTTTGCGGCATCTGCATCGGATGGCCGCACGGGAGCAGGTGGTAGCGACTTGGACACTGGTGCGGGCCGCAGGCCGAGCGCGGACGCATATCGCTCGCTCGAGGAGGCGCTGTACCAGCTGGGCGACCACGACGGCGCGCAGCATGCCCACGCGGCCTTCGTGGCGCAGTCGCCCAAGGACGGACTGCGCCCGCGGCGGCGCGTGCCGTGCGCGCGCCTCCGGGAGGCTCTGGCACAGGCAGAGGAGGAGGCGACCGGCTCGGCCGCGTCACTGCCGCCACTGTCCATCTGCTCACCCGTGACGAGGCCACCAGCGGCGGCGCGGGAGCACTTTGCGGCTCGAGGCTACGCGACGGTGAGCGATCTGCTGGCGCCCGACGCGCTCGGGTACGTGCGCGCGCACTACGCGACGCGGCGCGCGCGCGGCGAGTTCTACCGCGACGAGCCCGACCCGCAGGCGGACCGTGAGCACGACTCGATCCTCTCAAAGGACCGCCACGCCCTCGACAACGACGACCTGGGGCTCCATCTCGCCGCGGCGCTCGCGCCGCTCGTCGAGGAGCTGAGCGGCGTCGCCGTCAAGCCCGGCTTCGTCAAGGTGGCGGCGTACGAGGCGGGCGCGCAGCTGCCGCCGCACCGTGACCAGGTGCAGAACTACCTGTCGATCTCGCTGCTGATCTCGTCGTCTCCGCGCGGCGCCGCCTCCTCCGCGTGGCCCCTCGTCATGCTGCCCGCGCCCGACAGAAACGCCTCCTCCTCCTCCTCCTCCTCCTCCACCTCCTACTCCTCCT
>Ga0209713_10002787_pt1 | contig 10931 bp, 4 predicted proteins | sample ArcOceMetagenome_3_FD_187444 | JGI IMG/M metagenome (GOLD analysis project Ga0209713, IMG submission 187444) | Marine eukaryotic phytoplankton communities from Arctic Ocean - Arctic Ocean- Svalbard ARC20M Metagenome (SPAdes) (version 2) | ecosystem: Environmental > Aquatic > Marine > Oceanic...
CCGCTATCCCCTGCGATCCGCACACCTCGTCGCACGACACGCCGAGCGGCGACAGCGTCCAGCAAGAGCCGTCGAGCTGCTGCGTGGCGCAGGGCACGGCCGGCGCGCCGTGCGTGATCGTGTGGAGGTGCTGGGAGAGCGAGTGGAGGTAGCTCGTGAGCGAGGACATCGGCTCGACGAGGAGAGTGGCGTGCGTGGTGAGCGCGCTCGGCGGTTGGTTGGTCAAAAAGCAAAATTTGGAAAGGTGTTGCTCATGAGCTCATGACCTCCGTCCTCGACGCGCTCGCGTTCCACGACCCCGCCCTGCCCTACGCCCCGCTCACCACGCACGCCACTCTCCTCATTTCCACGCCACGCGATAGCAGGCGTGCCATGCACACGAGCGTGTGTATTGGCTATCAGCGGCACGGACGGGGTAGCAGGAGGGGCCGGGTAGGGCGTGTCGCGTCGCCGAACTGACGGCCACGGTCGCGGGAAGGAAGGCCGCGTACCGAGCCAAACGGCCCTTTTGGGCGGGCGCGGCCGCGTCTCCAACCAAACCGCGCCGGAGCGCAAAATGGCGCGTGGCCGTCAGTACGAGGCGCGGGGTAGGCGTCGGAGCGTCCCCGGGCACGGCGCGACGCGCCGCTGTTAGCCACGCGCGCGTGGTCACGCCCCGCCCTCGAGCCAAAGTACGGCGTACTAACCTATCAACTTCCAACTTCCGATTCTCACTTTTGTGAACCTCAAGTTTCCGCTTGCGAAGGCGATTGCTGTGAGCGCCGTGCGTCCTCCACCACCGACCGCCTCGTCACCGTAATATTCCGCTGGATTGCTCCTCTCGTAAGGGGCGTGCGTCCTCCACCACCGCCTCGTCACCGTCGTCGCTCCGTATATGCACTGACGCTGACCCAGATGGAGAGTGCCAACACCACGCACCGCTCAGGTCTCCCGGCTGCGCTCAACGACGATGAGTGCCTTTGGCCGAGCAGGGAGGACCAGCGGCCAGAGGTGGTTCACACCGCGGAGGAATTCTTGGAAGTGCTGCTCTTTGAGCCGCACCTAGATCGCGTCGTGGTGCTGCCCAACGGCGTCGAGCTCTTGCATCAGGTTGGCAGCATCCCAGGGGCTCTCAGTAGCGCGTTGCAGAGTGCGACCTCGGTGCGTCAGCTCATACACGCGCTCAGCTCGGAGTCCAAGGCGAAACTGAAGGGACGCCTCTGGCACTACGGCAACAGCACGGAGCAGGAGGTGGTGCAGACGACAGCTGAGAGGTGCCTCAGCAGCCTCGAGACGGCGCTGCAAGTAGACGGGGCGGTACCAGACGGCACCCCGCTATACTTGACCGAGGTGAAGTGGGTGCACCCGGTGACTCATCCGAGTGCGCCTCAGGAGCACGTGAGCACGACAACGGAGGTGGACATCTATGACATCACCTCGCTCGCTCGCTACACGCCGTTCTGGGAGCGCTCCGCAGGAGGCCTCTTCATCGGCGAGCGCGGCGCGGGCTCGGGCCTTCACGTCGACCAGTGCCTCTGGTCCAACGTCGGCCGCAACTGGTGCGGGCAAAAGCAGTTTGCAATCTGGTCCTGGGAGGAGCGGCACCACATCCTGGAGGAGGCCGGTCAAGGGGCGGTCTTCCAGATGCCACTGACGGAGGCGCACACAAGGCTGCTGGGCCGCGCCAAGGTGGTGGCCCTTGTGCGGCCCGGCGACGTCTGGGTCTTCAGCGGAGGCCAGCCCCACACGGCGGCCTGTGCCGGTGAGGCGCTCAACGTCTCCGCATACGAGTCTCTGGTCCCGCTGCATAGGGAGGCCATGCAGTTGCTGCTCCGCTCCAACACGAAGGATGGGCACTGGAAGGGCTGCATGATGGAAGACGGCGACCTGGAAGAGCTGTTTGAAGACGTGGTGGACCGCATGCACGCCGCGCAGCGTGCGGCGGGGAAGGCGCACGCGGCGTGCGGCGAAGGATCGGAAGCGGCGAGGGTGCATGCCAGAGTCCTGACTCGACTCACTCAGTGTGGCGAGGCCATGCGCGAGCACGGAAACGCGTACTGCCGCTGTCTTTGGGAGGCCGAAGATCGAGGGGAGAGGTACCGCGCGAGAGAGGAGAGCTCCTCTGGCGAAGAGAGCGATAGCGACGAGAGTGAGGACGGAGGCGCTGACACTGACGGTGTGCATCGAGCGCCGGACAAAAGTCACTTTGTGGTCGACAACAGCCTGCTGCAGTCAGAGACTCTTGGCCTCGGCTACCGCCGCAGCGCACGACTGCAACACACTTCAACACAATTCGCTGCGTGGGGAACCATCATTGAGGGCGTTGGGCTAGAGAACGGGGGCTGGGTCAAACTAGGGCACAAGCGTTACCTCCCGATGACCCTCAAAGGCGAAGCAGTGCTCTTGCCCTGCGTGTCGGCGGAGGTACATTAGTTAGTAAGCAATTGGAAATTATAAGCGCACTTTTGGAGAGCCGCGCAGCGGTTGCCGCGGGCTCGCACGTTTTTAACGCCGCCTTTAATACTATTTCTCAAAAAGTAATAGACGATCGACACCCCGAATTTATATGAGTACTACTAGGTCTAGCCGACTTTTCCTAATGGCAGGTCATCGTAGGAAGGTTCGCGAAGCTTCAGACACGTATCTTCCGGGTTACGGAAAATCTCGGCTCGATGTCACTGAATCTCGGGTATATCTCGCGAGAAATGCCGCGCATGGATACATGAAATTCCTAAGTTGTTGGTTCGAGACGTCTAGGGCTCCGCACCTGGTGGAAGAGTACTAGGGCAGGCCCAAATTTCGTAAGAACATACCTCGCGGAGTTGTCCCCCAAAAATAGATCGACGATTGCGGAGTCGGAATGTAATCGTCGCGGAATCATTTTACATTTTTTCGCATCGCGGCGCTGACACGCGGTTCTTTTACTGCATTCTTTTACGGACTCGACCGAGTCGGCCAGTCAGTCGGCACGCCTGCTCGAGATGGTCAGAGTCGCTGCGCGGCCGGGCGGGAAGCTACTAGGAATAGCTACGGCCTGTCGCCGTTGTGCCTGTCGGCCTCTGCTGGCCTCGCGACAATTCCGCGACCACACTCTATCTATCTATCTACCAGCCAAACGCGCGCGCGCGCGCGCCAGCTGAGGCAGGCCGCCGACGCTGCTTCTGGACCGACGCACGAGAGCCAAGCCCAAGCCAGGTCAATGTTCCTCGAGCTGGCCTGCCTCTTCGCCGTGGCGAGCGCCTGGGGCACGGCGCGCCTCGTCCATGCGGCGCGCACGTGCGTCGACCCTCTGCTCGAGGGACCAGCGAGCCGGGCGCGGCTCGACCACAGCGACAAGGACCTCGTCGCGGATGGCTACCTCGGACGGCTGACGGTCCTCGCGCTGCAGACGCTGCTCCAGCAGGCGGGCTGCTCGCCTCTCCCAATCGACGGCCACTTTGGCCGTCGCACCATCCGGGCGCTGCAGGACTTCCTGCAGTGTGGCGGCTACGCCGTCGGCCCGATCGACGGCTGGGCCGGTCGGCGCACGGTGGCCGCCCTGCAGACGTGGCTCGGCGACCAGGGCGCGTCGCCGGGCCCGGTCGATGGTCGCTGGGGCCGCCGCACCACGCTCGCGCTCCAGGCGTCGCTCAACCAGATCCGCGCGCAGTCGATGGTCGTCGACTCGACGCCGGTGCCCGAGGGCGAGCCCGTCGACGCCGAGGCGGTCGAGCAGGTGGGCGAGCCCGTGCCCGTCGTCACTGGGAGGCCGATCACGCCAAGGACTGCCGCTGCTGGCGAGGCCGCTGGCGACGCGCTGCCAGCCACGGGGCTCTATCCGCACATGACGCCTCGCGTGCCCGTGGGGACCGCGTACCCGGCGCCGCTCTCGTGAGGACGCGAGACGCCAACACTGCTGGCCCTGACCCTGTCCGATCGCGAGCCCGAAAGTCAGCCGAAAGTGGTGAGTTTGAGGTGGTGTGTGTGCCGTCGTGGACGTACGTGTGTGTGGAGTGTGCATCGTCATCTGAGGTCTGCGAGATCATTCCTCCTTCTTTCAGCTTACTTTAGATTACTTTAGATCTTAGCTTCGCCTAAGCCGCCGGTCAGGAGAGCCCACGCGGGCATACACCCAGGCAGACGGGGTTAGCGTTGCCAAACCACCGCACGTCAAACAACTCTTCCAGCCGAGAGAGAAAGACGGCCGGAAAAACCGCGCCGCTGTACACAGATGGAGCCCGTCCTCGACATCATCTACTGGAAGAAGCCGGTCACTAGCGCCGCGGCACTGAGCGTCGGCCTCCTGGTGTTCCTGCTGATCGGCGTGTACGAGTACTCCGCCGTTAGCATCGTGTGCTACTGCCTGATTCTCAACCTGCTTGTCCGCCTCTTCCACAACCATGGCTCCCGTACGCTTGCGGAGATGAACGTCATGCCGAAGCGCAAGGTCCCTGCGGCACCGGAGATCTTCGTCACCGAGGAGCAGGTGCAGGCGCGGGTCGCTGACATCACGGCGGGCCTCAACGCCGCCCTCAGCGCATCCTACTCCATGCTGTGTGGCGAGTGCACGCCGGTCGTCGGCAAGTCGATCGCCGCCCTGTTCTCGCTCTCGCTGACAACTCGCATCCTCGGTAGCACGGGGGTCTGCTTCCTCGCGTTCGTGTCGGTCTTCACCCTACCCAAAATATACGAGAAGAAGAAGGTCCAGATCGACGAAGCTGCCGCAAAGGTGAAAGCCAAGGTCGACGAGGCTGCCACCATGGCCAGGAAAAATTCCAACGACGTGTTGACCTCGATGATCTCGAAGATCCCCAAAGCGGCCGATCTGCACAAGCCGTCTGGCGAGGTCGACAAGAAGAAGGCGCTGTGAGATTCGCTTCCTGTCCAGGACCAGCACCGCTTGACGTCTTGTGCAGACCGAGGACTTGTGCCATGTGTAGAGCGGGTGTGTGTGATCCCCCTCGCGGGGCATGCTGTGGCTGACCCATGCATGTCAGAGTTACGTAGTCTGATGAAACCCTTGCTTGAACACCCACACATGCCCACATTTCAGATTTTACCCCACGGCCCAATGTCTGCTCGCCCCCGTCGTCCGCAGGCCGAGCGCCGTCGCCAGCGCCACCGCGACGCCCAGCAGGCCGGGGCGGCTCGCGCGCGGCGCCGGGCTGCCAAAGGAGAAGCCCTCGTACGGGTCGGGCCACGGCTGCTCCGTGGGCGGCTCGGGCGGCGGCACGCTGCAGTCGTTGCCCGACCACTCGTCGACGCAGACGCAGCGCGCGTACAGGATGGTGTTGTGGCGCGGCTCGACGGCGATGACGATGCCCTCCGAGTCGACCTGCAGCGAGATGCCGTTGCTCGGGCAGTCGTGGTACGCGGCGACGCAGTCGTCGTCGATGTTGGTGCACATGCCGCCCGTCGCGTCGACGGTCGAGTTTGGCGAGCACACCTCGGGCACGCGCGCGTTGATGCAGTTGCCCTTGAGGCCGACGGGCTCGCCAAAGTAGTTGCACTTGCTCGGGCAGCGCAGCAGCTCGCAGTCGCCGCCCTCCCAGCGCGGGTCGCACCGGCAGCGCTCGCCGTCGATGCAGACGCCGTGGTCGGAGCACGTGCGGTGCTTGTCGTCGACCATCGTGTCGTTGGGGCAGTGGACGCAGCTCGCCGTGTAGATGGTGGGCCACGCCGGCAGCGGGCACCAGAACGGGTTGCCCGCGAGGTTGATGTCCATCGTGCGCCACTTGGTCCGCTTGAAGAAGGTGGGCACGAGGCCGCCCAGCTCGTTGTTCTGCAGGTGGAGCTTCTGCAGCCGCACCTCGAGCTCGCCGAGCTCCGCCGGGACCGAGCCGCCGACGCGGTTGTTGTCGACCGACAGCTTGACGAGCAGCTCGAGCTTGCCGAGCGTCGGCGGGATCTCGCCGGTGAGCAGGTTGTGCGAGAGGCGCAGGTCGCGCAGCAGCGAGAGGTTGCCCATCGTGAAGGGCAGCTGCGACGCGAGCTGGTTGTGGTCGAGGTACAGGTACTCGACCGAGTGCAGCCCATCGACCTCGGAGGGGATCGAGCCGCCGAAGGCGTTGGTGTGCACGTCGAGGTAGTGGACGTTGCGCAGCTTGCCGAGCGTGCTCGGCAGCGAGCCCGAGACGAGGTTGTTGTCGAGGCGGAGGATCTCGAGCGTGTACGCGTCGCCGATGGTCGCGGGCAGCGTGCCGCCGATCCGGTTGTTGTGCAGCCGCAGCTCGCGCAGCTGCGAGAGGTAGCCGATGCCCTCGGGCAGCGGGCCGGTGAGCAGGTTGTCGTTGAGGACGAGGTACTCGAGCATCTGCAGCCGCCACAGCCCCGACGGCAGCGCACCGCCGATCTGGTTGCCCTCGAGGTTGAGCATCTCGAGCCGGTCGCAGCTGACGAGCTCCTCGGGCAGCGCGTCGGTCAGCAGGTTGTTGGCGACGTTGATCGACGAGAGCGAGCGCAGCCGGCCGATGGCCGACGGCAGCCCGCCCTCGAGGAAGTTGTCGTTGAGCGTGAGGACCTGCAGCGCGTGCATCCCCTCGATGGCCTCCGAGATCGTGCGCTCGAGCAGGTTGGCCGACAGGTCGAGCAGCGTCAGCTGCGCGAGGCCGCCGAACGAGGCGGGGATCGGCCCCACGAGCTGGTTGTGCTGCAGCTCGAGCACGACGAGCGACGTGCACAGCCCGAGCGCGTCGGGGATGGTGGCGCGGATCCGGTTGGCGTAGAGCTGCAGCTTGCGCAGGTTCTGCAGCTTGCCAAAGGCGTACGGCAGCCGGTCGACGATCGAGTTGTTGGAGCCGTCGAGCGAGCGGAGCTGGCCGAGCTTGCCGAGCTGGCGCGGCAGGCTCTCGAGCGAGTTGTTGGCGAACCAGAGGAAGCGCAGCTGCGAGAGGTTGCCGAGCTGGCTCGGCACGGGGCCGGAGAAGTTGTTGTTGGAGAGCCACAGGTACTGCATCGACGAGAGCGCGCCGAGCTCCGTCGGCAGCCGCTCCGCGAAGCGGTTCTCGTGCAGCGAGAGCGAGAGCACCGCGGGCAGCGCGCCGAGCTCCGACGGCAGCGCGCCGCCGAGCGAGTTCTCGTGGATGCGCATCTCCTCGAGCGCCGTGATGGCGCCGATCTCCGACGGGAGGTTGCCCGTCAGCTGGTTGGAGGCCATCGAGAGGTAGCGCAGCTGCGACATGTTGACCCACACCTCGGGCGGCACGGTGCCGATGAGCGCGTTCGAGCCGAGCGAGAGCGAGCGGAGCGACGTGAGCGCGACGAGCGAGGTGGGCACCATCCCCTGCAGGTTGTTCGAGTAGAGCCACATCTGCGAGAGGGTCTGGTTGGCGACCTCGCCCGGCCTGGCGTCGTCCTCGGCCGCCTCGCACGTGATGCCGTACCACTGGTCGGTGCACGGGTCGGAGATCGACGAGAAGTTGACAAAGGGGATGTACGTGAAGACGATGTCGGCGCCGCCCGAGTGCGCCATCCCGTGCACCTCCCACGACGGGCAGTAGCCGAGGTTGCCAAACTCGAAGACGCAGTCGGCGAGCGTCGCGCCCGACGCCGCGTAGTACGTGCCGCCCATCAGCGTGCAGTTCTCCTCGCCGGGGCGCAGCCGCGACAGGAACGAGTACTCCTCGGCGGTCCGCTCGCGCGTCGTCGTGACGTTGCCCGTCGTCACCTCGAGCGGCAGCCGCCCCTCGTGCATCTGGTAGTGGTGGCGCGGCCAGCCGTACAGGCACATGTCGTGCGCGGGGCGCACCGCCTGCACGTCGACGTACGACTCGACGGGCTGGTTCTCGGCGTTGAGGTAGTTGGTGTAGCGCCGCGTCTCGCGCGTGTCCTCGTGCCACATCGTGCCGTGGCCGATCGTCCACACCTCGTCGCACGCGCGCACGTGCGAGAGCAGCGCGGTGCCGGCGCCCTTGGTGCCGTCGCGCGGCATGGTGTCGACGTACGTCACCTCGTTGGTCGCGTCGTCGGTCGACGTCGTGAAGCCAAAGTAGGCGCGCCACTCGTCGTCGCTCGCGAGCGTCGCCTCGAGGATCACCGGCACCGTGTCGGTCTTGTCGGTGCACTCGCGCTTGCACCGCTGCGAGTTGCGCACGAGCGTGCCGCCGCAGTTGGTGCGCAGCACCGACGAGACCTCGGGGAACTTGCAGTTGTAGTTGCGCGAGCCGGTGGCGCCCTGGTTGGGCGAGCCGTCGCCGCACGTGCGCGAGAGGCGCGGCCAGTCGAAGAGGACGGAGCCGGTGAGGACGCCGTTGCCGAAGGGCAGCGTCGTCGACTCGGGCCCCGCCTCCGTCTCGGCGTCGACGCCCATCGGCGGCTCGAAGAAGCCGGTCTCCGAGATCTCGACGGCGGCGCTCAGCTCGCCGGCGCCCTCGGCGTAGTAGAAGTCGTCGAAGGCGTTGAACTGCACGGCGATCAGGTGCTCGGGCGAGACGCGGTCGGGCTTCTCCCACGTGTTGCCGCCGTCGTTGGTGTACAGGATGCGGCCGTTGTCGCCGACGATGCACGCCGACTGGCCGGCGTCGCCGTCGCCGCCGCCGAAGCCGCGCCGGTCGTGCGTCATGCCGAGGATGACGACCTTGCGCAGGTTCTCGGTGACGCCCGAGAAGAGGGTGCGCCACGGCGAGATGCCGCCGTTGGACGTGTACCGGATGATGCCGCCGTCGCCGACGGCGTAGCAGAAGAGGCGGTCGTTGACGCCGAGCCACGCGCCGTCGGTCGTCTTGGCCTTGACGCAGTAGACGTCGTTGAGCGTCGTCGACGTGCGCGAGTCCTGCGGCTTCCACTGGATCTCCTCGCGGAAGTTGGGCCGCGCCGTGTCGGCGTCGAGCCCGACGAAGACCGACGCGCTCTGGTAGCGCAGGATGGCCGAGGTCGTGCCGGCGGTGCCCGGGTGCGAGCCGACGGCGAAGCACGAGAGGTGCGACGAGTACGTGATGCCGCTCTGCGACTCGTCCATCACGAACGTCGACCATTCGTCGGAGTTGATCTCGGAGACCTGCAGGCAGAAGATCGACTTGAGGTTGGCGTACATGTAGTCCTTGTTGTCGACGATGAAGCCCCAGTTCAGCGCCTGGTTGTCGGCGCCGTGCGGCTCCCACCGGATGAGCTCGTCGATCTCGGCCTGGTTGGTCGCCTCGATGAGGCGGCCGGCGTTGACGCCGGGCCCCTGCGTCGAGTGCATCAGGATGCCGTACCGGCAGATGAAGCCGGCGTCGCCCACGAAGAACGAGAGGTGGTTGTTCCAGAAGAAGACGTCGTTGATGTTGCGCGTCGTCGCGCAGCCCGAGCCGTCGGGGTTGTTGGGCGTGATGCCGGCGCCGCCGCCGTCCTCGATCTCCCACGTGTCCGACGTGAGCTGCTCGCGGTCGTCCCACTGCCAGCCGCTCACGCCGCCGTTGATGATCCGGATGATCGTGCCGCCCTTGCCGACCACCCACCCCTCGAGGTACATCGCCGGGTCCCAGTAGACGCCGTCGAGGCCCTGCCCCGTGAAGACGCCGTCGAGCTCGAGCTGCGTCCACGTCACGTCGCCCAGCGTCGTCGTCGGGCCGATGCCCGAGTAGTAGGCCGACTCGTAGCCGACGGCGCCCATGTGCACGTTGGTCGAGATCGCCGTCAGGTTGCGGTTCACGTCGACGTTCCCCGAGCACTTGCGCATGCACTCCCACGAGTAGCCGCCGTCGAGCGTGCGCACGATGACGCCGCCGTCGCCGACCGCCATCCCCACGTTGAAGTAGTTCTTCGAGCGCAGCCCGACGGGCCGCGTCGAGGGCGGGCAGAGCCGCGTCCGCGTCGCCGTGTCGAGGTTGGCGCACGCGAAGCTGCTCGGCGTGTCCGTGTACTTTGTGTGCAGGTTGAACGACGTCGGGTCGCAGTTGGGCGTGTCGGCGTTGATGTCGCTGTCGCAGTCCATCATCGGCACGTAGTCAAAGTCGTCGGCGCGCCAGTAGACGCCCGGGTTGGACGACTCGCCCTCGGCGGTGGCGGCGCGCCACAGCCGGCCCACGCCCCGCGTCGTCGCCCACACCGCGTCGGTGAGCTGCAGCACCGGCCGCTCGAGCCGGTTGCAGCAGTCGTACACGATCGTCCACTCGGGCTCCGGGTAGCGCAGCACCTCGCTGTCGTCGGCGCCGCGCACGGCGTCGACGTTCCAGTAGCACATCTTCGCGACGAACTCCTGCCCGCCCTCCAGGTACAGCTGCTTGCACTGCACCGCGACGTTGGAGTGCGCGCGCACGATGGACTCCCAGCCGCTCTGGTGCTTCCACTCGCTGATCTGCGCAAAGGCGCCTCGGTACGGGTTGGACTCGGTCTTGCCAATCGCGGAGGCGGCGGTGTTGTTGAAGAAGTAGATCATCGCCCGGATGTCCGATTCCACCGTCAGGCCGTGCCTGAAGAGGTACGACTCCTCATTCGAGGCGAGCAGCGAGGAGCGCACGATGTTCTCTCGCAGCGCGTCCCAATCCACCAGGATGGGCGGCGGCGGAGGAGGAGGCGGCGGCGGGCTTGGGTACTCCCTTGCTACAGCCGGCGCGGCCGGGCTGGGCGGCAGCGGCAGATTAGTGGTGTCAGGCTCGGAGAGCCGGCGTACCGCCGAGCCGCAGCTGTCCACCGCCAAGAGCAGCACGAGCGGTGCCAGCCACCAGCAGCCGGCGCCTGCGCGATGGGCGGGTGGGGTGTCGGTGTGGACTCGCACGCGGGCTAATGGGACCTGAACGCTGCGGTGGGCGCGACGTACCCGTCCGGAGCGTGAGCCTGCCGCTGAAGGCCGGGCTCATCGCGAGCGCTTTGGGCGCTAACTCTTAGCTTTGGGTACTGCGCTGGTTTTTTTGCACCTTGGTTCAGGTGTCTTTGACGGCGGGTGCGAAGACTTGCAACGCGCCGCGGGTGGCGAGCGTAGCGAGCGCACGCGTAGCGTGCCGAGCGTAGCGAGCCGCCGCGTAGCGGCGCCTTACGGTGTGGACGATTTGGCA
>Ga0209713_10002788_pt1 | contig 10931 bp, 4 predicted proteins | sample ArcOceMetagenome_3_FD_187444 | JGI IMG/M metagenome (GOLD analysis project Ga0209713, IMG submission 187444) | Marine eukaryotic phytoplankton communities from Arctic Ocean - Arctic Ocean- Svalbard ARC20M Metagenome (SPAdes) (version 2) | ecosystem: Environmental > Aquatic > Marine > Oceanic...
GGACGACCGCGGGCGGGCCGACGAGCGTGGGCGGCGGGCCGTGGGCCGCGTAGGTGGCGAGACGCGCGTGGGGAGAGGGAGCCAGCATGCCGACGGCAGGTAAATCGAGCGATCGTAAATCAGCGACGAGCTAACTGCCGGAATCGAGCGGCAACTGTCTGGGGCGAACCACCTAAACCATCGTTGCTCTTTAGCCGTTAGCCGGCACTACAATCCATTCTCTCACTCACTCATCAATCACCGTGAGCGTGGACGCCGTCGGGCAGCGCGCCAAAGTCTTGCGTGGCGGCTCCTTTGCTGTTTGCTCTGCTCCACACCGCCGTCACCAGCGTCGTGGTGTTGTGCGGCTGCATACATATGCTGCTCGGGCGACTTGGCACAGGCCGTGGCGGGCTTGCGTGGAGCGGCCGTCGCTGCGTCGCCACTCCATTTGAGGCTATTGAGGCTATTGAGGCGACTTTATTGCTAGCGACTACCCCAGCACTCGTTGCGGTGTAGGGGTGGTAGGGAGGTGGGTGCGTGCGGGGTGTGCGGGTGTGGGTTGGGTTGGGCGGGAGGGGAGACAGAGCTGGTCCTCGTGACCCATAGACGGTAGCGCCGTCGATGCACCCATAGTTGGTGTGTCCAAAATTCTGTCTGTCTGGCTGCTGGCCGGTGCCGATGATCGTCTTCATCAATCTGTCTGTCTGGCACGGTACCAGAGCGTCCGCGGGTTCGGTTCCAGTGGCGCGCCGACCTGGCGACTCGCTGACCGACTGGTTTCCAGCTTCCAGTCTCAATGAGCTGGCCGCCACCGCAGCCGACCTCCTCCTGGCCGCCGCCGCAGCCAACCACGCCACCGGCGCAGCATCAGCCGCACCAGCAGCCCACCTCGTCCTGGCCGCCGCCGCAGCCGCCGTCCTCGGCGAGCCACCAGCCGACTCGGCCTCAGCAGCAGCTGTCGACACCGCCGCGGCCGCCGATGCCGCCCTACTCCTCCTCATCGCCGCGCCAGCACCAGCACCAGCCGACACCCCGCGGCGAGACCGTCTCCGACCGGCTGGCGAGCGGCTGGGAGGGCACGCTCGTCAACCTCGCGCAGAAGCTGGTCACCACGATCGAGACCGGCGGCACGCCATCGCAGCCCGCGCCGCCGCCGGCTCCGAGCCTCGAGGAGGTGCTGCTAGAGGGCAGCGTGCCGCGACGCCGCGTGGCGCCCGACGTCGGCGCCGCCGAGGGCGCCGCCGCCGCGCCGCCCGCCACGGAGATGGAGCTGCTCCGCGGCGACTTTGACGCGGTGCTGGAGCAGCGGACGCAGCTGCGAGCGCGGCTGGTGGCGGAGCAGGAGCGGCGCGAGCGCGCTGAGGCCGAGCTCGTCTCGCTCGGCGCGTGCTGGCTCGGCACTGACACGCAGAACGAGCTGCAGCGGCGCGCCGAGGCGGAGCGCCAGCGCGGCCTCGACGCCGCGCGCGTCGAGCTGATGCGCGAGGCGGACCAGCGCGTCGCCAAGGTGCGTGCCGAGGTGGCGCTGCTGCAGCAGCGGCTGGGCGACGGCGCGCCGTCGGCGCTCGAGCTGCGCATGTCGCTGCGTGAGGCGCTCGCGGCCGAGCTGGCGCGCGAGCGGCGAGAGGCGCGCGCGGTACGCCGCGGCCGTGAGCGAGCCTCACACCCCACTTCTCTCATCCCCTTGGACTGGCAGAACCTACTGGCCCAGATTGCGCGCGCTCACGTTTGCTCTCGTGTCGCCACGCGCGTTGTGGAGACAGGCGGTGCAGGCGCAGCTGGTCGAGGTGACGAGGGAAAGAGACGCACTGGCGGACGCGCTGCGCCGCGTGGAGGGGCGGCACCGGCAGGAGATGGAGACTCTGCGGCTGTCGGTACGAAAGGCGTCGGAGCTCTTGCAGGAGCAGTACGACTCGGGCTTCATCGCGGGTCTGAAGCAGGCGGGCGAGGCGCTCGGTGCGAGGCGGCAGCAGCAGAAGCAGGAGGAGAAGCGGCGGAGGCGGCTGGAGGGAGGCGAGGGCGGCGCGCAGAATGGCGTCGCGAATGGTGCGGATAGCGAGGCAGAGACGGAGGACGAGGACGAGGACGAGGAGGATGGCGATACTACGCGCGAGGAGGGGTCGGCGGAGGCAGTGGAGGCAGTGGAGGCAGTGGAGGCGGCGGGTACAACGAGGCGGCCTCAGGGCCTCGACATGGATGCGACGGAGTACGCGGCGCTGAAGCAGCGCTTCCTGATGGCGCAGCTCGGGGGAGGAGGGGCAGAACCACCCACACGAGGCGCAAGTGGCGAGACCGACGGTGCGACGGACGACGAGGGCGATGGCCAGAGTGACGGAGATGGCTACGGAGATGGCGGAGATGGCGTTGGCGTTGGCGATGGCGGTGAGGTTGGCGGTGCGACGGAGCCGAAGCATTCGGAGGAGGCACGGGGCGATGCCGAGATGCCGAGCTGGCTCACCGACGCGGCCGCAGCGCTCGCAGCGGGAGAGGAGGCGGTGGAGGCGCCAGATGCAGATGCGAGCGACGCTGGTGCGGCACCTCCGGCCGCTGCTGCCGCTGCCGAGGCGACGGCGGCGGAGGAGAGGGCGGCGGAGGAGAGGGCGGCGGAGGAGAGGGCGGCGGAGGCGGAGCAGAGGCGTCAGCGCGGGCGCGAGATCCATCACCTCGAGGCGACGAGGTCGCGGGAGATCATGGAGGCGCGGATCCGTGCGGCGCGCGCGGCGGGCGACGAGCCGCTGCTGCTGTCGTTGCTGCAGGAGGCGGCGGCGGCGGCGGTGTCGCCGCCTCCGCCGGACTCTCCGGACGCGGCGGACAGCGCGGGTGGCGGGGCGAGCGGTGACGTGGGTGGCGGCGGCGTGGCGGGCGGCGCGAATGGCGAGGGCGGCGAGGGCGGTGGCGCGGGCGGTGGCGGTGGAGGTGGTGCGGCCGGGGCGCCGACTCCGCCGCCGCCGCTGCGCCGCGTGTGCTTCGTCTGCACTGGCAACACGTGCCGCTCGCCGATGGCGATGCTCGCGCTACGTAGCCTCCACAGGCAGACGGCGGCGGAGGAGGCGGCGCAGGCGGCGTGGGCGCAGGCGACCGCGGGTGCGGGCGCGGCGGGCGCGGGCGATGCGACTGCGGCAGCTGCAGCGGAGGCGGCGGCGGAGGCGTTGGCGGCGGCGGCTCCGTTGCGCTCGTGGTCGCGTGGTGTGGCGGTGCGCTCTCACGAGCGGTCGCTCAACACGCAGGCGGGCGCGGCGCTGCGCAGCCGAGGTATCCACCAACTGCCAGACACGGCGGTGGCGTCGGTGACCGCAGCGGCGGCCTCGGTCGTCCCATCGTCGCCCTCCTCCTCCTCCTCCTCCTCGGTGGCGTCGTCCGGCGTGTCAGGCCTGACGCCAGAGCAGGCGGCCAAGCAGGCCCTCCGCGCCGCTGCAGCCGCCACGCAGTCCTCCTCCGCCTCCTGCTCCTCCTCCCAGCCGTCGTCTCACGCGCACGTCGCGCAGCCGATGACGGCGGACGACGTCGCCGCCGCCGACGTCATCGTCGCCATGACGCGCGCGCACCGCACCGTCCTCCTCCAGGCCTTCCCCGAGGCCGCCGCCAAGACGACGCTCCTGCTGTCCTTCAGCGGCCACGCCGACGACGACGCCGACCTGCTTGACCCGTACGGGGAGAGCTTCGCCACCTATCTCGCGTGCCTCGACCGGATCGTGCCCGCCGTCCGACAGATCGCCAAGCGCGCGTCCACCACCTCCTCCGCCGCCTCTTCCCATTCCCGCCGCACCTCGATGGGCGGTGCTGGTGCCGCCACCTATCGACACCACAATGGCCACCACCACTCCCCGCGGCTGCACGCGCCGTCGCCGCTGCCGCCGTCGCCGCAGCTGTTGCCATCGGCGTCGCCAGCGCAGCAGCCACAGCTGATGCAGAGGCTTCGCGGCGCCCCAACGCCAGCGGTGGCCTCGCCAGCGGCGGTGGAGCGGCGTTTCGACAGCGACGGCGTCGCGTACACGCGTGCCGAATTCGTCGAGTATTTCGGAGGCTCCGCAGAATGGGACGCCGCGCCGCACGCACCCGCACCGCCGATCGCGTCCGACGTACCGCCCACCGCCACCGCGGCCGCACCTCCTCCGTCAGCAGCGCTCACGTCCGCGGCCTCTCGTGCACCGCAACCCACGAAGGACGCGCCGCTGCCATTCGGCGTGGAGCGCAGCAGCCCCGAAGGGCGACGCTCCACCGCGGGTGCCACGGCAGCGATGGCCGCGACGGCGACGGCATCGGGAGGTGCGAGGACAGTGACACGCGCGGCGGCGGCGGCGGCGACGACGACGCAACGCAGCGCGGGCGGCGCGGCGGCAGCGGCGCGCGCAGCGGCAGAGGCGATGGCGGCACGCGGCGAGAGGCTCGGCCGGCTCGGCGCCAAGTTCGAGGACCTCGCCGCGAGCGCCGACGAGTTTGCGTCGCTCGCCGCGTCGCTCAACGGCCGCAACGGCGGTGGCGGTGGCAACGGTGGTGGCGGGGGCGGGGGCGGCGGGGGCGGGGCGAAGGGCTTGCTGGGCGACCTCTTCGCGCGCCCTCCGCTGCGCACCGCCGATGCGGCGGCGACGCCCTCGCCTCGCAAGCCCGCCGCCGCGTCGGCCGCTCCCGCCAAGTCGCCCGGGCAGCACCAGCAGCCGCACGACGCGGCGACGCTGGCGTCGGAGGTGGCGTCGGACCTGACGGCGGTGTGGCGCGCGCTCGTCTCGAGCAACGGCGCCGCCACGCAAGACTTTGGCGCGCTGGCCGACGGCGGTCCACGCTCGCGGTGATGAGAATGAATTGTAGTGCCGCTAAAGAGCAAGACGCAAGAGTGTGTCGCTGGACGCTGGGTCGTGTTTCCGCATGAAACAACAGATAGTAGGTATACGCACTCTATCGGCTCGCAGCCAAAAGGGACAAAAGAAAGGTCGGCACACAGTAAGCCGACTTCGCGACGCGAGGCGCCGACGCGCGCTACCTGTGCGTCAGCGGCTCCACTCCGTCGAGATCGCCGACGCCCGGGTTGGCGCCGCCCGCCGTCGACGAGCGCCGCGGCGGTGGCGACGGCTGCCGCGCTCCTCCCGCTGTCGGTGTGCCAGCGCCAGCTCCGGCGCCTCCGGCGGCCGCCGCGGCGGCGGCCGCCGCAACGCGCAGCGCGGGCAGCGGCGCGCCGCGGCCCTGGTTGGTCGACGACGGTCGGCGCTGCGGCGAGGCGTTGGAGTTGCGCGGCTTCGGCCGCGGGATGCGGCTGCCCTCGGCGGGGATCGTCGGGACCGCCGCCGGCGGCGACGCGCGGCCGCTGATCCGCGACGACGCCGCGTCGCCTCCGCCGCCGCCGCCGCCGCCGCCGCCGCCTCCTCCTCCAGCGGCGGCGGCCGCCGCCGCAGCGGCGGCGGCCGCCGAGGCGGCGCCCGCGGCGGCGCCCTTGGTGCCTCCCGCCGGGTTGGCGCCGCCCTTGACGCCGCGCTCGATGGCGCGAAGGGAGTCGAGGATCTTCGCAAACGGCGGCCGCTTCTTGGGGTCGGCGTCCCAGCAGAGCTTGACGAGCTTCTCGAGGCTGCTCGGCAGCCCCGACGGCAGGTTGGGCCGCTTGTTGCGGTAGACGGTCGCGAACGCGATCTGCATCGCGTCCATGCCGGCGTACGGCCGCTCGCACGAGAGGCACTCGGCCATCAGGACGCCGAACGAGTAGACGTCGACCTTCTGGTCGTAGCTGTTAAACTTGAAGACCTCGGGCGCCGTCCAGCCCGGCGTGCCGATCTGGCCGGTCATGGAGGCGATGTCCTGCTGGAAGAAGCGCGAGAGCCCAAAGTCGGCGATCTTGGCGAGGCCGCCGTGCGTCAGCAGCACGTTCTGGCTCTTGAGGTCGCGGTGGATGATCATCGGCTTCTGCCGGTGCAGGTAGTGGCAGCCCTGCGCGACGTCCGACGAGATGCGCAGCGTGCGCACCAGGCTCAGCTGGACGCGCTGCTTGTGCATCATGTCGTTGAGCGAGCCCGCCTCCATGTACTCCATTACGACGCACAGGTTGGGCTGCTCGACGACGGCGCCGACGAACTGGACGACGTTGCGGTGGCGGACGCGCGAGAGCACCGCGAGCTCGTTCTTGAACTTGGCCATGAGCTCCTCGTTGAGGTGCTGGTACTTGAGCCGCTTCACCGCCACCTGCAGCTCGGCGCCACTCGTGTCCCCGCTGGGGCCGCTGCGCTGCGTGACGCCGACGCCCTTGTACACGCCGCGGTAGACAATCGAGAAGGCGCCCTCGCCGAGCGCCTCGTAGACGGCCATCGCCTCGAAGGCGATGCGGTGCGTCGAGTCGGCCGCGTCCGTCTCGACGGAGAGCAGCTCCGACCACGCCGAGGTGCCCTGCGGGTTGGTCGCGCGCAGCCGGAAGCGGTACCGGCACGCCGGCGCCAGCTCGCGCACGCTGTACTCGCGCCCGCCGCCCTGGTACAGCGTGCGGTACGTGCGGTCGGCGCCGCCCTTGCCGCCGCCGTGGCCGTCGCCACCGCGGCCGCCCTTGCCGCCGTGGCCGTGGCCGTGGCCGAGGCCGTGGCCCTCGGCGCCCTCCTCGCCGCCGCCGCCGCCGATCCCGTCGTCGTCGTCGTCGTCGTCGTCGGGGTCGGTGTAGTTGCCGCCGGCGTCGTCGTCGTCCAGCTCCTCGCCCACCACGTCGCCCTCGCCGCCCAGCTCGTGCCCCACCTCCTCCGGGATCTCGTCAGCCACCTCCGCCGCCGCGTCGTCCGCGAGACCGCCCACGATGGCGCCGCCCGCCCCGCGCGTCGGCGCCTCCTCCGGCACCTCGTCCGCCACCTCCTCTGGGATCTCGTCGACGCCACCGCCACCGCCACCACCCGCGCCTCCATTCGCAGCACCGTTCGCGCCACCGCTCACGCCGTGCGCGCCACGCGCGGCATGCTGCGCGTTCACGCCGCGGCCGTGCATGACCAGCGGAGCGTGCGTGGGCTGCCCCGCCGGCCGCGTCGGCGGCATCGGGCTGCCGTTGGCCAGCCCACCCGGCCGCATCAGCCCCGGTGACCGCCTCCGGGCATCATCGGCGCCGCCTCCGGGCATCATCGGCAGCAGCGGCGGCGGCGGCGGCGCGAGCGGCGCGTGGCCGAGCGATCCGAGCCCGACGCCGAGCCCGAGCCCCGATTTGGGGCCGGGGCCGCCCTCGCCGACCGTCTCGAAGCCCTCCGAGTTGCACGTGACCCGCGCCCCCATGTCGACGGCCAGCTCCCACGAGAGCGTCGCGTCGCCGCGCGCCACCTCGTCGCCCCACCGGATCTGCATCGTCGTCGACGTCTTGGCGACGACCACCGGCGCCACCGGCTTGGCGGGCGGGCCGGCGCGCGTGCCGCAGCAGAGCGGCGCCGACCACGGCCCGTCGCCCGAGGCGTTGGAGGCGCGCGCGCGGCAGATGTACTCGGCGCCCGGCGCCAGGCCGAGCAGCGTGCAGCCGTCGGCGTCGCCGGCGCCGCTCCACGCGAGCCTCGCGCTCCCCTCGCCGCCGTCGCGCGTCGGCTCGGCCAGCTGCACCTCGTGCCGCAGCAGCGGCGCGCCGTTGGGCTCGCCGTGCCGCCAGCACAGCGCGAGGCTCGTCGTGCCCGTCTCCGCCTCCCGGAGCCGCAGCTCCAGCGGCGCGCTCGGCGCCTCGGCCAGCGTCTGCAGCGCAATCGGCTTCCCCCACGGCCCGTCGCCCAGCGCGTTGGCCGCGCGCGCGCGGAAGGTGAGGCCGCGGCCGGGCGGCAGCCCGGTGGCGGTCGCGTGGATGCGCCCGTTGGTCGCCGACGGCGCACCGTAGAAGACGAGAGGCGACGCGTCGTTCGCGCCACCGCCGCCGTTCGCGTTGGCTCCGCCCGCGCTGCCGGCGGCGGCCGCACTGCCGGAGGGCGGCCGCGCGTGGTGGATGTGCAGCACCTGCAGCTCGTGACGGAGGATCGGCGAGCCGTGCGCGGCGGGCGCCGGCCACGACAGCTCCACCTTGCGCCGCTCCTGCTTGGTCAGCTGCAGAGGCTCCGCTGCCGCCGGCACCGCCGCGTCGAGCGTCACAAAGAGCGGGTCCGACCATCCGCAGCCGCCGCTGCCGCGCGCAGCACCGCCACCGGGGCCGTTGCCGCCACCGCCGCCACCGCCACCGCCGCCGCCGCCACCGCCGCCGCCGCCGCCGCCGCCCTCGGCACGCACGCGGAAGGCGTAGGTCTGGCCGGGCGTGAGGCCGCGCGCCTCGTGGCCGGTGGTGCTGCCGAGGTAGACCGTCGTCCAGTCGCCGTCCCGCAGCGGCTGCGGCTGCGGCTGGTGCCCGTGCCCCGGCATCTGCGAGAAGGACGCGCGGCCGCCGTTGCCGGCGGCGCCTCGGAAGGAGCCGGCCGCGGCGAGCGACGGAGGCGGCGGCCGCATCTGCAACTCGTACGCGGGCTCGTGCCGCGCTACCGGTGCGACGCGCGCGAGCGACCCACCGTTGAGGTTGGCACCACCGCCACCGCCACCGCCGCCAGCACCACCCCCGCCCCCGCCTCCTCCGCCACTCACGCTCATCCAGATCAGGTGCACGGCCTCGCGCGACTTGGAGCGCAGGGCGGGCGGGTTGAGCCGCTCGCTGAGCTCCTCGAGCGTCGCGCAGTGCGCGGCGGGGCTCCACGGGCCCTCGCCGCGCGAGTTGACGGCGCGCGCGCGCAGCCGGTACGCCGTCGACGGCGCGAGGCCGCGCGCCGTCAGCAGCGTCGAGACGGTGCCGCGCGGCACGCCGGGGAAGGACTGGTAGAAGGTCTCCTCCTCGCCGACGGCGCCGGTGTGCAGCTCGAGCCGGATCGTCGAGATCGGCAGCCCGCAGCCGGCGAGGCCGCGGCACGCGAGCCGCAGCGTGTGCGCCGACGCGCCGCCGTCGGTGAGCGCGAGGGACTGCGGCGGCAGCGGCGGCGCCACGTCGCACGCGAACACGGCCTCGTGCCACTCGGACCACTCCAGATTCGCCACCGCCGACGCGCCACCGCCGACCCGCTTGGCGGGTCGCTTGCCCATCCCGCCCGCCGCCACGCGCTGCACGCGCAGCCGGAACCGGTACGCGCGGCCGGGCTGCAGCTGCTGCACGTCGAACGTCGCGCGCCTGCCGGAGTACAGGTCCTTGTACCGCGGCGTGAGCGCCTGCAGCTGCCGCGCACCGCCGTGCTGCTGCTGCTGCTGCTGCTGCTGCGCCTGCTGCTGAGCGCCGGCGTCGGGCGGCGCGCTGCCGCCTCCACCGGTGCACGTGCGCAGCAGCGGCGTGCCGCAACGCGACCCCACCCGCGACGCCACCGAGACGCCGCCGGGGCCGCCGTCGGCGTCGGTGGCCGGCTCCGGGAGCGGCTGATCGGCCATCTGCAGCTGAAAGAGCATCGAGCCGTTCTCCTGCGCCGCCGGTGGCGACGCGCCCACCGCCGCCGCCGACCCTGCGCCTGCATCTCCGCCCATTACAATAGTCTCGCCCAACGGCTGCAGATGGCTGCAGGCCGCGACCGCATCGTTGGTGGCCAGCGCGAAATAGAGGCACGTCGCCGTCGCCTCGCGGAGCTGCAGGAAGCACTCAAGCCGAGGCGGCGCCTGCGACAGGCCGCCCAGCCCGCCACCGCCCAGCCCGCCGAGCCCGCCAACAAGCCCGGCGCTCGAGCCCGGCCGCAAGGGCGGCAGCTCGTCAGCCGACGGCGCGCCTGCCACGCGGCCCTCGCTCAGCCCGCCCAGCCCGCCGCCCATAAACATGGGGCGGCCCTCGCTCAGCCCGCCCAACCCGCCGCCCACCAGCCCACCGCCCGCGCTGCCCGGCGGCGCGTCTGGCTCCACGGACGTCGCACTTGCCGAGCGCGAGAACGCCGATGCCGACGACCAGTTGTGCTGCAGCTGCTGATGCGTCTCTGGCTGTGGCGGCTGCATGTGCTGCGTTCGCTCGCCGCTCGCGCCGCCGCCACCGCTGCCACCGCTGCCGCAGCTGCCCTCTCCGCAAGAGCCGCCGCTCTCGCCGCTGAACCTGCACGAGACGGGCGTGATCGGGGGCACTGACATGGCGCCATTGGCCGAATTGGGAGCGGCCGCGGCGCTTCCGCCGGCGCTGCCCAGCTGCTGCTGCGGCTGGCTCGGCGTGCCGAGCACCAGCCGCTCGGCGTTGGCGTCGCGGACAAAGTACGAGTCCGCGCGTTCGGTATAGCGGTCGGCACGCGGCGACGACGGCGTCGTAGCGTGGGCAGTCCCGACGAGCGGCTCGTCGTTGTTGTCGCTGTGGGAGGAGGCGCATGAGATGTCGCTCGCGTTCGACTCGGCGGTCATCGGCCGCGAGTGGCCGCGCGACTGCGGCCGGGACTGGGGCCGCGACTGCCCCGAGACCCACGAGCGCAGCCCGAGAGGACCATACTTGCTATGGCCGGGACGCGCCGCGTCGCCACTCACCTGATGAGGCGGAAGGCCGTGCAGAGGCGGTCGCTCCAGCCCGCTCTCACCCAGGCCGTGCATACTCACGTCGATGCCGACGTCGCCGAGAGAGTTGGCGGGTGCGCTGCGGGTGCCCCACCCCTCTGAGGTGGCCGAGTGCTCGGCGTCGCCTGGTGAGGACAGAAAGAAGGCTTCAGCCTTGTCAGGCAGCTCGATGCCGACTGAGCCGAACTTGGGTGACGCCATGCTGGCTGACGAGGACTGCGGCGGCGAGCGACAGTGCGACGCGCTCGCCTGCTCCGGGCTGCTGATAGCGGCGGCCGCGAGGAACGACGAGCGCTCCGGCGGCTCGTCGGCCGCGACCGAGCGCGCAGTGGTCGAGGCACCGCAGCCCATGGCGGCCGGCCTGACTCAGCCGCCGGCGGCGGCCAGTGCGCTGATGGCTAACGCAGTGATGGCCAACGCGCTGCAGCGGATTCTTAGTCGCGACCCTAGTCCCGCACACTGCGGTGATTTGCCAACGACTGAGACACAGGCTAATCCGAATGAAC
>Ga0209713_10002789_pt1 | contig 10931 bp, 6 predicted proteins | sample ArcOceMetagenome_3_FD_187444 | JGI IMG/M metagenome (GOLD analysis project Ga0209713, IMG submission 187444) | Marine eukaryotic phytoplankton communities from Arctic Ocean - Arctic Ocean- Svalbard ARC20M Metagenome (SPAdes) (version 2) | ecosystem: Environmental > Aquatic > Marine > Oceanic...
AGGAAGATTGCGCTGGCGGGCTGCGCGATGTCATTGGCATCGTCCTGGCCGATCACGAGCAGCTCGGTCGGCGAGCACCTGTGCTGCAAATGCTCTGCAGCAGGCGCAGCGCAGCATTGTTGCGCCATCAACAGAGCTCTGCAATGGACGCACGCGAGCGCGCGAGACGCACGCAGCGGGCGGAGACAGGCCTCTCGGGCAGGGCAACACCCTCAGACCGGGCGTGGCAAGCGCCTGTGGGCCGCCGTGGCCACCAGTGTACGCGCAACACCATGAGCGACACGCGCCATCCGGAAGTCCCCCCAACATCGGTGCTTCGTGGTGCAGCCTCTCCGCGAGTGAGGTCAGAGTGGCTCTTGGACGGCCTGGATTTGCTTCGTATATTTGACTCACCGATGCCTGCCAAGCGCGCCCGCACCGCTGAGCCCGTCAAGCCGCCGGCCAAGAAGGCGGCCAAGGCGCCGCCCGCCAAGGCGGCCAAGGCGTCGCCGGCGAAGAAGGTCGCCGCCAAGCCTGCCGCCAAGCCGGCCGCCAAGCCTGCCGCCAAGCCCGCCGCCAAGCCCGCCGCCAAGGTCGCCAAGAAGCCGGCCCCGAAGAAGGGCGACGTCGACCACGAGGAGTTTGCCAGCGCGCTCGTCGACGTGTGCAAGGTGCTGATGGGCGTCTGCGAGACCTCGATGGACGAGGACGGCAAGAAGTTCACCGTCGCGACGGTGCGGGACTTCAACGCCCACGGCGCCGGCATCCTCAAGCTGCTGCCGGAGGACGCGCGCGTGCCGATGATGAACATGGCGTGCATGTACATGGAGGAGCTCGAGAACGAGCCGTTCGACTTCGCCCAGGGCTTTGAGGACGACGAGTCCGAGGACGACGAGGACGAGGACGAGGAGGAGGGCGGCATGGAGGCGACGCTGGCGCGGAATGCGATCAAGGAGGTCGACGAGCTGGACGAGGACGACGAGGAGGACGAGGAGGACGACTTCGACGAGTTCCTCGCGGGTCTGCCGGAGACGATCAAGGCCGGCCACTTTTTGCCGTTCAAGGAGTACTTCTCCAAGGACGACGCGAAGAAGCTGATCAAATCGTCGGCCGAGGGCGGCGCGCTGTACAAGGCGATGGACGCGGCGTACGACTCGTGGCGGAAGGCGATGGAGGAGGCCGACGACGTCGACGAGGAGGAGGATGACGAGGAGGACTCCGACGACGACGACGAGATGTTCGACTCCGACGAGGACGACGAGGACGACGACATGAAGTGGGCGGCGGAGATGCCGTGGAAGGACGAGATCGGCGCTTGAAGTGAGTTCCATCCTCACTCTCTCTCTCTCTGACTCTCAGCACGTGTGGATTTGCATATCGTAACATGAAACTTAGTTGCACAGTCTGAATTTTGAGAAACGCGTGGATCGTCGGTGATTGAGCTTGACATCTGCGCGCTGGTTCGTCGGATGCGGCCATCCAGCGCGGCTGTTGTGCTGGCGCTGCTTTCGCCGCGCACGGCGGCCGCGTACACGTCGGTGCTCTATTTGCTAGTGGACGACCTGCGCACGTCCTTCGGCGCGTACGGCCACATCGCGCACGGCAGCACGGCGGTCGCGCCGGCGCTCGACAAGCTTGCGCGCGAGAGCACGCTCTTCGAGCAGGCCTACGCGCAGGTGGCCGTGTGCGTGCCGTCGCGCAACTCGTTCATGACGGGGCGGCGGCCGCGCACGACGCGCGTCTACAACTTCGGCGTCGGCTACGCCGACTTCCGCGCGCGCCCCGACGGCCACCTGTGGACGACGCTGCCGCAGTACTTCAAGCGGCACGGCTACGTCGTCGGCGGCGCCGGCAAGACCTTCCACGCCGGCTCGCCGCCCGACTTCGACGCGCCGCGCTCGTGGTCCGACGAGCTGCCGTACCACTTCAGCAAGGGCGGCAGGGGCACCAGCTGCGATGAAGGTGACGACGAGACCGAGGGCACGTGCGAGGACGGGCGCGAGTGCGAGGCCGACGAGGAGGAGGCGGCGACGCCCGGGCTGGCGTGGTGCGAGGTGCCCGACCGCCTGCTGCCCGACCACGAGGACAGCCTAACCGTGCAGGCGGGGCTACGGATGCTGAGGCAGGTGACACGGCAGCAGGGTGGCGGCGGCAAGCCGTTCCTGCTGATGGTGGGCATGCACAAGCCGCACACGCCGTACAACATCCCGGCGCGCTTCTTCGACGGCTACCCGATGGACGAGATCGTCGTCGCCAAACACCCGCAGTTCCCGCGCAACGTGAGCGGCCTCGAGTACTTTGGCTGCCAGGCCATCGACGCGCAGTACCCGCTGAGTTTCGGCGCGCCGCTGCCGGACGCGATGCAGCGCGTGCTGCGCCGCGCCTACTTTGCGGCGACGGCCTTCGCCGACTACAACGTCGGGCGGCTACTCGAGGGGCTCGAGCAGTCGGGGCGCGCGCGCGAGACGGTCGTCGTGATGCACTCGGACCACGGCTACTCGCTCGGCGAGAAGAACCTCTGGTGCAAGAGCACCAACTTCAACATGGCGCTCAAGACGCCGCTGATGATCCGCGCGCCGCAGCTGCCGCACTCGGCGGGGCGGCGCAGCCGCGCCGTCGTCGAGCTGGTCGACCTCTTCCCGACGGTCGTCGAGCTCGCCGGGCTTCCCGCGCATGTTCCCGCGCACGTCCCCAGCGGCAACGGCGAGCCGCCGCTCGAGGGTGTGAGCTTCGCAACGCTCCTGCAGCACCCCGAGTCGTGCCCGGAGGGCGCGCAGTGGGGCTGCGTCAAGCCGGCGGCGTACTCGCAGTTCGCGCGCCACCGCTGCGTGGGCGACCTTCACACCAACCACTGCCGCGACCGAAAGAGCGGCGTCGACGGCGCCAAGGCGACGTTCATGGGCTTCTCGGTGCGCACGGAGGCGTGGCGGTACACGCTGTGGGTCACCTTCGACGCGGCGTCCGACGCCTTCGCCTCCGACAGCGACAACGTCGAGGGCGAGCCCGACTGGGCCGACGAGCACGGCGAGGAGATGTACGACCACCGCGCCGACTATGCGCGACACGTGTGCGGCGACGACTACGACGAAGAGGAGCCGATCAATCTGCTGCCGCCGCCGCCGCCGCCGCCGCCGCCGACGACGGCACCCGTACGCGCCGCCGACGGCACGCCGGGCGACGCACCGCGGCCGTTTGCGCAGCACCGTCTCTCTGCAGAGGTGGCGGAGGCGCGAGCGGCGCACCGGCTGCTCGTGTATCGGCACTTTGCGGCGGCGGCCAAGCTGCCGGCCCTCGAGGCGAGGCTCGCTCGTGAGGCCACCTCGCCGCCGCCGCCGCCACCGGTGGAGCCACCGCCGCCCGCGCCGCCACCCTCGCCGTTCCCGCCGCCGCCGCCGCCGCCTCCGCCCCCGTCTCCGCCGCCCCCGCTCTGCGGTGCCGGCTACGTCATCGAGTTCGGCAGCGCGGTCCCGTCGCACATGACGGGCGACATCTGCCGCAAGGACGACGGCTCGGGGCAGTGGCTGCCGCCGACGGGCTGCGAGGTCGCGCGCTCGCACGGCGCCGTCGTGGCGCCGTACACGGTGCAAGCCGACAGCCTGCAGCTCTGCGCGACGACGCAGCCGCCCAACCAGCCGCCGCCGCCGCCGCCGCCTCCGCCCGAGCCGCCGCCTCCGCCTCCGCCTCGCCCGCCGCCGCCACCGCGCCCTCCTCCGCGCGCCTCGACGCCCTCGCCGCCCTCGCCGCCGCTTCTTGCGTCGCCGCCCGTGCCCCTCCTCAGCGGCGCCAAGTCCCTGCTGAGCGGCGAGCCGCAGACGCACGCCGCCAAGGCCGCGGCAGGGCTCACGGGCAAGCTGCGTGCGTACCCGGCGCTGGCGCTGCTGCTCGTCCTCCTCCTCGTCGCCGCCGCCACGTGCTGCGTGGTTGCGGCGGCCTCCTGCCTGTGCCGGAGCCGCCGACACAGGTCGTCGTCGTCACGCGCCGTCGTCAGGCGAGGCAAGCTGACGCCCGCAGCCCAGCTGATGCGGATGCAACGCGGCGGCAGAATGGGCGGTGGTCTCAGCGCCGGCCGCTTCGCCGCGCTGGATCGGTACGACGACGGTGCGGTGACGCGTGCGATCGCTCCTGACCGCGGCCTTCGCGAGCACCGGGCGCATGGCGGCCGGCGCGGCGTCGGCTCGTCCGGCAAGCGGCGATGGCGTGGCGAGCACAGCGACGAAGACGAGGCGACCGACAGCGAGGGGGAAGACGGGCGGAGGGCGGCGGACGAGGACGGCGATGCGTACGACGAGGACGATCAGGCGCACGACGATACGTACGACGAGGCGAGGCAAGCGGCGCCGCGTGGCGGTGGCGGTCGCGTGCTATCTTCTCGCCATGCGGAGCGCAGGAGCAGCCGGTGGGACCCCGCGCGACGCCAGCGCGAGCAGGACCTGGCGGCGGCCGCGGCGATTGCGGCTGCGGAGGCGGAGGTGGCCGCGGCGGAGGCGAACGTAAGGAAGGCGGCGCAATCGGAGCAGGACGCCGCCGCCGCGATGCTGCAGGGGGATTCGGCAGAGGTGAGGGCCGAGGCCGCCGAGGTGCTGGCGGAGGAGCCCAGGCGGGCGGCGGCGGCGGGGGCCGGCGGCAAGCGCGGGGCTCCTCCGCGAGGCGGCGCGGCGCAAGAGGTTGAGCAGGCGCAGGAGCACGACGCGCGCGCCACGGAGCGCCGCTACGACCTCGACGGTCAGCTGTACACGATGGCCGAGTTCGTGGGCGAGTACGGCGGCCAAGACGAGTGGGACATGGCCGAGCCGGAACTATAGCGGCTGAAATTCCCCCTTCGCGTGATCTCCTGGTATAAGGTAGAACCACCGCACGTAGCGCGCCGCGTTGGCAGGCCTTGCAGCAAGGACGCAACTAACAAATTAGCGCGCAAGAGACATGGTCCGCGCCGGCAAAGCCCCAGCCGGTGGAGGCGGCGCGCGCCATGCGCCGTGCGCCGGCAAAGCCACCACCCGCGCCATGCGCCGGCGGCAATCCGAGGAGTGGCTGATCGACCTCGCCAGCAGCGCCGAGCTCACCCCGCTCTTGCAGGCTCTCGGTTTGGAGAGCCTCGCCGCCCTTGCGTGTGCGGCGAAAGCTTGGCAGCGCGCCATCGAAGATTTCCGTGCTGCGGAGCCACGCGTGGGAGATGCGGCCTTGTACCACATCCAATGGTCACGCCTTGATCCAGCGCAGTTCGTGAAGCGCGTGCTGCCTCGCTACGTGAATCTGCAGCACCTGGACATCAGCGACTGTCACGGCATGGAGCAGGCGGTGCGTGGCATGCTGCCAAAGTGGCCTGGGCTGCGATCGCTCAACATGGGCTCATGCAGAGTCGATGCGAAGATGGATCGCCATGTTAGCCAGTGCAGCGGCCTGCCCTCGCTGCGGGAGCTCACGCTGCACGACCCCGCCCGCATGACCGACGCGGATCTGGAAAGCCTGCTCGGCTCCCCGCAGCTGCGGCGCCTCTGCGTCACGGAGACTGGTTCTCGCTTGCAGCCTGCACCTTTGGTGCATGCTCTCACCGAGGTCGCCAATGGACCAGGATGCCCTCTCCTGGAGCAGCTCTATCTGCACCGTTGTGTTCGCCTCGAGCACGCGGTGCTCAGTGCTGCCGAGTGGTTCCCGGGCCTCCGAGTGCTCGATTTGACTGGGTGCCGTGATATCACCAACGAGAGCATCGCGGCGGTCGGCCGAGCCTGCCCCCGCCTCGAGGTGTTGTGCCTTCTTGGCTGCAGTCTCGTCGGCGCTGGCGGCGTCACTGCCGTCGCAGCTGGGTGCCAGCACCTGAAGCAGCTCGACTTGCAGGGCTGCTGGCATGTGACGTCGGACTGCATCGTGGCCGTCGCGCGAGGCTGCCCTCAGCTGGAGCACCTCAATCTATGCGAATTGATTTTTGTTGACGACGCGGCCTTCTGCGCACTCGCGAATGGCTGCCGCCGGTTGCAGGAGATCGACGCCGTGGGCACGCAGATCTCCGCTCCCGGCCTGACGGCGCTCCTCGGCAACCCGCTTCTCACCCAGCTCCACGTCACACCTTCGAGCCGCCTCTCGCAGGAAGCCATCGAGGCAGCTCGCGAGCGCCACCCTAATGTGGGTGGTAGGTTTCGGAGCAACCACATCCACCTCAAGGTGGAGACGCAGGATGGCGACGAGATCTACTTCAAGCTGTTGACCAGCTCGCCGCTGCGGAAGTTGATGCACGCTTTCTGCAACCGTCAGGGCGTCACGATGGGCTCGGTGCACTTCCTCTTCAATGGCGACCGAATCAACGAGACCCAGACCCCGGGTCAACTCGAGATGGAGGAAGGCGACGTCATTGATGTCATGGTGGCGTAATAGCGACGTAAACCCTTTAATGTTGCATACGTAAACCCTTGAATAACAACGTACGGCGCCCTCATTTACGTGTGGCTATCCTCCACGGCCGCTCTGGGAGGGGCTACACCACCAAGCGAGAAGCGCAACGGTAATTCTTCACGCTCAAGCGTCGCGCAACATGAGCTGGGCCATGCTGGGCGGCCCGCCCAAGCTACCCAAGGAGGTGATGCAGGTCCTGGCAGGCGGACCGGCCGTCTCCAGGCGGTCTGCGTTTGGCGCACCGCGGCGCGGCACGCCGGACCTGACGTTTGAGCCTCAGGGCGCCATCGAGGAGAAGGCTCGACTGCGCGCCTGCTTCGGCCGCCGCGCGGACCATCTCATCGTCGAGGACGACCAGCGCAGCAGCCCACCGCGCGCCCAGCAGACGGCTCCTGCTGCGTCGCGCCGGCAGCCGCCGCCGCAGCAGCCGCAGCAGCAGGCGCCGCAGCAGGCACCGCGGCGCGCCCTCGGCGGCGCGCGTGCGAATCCGTCAAAGGTGCACTCGGCGCAGCCGCAGCGGGGCGAGTGCGCCGCCACCACGAAGCCCACGGGCTTCATGCGCGACGAGCTCGACAACCTGCAGCTGAACGGCTTCAGCGGCGCCGCGACGATGCATTCATCCGCCGGCGCCCGGCTAGGCCTGCCGGGCGCGGGCGTCCGCCCTGGCCCATCGACGGGCAGCGGGGGCCCCGCCTCGTTTGGCGCCGCGGCGGCGGCCGATGCCGCGGCCGCGCAGCGCCTCTCGAGCGCGTCGCCCGTCGCGATGCAGCGCGCGCGCGCGTGGTCCGCCGAGGTCGAGGACGCCTTCCGGCTGCAGATGGCGGGCTACCGCGACCTGCACGAGCTGCTGCTGCTGGGCGAGCCCGTGCCGGAGCGGTGGGACGACGGCAGCGGCTTCATCAAGAAGCTGGTCTGCCGCGAGACCATCAACGGAGAGAGGCGCGCCACCTACTTCAGGAAGGCGCGCGAGTGCGAGGACGGCGATCTGCACACGGTGAAGCTGTACTCGTACGACGAAGCGGAGTAGCGGGGTGTTGATTAATATCTATCTGTCTATTTAGGCAGACTGTTTAGGCTGTTTAGGCTGTTTAGGCGGCTGTCAGCTTCCCTCAACTACACACTGCACAGACCCCGTGCACGACCACGAACTGACCTTGCTGCATGATTCTCCACATAGCCGGACCCGATTTACTGGCCACCACCAGCACCAGCTCCAGGCGGACCCTCTGGCTCTGCGTACACGGAGGAAAGGAGGCAATCACAGCCACGAAGAGGAATCCTCTTCGTGCCCGAGCCAACGAGGAGACTCCTTGCGGAATCTGTTATAGTCAGTCGGAATCCGGCGCTCCAGATTCGTCGTGTCAAACTGAGCTCTCGGCAAAGGGAACTTGTTGGTGGTCATCCACTCAATCGCTTTCCACTGCTTGTGGCGGATGGCGGCGAGGTACGCGTCGCCAGACGCCCTGGGCGCACCGTTCGCTCGACACCAATCAAGGACGTCGAGTCGACCGGCCAGAGCGGCACAGACGCACGTGTCCTCATCCCACGGACAGCCCTTGGCCCGCGCGTACTGCAGCATGTCCAGTTGACCTCCAAGGGCGGCGAGGGAGCACAGCTCTTCGTCCCATGGGCAGCCCTTCTCGCGCAAGTACTCGATCATGTGGAGGTTGCCGCATTGTGCCGCCCAGGCGCAGCAGTCAGAGTGAAGCTCGACACCGTTTGCCACAGCCCTCTTCAGCATGGCCAGATCGCCATTACGAGCTGCTTGTATCGCTGCGCCTGGCGGCCAGGCAAAACCACCCTCCGTGGTTGCCCAGAACAAGATTTTGCGCCGATTCCAAAAGACGGCCGCGTCCAGCGCATCCTCCAAATTTGGGCACCCGCTCTGCGCGGCGAACCGAAAGATCGCCTCCTGGCAAGACAAGACAGCGTGTTGCAGCACAGTGTCACGCGCATCATCTGGGTTGACCCACGGGCACCCTTGCTCGACGGCGAACTGCAGGCACGCAAGGCGAGAGTCTTCCGAGTCGTCGTCTTCGCGTCCACAATCGTTGGTGGTGTTCCAGTCCCAAGGGCAGCCGTGAGTGTGCAGCCACTGTAGCGTGTCAAGCTGACCGAGTGACGCTGCCGACGAGCATGCGGTCTCGTCCCAAGGGCAGCCGACGCCGCGAAGCCATTCGATGATGTCGATTCGGCCAACACCCGCAGCGCTCGCGATCGCGTCTGCGTCCCAGGGACAGCCAATCTCGTGCAGCCACTGCAGAGTGACGAGGTCACCCTTCGATGCAGCGAAGCGGAAAGCCTCAGCAGTCATTTCGCACCCGTGCTCTTTGGCCCACAGCAGAACCTCCTTGTGCCCCTCCAATGCCGCAAAGCTGAATGTGTCCTCGTCCCATGGGCACCCAACAGAGCGAAGGAACTGCACCGCATCGAGTCTGCCCGCCTCGGCTGCCATGGCCACCGTGGTCGGACTCGTAGGCTTGAAGCCCGTCGCGACAGCCCACGTGAGTCGCGCCATCGAGTCCTCTGCGCCGTTCACCTTCGTCACTGTGCCAGCAGTGGCGCCACGAGGCGGCGGGAGGAGTTCCACGACGTCCCGCATCGCCGTGCACGTCAGCTTGAGCGGAAAGTGGTCTCGTGCCTGGAGATCTTCAGCGAGTCTCCGCTGAAGCTCAAGCGGCAAGTGCCGCAGCGGGGATGAGGAGAGCGGCAGCAGGCGAAGGCGCGCTCGGAGGTTGGCCAGCAGCTCCTCCGTGCGAGCGACGAGTACTGGGAGCTGCTCGCTGTCGAGGTCGCCTGACAGGCACGCGACGAGCAGGCCTTGGATCGTCTCGGCCATCTATGTGCGCGACGCCGCAAGCGTCGTCCGCTTTACCAACCTGCACTCACGCTTGGTTGCCAAGCCACGCTGATGAATTTAGAACTGTGCATACACATGCAAGTGTTTGGCGACACAGTACCTACACATCTAATGCGGCTAGTCTCGAGCCTCGCGATACGGGCTACTGCACGTTGCGCACCGCCGCTCGCGCTCGCGGAGCAGCTGCCTTCAGTGTTCGATGCGTCGCAGCTCCTGCTGGCCGACGGCGGCGGCGGGTTCTCCTCGACCGCCGACGAGCTGGCGGGAAGCCTGTTCGGCGCCTCGCTCTTCCCATGGCTGGCGATGCTGTACTGGCTCAAGCATCCCACCGTCGGCGCGCCGCCTGGCGTGTCGTTTGGCCTCACGTTCCTCCTCGCCTTTGTCTTCGGCTCCATCCCAGGTGCGATAGGCGCCGGAGTGCTCTACGGCGTGTCGCTGGCGGACGCCGACTGGCTGCACGGCGCGGCGGAGTCGCTGCTCGCGGTCACGAACTGCGTCGTGGTCCTGGGCTTCCGCGACGCGCTCAACGGCGGCGGCGCCTCGGCCAGCAGCGCCGGCGCGGAACGGCTGCGCACGGCGGCGACGGCGCTCGGCGCTCTCTCGGCGCTCTCGGCGGTGGCGCTGTTTGCCTCGGGCGGCGCGGCGGTGCACACGCCGTGGCTCGGCGGCGTCGGCAACCTGCCGACGGGGCTGTGGCCGGCGGAGCCCGCGAACGCGCTGTCGGTCCCGACGTGGATCATCCACACCTCGTCTCTCGTCGAGTGGCTCGTGGCGATGGGCCTCGCGTGGCGGTACGCCGAGGCGGTGGGCGAGCCACGGTGGAAGGGGGTGACGTGGGGAATGCTGCCGCTGCACACGTCGGGCATCGTCGCGTGCACGTACCACCTCTTCTACAACGAGCCGGCGCTCGCGTGGTGCGTCGCGCTGCAGGCGGGCACGACGTGCGTCGGCAACGTCACGCTGGCGTACGCGTGCCTCCGCCTCGCGCTCGCCTCGGGGTGGACGTGGCAGATGGGGAGGGACGACGCGGCGCAGCTCGTCGCCCGCTTCAACGCCGAGCTGGCCGACGCGGTGAGGGGCGGCGACGCAGCGGCGCCGACGGCCGCGGTGGCCGCCGGCGAAGTGGTCACTTCGGTGGCCGCGACGGCGGAGGCGGAGGTCGACGTCGACGCGGCGGCGGCGGCGGCGCTTCTGGGGTGGGAGGACCTCGGCGATGCGTGGGCGAAGGACGGCGACGCCTTCTTCCTCGTCAAGCTGGCGGCGCTCTCCGGCGGCCTCGCCTACGCCGTCAAGTACCTCCCGGCGCTGCTCCCCGCGCCTCTGACCGACACGTGGGCCACCCTGCCGGCCGAGGCCGTCTCGGGCGCCGCGCTCGCCGTCATCGTCGTGCCGACGCTGCTCAACTGCGCAAAGTGGTACCAGCGCAGCCAGGAGGGCGCCGAGTTTGCCGGCGACATCTGAGCCCCGGTGGCCGCGCCGCGCCCTCGACCGGGGATGCGCAGCAGTGCTCGCGCGCCTTGTCGCCCACTGGAGGGGAGGAGACCGAGACGCAGCTGCGAGCAAACGGCAATCTCGGCCCCGCATTGTTTTATTTTCTTTGAGCGTGTTCTAATCCGACACATGACATGACGCTGGACATGACGCTGATAACTAAGGGCGCCGCCGCGTGCCCGTGGTCCACCCACGAGCCCACACGCGGCGGCGGCCA
>Ga0209713_10002791_pt1 | contig 10929 bp, 11 predicted proteins | sample ArcOceMetagenome_3_FD_187444 | JGI IMG/M metagenome (GOLD analysis project Ga0209713, IMG submission 187444) | Marine eukaryotic phytoplankton communities from Arctic Ocean - Arctic Ocean- Svalbard ARC20M Metagenome (SPAdes) (version 2) | ecosystem: Environmental > Aquatic > Marine > Oceanic...
TAAGGTACTGGCCGAGGGTGATGTCGCCTCTAGGTGAAGCCAGTGGGAACCCGCCCGCTCCCAAAACGAACCCCACAAGCCGAGGCCAGCTCGCACAGCGCCACGACGAGCTCGTGCGCCGAGTACTGCGCCGAGGTGACCGCCGCGCCGCGCAGCGCGGCCTCGCGCAGGCACGCGCGGCGGCGCGGCGGCATCAGCGCGCAGAGCGCCGCCGGCAGATCGACGACGCGCGAGACGTTGAGGAGCTGCGCGGGGTAGCGCGCGCGCGCGGCGCCCTCGGTGTAGGCGGCCATCGGGTAGCCGAGGGTCGGCACGCCGTGCGACCACCACCACGCCATCCGCGTCGGGGGGCGGTTGGCGACGGCGAACGGCGAGCCGGCCTGGTTGCCCGGCCGCCAGAGCAGCCCCAGATCGACCGTCTCGTGCAGCTGAGGCGACCTGTAGTAGCCGCGCTGCTGCGTGTCGTCGTCGAGCGGGGCGTTCGACCACGGCGGCGGCGGCGCCTCCGACTGTCCGTCTTCGGGCGGCAGCGCCATGGCACAGAAGTCTCGCGCCACCGCCGCCACCGTCACCGTCACCACCACGGCTACCGCCACCACCATCGCTCCCGCCGCCACCACCACCACCGCCACCGCCGCCACCACCACCGCTGCCGCCGCCCTCGCAGCGCTCCCGCTCCTCCGCGAGTGCGGCGAGGGGGTCATCGTGCCGCAGCCACTCTGGCTTGGCCTCGCCGTGTCGCCTCTCGCGCCCCCACGCGGCACGGAGCAGCGCCGCCGCCACGGAGGCGTTGGGGGGGCAGGAGCGGGGCAGGTACTGCACGGCGCGGGAGCCCGGCATCGAGAGCGTCGTCCAGAGCGTGAGGTTGAGGCCGCACGCCACCGCCGTCATCGCCTCGGCGTCCGCGCGCGGGAGCTGGTTGCGCCACGGGTCGCCCATCAGCAGGCCCACGCCCGACACGCGCGCGCGCGCACGCCGCGCGAGACGCTCCAGCCGTTGAGGTTGCCGTGCGGATGCGGCAGCACGATTGCGCGGAGGCCGAGAGGAGCAGTTGTAGTGGCCTTGCGCGAGGCGGAGGAGGAGGAGGAGGAGGAGCGGCCCTTCTTTGTCAGCGAAGCGAGCCACGCCGCGTGCGCGCGCGTCTGCACCAGCAGCGCATCGACGCTGCGGCACCCTGACGCCCCGTCGGACTCCGCCAGCAGCCGAGCGCTCTCGAAGCCGTGCGTCGAGTCGACATTGTCGAGGACTACCAGCGCGCCGCGCGCACGGCGGAGCGAGTTGACGGCGTCGTCGCGGTACTTGACGCTCACGCACGCCTGGGCGTCGCCGTAACGGTCGAGGTGCTGCGCGAGGCGCGAGGCGTTGCACGGCGGGGATGGGCCGCACAGCGTGGCGCGCACGCCGTGCGACGGCAGCAGCTGGTGCAGCACCGACCTAGGTAGCACGTTGGAAGCGAGGCGGCGCTCACTTCGGCCCAGGGCAGCCCCGGGCGTCGGCCACCCTCGGCCAATCAGCCACGTACCGACGTACGTGAGCCCCGGTCGGCAAAACTGGCCAAATGGGCCGTGCTTTCGACATGGGCGCCGACCTGGTCAGCTCGCCGCGCATCACGCCCGAGGCGAGGCTCGAGCCGAGCACGAAGACGATGTGCGCTCCGGCGCCGCAGCGCGCGCGCGAGTGCACTTCCGACGGTGTGAGCTCGATGGTGTCGGCGCCGGCGCAGCGGCCGCGCAACGACGCAGGCTGCTGCTGCTGGGGCGCGGACGCGGCCTGCGCGGCGGCTGCCTTCGCTGCCTTCGCTGCTGCGGCGGGGGCGGGCGGCAGCGGCGGCGTGGTGGTCACCCCCATGGCGCTCCTCGCCCGCTGCCGCAGCGACGCGAACGCGCTGCAGTTGCGCCTTGCCATCGAGGGCAGCGCGCCCGGCCTCCCCTCGGCCGGCTGGTGGCCAAACACGGCGTGCGCCACCACCTCCATCCCCTGCGCCACCGTCAGCTTCGCGTCGGCCTCGACGTCCTGCAGCCAGCCGAGCCCACCGCTGCTGCTCACCGAGTAGCCGGCCACGCTCGCCGCCTCCACCGGCGCGTGCAGGCAGACGCTCCGAGTCACGAGCTGTGCGTGGGCGGCGAGCCACGTCGCCCTCGGCCGCTCCTCGACGCGACGTCGGCTGATCAGGAAGTTCATCGCCGGGTAGAAGGTGACGCGCAGCGGCTGATCCGAGGATGTGGCGGTGGTGGTGGTGGTGGGCCGCCGCCCGAAGAGGCCTAGCAGCTCGCGCCAGCACGCCTCCACCAGCAGGTGCGTCGCGTTGGGGTATCGACCTGAGCGCGCGTGATCTTGATACCACTGCGCGCCGCGCTCCACCTGGTACGGAGGCCACACCTGGTGCTTCTTGCCGAGCGGCATCCAGTCGGCCCACTCGGCGGTGGCGCAGCGCGGCTGCCACAGCACGATCGGCTCCTTGGGCGTCGGGTAGCGGTGCCAGCTGCCGGGAGCATCAAACCAGTCAGCTTGCAGCATCGCCATCTGCAGCGGCAGCCCGGTGGCGTAGTGGTCGACGATGAACTGCAGGTAGACGCCGAGCTCAAAGGCACGGTTGGCGGTGTAGCACAGCTGCCTCGACTCGACGCGCTGGTAGAGAAAGGTCGGGTACTGCGCGACGAGCCACGCAGGCGGTGGCCCGGGCAGCGTGCTCGTCCGTCGGTCCTTGATCCACTCTCTGCTGATGACGACGACGGTCTCGTCGCGCCACGGACTGAGGAGGCCGTGGAGGCAGGTGGTGAGATGTGGAAGCGATCGGTAGGTTGCCATCGCACCAACATGGGCAATCAAAAAAGTGTGGAAGTCACGAGTTGTCCTGGGCACCGCGTCAGCGGCTTGCGTCAGCTGATGGAGAAGGCTTCGCTCCTCTGCGTCAATTGTGGCCTCGCGCCGCCTGCGCACCGGCGCACGTGGGACCGCTGCACACGCTGTGCCGAGCTCAACCTGCCGTCGACCTACTACTGCGGTCAGGAGTGCATGAAGGCCCACTGGCCCAAGCACAAGGTGTGGCACATACTGCAGAAGGAGCTAGTGGAGCAGCTTCGAGAGGAAACCATGATACTGGATCATGATCGCTCGTTAGCGGAAGCAGCGGCGCGGCGAGCGGAACTGACGGGCGACGAGTTCCAGAAGCGCGTTGCAGCTGCCTTGGCCCTCGGAGTCAAGGGCGACCTCCACGCCGAGGCCAAGGCCTGGCGCAAGATCATCTGGATGCGACCTGACGTTCCCAGCCCTTACCACAACCTTGGCCTGGTGCTACTCCGCTCAGGCCGCTGCGCGGACGCGGCACCGATGTTCATCAAGGCTGTGGAGCTCGCCGAGGACGGAACCAACGCATGGGCTTCGTCAGCGGCAGAGGCCTACAACGTGCTCGCTCACGAGGACTGCGACGACGACACGGTGTCCAAGCCCCAGTGGTGGAATGACGAGGGGCTCAAGGCGCTTTCGGCGCGGGTGGTCGCCATAACGCCGGATGACTACGGCGCGTGTAGCTTTCGGGCTTGCGTGCTGAGTGGCTGTGCTGTTGTCGAGAACCACACTTGGGACGTGGGGCCACGCACAGCTGCAGAGATCAAGGAGGCAGTCACGTGGTTCCATCGCGCTGCGCGAACGGTTGGAACCTCGGCAATGAAACTGCGCTTCGAAGATTACGCGCGCCGATGTGACCATGTCGCTTCCCCACTGCTCGCCGAGGAAGAGGCCGAGGCAGCGAAGGCCCGCGCTGCAGCCGAGGTGGCGGCGGCGGATGCTCTCGCTGCGGCGGAGGCCAAGGCAAAAGTGGCGGCCGACGAGCTGCTCGCCGAGGAGGAGAAGGAGAAGACGCAGACGGCCAGCAACACGGCCAGCAAGGCGAAGCAGGGAAAGGGGAAGAAGGGCAAGGGCAAGCGCTGAGGCGCGGCTCGCCAGCTTTCGCTGGGGCGGGGTGGGGCTGGAGATGAAAGTCAGCTTCAGTGGTGACTGCCTTCGGTAGGAGTAAGCTATAGGTGGTGACCTGTTTACTACCCCCGGATCGTGCATCCTGCAAATCTACAAACATGTGATTTCGCGCACTTCTGATTGCTCGTGTAGATCGTCGTGTTGCTCGGCTCGATGGCGGAGTCGCTCCTGTGTGTCAACTGCGGGCTCGCGCCGCCCGCGCATCGACGCACGTGGGACCGCTGCACGCGCTGCGCTGAGCTCAACCTGCCGTCGACCTACTACTGCGGGCCGGCGTGCATGGAGGCCCACTGGCCCAAGCACATGGAGCAGCACAAGATGGAGCAGAAGCTTAAGAAGGAGCTTGGCGAGGGCACCATGCACGACCAAGAGCGCGCAATGGCCGCAGCAGAGGCGCGGAAAGCGGAGAGGACGGGCGACGAGTTCTCCAAGCGCTTCGCGGCGGCAATCGCGCTCAATGCTGCGGCCGACTACCATGCCGCAGCAAAGGCCTGGCGCAAGCTCATCGCGACCCGACCTCACATGCCCAGCTTATACCGCAACCTTGGCCTGGTGCTGCACCGCGTAGGCCGCTGCGCGGACGCGGCACCGATGTTCCTCAAGGCCATGGATCTCTACAAGGATGGCACCCAGGGCTGGGCAATTTCAGCGTCAGAGGCTTTCAACGTGCTCAATTATTGTCTGTGCGAAGGCGACGACCTGCCCGAGCCCCAGTGGTGGAACGACGAGGGCCTTAGGGCGCTCTCGGCGCGGGCGGTGGCTGTTGCGCATAACAACTTCAGTGCATGTAGCTTTCGGGCGTGCGTGCTGAGTGGCGATGCTTTTGTCCGAGCTGGTTGGCACACGGGGCCTCGCGAAGCTGCGGACCTCAAGGAGGCTGCCACATTGTACCGGAGAGGGGCGAGGCTGTGTTGCACACCGATGGACACGCAAAGCCTCACGATGTTCGCTTGCAGTTGCGACGAGTTGGCGGCCCCTCTGCTCGCCAAGGAAAAGGCCAAGGCGAAGGAGGCACGTGAGGCGGCCGAGGCCAGGGCGCTTGCGGCAGCCGAGGAGCTTCTCGCCGAAGAGGAGAAGGAGAAGCCACAGGCCAACACGAAGGTCAGCAAGACGAAGTCCAAGGGCAAGAAGGGCAAGGGCAAGCGCTGAGACGCAATTCGCTTAGACCTCTGGAGCCAACAAGCCCCAAGACTCAGCTGCTGGCCATGGCTGCCTGAGACTTGACTCTTGAGCAGTACCCAGGGCCGAATGGAATGAAACCCGAATTTGGAAGCACGAAAACGGGTAGGTGTGTACAGACATAATTACAGCTTACAGACGAATACTACACCGCCTCCCCCTCGCGCGCCGACGACGACTCCTGCCCCTTGAGCATCTTGACCTTGTCGTCGCGCTTGGCTCTGCGCTTGCGGCCGGCGCGCCACGCCGCGAGCCGGCGGCCGCCGGGGCCGACGAGGACGCCGCCCTCCCACAGCACGATGAGCGTGCAGTTGAGCATCGTCAGGCACCACAGCCGCATGCGCAGCGCGAGGCCCATCGCCGGCGACGCGGCGCCGCCGCCGCCCCACGGCAGCGGCTGCTGGTAGGCGAGCCAGACGGGGTTGGCGGGGCAGGTCTCGCAGCCGGCGCGCGAAAGGTCGAAGCCGGCGAGCGTCACGGGCGCGTCGGTCGGGTAGCAGTGGGCGGCGCACGGCGAGTTGAACTGGTCGCTGGCGATGTGGAAGACGCGCGAGGCGGCGGAGGGCGGCAGCAGCAGCAGCAGCGTCGTGAAGAGGTACAGGCCGAGCAGCGCCGCCGAGAGCGCGATGTTTCGCGGCAGCGGGCGGCGGAAGGCGCCGCCGATCGAGAAGGCGGCGGCCGACGCCAGAAAGGGGACGTAGACCGAGACGAAGATGGTCGTCGCCTCCCAGTTGTCGCCCAGCAGCCACCACGACGCGGCGGGCGAGAGGTGCGCCGGCCAGCGCACGTAGCCGTCGTCGGCCGCCATCAGGCAGAGGTTGAGCACGAAGAAGGCCGTGTTGCACAGCTGCGCGCACAGCACCGACGACGCGGTGGCGGGGCCGAGCAGCGAGGCGGGCGGCCGGCGCGGCGCGAGGGCCGTGAGCGGCTGGCAGAGCGCCATCGTGCCGGTGAGCGTCATGACGGTGACGGTGTCGATCAGCAGGTACTTGGCGTTGCACATGATGATGCCGTAGTAGTAGCACGTCAGCTTGAGCACCGAGAAGAACTGAGGAGCGAGGTGAGGCGAGGGAGGGAGGGGGGGGGGGCATGAGCACCTACGGGGAGCGGGCAGAGGCACCTGGAGGGAGGAGCGAGAGGGGCAGAAGCACCTGGCCGTAGATGATGAGCAGCTTGTACGACGCGAAGCTCGTCGCGAGCGTGGCCCTCCCCTCGCAGAGCAGGTCCACCACCGCGCGCACCGAGCCCGTGTTGGTCGTGAACGGGGACACGACCGACGCCTCCGCCTCCGAGAGCGCGAGGCCGGCGTGCGCCGTGCGCAGCGCGCCGCAGTCGTTGCCGCCGTCGCCCGCCATCGAGCAGACCAGCCCGCGGGAGATGTGCATCTCGATGACGCCGACCTTGGTGTCGGGCTTGGCGCGCGCCCAGATGCGCGTGTGCGGCAGCAGCCGCCCCATCGCGCCGCTACCACGCAGCGCCTCGAAGGCGTCGCTGCCCGCCACCGCCAGCTCGACGCCCACGGCCGTGTCCGGCCCAAACGGGCGCGTCGCGTGCCCGCTGCCGCTGCCGCCGACGTCGCCGCCGCCGCCACCGTTGGCAGGCGCGGCGCGCGGCGGGGCGGCGCTCGACTCGGCATCGCCCCTTCCGCCTCCGCCTCCGCCTCCGCCTCCGGTGCCACCGACGCCATCTCCGCTGCCGCCATCCGCGACACCTCCGCTGCCGCCGCCGCCGCCGCCGCCGCCCGCGCAGAGCTGCTCGACTTCTGCCGTGGAGAGCGGCGGCGCGTCATCATTGCCCATCTCGGTCCACGTGACCACACGCCCCGCCTCGCTCGTGTCGTCGCCATCGCCCTTGGCGCCGTGGTCGCACGCGGCCAGCAGCACCCTCGTGCCGGGCGTGAGCATGCCGCACTGCCGCGCAATGTACAGCCCGCACTGCGCGTTGTCGCCCGTGATCATCACGGGCCGCACGTCGCCGCGCTTGAGCTCCGCGATGGCGCCGGCCGTGTCGGGCTTGAGCTCGTTTCGGAAGAGCAGCAGCCCAACGAAGCGCAGCTGCTGCTCGAGGCCGTCGCGCGCGGCCGAGCCGTCCCCCGGCAAGCTCTCGAGCGGCTTGTGCGCGAGCGCCAGCACGTAGCAGCCGTCGAGGGCGTGTTGGGCGGCGACGGCGGCAAAGTCGGGAGGGAGCGACGACGCCACGCAGCGCGGCGCGATCTTCTCGGGAGCCCCCTTGCAGTAGCCGTGCAGCGACCCGTCGGCCGTCCGCACGCAGACCGACATTGTCATCCGATGATGGTCAAAGTCGAAGCGGCGCGCGATCTCAACGACCTCGCCCTTTCCGTCGCTGCTGCTGCTGCTGCTGCCGCCTCCGTTGCTGCTGCCGTTGGCGCCGTTGGTCAAAGGCGCGGTCACGCACGGCCCCTGCCCCGCCGCGCCGTCGCTCAGCTCCCATCCCGTCGCGCGGAGCATCTCCACCTCGACGCCCAGCCCCACCAGCTGCCGCTCCTCTCCCTCGCCCAGCAGCGAGACCGCGTGGCACGTCGCCAGTCCGAGCAGCAGCGTCCGCCCGCACGCCTCGCGCACAAACGGCACGCCGCCCGGCACGAACCGCGCTTCACCGCCCTCGCCACCTCCGCCAACACCACCCAGCAGCCACGGGTCCTCGGGGCCGTCCTCGTCGTCGCCGCCGTCGCCACCACCGCCACCGTCACCGCCACCGCCGCCCTCACCGCCGCCGCCCTCGCCGCGGACGACGCCCACAAACTCGAGGCCCTCCTTGGTCAGCGTGCCCGTCTTGTCGAAGGCGGCGAGCCGCACCTTGCCGCAGATGGCGATCCGCTTCGGCGTCACGCAGAAGACGCCGCGCTCGCGCAGCCTCTTCGCGGCAATCGACTGCGCGCGCGGCATCATCACACAACCGATCACACAACCGAGCAGCAGAGCACAGACTCAGGCCGAGGCACAGAGGGTGGCGGGCGCTAATGTGAGGGGCGGGAATGTGGGGCGGGGCGCATGCCACCTGCCCCGCGATGAGCGCCACCGGCAGCAACGGGTTGAGGATCTGCGAGATCGTGAAGGCGCCGTACGCGAACATCGACGTCCACACGCCGTTGGCGCCGTTGGACTGCAGGAAGTGGACGGCGAGGCCGAAGCAGAGCACGGCGTACCTAACGTATAGGATGGCCACACAAATGCAGCGAGATCGGTGAGGTTGGCGGGGCGGTTCCAAGCCTCCAGATGTTGCAGTCCGACGAGCCCCAAGCCTCCAGATGCAGTCCGACGAGCAGCCCGTGGTGGCCAGCTGTGGCTATGCCTCCGCCACGACGCCTCATCCTCCTGACCATGCCGCTGCACAGCGCGAGCACGAAGACCACAATAGGCAGCTCCTCGTCGTACTTGAAGACCATCGCTGCCGGGTAGAGGATCGACGCGATCAGCTCGCCTTTGCCCGTCGCGATGCCCGTCGCCACCACCTTGGCCAACACCTCACCCTCGTCGCCACCGCCACCGCCATTTCCATCACCTCCACCGCCGCCGCTGCTCCCGCCCTCGTCGTCGGTGGATGCAGCGGCGGCAGCCGGCGCGGCGGTCGAGGAGGAGGAGGAGGGCGTGGCGGAGGCGGCGACGGCGGGGTCGGGTGTCAGCTGCAGCACGGCGGTGCCAGCGAAGAGCGTGTGCCGCGCATGGCGACTCGTCTCGTACGGCGCCTCGTCGGTGGCGGGCGCCGCCGCCTTGCGCACCGGCATGCTCTCGCCCGTGAGGGAGCTCTCGTTGACGATCGCTGTGCCGCTGAGGAGCAGCAGGTCCGCCGGCAGCAGCCACCCGCCCGCCTTGAGCCTGACCACGTCGCCCGGCACCAGCTGCGTCGAATCGGCCTCGGTCCACGCGCCGTCGCGCCTCAGCGCCACCTTGGTGCTGTACGCGGTGAGGGCGGCGATCTTGCGCTGGTTTGCGCGCGTGATCGCGACGTTGGCGGCGCCCGCCACGAGCACGATCGAGCTGAGCGCCGCCGCAACGACGAGGTACCTGAATTAAGGGGCAGTAGTAAGACTTCATACCTGGATGATGTTCAGACGCAGCGACATCGGCGAGCCTGGCTGAGGGCAGCCCACGCCTTCGGATGCAGTGTCCGATGAGCCCCGTGGTGGCCAGCTCAGCCGTGGCACCGCCAAGACGGCGAATTCTGACCACGACGAGGCACGAGAACCAGAACCACACCATGTACAGCTGGAACTGGTACAGGTAGAAGGGCGTCGAGAACTCGGCCGCGAGCATCGTGCCGAGCGGCTCGAGCGCATACCTGTGTGGTCGACACAGCGGAAACGGCGACGTGGGCGGCGTGTGGCTGAAGAGCCATCGCTTCCCGCAGTGATCTGAGGCTCCGCTAAGACGGCCTTCTGACCATCGGGCGCGTACGGGATCACGTTTGGCCCCACAATCTCGAGCAGCGCCCGCTGCCTGGTGGACGCGAGGCCGTCCGTGCCGCTGAGCTCCGCGAGCGGCGAGCCCACCAGCTGCGGCGCCGCGCGCTGGAAGCCGCCGTGGCGCAGCATGTACCGCGCGCAGCGGAACTCGACGTACGCGGCGCCCGAGGCGGTGCGCCGCACCGGCACCGTCTGCCAGCGCTTGCGAGCGGCCGTGTCTGAATGGTCAACCACGGCGAGCGTCGGTGAGTCTGGTGGGGCTGGCTCCAAAGCCACGGCCTCTCAGTCGCCAGCTGTGGCCCCATCAAGACGGCAGCTTTGACCGCGCGGCGGTACCACCGGCGCCTTTGGGCGCGAGGCGCGCCGCGAGCCTGCGCGCGAGGAGCACGATGCGCAGCGGGTCGGGCGGCAGCTGCGGCGCCGCGCCGGGCGGCAGCGCGATCGAGACGTGCGTCGCATGCTCCGACGCGTCGCACGGCACGCGGAAGAAGTTGCGCATCCGATCCTTGACCAACAGCAGCTGCGCGTACCTGGGGGGGGTGGTCGAACGCAGCGGAAATGGCACAGCTTGGGCGGCCCTCAGGCCTTCGGGTGCAGCCACAGGGGCCCGTGGTGGCCCGCTGTGGCGCCGCCAACACGGCCAATCCTGACCATGCTGCCGTACGAGAGGAGCGAGCAGCACCAGACCACGAAGAAGGCGGTGGAGTTGCGCGCGTAGTTGCCGAAGACGGGGTACGAGCCGTAGAAGCACATGTTGTTGAAGCCCTTGAACTCGCACTGCCAGTAGTAGCCCGCGATCACGATCACGTACAGCGCTACCCACATGAAGTAGAAGGCGGCGACGACGCCGAGCGCCGCGACGCCGGCGTAGTCCTGCCGGTAGCACTGCGCCTCGAGGCCCTCGCCAAAGTCGATGAAGAACGAGCGACGCAGCTTGTCCTCCTTGAGCAGCGCCGACACGCGCACCTGCTCGCCGGCGACGGCGCCCGGCGCCGTCAGCAGCCGCGTGCCGCCGCGCATCTCGATCGACGGGTCGACCTGGCTGCGCCGGCGCCGCCGCCCGGCGTTGAGCCCGCCGCTCTGCACCTTGGGCTGCCGCCGGTACGCGCCAAATGCGAGCGTCGCAGCGATGCCCACGCAGGCGAGCGTGTAGAAGAGCGCCAGCAGCGGCGCGCCAGCCGTCGGCACCACAGGGCAGCTCTCGTCGGCAAACGTGCCAAAGAAGGCGCTATCGGTGTCGTCGGCGCCGGCGACGCACGCGCGCGCAGGGCCCTGCGGGTAGAGTGGCATGGTCGGCGAGCTGCTTTTTCTGAGAGTTGCCGGGTCGATGATGATGAATTTAGGATCGCTGG
>Ga0209713_10002794_pt1 | contig 10924 bp, 12 predicted proteins | sample ArcOceMetagenome_3_FD_187444 | JGI IMG/M metagenome (GOLD analysis project Ga0209713, IMG submission 187444) | Marine eukaryotic phytoplankton communities from Arctic Ocean - Arctic Ocean- Svalbard ARC20M Metagenome (SPAdes) (version 2) | ecosystem: Environmental > Aquatic > Marine > Oceanic...
CACACACACACAGTACGCACACACACACACACCGCACAAACACGCATTCATATACACAGGTGGATGCGTTTGCGAGGCTGCAAGTGTACCGGAGTTGCCGCCGGGAAAGCCGGTCCATGGCCGCTGCGCAGACGGCAACGCGGGTCAAGCGCAAGCGCGAGACGTCGGTAGCCAGCGACGAGGGAAGCACGGGCAGCCTCACACCCACGCCCTCGAAAAACTTCAAGGCTGTGATGCGGGATCAGTTTCTGCCCTCAACTGCCGAGATCTCGCTGAGCGAGAGCCTTGATCTGTCGCTCAGTGATTGCGAGGGCGACTCCGCGTGTGATCCCGAGAATGCGGCGTCCTCTGCTGCTTCTCTGTCGTCGACGGGTAATGCGGCGCACATGCGCGCTGGGTCTTCTGCTGCGTCGGCGGTGCTACACACCCCTGTGAGAGGCGCTAGCGGCCTAGAGCACACGTTGACAGGCAGGGGCGGGGGGGCCGCAGCCAGCGTGAGAGTCGAGGCGGGGATTTTGGGGGCACCAGGGACTGCTGGTACACGTACCGAGCAGGCAGCGAGCAGCCGTGTACCGCCGACGCCACCCAAGCCCACACTGCTGCATTCTGGCGTGGCGGGTGGGGCGGGGTGGCGGTACTCTGGGGAGAAGGAGAAGGGGAAAGAGCGGGAGAGGAGCGACCGCGGGCTCGACAGGGAAAGATACCGCGAGCGGAAGCGGGTGCATTCTGTGCAAGACGCCTCCCCTTCTGCACTCTCGCCTGACAATGGCGATGCAGTTCGTGGGGGCGCTGGCGTGAGGGTCCAAGATGGCCGTGACGGGGTGCGTGTCTTTGCCTGTTCCAAGGTGCGTGTCTTTGCCTGTTCCAATGTTTGCACTCTCTTTTCTAGGCGGGGCAGAGAGAAGTACAAACCCTTTATTGCCGTGTGCATGCGCATGCTGATTGATGTGCGTGAGGGTGCGCACGGGCGTGCGTGCATGGGTCTGTGCAGGCTCGCGGTAAGTTTTGGGCCAATGATGGTGCCAGCGACACGGTGCGTTTATATCATTTACCAGCCATGTTGTTTATAGCTCATTTGTGCGAAACATGTTTGAAGAGGATATGAGGCAGGATGCCGTGCTGAGCTGCTCTCGCTACCCTTTGCCCGTACACTTTGCATGCGTACCACCGAAGGGTACCAGTGATCGGGCAAATCTTATGCATTCATGGGACTTGCGGGACAAGCAAGTGCCTTGCTTGCTTGAGCTGACGAGGCACTGCGACACAATGGCACAGGCTATTACAAATGTCGGTGCCAGCCAGTCGGCTACATCGCCGCCAGAGATTGGTGTGCGTCCGGCAGGCACTACATCACCGCATCTTGCCGGATTTGGCGAGGCGCGTGCAAACCTTGAACTGCTGTCGCTCTCTTCCTCCGCCGAGTGCTCTCCGGGAAGGGCGGCGCCCCTTGTGCATACACTGTCGTCCCAGTCCATGGACTGTGCAGAGGGAGAGCAGCCTGCACGGTCTCCATCACAGCACACGCCAGACACAACGACAATCTCGCCGCCTGACCCGCGGAAGTCGCGAGCGATGTGCGATGCGGATGCCAAGCATGTCTTTCGACATTCCGAGGAGCTGCCGCCGACAGCCGCTGAAGCATCGGCACCCCAACCCCACATGTCGCCGTGTGTGAGCACTGAACAGATATACGCGAGCAACGTGGATGTTGGCATGGTTGGGGCCGGTGTTCTGGATGCAGAGCAAGCGGAGGTGCATTCACTGCGTACTCCACACGCATCCACGGCGTCGGACTCGTCTGGATCTGGAGTGGGCCGCACTAGGCGGCTATCTGATCGGTCTGACCGGGGCGCCTTATGTCCCCTGCCCGAAAATGCACTGCTCGGTGTGTATGCATGCGCGTGTAATGTGTGTGTGTGCGAGTGTGTGCGCTCGTGGGCGCATGTATCATGTACGTGCTTGTGCACGCGCTTTCACCCATATGCACGCACGCGAATGCGCATACACAGACGCACTGCTCGCCTGCCTACACACTCGCGCATCTTGCCTCGTCTCTCTCCCGCACGCACTTGCAATGCGATGCGCCCAAACAACAGTCTGCACACAGTTAGAAAACGCGGTCTGTGTGAAGCAGAAACCCGAAGGTGCACTGCGCGCATACACGGACTGATGCGCATACACTGACTGATGCGCACACGTTGTCAAACATGTGTTGATACGGTGGCAGGCAACCATGATGAGCGGCGGTCGCCTGGACTGGTGGATAAATCCTCAAATTCTCCGTCTCCAGCCCCAGAACGCCCGCCTCTCAAACGCCGCCCATGTATCCGGCACTCTGACTCGCGCCCCACCCCGGCTCTTGGTAATACAAAGAGAGGTTGAGAATGGCGAATAAGTGAGCACAAGCACGTCCGCGCGCGCGGATGAGAGAAGATACGCGCACAACATGCATGCTGTTGTGTGTGCTGGCCGGATGCGCCGCATGGCACGCACGCGCGCACGCAGCTTGGCGCATGCAGTGCACTCACATGCTGTTCTTGCGTGTTCCGTCGCAGACCCCCTGGTGCGTCCACGCAGCGAACAGGCAGGCACATCGGGCAAGGGCAAAGAGGCAGTGACGCAATCCTTGTCGCAGGATGACGTGGGGCCAGAGGAAGATTCACTCGTGAATCTTGAGACGGAGGGCATCACCGAACAAATGCCCTCAGAATCCTTTGCCAATGGCGGCCATGCGTCGTCTTCGGGAGCGACGAAGAGACCCGAAATGCGAGAGATGCGCCATTCTGATAGGGCAGAGGCAGTTGAAGACGTGGTGCACGGTGGAAGTGGGACAGGGGTGTCAAGGTCCTCGGGGTGGACTGGAAATCAGTCGATACACGATAGCGCCGATGACTCGCAGGTGAGGCGTAGGGAAGGGGCTTTCTGAGGGCGTGGGCTAGGAAGACATACAGGATTGTCTGCCGTGCCGCTTATTTGCTCATTTGCACATCAATGTTACGCCTGCGTGTTCGCTTGACTGACAAGAGTGTTTCCCGAACAGAAACGGAAACGGGAGCGAAGTGCAGAAGCGGAAGGCTTGCCCCACAAAACTGTCGGCAGCAAGGACCCTTAAGGCCCCTTGAAGTGCTGCCAGCCCTTCCCGTCAATTGTCTTTGTATCCACTGACGACGTGAGTCCCAGATCCGACTTGGATGCATGGATCTGGGCATTGATACGTGTGCCATGGTGGGGTGCCAAGGTTTGCCGCTTGGTAACGCAGAGCTTCAGCATTCGAGTTCTTGTATTTTAATATGGCCTCACCAGTTTGCATTGTTCCTGTGCGTCCAGCAGTATGGTCGTCAGCCAGCCAGGGACTGCGGCTTGCGGACACTGTCCGAGGAGATGCGTGAAAATCGTACTTCGATTTGGTCTCAGCCAAGTGTGCACTTTCCATTGTGTCTGTGTGTCCGGTCTTCTTTCTTTCTACCTCTGGTTGCAAATGCCAGCCTGAGGAGTGTATCCTAAAGTAAACACTGTGCGGAGAAACGCAGGTGTCTGGACCGATATTTTGATCGTAGGAAATCCCCCGGGGGGCTTCTTTCTGACTGGGATGCGGAGGAGGAAATATGTATTCGAGCCAACGAAGCAAAAATCTGTACCGAGAATTTCTTCGTTGAGCCGAGCTTATATTTCTTCCTCCGGGTGAGTCCCCCTTCGGGTCGTAGTACGGTGGTCCACACTTTCTACGCCGGGGTAGCGCGGTCGCGCTCGGGGTCCTCGTTCACTGCGTCAGCTTTGAATAACCCTTCTTCCTCCTCCTCCTCCTTCTCCGCACCCGTCAGAAAGAGGGTTCCCCCAGGGGGGGATTTTCTTCGATCAATTTCTTGGTTTGTGTAGAGCGCTGCTGTTCCTTTTGGTGTTGCTGCAAGCGCGCGTGCGCGCTTGACCCGCGCCGGCGGCGGTGGGCGTGCGGGGGTGGGCGTGGAGAGTAACCCGCGACAGGTGAGTTCTCCTATTGAGGGGAAGGGGGCAAGAGGATTTCAGGAGGCTTGGGGTTCCCCTGACGTCTAGTTCCATGTGGGCCACACACTTGAGTCAACTTTTCTCTTACAGAACGTTCAAAGCGTGCTGAAGCTGGCGTCACGGCGCACTTTTGCCAAGTGTCATCACGGAAAGGAAGGGCGGGTTGAGTTCTAACGGAACCAGGGAGTTCTAACGGAACCAGGGAAGGAAAAAGAAAGACAGTAGACGTAGGACGTCAGAGCAAAGTGGAAAATCGATTTAGGGCAAAATTGCGTGGGGCAAGCGTTGTTTATTCTTATTTGAAAAAGCCGATGCTCAATTAATTGATATCCGACAATACACACAAACAGGAACCGAGTGTGAGAAAGAGGCCACCGGCGCCTTTAACAGGCGCCATCTTCGAAGTCCGAACTTTCCTCCGTATTCTCAATCACAATGAGATGGCTCCAATCCGTGCATGACCTGGGTGTTCGTGCGGAAGAGGGAGGAACAAACAAGTGAGCGGACTTGACGTGAACGCAGCACGTGCGCAGTCAACAGCAACCTTAGGCAAGCACACACACACATGTAGGGCCAACGAGAAGGGCGATGACGACTGTCAGCACATGAGAGTTTCGTTCACGTTTGCGCATGCCTATCTCTTACTCTGAATTCCTGCCACGCCCTCGGAAGACATGAACGTGATTGTCCTTGAGCTTGTGCTTGTAGCTGAGTTTGGTATGGCATGTGAGTCAAGTGCCAGCGTAGTATTTGTGTGCTGGTGCATCTGCACGCAAGACTCATCACTCAATGCTCACTCCTCGCCATCACACACCTGAGCGCGGGACCCGAGTAGCAATCAGAAAAGTCTTTATCTCTCAACTTCACTGGATCAGGCTCATCCTGCACATGTGTAGGGAGCAACGCCAGATGGTTAAAAAACAAAAGGGCAGGATTAGATGAAACGTACAGAGAGCAGGGGCTCGTAAAATAGAGCGCGGACGGGCACCAATCCTTTCGTGCTATGGCAGGGTAAAGTTTTGAATCAGATGGTGGGACGTAAATTTTTTGATCGCCGTTGGATGGCAGATAAGATTTGGATTTCGTGGGATCAATCTAGATCTTGTACACACCTCGACGGGTTTTTCGGACACTTGAATCTGATATGTGTCCGCATCTTTGACTTTTGACCACTGTAAATCTGCTGCCTCGTCGTTGTTCGCAACACATTGCAAGTCCATGGGTCTGCGTTTCGGTATTGCGGGGTGTTACACGTCATATGACGCAGAGACGTTCACGCGTTCAAGGAAAGGCAGGAAGCGCAAAAAGGGGCCGAGCTTACCGAGTGTGGAGTTCATGCAGTTTGATTATTGCATCCTTTTGGGTGATTATGACATCCTTTTGGGTGACTGTGTCATCCTTTTTAGCCGAGTCCGCTTGTAGCTTAGCCAAGTCCGCTTGGAGTTTCTGGATTTGATCCTGCATGACCACAGCGACACATCCACACGCATCGTCCTCGTCACACTCCATTACCTGCGCTCATTTCGTTGCACTATACCCCCTCTCCTGCTCCCTCTGTGTTTTTTTTTCAGCGCTTTAAACACCTGCAGTCTGTTGATTGTGTCATCGTCTTGAACTTGCTTGGTCACAATCTTTTCCACCGGGACTTCTTTGACCACCTCGTAAGGCACCGGCACCTCCACAACTTTCTCGACAGGCACTTCAACGATACGGTCCACTGGTACCTGCATGCATTGGCATCGCGAGGGCACATCCCGGACATCAACGCGCGTCCGTGTCCATATAAACAGACACGTGAAATTCGCATGTATAAATGTGCACACGCTGCAACACACAAATCCCCTGCAGGACGCACGCCACATTACCTCCTTGACCACCTCCACCAGCACCTCGCGATCAACGATACGGACAACCTCCACTTGCACTGGCACTTCAGTCTTTACCACCTTTTCAACTTCCACGATCACGTCTTGGTACACCACCTTGTCTATGTAGACCGGAACCTGCTTATTATTAATGCACCACTGTGAGGAAAAACCTGCCGTACACGCTTACCTGCGCATGCGCATGACTACTACCATTGCAAAATCTCCCATCCACTGTTTTACGCACCTCCTTAATGACCACCTTCTCAGACGAAACTTCTACGATCCTGTCGACTGGCACCTCTTTGATGACCTGCGCGCGTTGGTGGGGTGTGCAAATTGATGAATTCGGCAGATGTGAACACGCGCAAACACGTTTTACCTACGCACAGACGCTAGTGACCATGGATGTACACGCACATATATGCACGCGCGCAGGAGCTGCTCCTGTCCTTCTCCCTATCCCTGTTTCTGTCCCTGCACCGCACTCGGAGGTTCTCCCAGGGAAAAAGATCTGGGGATGAATGGAATTCCACCCACCCCATTGGCCTCTTCTTTTGTCTGTCTTGTTTGCGGAAGGCAAAACAAATCTATCCTGGTACCGGGGCCAAAGGCCTATTAATCGGGAGAAACGCAGACTGCGGTTTGTCCGTGTCTCCGTCTCCGCCTCCGTGCGCTCCCTCCCTGGTTCCGACGCACACCGGCACACATTACACACACCACAAGACGACCTGGATGACCTCCGGCTCTGCTTTGACCTCATACGGCACCGGAACTTCTCTTGTCACCACTCGCTCCACTGTGCAGTGCAACCTCGAATCTCAGCACCCGGAAACACTCCTGCGCGAAATCACGAGAGAGCAGACTTTCGGGAATGTCTGCCTGGCACTTCGGTAAACTTTTCAACAATGCGCTCTACGGGAACCGGGACCTCTTTGGTCACTATTCTTTCTGCTCAAGATCACCCGCGCACGTTAAAACGTGCGCACCGCGCGTGCACGCACGCACCACGCACAGCAGGCGTCACGAGTGACATCTTCATGTGTTCACACACAATTGAATGGGGCACCCTCCTACCTCCTTGTCACCCTTTTTCTCGCATGGCAATGGCAAGGTTTGCATGTGCGCGTATGTGAGTGTGGTGCGAGTGCATGCCATTCAGAACACTAGGTGAACAAGACCTTCGTGCACGAATGCACACCCGCACAAACCTACACACACACACACACATGAATAGTGCTGATGCACGCACCTACTGGGATCTCACGATCTTGCCATACGATCCTTTCGACGGGCACCTCCTTTACGACTTCTTTTGTCACTACTTGGACCACCGGTATCTCCATCGGCACGGGCACCTGATACACACCAATAATCCTAGGATCAGCGAATGCCCCGTGCACCAATCCGCGCAGGCATCTGCGTCAGCGTGCGCGTGCATTTGCATGTTTATGTGTGTGTATCGGTGTTTATGTGTGTGCGCGCGCATACGCGCGCATTCACGGCAACGCAAGATCCGTACAGACAGCCCCACAGGCTTATTATCTTGCTCCGACGAGGGCTCAGTCGTTGCCGCCATTTGCAATCCTGTTTATGGGATCTAACTGAAGATGGGCGGATAGTACACCTCTTTGAATACCAGACGGTCAACCGGCACCTCCACTGGCCTGTCGACGACCTTTTCAATCTCCACTGTCACCGGCACCTCTTTGATGATGTTAACCACCTTTTCCACGGGCACCTGGGAGAAGGCTTGGGGTGAGCGCTGAACGAGAATGCATCACCGCACACAGCGGAGAATCTTCGTACAGGATATCTGGATCCTTGCTCGCATGCTGTGCAAGCGCGCTTGCGTAGCGCTGGCATTGCGGGCGCATCAGCACCTGCACCTTGCGTGTTGCTGTTTCTTTCTCTCTGCCTCTCACCTCAACTATGCGATCCACGGGCACTTGTCTCTCGACCTCCACGAACACTTCCTTGGTGACGACGCGCTCCACAGGCACCTCCACCTCATTATAGATCATTTTTTCTACGGGAACTTCCACAATGCGATCCACTGGCACCTCTTTAATCACCTGTCACATATACAGTGTGCGTGTGCGCGTGTGCAACAAACCTATTCCGTGTACGCGCCCAAAGTCTACATGCACACAAGCAGTCGCCAATGACGGAGAAGGCCGCATGGTCTTGCAGTGCTGCGGTGGACACATGCGTCGCACGGGAGGGAGATATCTGAGCGAGCGCGAGACCTCCACAAGTTGCACTTCCGTGATTTGTCTGGGAGCAGGAATCGCCTGGACGACAGGCGTGAAAGACATGGGGACAGCTTGCACAGTTTGTATCAAGGGCGGCCCCACGGCAACGATCTTTCCCACAGTCGATATCCCGCTTGTCACACCTGGTTCGTGTGTACGTGTTCGAGTGCAAACGTGCGTGACGCGTGGAGTCGTAAGCTTGTGTATGCATGCGAACATAAGCTGGAAGGTGAGACTTCGGGGATTGACAGTGTTGGATGCGGAGCTCGGGGTTGCTGTCAGCAGCGCACACCTTCGCGCGAATGGGCCGGGGCGCTCTGCGACATTTGGTACGGCGTCGTTGGGTACGTCTGCAACGTCAGCAAAGGGTAAGGTGCTGAAATCCCGCCCTGCTTGCGGTTATGCGCCTGCACCTTCTTTGTGCACGCGCACACTTACGCTCTGCGCGCAGGCACACGGGCGCGCTAATGCACACAGCCCACATGCATGCGCACGTCCTGGCGCAACACGATAGCGGCAATTGCTAACGCAGGGGGCGTGCAGACACCGGTGTAAACATGTTTGGCATCGGCGGGGGCGGCGACTGTCCACCGACAACGCTCACGGACCCCACAGCAGGCCACATGGTACTTTCTGAGGAGGCATAGAGAGGCGGCGGCTGTTGGGGCGGAATGAATACACCCTGGGGGGGCATGGGGCAAGGTGATGCGGAGCTGGGGATCAGGGCTTGCGCGCCGCTTGGCCGTTTTGTCGCGCGCTGCTTGAAAGGCCGTTCGCTCCGCGTGCTCCCACGAGCATGATGCTCAACGCACTGCGTCGCTTCTGCTGATTTGCCGCCGACATCGGGCGATGCTGTCTCTCATGCCAACTACTTGCGCAGGGGGGGGGGCAGGTGGGCACCTGGGGCGGCGAGGGCGGGCGGGACCAGCTACTCACTCCGTTGGCCGCGCGACGTTGCTCCTCTCGCCTCTGCTGTCGTCGTTGCATGCAAAATTGTGCACTTCAATGCACGGGCCAGGCGTATGCACGCACCCCGCGTGCGCGCCGTGTGTCGCGCCGTGTGTGTGTGTGTGTGTGTGTGTGTGTGTGTGTGTGTGCGTGTGTGTGTGCGTTTGATTGTGTGCGCGTGTGTGCGTGCGTCTGCGTGTGTGCGTGCGCGTCTGCGCGCGCGCACACACACGCGCGCCCTACGCCGCGGCCCAACGGCGTGAGCATGCCGGCGTGGCGGGGCAGCGCCCTTGTCCGGGCACGGGCGGTCGCCGAGAACCTCATTGGGCGGTGTAGCGCTCATCTCTTGGCAGCGGGTGTATGCGTCGGCGCAGTGTTCTCGCAGACTGCTGCAACGTCTGCTGTCAGTCGGTGAGCCTGGCTCTCGCCGCCATAGCCCTCGGGCCTCGGCCTCAGTGTCCTTGCCGCCCGGCAACTGTCTCTTTTCCGGTATGGGTAGGCGTAGTCGTGGTACCAAAGGGGTCCTATTGGTACTACTGGTGTTTTAATGGTAATCATTCCGAAGTCCCCGCCGGCAGTTTTTTACTTGCGCATGTGCAGCAGGAGCAGCAGGAGCAGTTACAGTCTCTGGTAGGCGCGCATGCCGTTCTTGGCGTGTCCAAGCTCTCCAGCGACCGCTGCGCCAGCGCTGCTGCCTTTTGGGTGGGAACAGAGGGAAGACGCCTGGGGCAGGACGTACTACCAAGACAACACTTCCAACACCACTACTTGGCAACGTCCTACCGCAGGTGGGCTGGGCAATGGCGGCATGGCTATGATGGGGGGCATGCAGTGGCAGCAGCAACAGCAGCAGCAAGGAGGAGGCGCAGGCTTCTCGGGCTTAACGCATGGGGGGTGCGTGCATGGAATGGACGGGTTGTCGTTTTGGCGAGCCCATGGCCAGTGGAATAGTCAGAATGGCATGGGAGGGGTGAACAATATGACAAATGGCATAGGCCAGATGACAGGAGGGATGGGAGATGGACAGAGAGGGCTTGGGGACAGTGGGAGCGCCTGGGATCGAAATGTACGGCAACGGTCCAATGCCCACGTGGCAATGCCCATGGCAGCAGCGACGGCGGGGCTTGAGCTGGCAGCCGCAGCGAGCGCCACAGCAAATGTCGCTAGCGGCCCACTCACCATGCAAAGCGGGGTGCAAGGCCTCCTGGCCGAGTGCTACGCCAGCGGGGCGTGCCGGCCCGGCGAGCTCGATGATCGCGTGCTGCAGGGCCTCGCCGCGCTGCGGGAGGCGGACGGAATAGCAGCGCTGAAAAAATTTATGAGATCCGATATGTCCAAGATCCGAAACAAGTCGGCCTACTTTTCCGGCGTCATATCTCGCTTCAAGGAGGAGACCGGGGGGGGTGGGGGCCGGCATGGCGCCCTCAAGTCGCCTACTAAAAGGCGCAACATTGAGATCAACCAGCGCATTACCGGGAGCAAAGACGCGACTTCGCTCGTCATGCTGGTCGAGACTTGTGTGGCCGAGTTCGACCACGTGAATGTGTCCACGGCCTTTCGCAAGCTCCTGCAGACCGGGTGCGAGGGCATGTCTCACGGTGTGGTGGGGCAAGCGCTGCGGTCGCTCGAGCAGTCGGCCCTGCACAACATGGATGGCTTTGACGCGCAGGGAATCGCAAACATCCTACACGCCATGGCCAAGGGGCACTACACTCCCTCGGACCCACTGTTCCTTGAAGCCCTCCAGCGACGGACGGAGGAGGTGGCGCCGGCGATGACTGCGCAGGAGGTGGCCAACACGCTGTGGGCGTATGCGACGATGAGGCGGGCGCCCGGGCCCGGGGTGATGCGGGG
>Ga0209713_10002795_pt1 | contig 10924 bp, 6 predicted proteins | sample ArcOceMetagenome_3_FD_187444 | JGI IMG/M metagenome (GOLD analysis project Ga0209713, IMG submission 187444) | Marine eukaryotic phytoplankton communities from Arctic Ocean - Arctic Ocean- Svalbard ARC20M Metagenome (SPAdes) (version 2) | ecosystem: Environmental > Aquatic > Marine > Oceanic...
TCGGTTTACCGCGCAGGCTGTCAATGCAGCTCTCGTCATTGCAAACCAAGCCTTTGGAGCCGTCCCTCTGATAACGCAGGACGCACAGCCGCTCCTCTCCAAGGACGCGGAGAACGTCAGCGTCGGGTGGGTCGACATCGCGTCCGGTCTGACAGACACGCTCTCCGTGCTCTCGAGTGAGGACCGCCTCTACCCATACCTGGACCCGAGCGCACCGCTCTCGCAGCTCAACGGGATCGATCATCATGTGCCGCCTGCTGAGAGCCAGATGACCGCCGCCGAGCTCGTGACCGCGCTGCAGGCCGGCGGTCGCGACCTGTACCACTCCTGCCAGCTGGCAAGCGTCAGCCGCAACGGCACCTCCGATCGCTCCGCGCGCGGCACGCTCGCCGAGAAGCTCGTGCCAAAGCTGCTCATGCCTGCCGCCGCCAAGGTACCACATTCCTTCGGCGGCGCGCAGCTCAACCTGTTCGCGGCATCGGCGCACTCGTGCACGCCGGCGCACTACGACGGCCGCCAAAACTCGATCGTGCAACTCGAGGGCATGAAGCGCGTCTGGCTGTGGAGCCCCGAGGAGGCGTCCAATATCTTCAATTGGTTCCCTTCGGCCTCCGAGGCGCACCGCACCGCGAGGAGGGGTCCAATATCTTCAATTGGGGGCGCACCGCACCGCGATCGAGGCGCTCGGCTGGGCAGCCGGCGAGCCACCGAGCGCCTTCTCCGACAGGGCTCTGTACTTCGAGCTCGAGTCGGGAGACCGGCTCTTCGTGCCGGCCTACTGGGCGCATCAGGTCTGCACCGGCGACGAGGCGGCCGCGTCGCTCTCGCTGTGGTTCACCGATGACCTCGCGGAAGGGAAGAAGCGCGAGATGGCGCGGCTGGGGATGGGCGACGTGCAATTCGAGAGGAGCTGGGACCCCGGCGAGCGGCTGTCGGCTGCGCTACACGTCTTCGCGCTCGCGACGGCGGGCCACCCAGTCGACTCGGCCTTCCCTGCAGAGCAGCTGCGCGCCCAGTTCAACGCGTCGTTCGACTACGAGGCGCGGCCGCGGCGACGTCCGCGCTGCCGGCACAGCACCTGCCCCACCTGTGCGGCATCGGCCTCGGCGAGGCGGCGAGGCACCACCTCTGGGGCGCCGCGTCGGGCGGCACGCCGCCCAAGGACGCGATGGAGCGCGTCCACGCGACGGTCGGCGCCACGATGCGGCACGCCGGCGGGCCGCAGGTGCGGCGGCTGCTCTGGTCGCAGTGGCTGCTCGACCTGATCCTCGCGTCGCTCGCCCTCTCCGCGGGCGCGAGCGGCCGGGGTCCCGCGCCGGAGCAGCGCGCCGCGCTCGTGCCGCATATCGTCGCGCGCTGCCTGTCGGTGCTCGAGCCGCCGAAGCCGCCGAAGCCGCCTCCTGCTCAGGCCACAGCGGCGCGAGAAGAGCTCAGATAAGGGTTCGCAGTGCACTCTGGATGGATCTCTGGTATGGTGCGTGGCTGATAGTGCAGTGTGCGGCAGCCGCCATTATGACTGTTGAGTGCGATGTCTCAGCCCCAGGCTCGGTCTAAGTCCAGGAGCAGGATAGATATCATCTATCTATCAGGAGGAGCGGGAAGACGAGAAAGCAGGTGTGTCCGCTGCCCGTATGTATATCTCGGCGATCTATCTCGTGAATGGCGCCCGGGTGAGGCGTGCGGGCGCCACGAGAACCGACTATTCTCGCGACGAGCGCTCGTAACTAATTGGCGATGTCCTCGGCCAAGCTGGTGCATCGGCTGCCGCACGGCGCGGCCGGCTCAGCGCTGCTCATTTCTGATCCGTTTGCCGGCAACACGAGCGCCGCTGCCATCACCATCGAAGCTCCAGGTTGGATCGACCTCCTCGAGCGGCCAGGTGCGCAGAGAGCTTTTGGCATCGCCTCCGCTGCCGCCACCATGGCCAAACGGGTGTTCCACGCGTGGCAGGTGCGGCCGACTTTCTGAGCTCCGCGTTGCTTCAGGACCACTCGAGCATCGCAGAGGCACTGAAGGCCGACGAGGACGTCGGATGCGAGTGGGAGGAGCAGGACACGCCGCTGCACTGGGCGGCGCCGGGCGAGGCAGCCGACTCGGGCATGCAGCAGCTGCTCGTGCAGCGCTCACGCGAGCTCACGTGCCGGGCTACAGGTGGAGACTCCGATCGGCCGGCCAGCTTCGCCTGGCTGCGCCTCGCCACGCTGGAGCATTGGCAGGCGCCCGCGTGCAACAGCAGCGCCGCGGTGGTGGTCGATGAGGACGGCGTGGTGGCAGAGGCAGCAGCTGCTTCCAGCGGTTGCGGCGGCACGGCGAGCCTGCTCCGCCAGCCCGCGGTCCTGCTGCTGCAGGCGCCTACGGTGGAGATGCGCACCGCGCTGCACTTGCTGCGTGGCTCGTCGCTGCTGCCGCTGCCGCCGCCGTGCGACGGCAGCTGGGACGGCGCGCGCGTGCGCGTCACGCTCACCGCCGCCGCGCCGCAGGAGAAGCTCCGCGACTGGCTCCAGGTGTTGCTCCGGCCGCACGACTGCGCCACGCCCGCGCCCAGCACGCCGCCACCGCTGCCGTCGCCGCCGCCGTCGTCGCCGCTGCCACAGCCGCCGTTGCCGGCATCATCGCCGCCGTCGCCGCCGTCTCCGCCGCCGCCGCCGCCTGCACCACCACTGCTGCCCGCCGCGGGGAGCGGCAGTTTGCTTGAGGTGGTGGAGGCGATCAGCTCCGCGGATGCGCCGCCGCGCCTCCTGCTCTCTTGGCCCGTCGTGCTGGGCGGAGGAGGTGGCACCGCCGCCTCGGGTGCCGCCGCCGCGGGTGCCGCCGCCGCGCGCGCCGCCGTCGCTAGACACGCCGATGGCGCGGTCGCATTTATCGCGCGGATCGTGGGCACGCGCGGGCGCGCGGGGCTGGGCGCCGCGCTGCGTTCGGCGGCCGGTGGCGGTGGCGGGGCTGCCGCCGCTGCGCCGCCAGCGCTCACGGCCCACCTGCTTCCCGACGCCGCCACGCCGCCACCCGTTGCCGCCGTGGACGACAGCGCATGGCGCGGCGTGGTGCTGCTGAGCCTCGCGCTGCCCGCAGGCGCGGGAGTCGACGCTCCGACGGCGGCGACCCTCTCTGCGGCGCGGCGCTGGCTGAAGGCGCTGCGCACGAGCGCACAGCAGCGGCAGGCGCTGCCGTTTCATCTCTTTGCGGAGCCGTTGCACGTGAGCGCGCGCGCGTGGCGCGACGTGGCCATCGGCGGCGGGCTCGGCAGCATCCACGTCGGTGGCGGGGCCGGCGAGGGGATGGAGAACCTGGCGGCGGTCGGAGCCGCGGACGGTCTCGGGCAGGGCGCGCTGCGTTCTCTCGAGGAATGGGACGTTGCGGCAGCGGCGGCGCGACTCGCGCAGCAGTCGATGGCTGCCGCCGACGCTGATGCTGATGCTGCTGATGCTGTCGCAGAGGCGGAGGCGGAGGCGGAAGCGGCGCCTGCAGAATCGCTCAACGCGGCGGCGGCCGCGACGCGCCTTGCGGCGATGTCGCTGTTGCGGCAAATGTCAGACGATCGCTGCGCGGTGACTCTGGTGCGACCGCCGCCACCGCCGCAGTCGCCACCGTCCGCACCGGCCCTGACGGGCACCGCGCCACCCTCCGCCTCCTCGCCTCCGCCGCCGCCTTCGTCGCCGCCGCCGCCGCTTCCGCCGCCGTCTGCGCCCGACCCGCCTGTGGTGGGGCGGTGGGAGGAGGAGGTTGTGGAGCCGGCAGACGCCCTGGACGAGGACGACGCGGCGTCGGAGGCGGAGAGCTCGACGGATGCGAGGTGGGAGGTGGGTGCGTGGCGCCGCATCTCTGCGCTTGGCGGGCGGTACCGCCTCCACGCCAAGCGCGCATCCTGTGCGGCCGAGGCGGCTGGGGAGGCGGACGCGGAGGTGGAGGTGGAGGACGGAGAGGGAGAGGACGCGCGCTCGCCGCCGCTGCCCTTCCCTCGGCCCAACCCATTCATCGCGCTCGGCGATGAGGCGGTGGGCGTTGGGGCGGCCGTGGCGGTCACGGCGGTGCAGAACGATGCCCCGCCGCTGGAGGAGGACGTGGTGGGCGACGGGCGGTGCGTGCGGCTGCGCGCGGGCGGCGGCGGCGCGTCGCTGGCGCCCGGGCTGATGGCATGGAGCCTGCAGCTGCAGCTGCCCAACGCCAGCGCGAGCGCCGAGGGCGCGGTGGGCCTCGAGCTGCTCGTGCTCTCGCTCGGAAGGCGCATGCGCCGCCTGCAGTCGGAGGCGGCGGCGGCGGGGCTGCGCCTGCGGGTGCAGCGCCACTCCGCCGGCCTCGAGCTCGCCGTCTTCGGCCGTGCCGCCGCTCGACCCGTGCAGCTGCTGTGGCGGCTGTGGCGGCTCCTCGCCACGCGGCACGCCGAGGCGGGCGCGGCACGCGCGCGGCTCGCGCGGTTGTGGCGACGAGCGCACGCGTCGCTCAGTGCCAAGTACGAGGTGCTGGCGGCTGGCGACGACGGCGACGACGACGACGGCGGTGGGGACGGCGGCGGCGGCGGCGGCAGCGGCGGCGGCAGCGGCGGTGGCGGCGTGGTGGCCGGGCGCGTGTCGGCGCTCGCGGTGGCAAGCGAGCGGCTGAAGCGGAGCCTCTTCTCGCCGTTCTTCGGTGCGGCCGCCAAGCTGGACGCGCTGCGGGCGCACGACGCCGCGGCGCTGCAGGAGGCGGCGGCGCGAGCGCTGCGCGGCGGCGCGGCGCTACGCGGCGTGCTGCTCGGGCAGGCCGTACCTCCAGGTGGCCCCGCCGCCGCATTGCGGCGCAACGCGAGCGATCCCGCGGGCGCCGCCGCCGCGCTGCTGCGCGCGTGGCATCGGACGCTCGGCTGCCGCGCCGCCGGCGCCGCGCCGGCGCCGCGCAGCGCGGTGGTGGAGCGTGCGCTGGTGCTCCCCGAGCCTCGCGCCGCGGGCGCCGCGGGTGCCGCGCATTTGGTGCGTGTCGTGCGGCGCGGCGCGGCGGGCGACGCAGCGCTGCTCGCGCTGCCGCACTCCGGGGGCGAGGCGGGTGGTGGCGGTGAGGGCGAGGGCGGCAAAGGGGCCGCGCCGCTCAGCGATGCGCAGGTGGCGGCGGCGCGGCTGCTGGTGGAGATGCTCTCTCCCGCGCTGCGGCGCGAGTTTGTGGCGACGGCGGAGGGCAGGCGCGGCGTCGCGCGCGTGGCGCGCGCGTGGGTGCAGTGCTCGGGTGCCGCGGGCCGCCCCGTCTCCGTGCTCGCCCTCCTCTCCGGCGAGGTCGCGGCACGGGACCTGCTCGCGCGGCTCGAGCAGTGGCTGGGCGGCGCGCTGCGCTCCTCCAGCGGCGGCTGCTCCGAGCTCCTCTCGCGCGGCCCGTTCGAGGCTGCGCGCGCCGCGCGGCTGCGCAGGCTCGGCGCGCCGCCGGCGTGGCGGATCGACGCGACGGCGGCGGCGCTGCTGCGCTCCGCCTTCCCGACGGAGGTCGTCTCGGCCGACGCGGGCTGCCCCGACCGACGCAGCGAGGCCGCCGCGCTGCGCAACCTCTCCTACGGCGGCTTCGTGCACACGGCGTGGCGCCTCTTCGGCCGGCGCGCGCCGCGGCTCGCCGTGCTGTGCGAGGGCACGCTGAGCGCGCGCGCGACGCGGTACGCCCCCGTCAGCCTCGACGAGCTCCGCGCGATGCAGCAGCCGTGAGCCAGAGGGCCATGCAGAGGGCGCAGCCCCGCGAGACGCGGCGCGGCGCCGCCCGACTCTCGCGTCTCGGCGCGACGAGTGCCGCTTTCGTCTGCGCAACGTACTGTACGTACGTTCCATTTACGTAGTCAGTCTTCAGTTTTAACAGTGATGATGGTGGCCGCCGCACACTGCACTTTCAGCCACACTCCACACTGCTGCGAACTTCGCTCCACGCCCAAGCTCATCTGAGCTCCTCGTGGGTCGTCGGCGTCGTCTGCGCTCGTCGCGCCGCTTCGGCCCCCGCGGGCCCCGCAGCGCGCCCTTTGCTCTTCTTCTTGGGCTTGCTCGGCTTCCCGTCCACGAGCGAGATCGAGAGCTCGACCGGCGCGCCCCCCGCCACCGCCGCCTGCGCGGCGCGCTCGTAGTGCGGCGTGGCCTTGACGATGCCGCCGCCGTGGCGGCCCGCGTTGAGCAGGTCGAGCGCCTGCAGCATGTCCGGCTGCTCGCGGCTGGCAGCGTCGCTGCCGCGCGGCTCACGGTGCCCCTCCACCACCGGCAGCGCCGCCTGCGCGCTCGCTAGCTCGATGCTCAGCCGTCGCTCCTCCTCGCCCTCGTCCTTCTCCTCGTCGTGTCGGCCGCGCGCCGCGCCGCCCTCCTCCGTGGCCGCAGCACTCGCCCTGCTCGCGCCCGGCGAGGCAGCCACTGTCGGCTTGGCCGCGGCCCTGGTCTGTGCCCCCATCGCGGCGTTCATCGGTGAGGCGCCAGCGGGCGGCTGCGATCTCCGTGCCGCCGCTTCCAACTTCGCCTCGGCCTCCGCTCGCATCTCGGCCACCACCTCTGGCGGCACGACGAGCGCCACCTCGTCATCGGGTGGCTGCGCGGCCCTGCGGGCCTCGGGCCTCGTGGATTCAGCCGGCCTTGTCGTCGGCGCCGGCTTCAGTGTCGGCGTCAACGTCGGGGTCGGGGTCGGGATCAGCGTCGGCGTGGGCGTGGGCGTGGGCGTGGGCGTGGGCGTGGGCGTGGGCGTGGGCGTGGGCGTGGGCGTGGGCGTGGGCGCCGCCTTTGGCGCAGCAGCCTGCACCCGCTCCTGGCCCTGCTTCTGCTGCTTCGACTTCTGCTTCTTTGGCGTCTGATTCGCCGCCCGGCGTGGACGAGCGCTGTCAACACGCGCCGGCTCCACCGCGGCCTCTGCAGCCTGTGCCGCGACAGGCAACTCCTGCCAACCGCGCGCCCGCCTCAGCTGCAGCCAGTACGCGTGATCGTCCTCCGCTGGATCTTCTGGCTCGTGCACGACCGGCTCCTCGCCTGGCTGTGGGAACAGGATCAGCGCCAGGAGCGTGCAACCGAGGACGAAGCGCCAAGGCACCCCAAAGTCGCTCACCAACGTCAGCCCCCCGTTAAAACTCGGCATTCTTCTATGCATCGCGCGTGTTGGGTCTACCGACACAACTCGTGGCCTGAATAGCCTCAACAGCTGCAATATGCATGCTGGTCCACACCAATTCAACAGCCCATTGCCCGTCACGCTCGTCATCGCGCGGCCCGTGCTCGACCACGCCGCTCGAAGCAAGCTGGCGTACTGGGAGGCAATGGGACGATTTTTTTCTGCGTTGCACTTTGTGGACCCACGCTGTCCGTCGAGTGCCTTTGGTGGCGACTGCTCGCAGGCTCGTCGACGTGCGTTGTTGGCGCCTTACGGGGTTACATTCCCGGCGGAACGCCCCGGTCTCCTGAACAAAACGGCCTGGGAGGCTCATCTGGGTCACGACCTGCAAAGCTACGCTGACGCAGCCGAGGCAGCGCACAAACGATGGCCCGGATATGGCCTGCTTTACCTGCACGCCGATGCTTGGGTCACTCCAGCAATCGCGCCGCTCCTTGCGCATGCGGCAGCGAGGCAACGCTTCCTGATGCCGTCGAAGTTTGCGGACGGCAATTACCCGAATGTCGACGCCATACCCAGCCAGGAATGGCACTGGCCATTGGTGCTGCCTCGGCTCAAGGCGACGGTGACCGAGCTCCAGTATTCTGGCAGCGTTGGTCACGCCTGGTCAGACATTTTCTTTGTACCCCCTGCCGCGCTAGGCTACTTTGCGCGCGGCGCGGCAGCGTTTGCATTCCACCGCGTCCTGAACGAGGTTTCCGTCCCGACGGTGATGTTGTGGGCACAGTCTTTGTTACGCAAGCGCGGCGACGTCAGCGCAATCGACGAACTCGACTGCTCCGGAGGCTGCTGCTCTCGCTACTCGGTCTCTGAACTGCGGCAGGAGCTCTCCTTGAGGCCGTGCGGCCACCCCGTCAACATGTCGGACCCGGAACAGCGGCAGGCAGTCTTGGAGGCTTGGCTAGAGGCGAAAAGATCGAATCAGTTTACTCCGCCATCGTCTCCGCCATCGTCAGTCGACATCGTCTGTCCGCCGCAGACGGGACACGTGGCAGTCGTCTTGCGAGGCGGCGCCTTCCGTGATGGAAGTAGATTTGGGCACGACTGCTTGACCGGTGCAATGGACAAGCAGTTCGAGGCCACAAGCAGCTTGCTTCAGCATGTCATCATGCCCCTCGAGTCGAGCTGCGGCGCGAGGGTCGATCTTTTTGTCTCAGTCTCAGGGCACTTGAGCAGCGAGCTTGAGCATTGCACCTCCATGGTCGAGAGGCTCTACTCTTACTTTGGCGAGCGGGTCGTCGCACAAGAGACCCGCTTGAGCGCTGGGCAGGACATTGGCATGCGCATGGCTCTCGATCTGTTCAAGCGCAGGCGAGGCGCGCTGTCAGCGTACTCGCTGGTTATCGTCGCACGTCATGACTTCATCTTCAGGAAGCCAATCACTCTGTGGCAGACTACCAGCCTCTCGCCCGTGAACTTCTTCTCGCGCTTCAATTTCTTCTCGCGCTGTGAGCGCCGATGTCCTGAGAACGTCTCGCGTGAGTCCTTCTGTGAGTCTGCAAAGCTTACATCGCCATGCTGCGGTCGCGGGGGTGACGACCCACCCAACTGTGTTTCCGACCTGCTCTACACGATGCCAGGAGGTCTCTTCGACGCCTTTGATGGCGCTGTCGGGCAGGAAGGCTGCTTCAACGGCACCGACTCTGGGAGCGGCCACCGAGCATGTGGCTTCGAGGTCCCGCGGTGGATCGAGCGAACAGCACCTGGAGTCAGCAGCTCAGACTCGTGGGGCTTTCTGACCGACTGGCGTCCGCGCCAAAACGTCCGCAAGGAGTGGGCGCCGCTCGGGCATCTACTTTAGATACTTTAGATCATTGCTTTGCCTAAGCTGCCGGTCAGGAGAGCCCACGTGGTTAGGTGTTCCTCATTCCGATGGTGGTGTAGCCCCTACCCACCTTCTCTCGTAACTTTGCAATGTCCGCGCCTGCCGCTTCGCGGCCGTCCTCCGCCTCGCGGCCACGCCCAGCCGTGGCTCGCCTAGCCGAGCTAATCCTGGCCTCTGAGCACTGCATCTTCGTCACGGGCGCCGGAATCTCCACCAACGCCGGCATCCGCGACTATCGTGGGCCCGAAGGCATCTGGACCGAGGCGGTCAAGCAGGGCAAGGTGAGCGGCGGTGCGTTCGGCGAGCCGAGCGAGGACAACACGCCGTGGGACGAGGAGTTCTATCAGCTGCTTCCCGCGGCGCGCCCGACGTTTACGCACCGCGCCATCACCGCGCTCGCTCGGCCAGGCTGCGCCGATGGCCGCGAGGCGCCGTTTGTGCAGCACGTGATCACGCAGAACGAGGACGCTCTGCACCGACGATCGGGGCTGCCGCCGGCGCAGCTGAGCGAGCTGCATGGCAACGCGTTCATCGAGCTGTGCGGCAAGCACGCCGAGGGCGACTCGGACTCGGACCTCGACAGCTCGAGCGACGAGGAGGAGCCGACGCCCGCCGGCAAGAGGGCTGCGCTGAAGAAGCTCAAGCTGCGGCTGGCGCGGCAGCAGGAGATCGCCGAGGCGAAGAAGCTGCGCCCCGCCGGCTGCGGCGCCGCCGTCGTCCGCTCGTTTGTCACCTACTACGGCGACACGTACCAGAAGAGCAACCCGGCCGGCCGGCACGTGACGCGGCGGGCGTGCCCGCACTGCCGCGGCGCCGGCACGCAGCCGCCGCCGCCGCGCCCGCCGTTCGAGGAGCGGCCGCGCGAGGGGGCGGGCTGGCTGCTTGACTCGACGGTCGACTTTGGCGAGATGCCGGGCGGCTTCCCGTGGGGCGCGAACGCGGTGCACGGCGTCAAGGCGGCCAAGGAGCAGATGCAGCGCGCCGACCTCGTCGTGGCACTCGGCACGACGCTCTCGGTGCTCGCCAACTACTTCGACCCGTGGCACCCCGAGTCCAAGTGGGCGAAGCCGCCGCCGCACGGCCTGCGCCTCGCGCCGCCGCCGCCGCCGCCGCCGCCGTCCGCCATGGCGCCCTCGACGGCGGCGCCGCCCGCGAAGAAGTCGAAATCGCCGCGGCAAGCCGGCAAGGCCGCGGCCGCGGCAAGCAAGCCGCGGCCGTGCCTGCTCGCGATCGTGAGCCGCGGCGACGTGCTCGACGAGGAGCTCGCGAGCGTCCGGATCGACGACGACGTCGACGGCGTGATGGCCGAGCTGCTGCCGCTGCTGCGCGTGCCGCCGCCGCCGCCGTACGACCCGGCGACCGACGCGCTCGTCGCGGAGGCGGTGCCGCCGCTCGAGGGCGAGCCCGCCGCGCCGTTCACCATCGAGGCCGCGCTCGCCGCGCACCGCGAGGCGGAGGATTCGCTCGCCCCCAAGTGAGGGTTAGGGTGAGAAAGTGTCAAAGCAGCGCACGCTAGGAAGTCATCCACGTTGCGCGTCGCTGGTCTGCGTGACCGACCACACGCCGTGAAGGCCTCATCGTCGCCATCTCGGCGCGCTGCGTGACCACCAATCCTCTGGGTGGCGACGCCCCTCCAGGGTGACGGGGGTGAGCGTTCGAGAAGGGGTCCCCTGTGATCCGGGGGGCGGAGACCCAAGTCCTTAGGTGTGCGCAGCGCGAAATTTTTGCGATCCTGAGTCGCTGAGGCCGTTTTCTAGAGAAAAAAATGAGCACGACCGGGTCCGAGCTCAACCCTGAGAAACACGAATTTCCTGCCGTTCGTTTCCCGATCCGCGCTGACAACTCGCCGTCCAGGGCTGCATGATCATCGCTTGCTACGCCTAGTGGCCACTCAAGCCAGCGACGCATGCCACCGCATGCCACCACCAGCCGTGACTGCGATTTTGAAGGATTTGAGAAGGAAATCCAGAAAATCGCGGTGATTTGGCGGTTCGAGCCCGGTCAGTCGACACGGGC
>Ga0209713_10002797_pt1 | contig 10921 bp, 3 predicted proteins | sample ArcOceMetagenome_3_FD_187444 | JGI IMG/M metagenome (GOLD analysis project Ga0209713, IMG submission 187444) | Marine eukaryotic phytoplankton communities from Arctic Ocean - Arctic Ocean- Svalbard ARC20M Metagenome (SPAdes) (version 2) | ecosystem: Environmental > Aquatic > Marine > Oceanic...
GCACCGCAAGGGCACCATCGCCTTATCTGGTAACTAGCCTTCGCAGCAAGCCGGCTTCAGCGCCGGCCTTGCTTCCTACCGTCCCGGGCACGGGGAAGCTTTCGGCGGAACATCGCTGGCGCGACGGCATCGTGGCAAGCACGGGCTGCGAATATGGCGGCTTCGTCTTCGACCGCGAGCCGATGGGACGCGGAGTATAGGTACTCGCTGATACTGAAACGCAGTGATCTGGTGGCAACGCAAAGCGGCCTGCGCCTGGGCGTGATGCTGCCGCCCACGAGCAGCAGGGCCACGCGCAACCCGAACTCCGCGATCGCCGTCGGCGTCGGCTTCGACGCCGACAACGAGGCTGCGGAGATGACGCAGGGGGGAGTACGCACGCTGGTGGAGAGGCAGGTACGGACGTTGTACAACGACTACGTGCCGCTCCTCAAGGGCGCCTTCGATCCAAGCCTGGGCGACGCGCAACCCACGATTAGGCTCAAGGGCGTGGGCGACGTCGTGGTCAAGGAGTTCAACGCGGCGCGGGGCACGGTGGTGCTCAAGATGAAGAACGCAGGTGCTGACGCAGAGACGATCGTCGTGCCGGGCGAGAGGCCGATCGAGAGGCTGCTCGCGGCTGACGGCCTGCTCGATCCTGACTGGGTGAAGGACCTGGTCGCGCGCGCGCGGACCGCGGGCACGCAGGGCCCCGCGCCCGTCGTGCAGAGCGGGTCGACGGCGATGGGCTCCAGTGTGGTCGACCTGTCTGGCCAGGACGACCGCGCGACGCTCGAGGTCCTCGGCGTGCTCGGCGACCTGTCGGGCGCGCTCGAGCCGACGCGCGTGCCGCTGCGCCTCGCCGCGCGCACGATGGCCGCGATATCGTCGAATCACGAGACTTTCGCGCGGCTCGTCGACACGGCGGCGACGATCGAGCCGGCCGACCTGAGGGCGGAGCAGATCAGATGGCGCGCGACGGCAAGGATCAGTTGGTCGAACCCGCAGGGGCGGACCGAGGCGGTCAACGCGGCGAAGCGCGTGCCCGAGGACGGCCCCCACGTGACGCCGTCGAAGTCGCAGCGAGTCGCCACGCTCAGGAGCAAGCGCACGGCGGTCTTCTCGCCGGTGCGGCGTGACGCGGCCGCGGCCTTCAGCACGCCCGCCGCGGGCGGACTGATCGCTGCTCTTGCCGCGGGCGGGCCGAGCAGCTCCGCAGCCCCGATTGCCGCCCCGGCTGCCGCCCCGGCTGCCGCCCCGGCTGCCGCCCCGGCTGCCGCCCCGGCTGCCGCCCCGGCTGCCGCCCCAGCTGCCGCCTCAGCTGCCGCCTCAGCTGCCGACGACCCGCTGCCGGCGGCGGTCCCGGAGCTCCAGGCGCAGGTGGCGCACCTCCGCGGCCAGCTTCTGGCGGCGGCGCCCTCGCAGGCGGACGCGGCGGAGAGCGCGGCGGCGCAGAAGCTCGGCGTCGGCGCGCTCAGGGAGAGGCTGCAGCAGCGCGGCCTCGACGACTCGGGCCTCAAGCCGGCCCTCCTGCAGAGGCTGCTCGGCAGCATCCGCAACGCCCCGGCGCCGCCGCTCTGGCCCCGCTCTCCCCCGGACAGGGGCGCCCTCTCGCAGCCGGCACCGACGCCGCCGAACATGCTGATGGCGGGCGTCTTCCCGGCACACTACTACTGGTTCAAGGACGACGATGCGAGGAAGACGCATTGGGCCGTTCCCCCGCCGCCCCCCCTCCCAGCGCAGAGCCAGTCGGGGCGCCCGACGGGGTACGGCCTGGTGGGATTCGGCGCAGCCGCCGCCGCGGCGCCCTCGTCGTCGTTGGCGGCGCGCGGGATTCGGCCTGCCGCCGCCCCCATTGACAACGGTGCCACACCCGTTGACGACGACGACGAGCTTCTCCTTCAGCCTGCGCAGCTGCCTCCGAGCTTCGGCCACGTCGCGCCGCCCGCGGCGGCGGCGCCCGCCGCGGCGGGCTTCGGAGCGGCGCCCGGCCTGTCGACCGACCCGCAGCAGGCGCTCATGCAGATGCTCGAGCAGCTGAGGGAGGAGAGGCAGGCGGCGAAGGCGGACCGCGCCCACTGGCAGGCGAACGTGCAGCAGCAGCAGCAGCAGCAACTGCAGCAGCAGCAGCGGCTTATGCAGCAGGGCCGCAGCGGCAAGGACGCCATCGGCCTCGACGCCCAGAGCAGCGGCTCGGGCTCCGACTCCGACGGCGGCGACGACGGCGGCGGCGGCGGCGGCGGCGGCGGGCGCAAGTCGAGGAAGAGCCTGTCGGTCGCGTCGCTCGGCGGCGGCGCCGGCTCGGCCGCGGCGAGCGCCGCGGCCGCCTCGAGCGACGTGGTCACCTCGGGCATCGACTGGCTGATGCCGTCGGGCGCCGACAAGGGGGCGACGATCAGCGACTTGTGGACCGCGCAGGGCGGCGAGACGCATCCCCCCGTCGTCGCGCTCCACGCCGTGCTCAAAGACGTCGCGCCCGAGGAGGTGCGGCTGCCATTCGGCTGGATGGCCAGCCAGCCGGTCCGTGAGCGCTTCCTCGAGGCGACGCTGACGGGCCTGCGTCGCAGGATCGAGGCCGACGTCGCCGACGCGGCGGCGCAGCTCTCGAAGGAGGACCTGCGCAAGGTCCGCCGGCAGCCGACCCTCATCGAGCGCGTCGCGATGCTGCACGCCATCGCGTCCGACTGCACGCCGCTCCGCGCGCAGGGCGGCGCGGCGGCGGGCGCGGCGGGCGGCGGCGCGCAGGGCGCGTCGGGCGCCCAGCAGGGCATGCAGGGCACGCAGGGCATGCACGCGGGCGTGCTCAGGGCCCTCCACGGGGCGCAGCCGATCCCCGACCACCTCGCGCACGTCCACGACAAGGCGCCGCTCCCGCCCAACCTGCCCGACCAGATCACGCGCAGCCAGCCCGTCAACGCTTGGGCGCAGCAGGCGGGCGCGGCCGATGCCAGCGCGCGTGCGCCGCACGAGGTGGTGCGATTCAACATGGCCGACCAGTCGTCGCGTCTGCCGGCCCTCGGTGTGCTGCCATCCCCCGCGCTGCAAACCGCGCTCGAACACGATCGAACCTGCAGGAAGCGCAGACTCGCGGCGGTGGTCAGCGGGACGGTGGGCGAGGGCCAGGGCAGCAGGACCAAGAAGCACGAGGAGGCGGTCCTCACCTGCCGCTTCACCAAGCTCACGCAGCTCGGCGAGCTCGCCAAGCCGACGCTGCGCACCGGGCCGCTCGGCATCTCGGGCGTCGCGTACGACGTCGACGAGCGCGTCCTGCTCTCGATGACGGTGCGTGCGGCGAAGGCCGCGCATCCCGAGGTTGGCTGGCAGCACCTCGAGGACGCCATCGCGATGCTCGACCAGCTCTTCGTCGACAACTCGGGCGTCAACCGGTCGCGCCTGCAGACGATCGTCACCTTCATCTTCCTGCAGGCCGAGCGCGGTGCCGACGAGCTGCGGTCGGGGCAGCGCGCCGGCTCCTTCGACCTGATCGCCGACGGCGACGTCTTCGTCGAGACGGTGCGCAGGAAGGTGCAGGACCTGCGCGACCAGGTGGCGCAGTGGAAAGCCGACCGGCAGCACGAGCAGGGTGCGACGCCGGCGGCCGCGCCGTCGCCGGCGGGCTCGGCGCCGCCGCGCGGCTCGCTGGCGATTGCGATCGGGCTCCAAGGGTCGGCCGGCCTGACGGAGCAGCAGACGCAGACCGTCTGGCAGGACTGGCGCAGCGCTTTCCCGGGGAAGTGCCTCTACTTCGCGTGCACGAGGTGCGCGCCGGCCAAGGGCACGTGCGCGCTGGCCGCCAACGGCGGCCACGACGACCCGCCGGCGAAGACGGCGGTGGACGCGTGGAAGGCGGCGATCAAGGCGAAGCTCTGAGGCGGCGGGCTGCCGGTCTGGGACGAGGGCGGTGGGCCCGATGGATCGATCATGACAGGAGAGCGTCGCGCGCGCGTGGGGCCGGGCGACGAGGCCACGGGCAGGCGGCGCGACGCCGCCGAGGGCGATGTCCACGCTCTGGCGGCGCTCCACAACGACTCGGCGCCGCCGCTGCCGGAGCCGGCGGCGGCGGCGTCGCACCACTCCTCCGCGCCCGTGGTCGGGCGCGAGCAGCGGCGGCGGCAGCAGCAGGACGAGCACGCGGCGGAGGCTGCCGCCGCCGCGGCAGCGGCGGGGGCGGCGGCTACCAGCCGGGCAGAGGCGCTCGCGGCGGCGCAGGCGGCACTCGTCTGCTTCCCGCAGCCGCAGCAGCAGCGACAGGTCATGGCCGCGGCTAGGCCGGGCGTGCTGCACCTCTTCTCTGGCAGACCGAGATCCGACTCGCTGGCAGCCGCCTTCGAGGCGCGCGGCTGGGCCACGCGGGAGGTCGACGTGCTCAGGGGCGGCGCGGGCCACGACCTCACGGACGACACCACCTACCGGCGCCTCCTGCGGCGGGCGGAGGCGGGCGACTGGCGGCTCGCGTTCATTGGCACGCCGTGCAGTACGTACTCGGTGGCGCGGTTCCGTGACGGCGAGGGCGACGCGCGGCCGCTCAGGCGACGCTCGTGCGGCGGGCGCGTCGACGGGATGACGTTTGCCGAGGGCTGCAAGGCGGACGAGGCTGACCTCCTCGTGCGCCGCGGCATCGCCATCGCGCGCGCCATCGTCGCCAACGACGGCGATGTGATCTTCGAAAACCCCGTCGACCGCGGCGACCGCGCACTCAGCGACAGCCTTCAGCCGCGCTGCCCGCTGCGGCATCGCGTCTTCCAGGAGGCGGACCACTTCCCCCTCTGGTGCGAGCCCGAGATGCAGCAGTACGGCGACGAGTCGAGCTCACGCATGCTGCACTTCCCGATGTGCGCGTTCGGCTCGCCATACCAAAAATGGACGTCGCTCATGTGCACTCCTCGAGCCGCGGCGCTGCTCGGGCCGGGTACGGGATGCAAGCGCTGCGACCACGCGCTGCACGAGGCGGTCGCCGCGGGATACGGCCCCGACGGCGAGCCGTTGGGCCCGCCGGCGGGCAAGTACCCCGAGCAGCTGCATCTCTTCTGGGCGGCCGCCCTCGCGGGCGTCGACGGCGTCGGCGGGCTGCTCGGCGGCGGCAGCGGCGGCGACGGCGGCGGCGGCGACGGCGGCGCCGCGGCCGGTACCAGCGTCTACCTGGGTGGCGGCGCGCCGGTCGGCGACGCCTCACGGCCACGACAGCGCGGCTTCGACGCGTGGCTGCGCGACTGGACGGAGGCGCCGGCGCTCGTCAGGGCGATGGCCGAGTCGACGGCGGCACTCGGGCAGTTCTCGATGTCCACCTCGCTGCCGGAGAGGCCGCAGGTGCTCGCGGGCTTGGTGCTCGAGTCGGCCGAGATGCACCAGCTCGCCACGCAGGCCCGACCGGACTGGCGCGGCAGGCATGGCCCCATCGACGGCGCCGCGCCGCAGGTCGAGATGCGCTGGATCGAGCGCCACCCGGCGGCGCCGGTCGACGTCGGACACGATCGGAGACAGACTCGCAGCGGCTACGACGCCGTCTGGGTGGGCCGCGGCCACCGGCGGCAGTCGGATGTCAGCGACCAGGCCATCGCGGGCGCGCTGGGCAACCCGTTCTTGCTCGTCAACGACAGACGGCCGCTGCAGGCGCGGCAGCGGCTCGGCACGCGCGACGCGGCGTGCGACGCCTACGCCGAGCTGCTGCGGGCGGCGCCGAGCGACGGCCGAGCGCGCGACATCGGCGGCGGACTCGAGGTGGTCGCTGCACTCGACACGGCGGCCGCGGCGACGGCGCGCGCCGCCGCGATCGACGAGCTGGTGCGGCGCGTGCGCGCGGGCCGTAGCGTCCAGCTGATGTGCTCGTGCCACCCTCAGCGGTGCCACGCCGACGAGATCGCGGCGCTGGTCCTGGAGCGCGTCGGCTGGACGGAGCCGTCCTCGAACGCCGACCTGCAGCAGGCGGACCCGGCGTGGCGGCCCGAGGGCGGGGCCGCAGGGCTGTTCTGGGACCCCGCCGACTTCGAGGCGATCCAGAGCTGGCGCGGGCGCGCCATGGTCGCCGCCCAGGCCATGCGCGACGGTGCGGAGGTCGACCGCCCGACGGACCTGCACATCCCGGCGGCCAGGATGCGGCCAGAGGCGCGGGCGCTGGCGCCGTGGCGCACCGGCGGCAGCTTCGAGCACCAGCCGCAGCCGGTGGCGGCCACTGCCGACACGCCGCCAGCCTGCGGCCTCCGCGCCGACGTCTTCCAGCGCATGGCGCGCGGCGGCGACGAGGAGATCGCGGGCGAGCTGCCGTGGGGCCTCGAGGACGACGCGGCGGGCCTCGACACCTACCTCGCCTTCCACCACCCCTCGTGCTACGCGCAGCAGCGCTACGTGCAGGCGGCGGTCGACGCCATCGACAACGAGGGCCCAGACGGCGAGGGCTGGCTCGCCGACGAGGGCGACGTGCCCCTGGTGCCGCTGCGCGCCGTGCCGCGCGGCGTGGTCGACCAGATCCACAAGCTGCGCGTCGTCACCGACCACACCTACCCCTTCGGCTACGGCATCTCCGCCAACGACGGCGTCTCGGTGGACCACCTGCCCGACATCAAACTCAGCAGCGGCGTGCGGTACGCGCGCATGGTGGCGACGATGCAGTCGGCGCGCGCGGGCGTGCTCATGTGGAAGCGTGACGCCGTGTCGGCGTACCGCCAGGTGCCGATCTGCCCCAGGGACCTCTGGAAGTGCGGCGTCATCACCGAGCGCGGCTTCCTGGTCGACACGCGCCTCAGCTTCGGCGCCAGGATGGCGCCGAACAAGTTCCAGCGGCTCATGCTCGTGTTGATGGGCGAGGCGCGGCGGCGCATGGCGGCCTTCGACGAGCAGCACCCGCCCACGGACGCGGGCGTGGTGGCGTGGCTGGCGGCGCGCGCCGAGCGGCTGGGCGCCGCGCAGGCGATGCTCTCGGCGGCGGTGCAATACATCGACGACACGCTGGGCGTCTCGATAAACGACCTCGTCGTCGCCACGGGCAGGCGCCGCGGCGAGCACCACGCCGACATCTTCGACGAGGTGATGGCGGAGGCGGGCGTGGCGATGGCGGAGGGCGAGAAGAGGGTCAACTCGTCCGACGACGTCGAGGCGCTCGGCATCGGCATAAACGCGGCGCAGGGCTTCGTCTACTACCCGGACAAGAAGCGCGTGCGGCTCGAGCAGCGCATCGCGGCGCTGCTCGAGCAGGCGGGCAGCGGCAAGGCCGTCTCGAGGGCCGACGTCGAGTCTCTCATGGGCAAGGAGAAGTGGGTGGCGCACATCGCGCCGTCGCTCCAGCCGCGGCTGCGGTCGGCGTGCGCGATGGTCCACGCGCGCGGCCGGCCCTCGCACGTCGTCGCCAGCGCTGACTTCATCGAGGACCAGAAGGCGATTTTGGCGGCGCTGCCGAACCTCCCGCGGCGGCCGCTCGCGCCGAGGGCGGAGTTCCCTCAGCTCGACGCCGCGGACTCCACCGTCATCTTCCAGGACGCCTCGGGCTCCTGGGGCATCGGCGGCTTCTTCGTCGACGGCGACGACGCGTGCTACTTCTCCGAGCCCTACCCGCCCGACCTGCTGCGCGCCCTCGCCCGACGCGAGCTGTCGATCGGCCCGGCCGAGCTGGCTGCGGAGCTCGCGGCGGTGCTGCTCGCGATCGAGCGGCGGGGGGCGGCTGCGCCCTTCTTCACCGACTTCACGGACAACGAGTCGGCGCGCGTCGCGGCGACGAAGGGCACGTCGGGCGCGGCGTCGATGGCGCCGATGGCGCACGAGCTGGCGTCGGCGACCGCGGCCGCGGGCGTCACGCTACGCACGCTGCGCGTCACGACGAAGGAGAACGCCGTCAGCGACGCGCTGTCGAGGGACGGGTCCACGGCAGAGCTGGTGGCGGCAGCGGGGGCGGCGCAGCTGGGGTTGGTCAGGCTGGCAGTTCCGGAGCGGGTGTGGGAGCTGCTGCGGGGGGCGGTCACGTCGCCGGCGTGAGGACGGCGCGCCGACGGCCCCCTCCGCTCCCCTTCTCTCCTCCCTCAGCGCCCGCCCCGCCTCCGCCCGCGCAGGGCCCGCCGCGGGCGCGACGTCGGGCAGGGTGTGGACTGACTCTTCAGGACGGCGACGCGGCCGAGCCTCGGCCGCGGCCGAGCCGCGGCAGGACGCGGCGCAGGCAGCGGCGCAGGTCGGCGAGCGGCGGCGGCAGCACGTGGCGGGCAGCGCGTCGCTCCAGCGGATGGTTTTTCCCACCTCGCCCGAGCGGTCGTCGACGCTGCCGATCAGCACCCACTCGCTGCGCGTGCAGAGGGCGGGCTCCAGGGGCAGGCGGCCCAAGTACATGCAGGCCCGCGAGCCGCTCGAATACCAGCAGCTCGTCGAGGAGGTGCAGAGCATCTGCATCGAGGCCTACGAGCCCAACTCGATTCGGGTCGCGCTCTCGGCGCGACGGTGCCTCGAGTACTTCATCGACGAGTACCGCGGCAGCCGCCCCGACATGTTCTGGCAGGCCGACAACGAGAAGGGCCTCTCGATGCGGTCCTCGCTGCACAACGAGCTCTCCCTCATGATGTGGGCCGCCTGGATGGTGCGCATCGGCCTCTCGGCGTCGACGGCCTCGACGTACCTCTCGATGGCGCGGTCGACCATCGAGGCCCAGATCGGCCACAGCCTGACGAACCGCGAGCACTCGGTCAGGCTGCCGCGCATGCTGCGCAAGCTGCGGAAGATGTTCTCGTGCGTGCGCAGGAAGCGCCTCGGCTGGCGGGCGCACCACCATCGCCAGCTGGCGCGACTGCGGGGCACGCCGCAGGGCACGGCGGCGACGACGGCGGACGCGGTGCTGTGCACGGCGCGCGAGGGCTTGGCGCGCTGCTGCGAGCTCGGCCCGAAGCAGGGCCAGTCCTTCGACACGGCGCGCCACCCCACGCTCGGCGACCTCTCGCGGCACGAGTCGCGGCACGGCAGACACCTCGTGCTACGGCTGCTGCCGGCTAAGAAGCCGCCGGGCCAGACGGCCAAGGTGCCGGTGCCGCTGCCCGAGGCGTCGGGAGTGGAGGTGGGCGCCTACGCGGCCATCGAGCGCATGCTGCTGGCGCGATTCGGGCGCGCCGCCACCTGGGGCGACGACGGCCAGCTCGTCGGCGTCGACCCGGAGGCGCCGCTGTTCGCCATCGACGGCGTCGCGGTCACGGCGTCTCGTATGGTGCAGTACTTCTCGCAGGCGGCGGCGGACATCGGGGTGACGGGCGGGCCGGTCAGCGGCCACTCGGGGCGCATCGGAGGCGCGACCGACCACTTCGCGCAGGAGACGCCGCCGGCTGTGCTGCAGATATGCGGCAGGTGGGACTCCGACCTCTGGCAGGTCTACACGAGGCAGTGCATCGACCAGACCATCGAGTACACGGTTCGCGCCAGCGCGTGCGCCGACGCCTCGCTCGAGGAGATCTTCGACGAGTACACGCAGCCGGCGGTGACGACGCACTTCTGAGGCGCGTCGATCTTCTTCTTCTTTTCTTCTTCTTCTTCTTCTTTTCTTCTTGATCGTGATTGGACCAGACTGGCAGCCGCGGACGCGGCTTTGGAGGTGGCGTGTCGAGGAGCCGCCGCACATGATGTTGCCTTTTCGGCGGCGGAGAGACGGCGACCCCAGCGACGCGCGGAGGTGGACGGCGCGGCGCCGCGACCGCTGCGCGGGCGGCGCCGCGCCGAGGGTCTCGGGACTTACAGAGTGGGAGCAGCCACACCCGAGGCGCTGCACACACAGCATGAGCACACAGCATGGGCAGACGGGACAGACGAGGTGATCAACAGCAGCAGTCACCAGAAACGGAGAGTCAGCCACAGAATCAGCCACAGAATCAGACAGCGAAACCAGAGCCCCAGCCACAGAGCTAGACAGCATCAGCGAGCACATGACCCTGCCTTCGGGCGCCTGACCTGTCTTCGGACGCTTGACCTGTCTTCGGACGCATGACCTGTCTTCGGACGCTTGACCTGTCTTCGGACGCTTGACCTGTCTTCGGACGCATGACCTGTCTTCGGACGCGTGACCTGTCTTCGGACGCTTGACCTGTCTTCGGACGCTTGACCTGTCTTCGGACGCATGATTCCATAATACTAGACCAGACCGTTTCACCGACGCAGTGGAGGCCCCTACGGGGCCTGACCACGCGATCGGCAGCAGTACCAAACTGCATAGAACACACACGACTTAGACCCTCGCCAAGGGTGGACTATCGCAAGCGATCTTTCGTCGCGAGAACGAGGTGGGGTGTCTGCAAGCCGATAAGGCCAGCGGACGCAGCCTATACCGCCCTACACAGAGGGGCACCCACTACGGTAGTCACCGAGACCCGGAGCGCACACCCGTTGAACGGGAGCGCTCAGCTTACGTAGTAGAAAGACAAATACATCATAGACCAACCTAACTGCTAAGGCGTCTTATGGGGTCTTGGCGGGGTTGTGCCATAAGACGGTTTAGCATCCATTGGGCTATCGATGACCAGATGGGGCACAGGGGCGAAGCACCGCAAGGGCACCGCAAGGGCACCGCAAGGGCACCATCGCCTTATCTGGTAACTAGCCTTCGCAGCAAGCCGGCTTCAGCGCCGGCCCCTAACCATCCGACCCTACAGGCCGTTGCAGGCGGCTTTCTGCTACAAAGGCAGAGCGCTCGGCTCTTGATGAGCACACCTACGTGGATTGGGGTGTCTGCAAGCCGATAAGGCCAGCGGACGCAGCCTATACCGCCCTACACAGAGGGGCACCCACTACGGTAGTCACCGAGACCCGGAGCGCACACCCGTTGAACGGGAGCGCTCAGCTTACGTAGTAGAAAGACAAATACATCATAGACCAACCTAACTGCTAAGGCGTCTTATGGGGTCTTGGCGGGGTTGTGCCATAAGACGGTTTAGCATCCATTGGGCTATCGATGACCAGATGGGGCACAGGGGCGAAGCACCGCAAGGGCACC
>Ga0209713_10002798_pt1 | contig 10920 bp, 3 predicted proteins | sample ArcOceMetagenome_3_FD_187444 | JGI IMG/M metagenome (GOLD analysis project Ga0209713, IMG submission 187444) | Marine eukaryotic phytoplankton communities from Arctic Ocean - Arctic Ocean- Svalbard ARC20M Metagenome (SPAdes) (version 2) | ecosystem: Environmental > Aquatic > Marine > Oceanic...
TGACTCAAATTCGGAATTTCACTGTCTTCGCCGCTTGCGACGCCCATGCTGGATGGCTTGCGGACCCCTGACCCTTAGAAATGTACAGGGTAGCTGGGGACATGGCCCCGTGCATGAGTATGGCAGCTCCGCCTTTGCCGCGCCTCTACCTCGGCGTCCGCGGCGCGCTTCGTCGTGTGACATCCGGTCAGGTCGGTCTGGATGCGCGTGATCTCCTGTCGCAGCTGCCCCATGCCGCAGCTGCCATGCCGTCTTTGGTGCGCGAGTCTCATAGTGCTTACGCCCCTCACCAAACAGCCCAATTTTTTCAAAGCAGGGTTCCACCGCCGGCACGGGCTCGTCCCGCTGCTTCTCGAAGTACTTCGAACGCCGCAGCCACCATGGACGTGGATGAGGTCGAGCGCGTCATGGAGGTGCTCCGCGACAAGCTGAAGAAGCGCGGCGCGCAGGGTATCCGCGGTTTGGCGCGCAACTTCAAGATCTGCGACAGAGACGGCAGCCGCTCGCTGGACGTGCAGGAGTTCTCCAAATGCTGCTCGATGTGCAAGCTGGGCCTCGCGCTGGACGAGGTGAGGACGCTCTTCGCGTTCTTCGACAAGGGCGGCGACGGCACGATCAACTTCGACGAGTTCCTCATGGCGGTCCGCGGCAGGCTGTCGCCGACCCGCCGCAAGCTGGTCGTCAAGGTCTTCAATGCGCTGGACGCCGCGGGCGACGGCAACGGCTACCTGACCATCGAGGACCTCCATGACGCGTACTCCGCCTCCGACCACCCAGATGTCAAGGCCGGCAAGAGGACGGAGCAGGAGGTGCTCACGGACCTGCTCGAGGGCTTCGAGGGCGCCGGCAAAGGCGGCAACAGCAAAAAGGGCGACGGCATGGTGACGCTCGACGAGTGGATCGCGTACTACGAGGAGGTGTCGTCGTCCATCGACACGGACGATTACTTTGGTGTGATGATCACAAAGTGCTGGTCGTGCCTCAAGACGCTCGCACCCGACGGCAAGACGCTTGTGCCGGCGATCAGCTACGTGCCGGCGTACGAGATCAACACGCTCGAGAAGATCCTGCGCAAGTCGATCTACCAGAAGGCGAAAAAGGGCGCGTCCGAGTCGCGCACCGTCGAGGAGGCATTCAAGCAGTTCGACACCGACAAGAGCGGCAAGGTGTCGTTCCCCGAGTTCCGCAAGGCGATGGAGCGCTTCGGGCTGCACGTGGGCGGCGTCACGCCGGGCGAGGGCGGCGTGCCGCCCGAGGTGCTGCAGGGGCTCTTCGATAGGTACGACGCCGACGCGTCGGGCGAGCTCGCGTACGCCGAGTTCTCGCGCGGTCTCTTTGTAGACGACGCGCAGGCGCGCGAGAAGCACGGCAACGGCGGCGTCAACCCGCTGCTGCCGTCGATCTCGCCGACGCGGGCCGGCACGGCGAGGGGCTTCGACGGCGGCGAGTCGCTGCACGCGACGCGCCCCAACAGCGCCTACACCCGCGGCCGCTCCATGGCCAACCCAGCCCCACCACGCGATCCGGACGCCTTCAAACGGAGCAGCGGTATCTTCCGGTGACGGGCCCAACGCACCCACCACGCGACGCCCATGTGCGGCCACGGCCCACGCCAGCCGGGACTTGCTCGCCTCGTTGCCGCGGGCGTGCTCTATATATACGTCGTTCATGAGCAGCTTCAATAGAAACACTGCGTGATAGCGTGCAGGCCGCCTAGCGGCCGCCCAAATAAGCGAGCATCACCTCTTTCATCCATCAGGCATGCGATGAGCGATGTGGAACATGGTTGGGAATTTGGGAGGCGGGCGAGGACTTCGGACGCTGCATTCAAGCGCGCGCCGTCGCTCGCTCCGTCTCCCAGACATGCGGAGGCATGTGCACGTGCGCAGCGGCAGCCTCGTGATGAGCGGCGGCGGCGGCGGCGGCGGCGGCGGCGGCGGCAGCGGCCGCTGCCGCCGCAGCCGCGGCCTGCTGCTTGCAGACGGCGGCGACGCGGTCGATGGCCTGGAGCGCGAGCGCCGAGCAGAAGGCCTGGTGGGTCGAGAGCGGGTGCGAGTAGTTGACGAGCCACACGGCGTCGACGCGCTGCGCGTACAGCACCGGCACGCCCATCAGCTCCAAGACGAGCGGGTCGTCCCACGCGGCGGGCAGCGCGCCGCGCAGCAGCAGCGCGTCGGTGGCGCCGCCATGCTGCTGCAGCGCCGCCCGCAGCGTCCCCTCCGGAGACGGATGCGCGCGTGGGATTGCCAGCTCGACGAGCTCGCCGCCCTGCCGCCACATGAGCAGCCCCACCTCGCTCCGCTGGACGCCGCCCAGGACGAAGCTCAGCCTCCGACCGCCGTCGGCACACAGCTCGCTCCGATACTGGATCGACGCGGAGAAGGGGTCGTTGCGCAGCGAGCTGAGCACGCGGAAGCAGCCGCCGTCGGGCCGCTGCGCCTCGGCGACGGCGAGGAAGGGGCCGTCCGACACAAAGTTGGCGTTGCCGTCGGTCCGGCACGAGAGCTGCCGCCACACGGTGGGCACCGCCTGGGGCACCGGCAGCAGCGCCGCCGCGCAGGTGGCCGGCGCCTCGCGCTGCCGCGCAGTCATGAAAGCGCCCGACCACATGTCGGCACCACACGCCGGGCTCGACGACGAGCCGTCGGAGCTCGGCGGGGCGCGGCTTGGCGCGACCGCCGCCGCCGCCGCCGCCGCCGCCGCCGACGGCCTGCTCGCTCCACGGGCAGCGCCGGGCGCGACAAGCTGGCGCGGCGCGGCGCCGGCGGGCTGCGGTGCAGTGTGGAGGCGCGAGCTGAGCTGCTCGACGCAGATGCGCAGCGCCTCGACCTGCTTGCGCAGCTCGTCGCTGCTCGCCTCCTCGATCTGCTGCTGCTGCTGCTGCTGCGGCGTTGCTGCCTTGGAACGCCGCACCAGGTTGAAGGACAGGGCACGCCGCACGCTGCCGCCGCTCGCTGCCAGCGCGTTGGGCTTCGCGGCCGGCTGCGCAGCGGCCTGCAAGGCCGGCGGTGTGACTGGCGAACCCGCCCCCGCGGCGTTGGCGGCGGCGTCGGCTCCCTCGGGTCGCCTTTCGCGCCGTCTGCCGAAGGACGTCGAGCGCTTGCGGCCGAAGGATGTGGTGCGCCGCGTCGGCACCGCAAACTCTTCGTCGCGCGACTCGCTGAACTGATACAGCTCACCCCAGGGGCGATTGAGGCCAGCCGGCTGCGCGGGAATTGTCACACCCTTGCCACTTCCGCTGCTGCCAGAGCGGCCAGAGCGGCGAGTGCTGAACGAGAGCGATCGGCGCATCAAGCCCGCCGCGGCAAGGGATGGCGATGCAAGCGACCCAGTTGCACGCGGCCAGGTGCCAGGCCTACCGGTGGTCGGTCGGCCCACACTGCCTGCTGCCTGCTGCTCGCGCGCGAGCACGGGCGATGTGACAGGGGCGGGCGCGCCGGGCCATGTCGGCGGCATCGGGCGACGATGCGGCGCGGCCGGATTGGGCTGCGAAGGGGGCGGCGGTTGTTCGGGCTGCTGCGGTGCCTCCACGAGGACTGGCGGAGGCAGCGCCGGAGATGGAGCGGAGGGCGGCATGGCAGCAGGTGGCTTGACCCGTCGAGGGGGCGGAGTAGGCGGGGGCGTCTGCCGCGGGGACGGGCGCTGCAGCGGCTGCGGCTGCGGCTGCTGCTGCTGCGGCAGGGATGGAGGCGGGGGGGCGACTGCGGGCATCATCGAGGTGGAGGGAGGAGGTCCCTCGGGGGGGCGAGGCGGGGGTGGCGGCGGCGGCGCCGACAACGAGAGGAGAGACCGATCGGAGCGAGGCGGGCTTAGCGGAGGTGGGGGTTGCTTTGGAGTTGCAGGCTGCTCCGGCACAGCTAGTTGCGGCACTGGCTGAGGAGCAACGACAACGTCCGGAGGCTGATGGATGCGTGCCGCGAAGGTGTGCGCACTCAAGACCTCGCCGCAGTGCTCGCATGTGCTCTCCAGCTGCATGATTATCCGCTTGAAGTCTGCAAACGACAGGCGGCCCTCCCGGACCAGTTCCTTCAGGTCGCTCACACGTGTCGCGGGCAGTGGAGCCTTGAGCCTCCAACTGTGCCCACCTTTGCAGATGGCCGTGTTGGCGGGCTTGCTCGCGCTGCTCGCGCTCATGACTGCCTTGGTGCCAACTCAACAAAATCAGGAGGGCGGGCTCTTTTCGTTTCGCTCACTCGGGGGAGGGTCGTGTCAAACCAGCCCATCGGATCGAACTTTCTTTTGCCTCTTTCCCTGCAATGCCGTCGCCGAAAGGACAAGAGCTGTCAGCTCGCTCCTCCGCCGAGCTCTCACGCCGTGCAAATGATCTCGCTCTGAATGTCGCTGCTCGCGCCGGTCGCGCCCGCCGCCCTCCGGCCGCCTCGTGGCGAGCCTCTCTTCACGGCGCGTGCATGTTTGCTATGGCGAGCCCAAATGAATAAAATCACGGCATTGCACACCTTAGACAACATGATAAATGGCTAAATTGCCCAGGCCACCTTCGCGGTGCACCCACAACGAGGCGGCGGGAAGAGCACGCCACGCTGCTGTGCCCGTTCAGTGGTGGGGGAGACAGGCGCGCACCGAGCTCGATCAGATCTTCAGCAGCCCCACGATCGTCTCCAGTGAGGATTTGGACTTTATCACCTGCTCCTGGGTCAGGAGCAGGTACTTGCGGACAAGCTCCTTGCCACCGCCCGGGTTGTACTCGCCAAAAGAGGACCTGCGCGCGCATGCAGTTTCCGCAGGCGAGTCGGTCCGAAGCGCACCCGCCACCGCACCGGGGAGGGAGGGGCGGAGCGGTGGCATGGGCAGGGCAGAACACGCACGTGTACGCGAGCTCGTTGATCTTGGCAATCTGCGACGCGAGGTCCTCGGTGGCCTGGATCCACGTCTCAAAGTCGACATCGTCGGGCAGCTTGTCCTGTGCCTTCGCGAACAGCTTGTCCAGCGCGAAGAGAGGGTGGTCCACCGTGCGCAGCCCAAAGTAGAAGCGCACCTTGTCGGGTGTGTCCTTGCATTTGGCCTCTCCCTCTGTCGTGCACTCGGTCGTCTCCTTGTCCCAGTTGTCGAGCAGGTAGTTGACGCCCTCCAGGCCCTTTTTGAAGCGACCCATGTCATTGGGGTCCTGAGACGCGAACGCTGCGCGGGGCGGGGCGGCCACGAGGAGGGCTGCTGCCGCGGCGCCGAGACTCAGCGCCTCGCGCCGAGACGAGGCGCGCGCTACAGGCTGGCTGCTCCTCGAAGCAGCAGGCGCAGCACAGCGGTGCGACGTCGACGGCGCGCTCGCCACGAGGGCGCTGGCGGGCGCGAGCAGCGACAGGCAGAGCGAGAGCATTTGGACGAGAGGCGACGTGCGGGGTGAGAGCTCGGAGGACGAGCGAGCGAGAGACCGCTTCTGCGCAAAGTCTTGTGCTGAGAGGGGCGAAACTACTGAGCACGTCGTCAAGCTGCATTAGTTGTTTTGACATTGTGGGTTCTTCTTGGGGTTTGATCTGAGCGTGAAGAGGTTGCGCGCGCGGAACACGCGCAAGAAGAGATGTACGGGGCAAGTATAATAACCTCACATAAAGCAAAGCGTGCCCGTCATGAAACAATATTCACATTTGAAATGATTTTTGTTTCGCGTCTCGAAAACGACTTTGGTTTGGGCGTGCGACGGCATCGTCGTCACCCTTTCCGAGATGAGGGCACGCCAGAGCCCCTCTGAGCGGCGTGGGCGGGGCCCGGGGCCGAGCGCCGGCGTGGCCCGGGGAACCACTGCTCTGGAGCAGGACATTTCGCGCGCAGTGAGCGTGGTGCGACGCGGAGGCTCCGGAGCCGGCGCGTCGGCCGCGGTCGCCGGCCCTTCTGGCGCCACTAACGGTCTAGAGGACGAGCTGGCGCGCGCGGAGGAGATGCTGCGCGAGCAACAACGGGCTGGCAAGGAGCGTCACGTCCAGATTGACCAGCCGCCGCCGGGGCGGCTGCAGCGGCAGGGCACGCGGAGCCTCGCCTCGGCCGGAGATGCTGTGCGCGCCACCGTCGGCGGCAGGCCAGCGATGTCATCGCAGGCGTCCTTCAACAGCAGGGGCGCACAGTCGACGGTCGCCGAGGATCGCGAGGAGCGGGAACGCATGGTGCGCCCCCCCCCTCCACCCTGCACCGACGGAGCTGGCCAAAGCGAGCGAGCTCGCATCGCGTGCACGGCACGAGTCGGCGGCTCAGTCGCCACCCCCCACACGCACTGCGCTCGCACGCACGCACGCTCAGCCGGACCCGTCTGATCCCACGCCCCGTCGTCCGCAGGCCAAGCTGAAGAAGGACGCCAAGGAGCGGCAGAAGCTCGAGATGCAGCAGCGCAGGCGGGAGGCGATCGAGGAGCACAAGCGGTGGCTCGAGGCCGAGGCGGTGCGGCGCCAGGAGGAGGACGAGCAGGCGCAGCGGCTCAAGGAGATGCGTGCCAAGCGCAGCCTCTCGATCGCCTTCGGCGGCGACGAGGAGCGGCAATCGCAGCAGGTGCGCGGCAACATCCACATGGGCACCGACCCCCGCGTCTTCGGCGGGCTGCAGCGCTCGGGAACCGCGTCCAAGGGCCTCGGCGCGTCGTCCAAGGACCTGGGGCCCGCCAAGGTGCAGGGCAGCACGAAGCTGCAGGCGGCGGCCTTCCGCCGCAAGGGCGAGGTGCTCAAGGGGCTCAAGGGGTGGTTGAAGGACTACGGCACGCGCGGCTGGCCCAAGAAGAAGCAGTTCAAGGCGGCGGGTTTCCACACCTGGCTCGAGGCCTACGCCGAGTTCGCCTTCGACAACTTCCTGCGGCAGGTGGTCAACACGCCGTTTGGGCGCAGGATGATCATGCAGCGGATCCGACCGTTCTGGGTCAAGTTCGCCGTGCTCATCGAGCCCAACCCCACCGGCAAGGCGCCGCTGCGCATTGGGCGCGCCTTCCGCATGATCGGCCGCCGGCGCAAGCGTGCGTCGTTCGTCTTCTGGAAGGCGAAGTCGCGCGCGAAGAACCGGTTCAAGCTCGCGCTGCCGCGGATGCCGTGGGGGCAGCTGCAGCGCGAGGCGCTCAAGTTTTGGGCCGACGCCTCCAACTGGGACACGCCGCGGCTGCGCGCGCGCGCGATGGATCGGATCACGCGCGCCGCGCAGCACTGGCTGCAGATCCAGTGCTACTGGGCGCTCAAGCGGTGGAGGAACCGCATCCTCTCCGCCCTGTCGGTGGGCGCGGGCGCCGAGCAGATGGTCTTCATCCGGATGCGCGAGGCCTTCGCGGCGTGGACCAAGGTCGGCAGCGACCGGATCGCCGAGGCCCTGCTGGAGGAGGCGATGCTGATGGCGCGCGTGCGGCCGCTGCAGCGCGGCTTCGCGAGCATCTACGCGGCGGCTCTGCCCGAGCAGCTGATCCGCGAGTTCCAAGCGTGGATGCACGACCGCCGCCTCGTGCCGGCGATGGAGCACTGGGCGGCGTACAGCGCCCACTACCGCCGCCCGCCGCGCGACCTCGAGGACACCGAGCTGGTGGCGGTGCGCCGGCTGCGCAAGCTCGGGCTCTTCTCGCGCTGGGTGGCGGTGATGACCAACGGCGCGGCGATGCGCAGGGCGGCCGGCCACCTCTACGCGCGCAAGGTCGCGCCCGCGCTCAACACGTGGAAGGAGCGCGCGCAGTCGGACGACGACCCCGAGCGGATGGCACTCGGCACGAAGCTGCACCGCAAGCTCGCGCAGCGGGGCGGCCTCGCGCAGTGGGCGCGCGCCGCGCGCGCGCGCCGGCTCGGCGTCCGCGCGGCGCGCCAGGGCCTGCAGCGCAGCCGCGCCGCGGCGATGCGCGCGTGGTCGTCCTTCTGCGCGGCGCGCGCCAGGACGAAGCGCGTCGCGGCGATGGCGCTGATCCGCTCGCGGCGCGACATGCTCTCCCTCGGCCGCGACCGGTGGCACCGCAACATCGTCCACCGCCGCCGCGGCGCGTGGCTGGCGCGGCGAGCGGAGAAGCAGCGCGGCTGCACGTGCCGCCGCGCGTGGCGCGTCTGGGCGGACGACGCCGTCGTCTCGGCCGCCTCGGCCAAGGCGGAGCAGCTCGTGCGCCTCTACATTGTCGGCCGCGGCATCGGCTGGGCCTTCCAGCGGTGGGTGCCTCGCTTCCGGGCGGGCGTGGCGCGCAAGCTCGCGAAGCACTTCCGACCGAGGGGCGGGCAGCGCTACTTCCTGCAGCTCTGGCAGCAGAACGCGCGGCAGCTCAAGATGGTGCACGCAGCCATGGAGCACCACCGCTTCCAGGGGCGCGCCGGTGCCTTTCGGGCGTGGCTGGCGGCCGCCGGCGAGAAGCGGACCGACAAGCTGCGGCACGCGGCGCGCCACCTGATGCACCGAAGCAAGGCGATGGCGCTCAACCAGATGAAGGCGCTCTTCGGCGAGCAGAGCGAGCGGAAGCAGAAGCTGCGCGGCGCCCTCGGCCGGCTGAAGAAGAGCAAGAAGACGGCGGGGTGGAACACGTGGGCTGAGATGGCGACGGAGCGGCGCGAGGCGATGCAGCTGATGCGCAAGGGCCTCTCCTTCATTGTCAACCGCCGGCTGGCGGGGGCCTTCCTTCGGCTGCGGCAGAACATCTCCAACGACGGAGCGATGAGCCGGGGCATGCGCCACATGCTCAACCGCGGCCTCTCGCGCGGATGGTCGGCCTGGTGCGCGCACTGCGTCGAGGCGAGGCGCAAGCACGAGAGCGCGCGTCGCGGCCTGAGCCACCTGCTGAACCGCGAGCTGTCTGCTGGGTGGCTCACGTGGCGAGCAGCGGCGACGCGGCGGCGCGAGGCGTTGCAGCTGATGCGCAAGGGTCTCTCCTTCATTGTCAACCGCAAGCGGGCGATTGGATTCGCCGGCTGGCGCAGCAGCGTCGACGCTGCGTCGCGCCAGGCTTCGAATGCGGACCGTCGGTACAACGCCAAGAAGAAGGCGATGCGCCACCTGCTGAACCGTGGTCTGTCTCGTGGGTGGACGGCATGGCACGCCAGATGGCAGGTATTGGCTGCGAAGCGTGCGTCTGCGCGTCGCGGTCTGAGCCACCTGGTGAACCGCAAGCTCTCTGCTGGGTGGAATACCTGGGCGGAGATGGCGGAGCAGCGCCGTGAGCTGAAGCAGCGCATGCGCAAGGGCCTGTCGATGCTGCTGAACCGCAAGCTTGCCATCGGATTCATCCGGCTGCAGCAGAAACCGCCCGTCGGCGGTATGGGCCGTGGGCTTCGCCACTTCATGCACCGTGGTCTGTCTCGCGGCTGGCGTGCCTGGCACGCTCAGTGGCAGGTGCTCGCGGCGAAGCGTGCGGCCGCGCGCAAGGGCCTGAGCCACCTGGTCAATCGGAAGCTCTCAGCCGGCTGGAATACGTGGTCGGAGATTGTGGCGGTGCGTCGCGAGGCGATGCGGCGCATGCGCAAGGGCCTGTCGATGCTGGTGAATGGGCAGCTTGCGAGGGGTTTCAATCAGATGCGCCTGACGCCACCCAGCTCTTCCGCCATGTCGAAGGCGCTGCTCCACCTCATGCACCGCGGCCTCTCTCGTGGATGGTCGGCGTGGCACGCTCAGTGGCAGGTGCTCGCGGCAAAGCGTGGTGCTGCGCGTCGCGGCCTGGGCCATATGATGAACCGCGAGCTGTCTGCCGGGTGGCGCGCCTGGGTGGCTCTGACGCTGGAGAGACTGCAGACCAAGTTGCTCATGCGCAAGGGCCTGTCGATGCTGCTGAACCGCAAGCTTGCGCTGGGATTTGCCACCTGGCGCGATGCTTGCAAGCCCGCCGATGCCGATCCGAGGTTCCAGGCCATGTCCAAAGCCGTCAAATTCATGCTCAACGGCGGACTTTCTCGCGGTTGGACGACCTGGTTGAAGCAGCACCAAGAGCTGGCGCGCAAGCTGCAGAGCGCGCGGCGCTCATTGAAGCATCTGGTGAACCGCCAGCTGGCTGCCGGGTGGAACACGTGGTCGGAGATTGCAGCGGAGCGTCGCGAGGCGATGCAGCGGGTGCGCAGGGGCCTGTCGTTCATGCTGAATCGTCAGCTGGCGGTGGCGTTTGCGACCTGGCGCGATGCCTGCAAGCCCGCCGATACTGATGCCGACCGCAGGGTCCAGGCCATGTCCAAAGCCGTCAAATTCATGCTCAACGGCGGCCTGTCACGCGGCTGGACGACCTGGTTGGAGCAGCACCAAGAGCTGGCGCGCAAGCTGCAGAGCGCGCGGCGCTCATTGAAGCATCTGGTGAACCGCCAGCTGGCTGCCGGGTGGAACACGTGGTCGGAGATTGTGGCGGAGCGTCGCGAGGCGCTTCGGAAAATGCGCAAGACCCTGTCAATGATGGTGAACCGCCAGCTGGCCATGGCGTTTGCAGCGTGGCGCGGTGACATTGCTGGCGTGGCGAATGCTCAGCGCCAGGTGACGGCGATGTCAAAGGCTCTCAGCCACCTGAAGAACCGCGGCCTGTCTCGGGGGTGGACGGTGTGGCGCGAGCAGGCGGAGGACGCGGCGCGCAAGCTCCAGAGCGCTCGGCGCGCACTGAAGCACATGGTGAACCGTGCGCTGTCTGCCGGGTACAACACATGGTCTGCGATGGCGACGGAGCGCCGTGAGGCGATGCAGCTGATGCGCAAGGGCCTCTCGATGCTGGTGAACCGCAAGCTGGCGATGGCGTTTGCTGCATGGCGCACTGCTGCCAAGCCTGCTGATACGAATGCCGATCGCAGAGTGCAGGCTATGACCAAGGCAGCTCGGCACCTGAAGAACCGCGGCCTGTCTCGGGGGTGGACTGCGTGGCACGCTCAGTGGGAGGCAGTGGCGGCGAAGCGTGCAAGCGCTCGGCGCGCACTGAAGCACATGGTGAACCGTGCGCTGTCTGCCGGATGGAACACATGGGCTGCGATGGCAGCGGAGCGTCGTGATGCGATGCAGCGCATGCGCAAG
>Ga0209713_10002799_pt1 | contig 10920 bp, 8 predicted proteins | sample ArcOceMetagenome_3_FD_187444 | JGI IMG/M metagenome (GOLD analysis project Ga0209713, IMG submission 187444) | Marine eukaryotic phytoplankton communities from Arctic Ocean - Arctic Ocean- Svalbard ARC20M Metagenome (SPAdes) (version 2) | ecosystem: Environmental > Aquatic > Marine > Oceanic...
GCAAGCAAGCAACGCCAATGGCAGAGCATTGCGGAGCTGTCCATCCCAGGGGGGATGGACGCCCGTCCATTCGCCCATCCAGAGCACTTGATGGCAGAGCTCCACGACGGCTTCGAGCCACGAGACCATTTGTGGCTTGTCATGACACGCGAGCAAGGCGGCCATCACGATGGCACGAGAGCCGAGGTCGGACATCGCTCGGAAGTATGCAAAACTACTACGTGTAGCCGTTAATAGCACTTGGGGGAGTTAGTATTTTCAATTCTTTATCTCTGAAGCCCTTGCCCTCCGCTCCTACTGTATCACAGTTATTAATCACAGTGCGAACATTTTTCGGGAAAAGCGTATGATACCGTTAATACGCTATGATATGGGCCGGTGATATCTCTTCGTATCACGCCCGAGCGGCCCTCGAGCATCACGGTGATAAAACGATGATATGTCATCTGATACGCAGCGCAATACGCAGCCACATGGACGATGCCACATGGACCATGTTGACTCCAGCGTATCACAGATGTATCAAGCAATATCACATCAATATCACATCAATATCATGGACGCCAAAATTCCTATCAGGTCGATACCAGCCCCGTTTCGTATCAAGTCAGTATCACACCATATCACAAAAATATCATCAAATCTGACCTGTATCGTGCTTCGTATCAGAAATGGGGGAATACGGACCCCAAAAATGGGGGTAATAGGGCCTCCATCCGAGGGGGGAGACGTCTGTGCGAGCGTCGCTCCGTCGCGCCACTTGGTCCGTCCAGCGGCGACGCACCCCGACCCTCAATGGATGCGTTGGGTGTCGCAGGAGCCGCCTTGCTCGTTCGCAGTGCCAGCGGCGACGCCTCCTTGGCCGATTCGCGCGCCGCCTCGAGCCGGTCGGCCAGCGTCGGGACGGGCGGCGGCGGCTTGCCTGCCATGGCGAGCACCTTCCGCTGGATCGAATCGGCGTGGCACCGGCGCGGCGGGCCGTGGCAGAGCAGACGAAGGCTCTCGCCCGCTCGCACCCGCGACGCCAGCTCCTCAAGAGCCGTCTCGCGGGCCGCGTTGGCCTCGGGCCGGCTGAACCTCGGGTCGGTTGGCACGCCGTGCTTCTGAGCGAGATCCGCAATGCTGACGCCACCCTTCAGCAGCTCGTCGAAAGCGTTGCAGACCGGGTCTCGGAAGATCTCCACCCGATTGTCGTCGCCCATCTTGAACGGGCAGCCCAGCGGCGAGTTGCGATCGCAACGCACCTCCCCGGGCGCGAGAGGTGCGCCGGCGTCCTCGCTCAGCAGCCCGACGGTCACGGCGCAGTCTCCTCCGGCCTGGCGCACCGCTGCCGGAGACGCCCGCTTGGTCGGGCTGGTGGGTGTGGAGCCTCTGACGGGTACCCGGCGCGGACGAGAGCCGCCTGCCTCGTCAAGCTCTGGCCACCGCTCGGAGGCGGCGGCGCCCAGGAGGCTCAGCAGCTTGAGGCTCGCAGGCACGTCGTCGTCGAGCGCGTCGGCCAGGTCCATCAGCTGGCGCTCGCTCAGCTTGGTGAGCACGCGCAGCGCGGCACGGGCCGCCTTGGCGTCCTCCATTGAATTGACCTCTTAAGGCTGAGATGGGATGACAATCGTAGAACCTACAAGGGCTGAGAAAACGTCAATCCAAACTTCGCGCGTAAAGGGGTCACAACACCACGCGGGCACCGCATGCTGTTTACGCTTGCACGCTGCTGGCTTTCCGCAACTACACTCCTCAAGCCGAAGCTGGGTCCCCGGATATTCATTCGGCCCTGATTTCTGAAAAGCCACCGCCTACGCTGTTTACAGCTGCTAACAGATTGACTTGTAAAAGGCTAGGAATATTCCTGCTTTGCGTTTTTGGCTGTTTACGCTGTTTACGCTGTTAGCTTACCTCAACTACACACTTCGGACTCCGCGCAGGGCCGGAGACCAGTGATTCACACATTCACTATAGACCGGTTTGTGGCCGCTGTTGAGGCTATTGAGGCGACGCGTTTGCCAGCGATTACCCCGGCGCCCGCGGGGCGCCGCCCGCTCTTTACGCCATTAACGGTTTAACGGTTTAACGCTGTTAGCTTACCTGAACTACGTACCTCGAACCCCTTGCCGAAGCACGATGCATGCAGGGAGCATGCACTCTTGATAGATCGTCGACTTCGTCCGACCGAGCCTCGGGCGCCGCCGCCCCTTCGTCCCCCCCGACCTCTACCGAGATTAATGGAGAGCTGCCCGGCGCAGGCCTCGCCGACGACGGTGCCTGCGGCGCTGTACAAGGAGCGCCTCGCCCGCGCCCGGCGACACAACCGGCGCGCGCATCAGTGCAACACCTCGGTCAGCCAGGAACTGGCGTCCGACGCGGCGACGGTCACGCTGGAGTGCTCGATCTGCCTCTCTGCGCTGCACTCGCAGCCGTGTGCCTTCTTCGAGCGCAATATGGCTCGGACCTGCGACCACTGCTTCCACATCGGCTGTGCAGCCCAAATCCACTGGGACGGGAACGGCCTCGGCGCGTGCCCTCTCTGCCGAGCAAAGTTTGACTCGGTGCGCCCACTGCCCTCGCTGACAGCCGAGCCGTCGCGCTGGTTTCGGTGCATCGACGTCGCGGGCGAAGGGCGGCTCTCGCGAGAGCAGGTGACAAACGTGCTGCTGATGCAGTTCCCGATCGAGCCGGCGAAGCTCGACGCGACGCTCGACGCCGAGTGGCCGACGTGGGACGGTGGGCGCGGCTACCTTGCGCGTGATGACGTGGTGACGCCCGATCGCGGCCTGCTCGCGTTCGCTCGCGCGCACCTGGGTCGCGAGCCGACGGTCGCGTCGCACCAGACGGCAGCGCGCGGCGGCGGCTCCGAGCTGCGGCTCCTTGTCGAGCTGGGCGCCGACCCTGCGACGGCCGTGCAGCTGCTCTCGCGCCACCGCAGCCTCGAGGCCGCCGCTGACGCAGTGGCGAGCTCGCTGCCCAGCGCTCCGGCGCGTGCGTGCGCCAGCCCGCATGCCACCGCGCCGTCTGCACATCCCCCCACGTCCGCCGTCTCGCCGCCCGCTGCGCCGTCCGCCGCGCCTCCACCCACCACCGGGCCGCCTCGCGCCGACGAAGCCCGCACCGCGTCTCGCACGGCCGCGACCCCGCAGCCACCACCCGACATCCGCCAGCCCGTCGAGCCCCCCGCCGGCAGTGCCGCCGCCAGCTCGGTCGGCAGCCATTCCTCGCCCCAGGACGGCGCGGCACCGTCGCGCCGCCGCCGCGCGGTGCGCACAGCGGCGGCGGCGGCGGCGGCGGCGGCGGGTCGTCCCTTGGCACGTGCCGCCAGCGCAGTCGCAGTGGTCCGCAGCGTCTGGCGAGGGCGCGCCATGCGGCGTAGTGCCAGCAGGAGGAGCAGCAGCCTGTCGGCGGGGCAATGGGCGTGATTGGTGTGCAATTGGTGCGCGCGCGAGGTTTTGCTTGAATGTTCATAAACAATACTCAATTCATCAGCAGCACTTTATCCGTGACTCGCTTTGCGACAGCCGGGTCTCGCAGGTCCCAGTCACGATTCAGGCGCTTGGCCTCGAAGCCGCCGACTCGTTTGATCGCCTTGGGTTCGGCACGCGGCGCGGAGTAGACGTCGCCCTTGCCAGCGAGGGCACCGTCCGCAGTGCTCGTCTGTAGGTCGAGTGCAAAGTACACCGTCGACTTCTCGTACTCGAGGCGCCACGCAAGCCGCGCGGGCCCATCTCCCAAGCCCTCCTGCGCTATCCACGAGCCGTCGGCCGAATCGACGCACACGCCCTGGTATCGCGCTGCGCCGCGCCGCATCTCTTCAGCAGACTGCGGTGCACGAGTCGGCTGCAGCATCAGCGTAGCGGAGCACTTCTGGCCTCCTCGTGTCTCAGTCACGGCCCACGTGCCGCTCGTGTCAGGCGGCAACAGGGCGGTGGCGGGGAGAGCCGCAGAGTGGCTGACTAAAGCGGCAGCGGTGAGAGCAAGAGCGAAGGAGGCAGGTGACGGCCTCGCATGCTCGCTGATCGCTGCTGTCGATGCCCGTGGGTGTCCGGCCAGCGAGGCGTGGTGTCCGGCCAGCGAGGCAGGGACCATCATCGCTTTCGGAAAAGCTTTCATCGATGCCGCGGCCCGAGATTTAGCATGCAAAGGGGTAACACCACCGAAACCGCGGAGTTATCAAAAAAGGAGACTACGCGTCAAGGCTGGCAACGCCTCTATCTTTGTATTACCGCGAACGCTTTGAAAGCATGTCCCGGACCGCCTGGACCGCGGATTCCGACGAGTTGGCCCACAAGAATTTATCGTGGAACACGAGCTTGGGCAGGACCTCGAGCTTGCGCTTTGGGCCCCTGTAACTCATAAGTCGAAACCGCCAGAAGTACGCGAGCATCAAAGGGGGTGAAAACACGTGGCCAAAACTTACAGTACTCGTATATGCGAGCGGGAATTCGCTTGTGTCCTCCCTCTCGGAAGTGACATTGACGCATTCGTGCGAGACACCGTCATGAAGGCACGCGTCGTTGGGCTGCGAGCGCGGCCGGAGCTCAACAATACGACGGTCACAACACTCACGTTTGTGCTCGACCGAGGACGTTTTGCGGTGGAGACGAGCACTTCTGAGCGCGTACTGCTCAAGCCATGTGCGCTCGACTTCGGGTTCCCGCTCGTCGCCTACGAAACTGCCGACGTGAAGACGCTTTGCGAGGGTGCTAGACTTCACGCAAAGAAAGGTGCGGCTGCTGCAGCGTTTTTCATTGCTCAGTTGCATCTGGAGCTCCGGGTTGAAGTGGAGGAAGTCCTAGCCACGAGCAGGGAGCAAGCAGTGCAAGGACAGGTGGTCCACGTCGTGATGGCGTGCCTTCGGGCATACCCTCAAAACGTTGACGTTGTGAGCCGTGGGCTCGCAGTGGTCACCGAGCTCCTAGAGGTACCGGAGGCGAGAGCGCAGGTGGAAGAGGCCGCAGACACGCTTGAGATGACCGCCAAAATGATGCGCGGGACGCGGGATTACGTCTCGCTCCACAACGCCATCCACCTGCTTGTCGAGCTGTACTACCGAGATGGGCGGTTTGCCCTATCGGCGACAGGACGCAACTCATTCACGCAGCGTGCTGTCGGGGCGGGCCTTTTAGGCACCGTCGTTGACACCATTCGCACGCACCGCAAAGACGAAGCGATCCAAACGGTCGCCACACGACTGCTCACGTGCTTCAATCCGCGGGCTGGTCCGCAGCTCTGGCGCGAAGCACGCGACTGTGGCTTCATCACCCACCTCGTCTACCTTGCATCAGCGTTTGCACCCACAGAGGCGGACAGCGTGATGGCGATCGAACCACTCGAAGTCACTGGTGCCGATCCAAACTCGCCAGTGCACAAGCTCGTGCTTGCGATGCTCGGCGCATGGACAAGCCTATCCGACCCGGAGCACATCACTGCGCCATACATGGACGCGGCTGAGGCCGAGCGCGCCCACGAGCAGATGGCGGCGGAAGGGTCGGCGGAGGTGACTGCCCAGCTGCGCGAGCAGGCACAATATGCAGCGATGCGCTTCAACTGTAGCTTCGCCGGTGGATCTCGATCTCCGCTCAGCACTGAGAGCATACTCCAGAGCTTTGACGAGTGGAATCGCCGATTGGAGCGCGAAGATCCGGGCGCGCTGCTCTACCTGCTCGCTGGTGTCCCACCCATCGCGGAGTGGGCAGCCGAAGGTGTCGACGTGCGCGGTGGATGCCAGCAGCTGGCGGGCACCGTCGCGGTCGCGATCCTGGGAATGGATCGAGCAGAGCCTTGACGCTTGAGGGTACGTGTTGTGTTTGGATCCCGGTTTTGTCCCAGGTGTCTAAAGTGCAAGACCTCGCAATTACGATTTCATACTACATAAGCCGGCAGATCACGCCGCGCGCTGCCAGTCACTCTCAGAACGTGACTCTCACGCCCCGTCCAGCTCGAGCGCGGTGCCGCCCTTGTGCGCCTTCTTCTTCAGCTTGTGCTTCCGATGCGCCGCGACGGCCGCGTCGCGCTCGGCGGCCGCCTCCGCCTGCAGCTTGCGCAGCCGCTTCTGGTGCAGCTGCAGCTGCGTGAGGCGCAGCGCGTCCGACCAGAGCTTGAAGACCAGCTTGCACACGGGCCGGTACTCGGCGCGCGAGCAGTGGTAGCCCATGAAGGAGCGCATCGCGCGCGTCAGCCCCGGCCTCGACGACGCCCACATGTCGTCGCTGCTGCCGGAGCGCGTGCGGTTGGCGTCCTTGGGGCCCTCCTTGCGGTGGTCAAAGTACTCGGAGACGCCCTGGTGGAGCCGCGGCTTGTCCGACGACCACTCGAGCACGCCCTGCGCGTTGACGCGCACGTCGTGCGCCGGGTCGTACAGGTTGCCCTTTAGGATCTCGTAGCGGTGCGTGTAGTCGCGGTTGGCGCGGTCGCCGTGCCAGATGTGCAGCACGACGCCCGGCGTGTACGACATGTTGGCGGCGCCGACGCGCGCCGTCAGCTGCTTGGCCCAGCCGCGCACGTCCTCCGCCATCGCCGGCGAGACCTTTTTTCCAAACGAGTTGGCGCCGTGGCCGGTGAAGGCGTTGAGCATGATGCGGTCGCCGCCGCCGATGATCGAGCGGTCGTAGAAGCGCGACGCCTCGATGACGTCGCGCCGCGCCGCCCACGCAAACCCCGGGTGGCCGAGCAGGAACGAGCCGCCGCGGAAGCACATGTCGGGGAACGAGGCGACGGCGAGGCCGGCCGAGTGGTAGACACCGCCGACGCCCTGGCCGAGCGGCAGGTTGGGCAGCTGCATCTCGCCGTACTCCTCGCCCTCGTCCTGCGGCAGGTAGGTCATCCAGCCAAAGGGCTGCACGACGGGGAAGCGGTCGAGCAGCGCCGCCGTCTCGGGCACCCAGTCGTCGTTGAGGAAGATCAGGTCGGAGTCGAGCCACATGACCTTCTCGACCGTCTTGGGCAGGTTCTCGACGGCAATGTTGAGCAGCCGCTCCTTCTGCCAGAGCGTGTTGCCCGCCGCCGTGCGCTTCTGCACGAGGATGTCGCAGTCCTCGGCCGCCAGCTGGTACGGCGCGTCGTCGCCAAAGATCAGCTCGACGCACAGCATCTGCAGACCCTGCAACGCCACCGAGCGGCGGAACATGCGGAAGTTGTCGACCTTGTTCTGGTGGCGCCCCGGGTTGAAGAAGGTCGAGATGCCGATGAACTTGCCGTACGCGTCCGACTCGCGCCAGTCCTTGACCTTGCTCGCGCCGGCGTCGGCACCGCCGCCGGCGGCCGCCGCCGCCGCGTCGGGGCCAAGCCCGCCGGCGCCGCCGGCACCGCCGGCACCAGCTCCGGCACCACCGGCCCCGCCGTCGTCGGGCAGCAGCCCGCCCAGCTCGTCGTGCAGCCCACCCGCGAGCTCCGCATCCGACCGGTCGAGATTCGGCAGCTCGTTCGGTCGCTCGTCGACAGCCTCCTCCTCGTCCTCGTCGAGATGTGGCGCTGCGGCGGCGGCAGCGGCGGCACTGGTACTGGCGGTACTGGCGGCGGACACGGGCGTGGCGGCGGCCGCGGCGGTGGCGGTGGCGGTGGCGGTGCCGACGGCGGCGATGGCGTCGGCAGCATGCGCCAACGGCGGCGGTGTGCTCTGCGTCGTAGCCTGCTGCGATGGCTGCGGCGGTGATGGTGGGGGTGACGGTGGCGACGACGGCGGCAGCAGCTGAGGAGTGGTGGACGCCTGCTCGATCAGCGACTGCGTGGTGCGCCGTATGCGTGGCCATGGCGTCTCGTCCATGACGTGCAGATCGGCGTGCTCCTTGACGTACTGCACCAGCGCGAACGTCGATATCTGGAAATAGAGCAGCCCGACCACCGCCAGGCAGCGTCGCAGCCCCTTGCCGCTGCAGCAGCCGGCCGACGAGGACACCGCGGGCTCCGAGGCGCCGCACGACGAGCCGGCGCCGTGCCGCCCGGCTGTGTGGCGGTGCTTGCTGCGCGACCCTGATGCGCCGGGAGCGGACAGCGGGATTGGCGTGGCGCTCCGCGAAGCCGAAGCCGGCATGTTAGGTCAAAAGCGCAGAAGTTTTGCTTATGCAGAGTGGCGTGCATCATGCATTCAAGTACGCAGCGAGTGCAGCTGGTATGTAACTGGGTCCCGGGGGTAGCCGGCAAACGCATATCATCAATACCCTCAATAGCCTCAAAATAGCCGACCCGCGGACGCCCTACGGGCCTTTTATTCATATGTACAGGGTATGGCGGTGCGTGGTTGGAGCTAAGGTCCCAGCGAGAGGCGGCGGTGGTTTCCTCATCTCCGTGGTCGCCAATACCGGGTAATCATGGCCTGCTTCCAGGCCAAGTCTGGAGTGGCTCGGCTGCAGCTCTGAAGCCTCAGCTTGAGGCCTTCTTGCGCGCACTTGTGGAAAGAGCTCTATCCGAGAGAGGCCAGACATGTCCGAGGATCTCGCTCCACCGCCTGCTGAGGCGGCGCCGCCCGTCAGGACGCGGCCTACCCCGTCGCCGATCAGAGTCGACCTGCACGAGAGCGACTCAGACATCCACAGCAACTCGTCGCCCCTCGGCGCAGCGCTGCTGCAGCGCAAGGTGGAGAGGCAGACGCACCCAGAGCTGCATGCCAGCTCGCTGCGACCCACCCAGCCGCTGGACTCGCCAGGCTGGGAGAGTCGCATGCAGCAGATGAAGGGCGACGCAGACCCGACGCAGAACAGCAGCCCCCTTGGCACCGCGCTGCTGGCGCGGAAGGTGGAGAGGCAAAGGGAGCAGCTCGACAAGCCTCTGCCGAGGAGTGGCGACGCGGCGCCAGGCGGCGACGAGCTTCAGAAACCGCCGCCGCGTTCGCCCGCCTCATAGCAGCCGCGGGGGCCGTCATTGCTGTCCTCATTATCCATGTTCGCGGTGCTGCAACCGGCGCTCGCGTGACGCGCGTGGTGGGCCTGGCCACTACGCATGCGCCGCAGGTCGCGTGGTGCGCGAGCCTCGTGCGATTTTTCTTTCTGCCTGCTCTCTCTCTTCTCGTTTGGTCTCTGCCCGGCTCCTGTTGCGCGATTTTGCCCGCGTGCTGCGCGAGCTCGCGTGCGCACCAGGGCACGTCTCTATTTCGTCGTTTTCAATTGTTTGAATTGCACGTCTCAATACTTTTTAAATAGCACGAGACGACCAAGTACACGACAAACTCGTTAGTCACCGTAGGAGCGTTCTCTAGCTCGGTCAGCAGGCAAACTGTCGTGTGCGCCCCCCCAACGAGTTGAAGCTGCCAAAGCCGATGTTGAAGTTGCCCTGGTCGAACTGCGCCGCGTGGTAGATCTGCCGGTCGACCCCCTGCATGAGCACTTCAAACAGGCCGGACGACTTTTGGATGAGCGAGGGCCCCGCGGCAAAGGCGCCGTGCATCAGCTTCCACTCGGGCTCGAAGCGCGTGCCGTTGAAGCCAAGGATCTGCGTCTTGTAGTAGAGCTGCTTGTCAGCCTGCCGCGCGTAGACGACGCTCACCCCATCGATCGACGTGGCGACCGCGGGCGGCCCCACCACGAGGCCGCCCACCATGTGCCACTGCCCCCACCCAACGTAGCAGTTCTCAAAGTGCCCCTCGAGCCCAATCCGCCAGATCGCCTTGTCAGCGAAGCGCGCGTACACCTCGAGCATGCCGAACATGTTGAGCGCGACCGTGGCGACCGGCCCGCTTGCGAGCACGCCGCCCAGGCTCTGCCACTCGGACCACCGCAGCTCGAAGCCGACGCCGCGGTGGAGCCACTCGCGCTGGCTGCTCTCCGCGCCGTCCTCGCCCTTCACAAAGGCGTAGGGCAGGTCGGCGACCTGCCGGATGTGCATGAGCGAGCGGTCGTCGCCGCGGGCGAAGACGTGGACCATGCCCTCGGCGTCGGTCAGCGTGCTCGGCGGGCCCGTCAGGTTGCCGCCGAGCCACGACCACTCCGACCACACCGCGTCCGTCCCGTTGAGCGTCTGCGCCATCGTGTAGAGCGCCGAGTCGCGGCCGACGGCGAAGACCTCGACGAAGCCCTGCGCGTTGACCGTGGCCACCGGCCCGCCCGCGAACTGCCCGCCGAAGCACGTCCAGCCGTCCCACAGCTCGCCGTTGGGCTCCAGCTGCGAGCTGTAGTAGACGGCGTGGTCGATGCCGCGGACGAACATGCGCAGCCGGCCGTCCATGCCGCGCACGACGGCGGGCTTGCCGGCGAAGCGGTTGCCCGCGCCGATGAGCAGCCAGTTGGACCACGGCGACGCGCCTCCCCTCTCCTGCCGCTTCTGCCACAGCGTCGAGTCCTCCGAGAGCACGAAGGCGTAGAGGCTGTCGTCGAGGGAGAGGCCGTACGAGGTGGCGCAGCGGTCGAACGGCGCGTCGGTGAAGTCGAAGTTGGCCAGGGCTCTGCTCGCGAGGGCTAATAGCGAGAGAGAGAGGCCGCCGCGCATGGCGGCGGAAGGGGCGGCGGATGTGCCCAAAGTAGGCAGGAGGGGGGGGTAACGCAGCGCGGCAGGGAACGCGACCAAAAAGACACGCTAAAGTCCCTTGATCTAAAGTGCCCAACACCAACCCACCACCACAGCCACCCAACCCGTGAACCAACCACCCACCCCGTCCTAGGGTAAGCATCAGCGCGTCGCCCGACGCGAAGACGCGATCTCATCGCCGCCACCCTCCACACCACCCTCCACCTCTCAACCACGTGCGGCCACCGCGAAAGTGCACCTCACACGGCCGCACGCCGGGGTATCCGGGTATCCCGGCGCCGCTACAGGCTGTTTCGCCCATAAACTTCCTTCATCTGTGTGCACTAAAGCAGCCTTCCTGGCGGCCGCCACGCGTGGCAAAGGGCTCCCCTCACCCTGGAAGGTGTATGGGACTGTCACTGAGCCCTTGATTTGGCCGGCAGACATGCCGACCGGCCCGTACTGCACACCACGACCTAATGGACCACAGGCTGGCCG
>Ga0209713_10002800_pt1 | contig 10918 bp, 6 predicted proteins | sample ArcOceMetagenome_3_FD_187444 | JGI IMG/M metagenome (GOLD analysis project Ga0209713, IMG submission 187444) | Marine eukaryotic phytoplankton communities from Arctic Ocean - Arctic Ocean- Svalbard ARC20M Metagenome (SPAdes) (version 2) | ecosystem: Environmental > Aquatic > Marine > Oceanic...
CCGTGCTGGCGTAGGACCCCGGCGCCTCCGCCTCGCCCCGCTTGGTGCCCTCGTCGGCGAGCATCCCGGGGCAGCAGCGCAGCAGGCAGCCCGTCATGCAGAAGCAGGTGCAGTGCATGCAGCACGAACCCACCGCAAAGAGCCTGGCGAGCGTCCCTGCAATCGAGGCTAAGCCGCCGGGTCGAAAGTCGCGTCCCGGATGAGTGTTGATGGATTGACTCGTATCATTCATGACTCGCCCTAAAGAACATTTCTTCCCACTATAAACACATTTATTCCCCCACCACTCGGTTCGCCAACTGCATGACAGCTTGCGTGCCTCTATGCGCCGAGCACACAGCCCTGCCGATGTCGCTCCCAGCTCGCATTCGCATAGAATTTGCCGAGGTATGGATGCCCAATCATCCACGGAACAGCCAGCTCGGCCGAGCGCGCGTGTTCGGCCATGCCCACCGCCTCAATCGTGCATCCGTTGATCGTCTTGAGCGGCGGCGCAAGAACTGCACACGCGGGCCCTCGCTCCTCTATCTTGCCCATGACACTGCGGTGCAGCGCATCGGCGACCAGGTTGCACCATACGCGACAGATCCCCCAGTTGGTGTGGTTGAAGATCGACATGTCCAGCTTCGAAAGCATCTGAGTGTGCAAGACGCGCCACGCATCCACCGTGATCAGCGGCGCCTGGTTCTCCACGTAGCCAATGGCCTGCGCCTCACACCCGTTGGGCGTCAGCGCCGCGGCCGCGGACAGGTTGAGAAACAGTTGTTCTTCGCCCGACGCCCACAGCATATGCGCCGACTTCACCCGCGGCAGCCGTGCCTTGGGGCATTGCTCGTGCCCGCTCACAACGTCTATGAGTGGCTGGGCGATCTGCACGTCTGCCGCCAGCATGATGCGGCGGGTGCGCTCGAAGTCGAAGTCGCCAACCAGCATGTCGTTGTCAAAGGCCCACAGAAGCCCGTACGGCTGCATGCGCTCCGGCGTGAGCTTCTGCCGCCAAAACGTAGCCTTGTGTCCCGCGACGCTGAACACCCGCCGCAGGCACGGCGGCCTCTCCGCCTGGCCAAAGCAGAAGGCGAGCATGTCGTCTTCCGTGGTACCAGCTACGGTGCTGTTCGCGTCGAAGATGTTGACGAAGACATCGACTGTCGGGCTTTTCCGGCACAGCTCGTGCAGCGAGGCATAAAGCCGCGCATTGGTTGAGGTCGCCGAGCACGAGGTGCTGGTTGCGGCGAGCGTCCTGATCGCGCCACTGGCATCACCGTGCTCGGCGTGGGCACTACCATTCACCTTGTCGAAGAGTGCTACACAGCGCCTTCCAGTATCTCCAGCATCGGCGACCAGCACGGGCCGCGTGGAATCGAACGCATCCCACCAATCATGGTGCTTCTCAACCTTTCGTTGACCGTCCTGCCACGGTTTATTTGGACCGTAGTAGTGCAAGAAGTTCCAATGCTTGCTGTGCGTGCCCAACGCATCTCCGTTTGATGCGCTGGACTTGCGGATGAGTGTGAAGGTGGCGAACAGCAGGCCCTTGTCTCCCTCTGAGCCAATGAAGTCCCACCGAGATGTATTTTTGTCGTTGCAGAAGGCCTCTGCGTACACGTTGCTGCCGGTATCTCCGTGGCACGTCGCGTGTGGCCAATTCTCTGCGCCGATTCGAAGGAAGGAGCCATCTCTCCCACGCCAGCCGTGGGCAAAGGAGAAGCCGCGGCGGAGCACGCCCACAAAATCCTGGAAGGCGTCCACGCTCGGCCTGCCGATGATGGCGCCAACTGCCAGTGGCGCATCTACGCAGCACGGCCAAGTGAGGAACTCCACACCCTTGGGAAGCACAAGCATGGCATTTTCGTCCACCCGCTCGATGAGAGCGTCGATGTCAATGAAGACGACGCTCTCATACTCGGTGAGATACCAGACTGCGCCCCTGAGGACGCCGGCCCGAAGCTTTTGGTACGCGTCCTCAGCATCCCCATAATATGGGGCGTCTGGATCACGCTGACGGATGCCAAGGAACATGTCTGTGGTGTACAAATTCGTCATGTTGGTGTGCATGAGGTTGATGTCCAGACCCAGGAGTGCATCCTGCACCTTCAGATCCATGCTACCGTCGGTGGTCACCAACGCATCCACATCCATCGAGTCAGCCACAGCCTTCTGCAGGGATTGGCGAGACTTCAGTGCGGTCACAGCCAGCGCACACTCTCCCGCCCCATCCTTGTAATCTCTCGTCTTTTCACCATCGGCCGCAGTCTCGTCCTTCCTTGGCGGCGTCGACCAGACGTAGCTCACTGCCATTCGTGGTAGCCCACGAAGCGTATGGACACGACGCTGCCTGATGATTTCGATGCCTCCGGCGACCACTCGTGATTCCTCAATCTCAAATGCCCTTCTTGCGCTTTCTGGTTCAGCAAGTAGCGCACTGCTGTGTGATGCCGAGGTCAGCGAGCCCGCGAGCGGCGGCAGCATACACAGCATGCTGGAGAGGGGCGCCAAGCAGAGAGCCATCATATACGACTGCCTTATTTGCAAATGTGGCCTTCATACAGTTAGTTCCGGGCATTTAGAAAGCGGGGGGCTTAGGCTCAGGCTTAGGCTTTATTACCACGGACTGTACGGATTCGCCTGCTGTGCACCGTTTCTTAGGGTTCCCTCGGCCCGCCAGCGGGGCCCTGCACCATTTCGCAGCGCGCCCAGGGGAGGGGTAAAAGCAGCGCAAGTTCAGGGGGAGGGGTAACGACCGAGCTGAGCGACCACGCAGCAAAGCCGAGGCGGGGTCCGCCCGCGGCGACCATGTCGCTCATTGACAAGGTCATGCAGCTGGCCGAGTAAGTATGGCGGCGAGGACGAGCACGCGTGGCTGCTGCTCGAGCCGGAGGCGTAGGCGTGCTCGGAAGCCAGCTGCCGCGGCCTCGGCGGCTGACGCTGCGGCGGGTATGTATCTTGTGATTGTGGTTTCTTAGGGGCCCGGGCAGCTCGCTCGCAGGGGGGGGCGGGCATCTAGACTGGTAGACTGGTAGAGGCGATTTCGAAGTAAGGTGCAAAAGGGCACTCTTGAATTCGAGACTTACAGCCGCGCCCCTGCTCAGCCGCCTGTGGCGGCGCTGCGCGCCGCTGCGCGGCGCCTGCGGCGCCGGGACGGGCATTTTTCACCAACATGGAAAAATTGCCCTTTTTGGTGGGTATGTTTTCCATCGCAGTCTCCATGGCTCGCATTACCGCGGCGTCTAGGCAGCACCCTCTTACGGATGGGCCTACGATGTCGTGGCTCGCCGATGCCCGAGAGGACCTCAAGCACGTGCCACGAAGCAGGCACGACCTCAGCTTGAAGAAATCAGGTCAAAAGGCCGCAGCAGAAGAATGTTCGCGTTCAGCCCAAGGAGAATGGCTGTTCATCATCGCCACCGGCAGAAGCGGATCGACGAGCATTCTGGACTCCCTGAATGCGCTGCCCGGTGTCGGCCTGCGCGGTGAGTTAGATGGCGCAATTGGTTTGGCCATGGACTTGTTTGACATTGCAGACGCGGAGTCATGGACTCCAAAGATGGGCCCCAGATCAGCATGGCTTCGTCTCGGAGGGAAATCTGTCGTGCGCAGTACAGAACTGGTTCGCGACACTCTGCGCTTCAGCTCAACCTAATATGCGTCCGCGCTACATCGGCTTCAAGGAGCTCTCGTCAAATGTGTCGATGGCGTCGAGAACCCCGCATGCGCCGGAACAGTGGATGGGCTTCATGGAGCGTGTGTTCCCGACCGCACGCTTCGTGATGAGCACTCGGACAGACACAGAGAAACAGGCCCACTCAGGCTTCATGGATCATCGCAATGGAGGAAGGGGCGCAAACGTGTCGCAATTGGACGAGGAGACACAAATGCTGCTAGCCTGGCACGGCAGGTTGGGAGCAAACCGCTCCTTCTGGCTGCCGCTGGAAAGCAGCGGGTTTGATGTGAGCCAGTTCGATGTGCCCTCGCGCGCTGGCTTGGCTTCGGATGCAACTTCACCAAGATTGCGCACTCAAATGAGCATGACAAGTACTTCTCGGACGAGGCTCAAACCAGCTGCGGGGGCGCGCACCGTGCGTAGGGAGGGTGTTGCTTTTCCCCATGGCGCAGCGCTGTGCTTGGCCCGCTGGCGGCAGGTCTATAGCGTTGCACCGTTCGGTAGTTTTGCATGTACAGCATGCTGTGCGCCGTGACACCGCATGCGAGCCTGCAGGCTGATTTGGCGTGTGCGAGCGTGATTCTGCGTGCACGCGTGCAGCAGTGTGTACTTTTTCACCAGGGTGTTGAGCCTGTGAGCCTACATACATGCCTGCTCGTGCCACTCGTTCGTCGGTCATGATCGCCATCGCTCCGCCTGACAAGCGATCGCACCATGTCAACGCTTCACATGGCGATATCTACTACTAATACGGCTGCGCAAGCACCTGATCGGCAAATATCGCGTCGATGGTGGTCATGTCGAGGCCAGCGGGTTTGCTGCGAGCGCAAACCGAGTCGCGGCTGAGATCACTTTGCGGACCCGAGACCAAAACATGCGTGTCGACACGTCTCTGAGCTGGTACCCGAATGTCCGGGTGGTGGACGTCCTGTGAGAGGCTCTTCGATCGTGAGCACGATCGTGAGCACGATCGTGACCCGGTAAACCCAGCTCACGCCGCCTCCCCCAAATAAGGCAGGCTGGCGGATTTGACATTATATGCTGCTCCTCACGGCGGCGTGGGCGGTGCCGCTCACCGGCCGCGCCGGGGCGGCGGCGCTGGAGCCAGTGGCCGGCCTCGCACTCAACGCGACCAACCACACCCTCTCCAATGCGCTGCAGCCGGAGCAGCAGCAGCCAAGGAGCGTCGCCATCACATACATCAACATGGACGCGCGGGTGGAACGCCTTACAAAGATGAAGGAACAACTGTCAGCACTCGCCAGACCAATGGACGGCGAAGAGCCCCTTGTGCTCGGGCAGGTGCGCCGACGAGCTGCTTTGCAGCTCACATGCCCGAACATGACGACGATGGGCAGCAAATGCCTTTCACGGGGATGCTCACTGCTGCCCAACACCACGCTCACGAAGGGCCGGCGTATAAACGAGGCGATTGATGTTTTGGGCTTTTCTAGGATGCTTGAACTCGAGCTGCAGCACATCGCGGGACTCTCAGATCAGAGCGTCTGCGCCCACTTCGAAGACCCCGAGCGGCGTGCGCACCTATTGGGCAGCTACACTTCGCACGTGATGGCGCTGTACGACTTTTTGAACTCAAGCGACCAGGACCTGCTGCTGCTGCTGGAGGACGATGCGATTGTTCCAGCCGACACCCTTATCCAGCTCTCGTCCGAGCTGGCAAACGCCAAGCTGCCGCATGACTGGGCCGTCGTGCGGATCAACACATGGGATGCGGCCAACACAGCAGACCTCGTTGAGGGCACCGATAACGTCTTCCAGCCAACACATGACAATATTTGGAAGGACAACATGACGTGCTCTTATCTAGGCTCGCATGCGGTGCTCTTCCAGCGCTCGACGGCGCAGGAGCTGCTCGATTACTACACCCTCGCCTGCGGCGCCTACTCGTTCGATGCGTGCCACGCCCCAACCAGACTGGCTGCTGCGGGATTCGTCCGACGGCACTACGTGCTTCAGTCGCCGCGGTTACCAAGTGTGGACTTCAGCTCTGAGTCTGATGGCGGGGGCCGAGGCAGATGCAAGTCGCTCACGGATGAGCAGCTGGGCCGTGACTTTACACCGATGCCCCCTTTCTCAACACACCTGCAGGACGTGACCAACACGTCAGAAGAGGGCGTGCGCAGTCAGGCCGGTCGCTTCCCGCGGATAGAGCGACTAGCTGGCAATGCAACATCAAAGATCACCAATCCTTCCCCTCCCTCCCGCACCGAGTCTGGTGTGCCAACCGTTCGTGCAAGCATGACTCCGGCACAACCTCCCGTCTCGGTGGTGCTCCCATCGTTCAGTAGGATGGACACGACGCTGCCCGAGGTCCTGCTGCAGCTGGTCCGCATGCCGGTGCTGCATGATGTGGGCGCCGAGATTATTGTCGCGCATGCGAGCAACGAAAGCCTATTTGCCCAGGGCCGCATCGTCGAGACCCTGATGTCGCGCATCGCCAGCCTTCCTGCCGATGAGCGCACCCGGCTGAGAATCAGCCCCCACGGTGCGCCCAAGCAGCTGCGCTTCGTTGATGCCGTCGCTCAGAATGCGGAGGTGGGCTGTGTCCATCGCTACATGGTCGCAGCCGAGCACGCACCGCCAAATGCGGTTGTCATCCAGGTGGATGACGACATGCGGCCGACCAATGCGCTTTTTGAGGCCTTCCGAGACCGCGTGGCGCAGCAGCCCGACTTCCCGTTCTTCAACGCCACCAAAGCGGCGTTCCCCCACCTGTTCGGCATCACACGCCGCCGGTGCACTGCGGGTGGCTACTCGGAAAAGTACGACGACCATCAGCCCTTCTTCAACATGGTGCTCACCAATCTGGCGGCCTCCGCGAACGCACTCAACAGTCGCTTCCTCGTCGAGTTTGAGAGCCGGTACAAGGCGCTCGAGTCCTCGCTTCACGGCAACGGCTGTGACCTCACCTTTGCCGACTTTGTGCAGCGCCAAGGTGGCGCCAACATCCCTGTCGGCACGGATGACGTGCGGAAGTACCACATCACTATCAATGGGGATGGCGGCTTTCGTTCGGGCTACAGCTCGAACCCAACTCACATGCTCGAGCGAGGGCTCATGTGCAAGTGCATGGCCATGGACATAATGGGCGACTCGTTGCGTGACTGCGTTCAACAAGGCCTCCTTGGAGCGAGCAGCGAGAATCATAGCTTGGATGATTCTGCAACGCATCAAAAAGACGAGCAGCATCATGTACCTACGTGGGAGGCCGTGATGGGGCAGGTTTGGTAGCCTGGCGGAGGTGCGCCCTGGCGACTGTGTGTGTATTTGTGACTACATATGGCCGGTTTTTTCCGCCTCCCTAGCTAGACGGACCATACAGTGTGCTTGCGCGGCAACGGGAATCAGACGAATCAATCGTATGCACCGGACACAACGAACCCAGCGTCGATTTCACGACGCAGCCACAGCTCAGAGAGGCTCTGGCCCTGGCCGCCATCGAGGGTGCCGTCGTCGAGTCCGCGAACGACGGGGCGAAGCGCCGGCTCGGCGAGCTCGAAGTACAGTTGCCACGCGTCGCCTTCTGGCAGCAGATAGCTCTCGTCGGCGGCGTTCGAGTGCACAGAGCCCAACGTCGCATTGGGCGGCACCGGCACGCCCACGTGCGCTGCGGCCTCACGCAGCACGTAGAGTGGGTCGGATCGCGACTTCTCCTTCAACAAGAATCGCACGGGCGTCCTCTCCCGCCAGCTGCGGACGTTCTTGCCGTAGTTCAGCCCTTCGTCCAGCTGGTGGCAGAGTGCACGGCTGAAGCCGGCGTCGCGAGCAGCAAGCGTGGAGCAATCCCCTTCCAGCGCCGAGAGCCGTACCCTGACCGTGTGGAGCAGCGTGCTCTCATTGATCCCACTGCCATGCGCAATCTCGTGGTTCATCCGACTCCACACCGCCTGTAGCGGGTCGCACAGCATGGCAAAAATCTTCGTGCTCGGCGGAACGATGGCGCTAATGTTACTGGCGCATTGCAGGTAACTGGTGCTCTTGTCGATCCAGCGACTGCCATCCTTCGGGAAGTGCTTCTTATAGGCGGCGAGGTCCTTGTCCTGACTCCAGCGGGCACATGGCCAGTTGATCTCGCCCAAAAAGCCCATCCGCTCCTTCTCCTGGTGGTGCGTGTAGTGGTTTTTGGGAGTGCTGAATCCCAGCTGCTCGAGGGCCGCTGCAAGAGCGTTGGTGCCACACTTGCCCGCGCCAAGGATGATCGCGGAAGGGAATCCGCCCGGGTCGGGCGTCGTGGCGAGCCGCTCCAGCCTCACAGCCGCGGGGCCCTGCGTTGGTAGCAGTGCCGGCACTGCGTTCGTGTGGACCTGGAGAGGGCCGCCAAGCACCGCGAGAGCCATCATATACGAGCTGCCTTATTTGCAAATGTGGCCTTCAACATAAAGTACAGTTAGGCTTAGGCTTAGGCTTTATTACCACAAAGTACAGTTAGTTCCGGGCATTTAGAAAGCGGGGATTCGTCTGGTGTGCAGCGTTTCTTAGGGTTTCCTCGGCCCGCCAGCGGGGCCATGCACCATTTCTTAGCGTCCCAGGGGAGGGGTAAAAGCAGCGCAAGATCCCGCTTATACAGTTAGTATCCTGCCTGACGCCGCCAGCTGGAGCAAGGGCGACGGGCAGACTGCCCGCGGTGACCATGTCGCTCATCGTGTGGCTGCTGCTCGAGCCGGAGGCGTAGGCGTGCTTGCTTCAAAGCCAGCTGCCTGCCGCGGCCTCGGCGGCTGACGCTCATGCTGACGCTGCGGCGGGTATGTATCTTGTGATCGTGGTTTTCTTAGCTGTGTCTGGTGAGTGCATGCGTCATGTCTTATCCTGAAATCGGAAAATGTGCCGCAGTATTTCTTAATGTGCGAATTTCTTAATGCCCGGAACTAACTGTACAAGAACTACATGAGAGCTTGCGTGCCTCTACGCGCCGAGCACTGAGAGCACAGACCACAGAGTCCTGCCGATATCGGTGATGGCCCAAGCTCGCATTGTCATAGAACTGGCCGATGGTGTAGGGTATCAACTCGACAGCAAGGAGTGGTTGGAGCTAAATGGGGGCAAGGGTGGGGGCTATCACAGATGCACCGTGGTCTGCGAAGCGGCCGATGGCAGCGTCGACGCACCGCCATCACGTTGCGTAGGGGGGCCGGTGCTAGTGCTGGCAGAGGAGCTGCTGAGGAGTCATGCCAGGAGTCTGTAAGATGATAGCAGCCGGGCGAGCCGGCGACATGGCTCATGGGTAATGGCCAACCTCATCATACGCAAACATATCTCATTCACCTCGCGTCGAGAAAGTGTGCCTCGACCTCGTGGGGACTGACTGTAGAATGTGAATAACGTTAGGTTAGGAGGCCGGTGTAACCACTGGTAAGGTAATCACTCTCATGGCGTGCGATTGCTGTCGTCGCGCGTCCGGCAACTGCTGCGTATCGCCTCGGCGACGCCGTGGCCGTCGTGGATCGCGAGAGCCAGTCATATACTTTACGAGCTGCCTTATTTGCAAATGTGGCCACTGCATGAGAGCTTGCGTGCCTCTATGCGCCGAGCACAGTCCTGCCGATGTCGGTGATAGCCCAAGCGCGCATTGTCATAGAACTGGCCGAGGTATGGATGCCCAATCATCCACGGAATAGCCAGCTCGGTCGAGCGCGCTTCATTCATGGGCCACGGACGGGGGCCAGCCATGCCCACATGACGGTCGTCAGTGGGCATGCAAGTTTTCCAGCCCCGCCCATACCAATCGCCCCCGTGGCGCCACCCGAGCTACCCGAGCTCAGGCGCCCTCACGCCCGCCCAGCCCATCGCCCTCGCCCGGCTATCTCTATCTATCCACGCGGCGAGACCGAGATCAATCTTGCATAAAAAACGATGACTCCAAGCCGTGAATTCCTTTGGCAATCGAGACCGGCCGGGCCGACGCAGCCGCCGCCAAGATTATGACGCCGAGCCGCGCTTCATCTCGCTCACGCATTCGCCGCGGGCTGATCGCGGGGCTGCTCCTGAGCCTCGCAACCGTCACCGAAGCGGTGCGCTGCAGCCGTGTGTCGCCTTGACCGCCCATACCCTCTCACCTCTCGCCCGCCACCGTTCGCAGTGCTCCGGGTCAGCTGGCGCCGGTTGCATGGACCTGGACACGCGGAACACTCCATCGACGAATATCTTCAGTCAGGACTGCCAGGCGATCGCCGACGATACAGAGAACGACAGGTGTGGGAACGAACCTGTGGGTGACAACTTCGATTCGGCCGCTTGGTGCTGCCACTGCGGAGGCGGCGCTCCATGCCCTCCCTCACCGCCGCCGCCTGTGCCCTCGCCCCCACCTCCGCTACCGTCGGCTCCATCCCCGAAGCCGTCACCGCCGCCACCCGTTCCGTCGCCTCCACCGCCCGTACCCTCGCCCCCGCCACCGTCGCCGTCGCCTCCTCCGCCGTCGCCGTCGCCACCGCCACCGTCGCCTCCGCCGCCCGCGCCCTCGCCCCCGCTCCCTTCGGCCCCGCCCCCCTCACCACCACCTCCCAGCCCGTCGCCGCCACCCCCGACTCCAGCGCTGCCACCCTCTCCCTCTCTGCCACCGCCGTCGCCTCCACCGCCCTCTCCCTCTCCGCCACCCCCTTCGCCACCACCACCATCGCCACCACCGCCCTCACCGCCGCCACCCTCGCCATCTCCGCCACCGCCCTCGCCTCCGCCTCCGTCTCCCTCGCCTCCTCCCCCGCCTCCTCCGTCGCCCTCGCCGCCGCCACCCTCGCCCTCACCCCCGCCTCCATCACCTCCGCCTCCGCCTCCATCGCCCCCTCCTCCGTCGCCCCCGCCGCCATCGCCACCACGCGCCCCGCCTCCTCCGTCGCCCTCACCGCCGCCACCCTCGCCCTCGCCCCCGCCGCCATCGTACCCGCCGTGGACCCCAGACCAGCTCGTCTGTGCCACGCGGCTGTGCGCGAAAGACTGCTCGTGCCGCAGCGACGTGTGGGACGAGGAGTGCACGCGGTACCGCTACCCGTGCGGCTGGCAAACGGGTTTCAAACGGTGCCGGGATCGTACATCCGGGCAGACCGCCGGCGGTTTTGGGCACCGAACCACCGAAACCGAGTGGAACACAAACATGTGCACCATACCCCCCTCGGCGCCTCCGTCGCCACCTCCGACGCCCTCACCACCACCTCCCAGCCCGTCGCCACCGCCCCCGACTCCAGCGCTGCCCCCCTCGCCCTGTGCGCCGCCACCGCCGCCCTCACCACCACCCCCATCACCACC
>Ga0209713_10002804_pt1 | contig 10912 bp, 8 predicted proteins | sample ArcOceMetagenome_3_FD_187444 | JGI IMG/M metagenome (GOLD analysis project Ga0209713, IMG submission 187444) | Marine eukaryotic phytoplankton communities from Arctic Ocean - Arctic Ocean- Svalbard ARC20M Metagenome (SPAdes) (version 2) | ecosystem: Environmental > Aquatic > Marine > Oceanic...
GGCTTGTGGCGAGTGTTCCGGTTGAGGTCCGAAGGTCGGCGAGGCCGAAAGAACCGAAAGCGAACGCGTCCTTCGCGCCGCTGTCTCGGAAGGAGCTGCGACGCCACACAGCAGCCGCCACACAGCAGGCCCCGCAGCCGCACCACACATCGGCCGCGAGGCCTACTAACATGGCGGAAAAGCCCATGAGCGACATCCTGCGCGAGCGCTACGATGGGACGGGCAAGAGGTCATGCGGCGGCAACAGCGTCCGGCGCCGCCGGTATTATGAGCGCGAGGCTGTCATTGAGACGGAGCTCTGCGGTGGCGGCGATTGGAGCAAGGAGCCCTACCCGGGGAACCGCAGCCGTCTCCTCACCTGCGTCGAGTGCGAGGGCACCAACTGTGGCTTTGACAACGCGGCGACGTGGGAGGTGCTGCCTGCGCTGCTCGAGGAGAACGCGGTCGGGCCTCCGCAGGTGAAACGCAAGATGGACGGCGCCGTCACGAGCACCTACCAGCTCGAGGCCATCATGGAGCAGGTCGAGACGCGCCGCGGCGAGACCACGCCGTCGCAGCACGACAAAAGGGACGAGCGCCGCCGCAAGCAGGGCCACCTGCCGCCGAGGAGCGGCGCGATCTACGAGCTGCGAAGCCACCCGACCAACCGGCGACGCAGGCCCGCGCTCTTCGCCGACCCGCCGGGCGCGCCGCCGGAGCGCGTCGGCGCACCGCTGCTGACGCCGCGCAGCCTCGGCGGCCGCGGCGGCAAGCACCGCCTCGCGCCGCTGGTGCGCAACGACGACTTCTCCGCGGCCTTCGACGTCGAGGCCGATGGCGGCGGCGTCGGCGCGCGGCGCTGCCACGTCGAGATCGACCTCGGCACCGACTGCGCGCTGACGGCAATCTCGACGCAGGGCCGCCACCCGCCGACGCGCGTCTACCCGCAGGTCCGCCACGAGCGGCGCGCGGCGCGCCACAACAACAACCACCAACGCGCGCCGCCGCCGCTCCGGCTGCCGTTTGGCTGGAACGAGGGCGGCGGCGCCGACGGCGAGGGCGGCGAGGGCGGCGGCGAGGGGCCCGACGGCACGCGGTACTGGGTGGAGGGCTACCGCGACTGGAACCTGGCGCGCGACGGCCAGTACGAGGGGCCGACCTGGCGGGTGCTCTCGCTCGGCGACACCACCTACCACGGTAACGCGCCGCTGCGCCGCCACGAGCGCGAGCTGCAGTGGGTGAGCCGGTACGAGGTCTCGATCCGCGCCGAGGGCGGCCGCGCGTGGCGCTCGCTCGGCGCCTTCCGCGGCAACGGCGACGCGACGGGCGAGGTGGCGCACTCCCTCCACCAGTACAAGGGCGGCGTCGTGGCGCGCTTCGTCCGCTTCCGCCCGCTCGAGGCGGTGGGCGGCGGCGCGATGCGCGTCGGCGTCTACGGCCGCCCGGTCGTCGGCTCGGGCGCCGGCGGCGACGACGCCGCCAGCGCCGCCACCCACCGTGGCGCGGGCCGTGGCCGTGGCGCGGCGGCGGCGGCTGCTGCGGCCGACGACGAGACGCCGCTCGTCACGTACGAGCTCACACGTCCGAGCCCGACCGCGCACACGTGGTACATCGCCAAGAGCGGGCGCGGGCCACGCGGCGGCTGCCGCTGCTGCTGGACCGAGCCCCCCGGCCGCCCGCAGAAGAAGGCGGCGGCGCTCGCGGATGTGAGCACGGCCCTTCCCCAGAAGGGCTGGCGGGGAGGGCGGAGCGGCTGAGCTGCGCAGTTTCAAGTTTTGGGGCCGTGCGCGCTAAGCCGCTTCTGCGCGGTTGTGTTTGAGTGCAGCTGAAGTGCTGCACGTCCTGAGATGTTGAGTACGTGCCCCATGACGTGCCGTCGGCGGCACGTGCGTGGATTTCACGGGTCGACGACGATTCGTACCGTAGTCAAAAGTACGGTACACTAAGCTCTTGTTTTTTCGAGTTGACAATATTACGTTACTTTTACAGCGCCCATAGGAACACGGGTCGATCACCAGATGCCGCTCACGGTGCGGGGGAAGCGGCGTGCCGTGCCGTAGCCGTTGCTCACGACGACGGCGCGCCAGGCGCGGCGCGTCGCGCGCGCGATCGGCGCGGTGAGCTCGGGCGAAAAGCCAAAGAAGATGGCGAGGAAGGTGCCCTGCGAGAAGGTGAGCACGCGGTTGATGAGCAGCACCTCGAGCGCGACGCCCTCGCCGTAGCTCTCGTGCGAGACCGACGAGAGCAGCACCGCCGTCGCCGCCACCATGTCGACGACGACGTAGAGCAGCAGCAGCGAGATGCGCGCGCGCCAGTGGCGCAGCTGCACGCACAGCCGCTGGTGCTCGCACACCGTCGCCGTGTTGGGGCACGGCGCGTTGTTGACGAGCGGCTGCTGGTGCTGCTGGTGCGAGTGGCGGTCGGTGAAGGAAAGGTGCTGGGGCGGGACGCGTGCACCCCCACCGCCACCGCCGCCGCCGCCGCCACCGCCCAGCCCGCGCATTGAGTCGTGCAGCGCCGGCGGCAGCTGGCAGCCGCCGAGGCCACCGGGCAGCGGGAGCCGATCGCCGTCGCCGTCGCTGCTCAAGCTGTCGCCGCTGATCGACGCGGGAATCGGAGGAGGCGGCAGCGAGTCGCTGCCGCGGCCGCTGCCACGTCCGCTGGCCCGTCCATTTCCACTTCCACTTCCACCTCCATTGGCGCCGTCTCCGCCGTCGTCGGAAGCGAAGCGGGCAACGCGCTCCGCCGAGGAGATCAGCGTGCCGTCGCTGCGTCGGATGCGCGCCGCATCGAGCGGCAGCAGCGTGCTCGACGAGGCGGTGGGCCGCAGCGCCCCCAGCGCGCTTGCCGAGGCCGAGGCCGTGGGCGCGTCGCCGCCGGCCGTGGCGAGGGTGTCGGCGGGGGGTGGAGGAGGAAGTGGAGCGGTGGTGATGGAGGAGCTATTGGAGGAGGTGGAGGCGGCGAGGGCGAGGGTGAGGGCGGGGTCGAGCTGGGTGCCGGACGCGCCGTTGTGTTGGCGGAGCGGCGCCAGTCGCGTCAGCAGCAGCGAGAAGGTGATGACGACGATGTAGACGCAGTTCTGCGCCGCGTGCACACCGATGAGCAGCCGCGAGCCGCCGCCGCAGAAGGGCACCGCCGGCAGCGGCAGCGGGCCGGCGGGCACGTGCCCCGACGATGAGGCGGCGGCGGCGGCGGACGACGACGACGCGTGCGAGGAGGCGCCGCTGAGCGACGCCTCGAGCACCTCGGCGAGCGCGGGGACGGCGAAGGCGGCGGCGCTCGCCGCGAGCAGCAGCCGCCACAGCGACGCGGTGGGCGTGCGCGCCGAGCGGACGGGGCACGCCTGGTGCGCGAGGAGCACCGCGAAGGCGGCCGCCTGGCCGCGCATCGTGTAGAGCGTCACCGAGGCGAGCGGCCGCAGCAGCGCCGTGCCGAGCCGCGAGCCGCAGCCGCCCACCTTGTAGTGGACGAGGGCGGTGGCGTCGTAGAAGAAGAAGCAGAAGGAGAGGCAGCAGAGCCACCAGCGCAGGGTGGCGGGGAGCGAGAGGCGCGCGCCGAGCAGCAGCAGCAGCACGCAGAAGCCGACGGCGGCGCCGAGCGTGCAGAGCCAGCCGGAGACCTCGTTGAGCATCGACGCCGCGCGGTCGGCCGCCGCCATCGGCGGCAGGTCGATGGCGGCCGCCGAGACGAACAGGAACGGCACCGCGAGCAGCAGACAGAGGAACTGCGGCGCGGCGAGCGAAGGGAGCGAAGGGGGCGAAGGGGGTGAGGGTGGGGATGAGCACCTACGGGGACGCGCGGAGCATTGGGACGCGGCGTGCATTGCATTGGGACGCGTGCAATGGCATGCATGCGTGCATGCATGTGTGGGGAGGGGTAGAAGCACCTGCAGCGCGGCCAGCACGTCGCTCGGCTGGCCGTACTCGCGCGCGAAGACGATGACGGTCGGCGCCGACGGGATCATGCCGTACAGGAAGGCAAAGTCGCGCGACTCCTTGTAGACGAGCCCCATCAGGTCGCCGACGATCCGGATCGCGAGCGGCGTCAGCAGCACCTTGCCGAAGAGCAGGCAGACCGACGTCGTGACGCAGCCGCTGAGCACGCGCACGTCGGGGCGGAGCGAGAGGCCGAGCGTCACGAGCGCCGTCGCCGTGAAGGCGTCGCGCAGCGGCCGGAAGACGCCGCGCACCACCTCGGGCAGCGAGGCGGTCGGGCCGCCCAGCAGCAGGATGGCCATCCGCACGAGCAGCCCGAGGAGCACCGACGCGACGAGCGGCGAGCGCAGCACGCGCCGGAAGACGCGCACGGCGCGCTGCCTGCGCACGCGCTTCTGCGCGGCGGCGCCACTGCCACCACCGCCACCGAGGCCACCGAGGCCGCCGCCGCCGCCGCCGCGCATGGGGCTCCGCTCGCTGGCGGCGGCGTCGGCGCTGCCCCACTCCATGAGGGCGAACGCGAGCGGGTTGAGCACCGCGAGCTGGAAGGGCGCCACGAGGTAGACGACGCGCGTGAGGTCCTCGCCCCAGATGGCGAGGATGATGGGCAGGCCGAGCGCGAAGTCGTTGGACTGCGTCGCGAAGATCGCGTACAGCCCCGCGCGGCTCATCCACTGCGAGGAGCTGGGCTGCTCCTCGAGCTGCGCGGCGGCTCGGACCGACGAGGAGGAGGAGGAGGAGGAGGAGGCGCCGGGCGACCTGCCCTCGACGCTGCTGCGCGACGACGAGACGACCTCATTGGTCGCGGGCGTGACGATCGGCCGGACCGTGGGCATCAAGAGCGGCGTCGCGAGCGGCGAGCGCAGGAACTTGCTCTGCGGATCCATGCCGCCGGCGATGCGGCTGGCGACGACGACGATCAGGAAGACGAGCAGCTTCGTGACGATGATCGTCGCCACCAGGTTGACATCGACCAGCCCAAAGTCGAGCGTCGCCATCGAGAGGAAGAGCAGCGCGGGCAGGGAAAGCCTGCCCACGAATGCGCTCAATCCGGAAGCGTCGGCCGAGGAGAAGACGCCGGTCCTCCGGCAGACGAAGCCGATGATAATGAGCGAGACGCACTGCACCAGCGCGCCCGTCAGCGGCACGATCATGCCGCCCGACGGGGGGAGCGCCGGTGGGGGCGCGGAGGGTGCCGGGTCGAGCATCTCCAAGGGGCTCGACATGCGCTTGAGCACACCAGCCGAGGGTCGAGCTCGGTGTCACCGCCCGGTGACGTCAATCAAGTAGAGCAGCTCGAGCCAGAGCACCATGACGACCAAGGGCTCCGAGACGCCACCCTACTTCACCTTTACCGACGACACGCAGCCCCTGCGCCGCTCCACCAAGCGCCAGACCTCGGTGGCACTCGCGACGGTCGCCGTGCTCTCCGCCGTGTATTTGCTCTGCCAGCCGGACCCATTCGCCTGGTACCTGCTCGTTGTGGAGGAGGCGGGGCCCATGCCGCTTCGCGTCACGCCGTGCAGCTCGTGGAGTGGCGACAAGTCGTCCGATGGGTGGACGCTCGTCAACGGCGCCCTCAAAAATGGGGCGCTCTGCATGGCCGTGGTGGAGGACGCACCGATGGCGATGCCGTGTGACGGCTCCAAGGCGCAGCAGTTCGTCGACATCCCCGTCCATCCCAAGTGGAGCCCCCCGTCGATGCAGCTCAAGAGCGTCGCCACCGGCAAGTGCCTGATGGCGGCCGTGACGAGCTACACGACCGGCCCGCGGGTGCTCTTCGCCGACTGCACATGGCCGACGCCGGGCCACAACCTGCCCGCCAGCGTCGAGTACGGCCCGCAGACGGCGAACGCGCTGCTGTGGTCGCTCCAGAACTCGTCGCTCCGCTCCGTCTACTCGGCGTGCTGCGGCGACATCTTCAAGACGCGGCCGGTCTGCCTCGCTGTCGACACGTTCCCAACGTGCGCGACCCTCGACGCGACGACGGCGCCGTGGTGCGACACGGGCCTCGGCGCGGCGGCGCGCGCGCGCGCGCTGGTGGCCAAGATGAGCCTCGCCGAGAAGGCGACGAACATGGACTCGGAGAACTTTGGCGTGCCGCGGCTCGGCGTTCCGGTCAACGTCTTCTCCGAGGCGCTGCACGGCTTCGTCGGCGGCTGCGGCGCCACCCACGACTTCGGCAAAGACGAAGGCGCAGGAGGAGAAGGCGGCTACGTCTCGACGGGCTGCCCCACCGCTTTCCCGCAGGTCATCTCGATGGGCGCCACGTGGAACCGCTCGCTCTGGGCCGCCGTCGGCGTCGCCGTCTCCGACGAGACGCGCGGCCTCTACTCGCAGGGCGCGCGGCCGTCGACGGGGTGGCAGGGGTCGCTGCTGCTGTGGGCGCCAAACGTCAACCCGTTCCGCGACCCGCGCTGGGGGCGCGGGCAGGAGGTGCCGAGCGAGGAGCCGCTCGTCTGCGCCGAGTACGCTTCCCACTACGTCCCCGGCCTTATCCGGTTCCATTGGGTGCTTATACCTCTCCCCTGCCCAATGTGCAATGGCAGGTACGCCGCCCACTACATCCCCGGCCTGCAGGGCGCGGCGCCCGGCGTGGGCGGCGGCGCGCCGACGCCGCGGCACCCCGGCTACCTCAAGACCGTCGCGACCGCCAAGCACTTCTTCGACTACGACCTGGAAGGGCACGGCGCGACCAACCGGCAGCAGGTGCTCCCACACCCCCACACCCCCGACACTCCCTTCCTTGAGGCCGCTCCCTTTGGGTGCTTCTCCGCTCCCTTTAGGTGCTTCTGGGGTCCCTCTGGGTACCGCGACTCATGCCCCCCACTCCTCCCGTCCTTGCCTGCCGAGCGCAGGTCAACGTCAACGTCTCGGCGCGCGACAACGCCGAGTACTTCCTGCCGCCCTTCGAGAGCGCGGTGAAGCGCGGCAACACGGCGTCCGTTATGTGCTCGTACAACGCCGTCAACGGCGTCCCCGCGTGCATGCATTCCGACGAGATCAACGGCCGCATGCGCGATACTTGGGGCTTCGACGGCTTCGTCGTCTCCGACTGCGACGCGCTGTCCGACGGCGCGTCGCACCGCTACATCGTCGACAAATTCGACGGCAAGCTCACCACGCAGGCGCCGCAGCAACATGTGGTCAAAGTGGCCGTCTTGGTGGCGCCATAGTTGGCCACTGGCAGCTCGTCAGGGTGCATCTGGAGGCTTGGGGCTGCCCTCCGCACTCGTGAGGAGGGGGATAGCGCCTCAGATCCCGCCGAGAGCCCGTTACCCTGGAACCAAGGACCGCCAAAATCACCGACTTTCGCCGCCGTTGGACCATGATGCAGGCGCAGCAGTCGCTCCGCGGCGGCACCGACCTCAACTGCGGCGCGCTCTACGGCGAGCAGGCCGCTGCGGCGGTGGCCGATGGGCTGCTGAAGGAGTCTGAGCTCGACGTCGCGCTACAGCGCATCTACACCAAGGCGGTCATGCTGGGCATCGTCGACGGCCTCGAGCCTCGCGCCGGCAGCGGCAGCGGCAGCGGCAGCGGCAGCGGCAGCGGCAGCAGCGACGGTAGCAACAGCGGCGGCAGCGGCAACAGCGGCAACAGCGACAGCCAGGGCCAGGGCCAGGGCCAGGGCAAGCCCGCCGGCTTCACGCCGAACCCGTACGCGGCGATGGGCGCCGAGAGCGTCGACACGCCGCACAACCGCGCCCTCGCGCTCGAGGCCGCGCTCCAGGTGCTTATCCCCCCCCGCACACCCTCACTCCCTTTTGGTGCTCATGCCCCTCCCTGCAGGTTGCTCATGCCCCTCCTCCCCTCCTCTCGTGTCGCTGCAGGGTCTCGTGCTGCTCAAGAACGACGAGCAGACGCTGCCGCTAGCGACGAGCGGCGACAAGGCGGTGCGCAAGATCGCGCTCATCGGGCCGCACGCCAACGGCTCGCTCATCTTCCTGGGCGGACCCAACTACCACGGCGACGACACGCTCGTGTACGACTACACGCCCGTGCTGCGCGCCAAGCTCCACCTGCCCAAGGCGCAGGTCGTTTACGTGCCCGGCTGTGTCGACGGCGTCGCGTGCTCGAACGCGTCGGGCTTCGCGGCGGCGGCGGCGGCGGCGGCCGACGCCGACGCCGTCGTCCTTTTCCTCGGTCTCGACCAGACGATCGAGAACGAGGGGCACGATCGTGACTCGCTCGCGCTGCCGGGGCAGCAGCAGCAGCTCGCGCTCGCCGTCGCCGCCGCGTCGTCCAAGCCGGTGAGCGTCGTCCTCGTCAACGGCGGGCCGCTCGCCATCGGCCCGCTCAAGGCGAGCAAACGCGTCGGCGCGATCGTCGAGGCCTTCATGCCCGGCCAGTTTGGCGCCGAGGCGATCCTGCGCGTGCTGACGGGCGCCGCGTCGCCGTCGGGGCTGCTGCCCGTCACCGTCTACGACGCCGACTTCGTCGAGCGCCGCCCCATCACGGACCTCGACCTGCGCGGCGCCGGCGGCGTCACGTACCGCTACTTCGACGGGGCGCCGCTGTGGCCGTTTGGCTTCGGGCTGAGCTACGCCGCCTTCGCCTTCACGGGCGACGCCGCCGCCACGCTGCACACGACCGTCGCGACGGCGCTCACGGGAGCGCCGCTCTGCTTCGCCGTCGCCGTCAGCAACACGGTGCACGCCGCGGGCGCCGCCACGGCCAGTAGCACGACCGGCACCACCGGCACCAGTGGCGCCGGCGCCGCCCCCACCGGCGTGGCGTCGGACGTCGTCGTCCTCGGCTTCGTCCAGTCGTCGCACCCCGACGCGCCGCGCAACGGCAAGCTGTGCGACTTTGCGCGCGAGGCCGCCGTGCAGCCGGGCGAGACGCGCGCCGTCAACCTCTGCGTCGGCGCCAACGCGCTGCCGCTGATCGACGACGCCGGGAAGTCGCGCGTGCTGCCGGGCGAGTACACCGTGCGCGCCGGCGTGGCCGGCGGCGTCGGCGGCGCGGGCGCGGGCGCGGTGGTCGGCACGATCGTCGTCGCGGCGTGAAAGCGCAGCGATCACTCTCTCAAAAGGAAGAGATCAGATTTCAAGTGTCGTGGGTGTGAAGTGTCGGCAAGGATGGTGAGGAATTGCTTAGTTTAGCGACAAAACTACACGGCACTCACGGACTTAGGTCTCAGGTTCGCGTCACCGGCCCGCCCACGTGTGGAGGGTGAGCCACTCATGCTTGAGCTGCTCAAGCCCGAGCGCCTCCGGCTTTGCTCCGATGGGCACTGTCAGCGCGGGCGGCACCCTGACGTCGTCTGGCAGCAGGCGTAGCAGCACCTCCCACGGGTTGTCCGGGAGCTCGTGCTTGATCATCGTATTGAGCGCCTTGTGCAGCTGCGCCTCTATCTGGTGCTGCTGCAGGTACTCGACGGGGCTCGACGCGGTCGGCGGCGGCGTGGCGAGCGCCATCACCCGAGCCGCAATCGAGGCGTCCGCACCGCCATACGGCTGGACCGACTTGTCGATCACAAAGGCGGGTGCCGCGGAGGCGGAGGATGCGGATGCAGCGCGCGGCGTCGAAAGGCAGCTTCCGCCCTTGAGCTCGACGGCCGGCGTGCCACCGGCACGAGCGGCCACGTGCGCGCCGGGCGGCCAGGCGAAGTGGTTGATACGAGAATCGGGCGCGGTCCAGGAAGCGGGCAGGGAGACGACCTTGGGCGCGGCGCCGAACATGATTCGGCGCGCCAGCGCCGTCTGTACAATATTCTCGGCGTCGAGTCCGAGTAGTCGCGCGCGCCGCGCGCGCGCGCGCGCGCCCTGGAAGTTCCGGGAGGGCGCAAAGCGACGCACGATTTCCGAGCTAATGTGTGCGTGATGGGTGGCTAGTGGAGGGGGGAGTCGGGTGGTTGGGGGTTCAACCATGCGGTATGCGATCAAGGGGAGCGACAGCAGAGCGTAGGTAACGATTCAAAAATTTGCGGACCCAGCACCCACTCGGATCACGCGAAAGTAACGAATTCCAGAGACCTAAATCCGTGGGACCCCGTTTTTCATGCTGCGACGCTAGCACTACTTCTCCCTTAGCTGTAGAAACCATAAAACGCATCGGAAGCGCAAGGAGTTTGCTCGTGACTTGCTCTCCCACCTACCCATTCCACCAAGGAAGGACATCTGTTCCATGCATTGCGGATCACGGCTGCAGAGTGCTCTCGGAAGATGAACAGCTTTCCGTTGCTGTACTGGCTTTTTGGCGCACTTGGTACGTTGCGCGACGACCTTCAGAGTGTTCCCGGGTCGAGCCCGATGAATCCGACGATGAAGCTTCCCGGACTTCCACAGCGGGTATAAGCCGCCACGGTAAGCCGCCACTGGGTAAGAAATTTGACCGTGAGGCGCGCTGCGCATGGACATACGAAACCCTCTCTGGCCCCGGTGTATCCCCACTTGGGCACTCCCGAGCAGCAGTTAAGGCAAACGCACCGCAAACAGCTTAGACCGGAGGCACCAACTGGAAAGCGACCACAACTTTCTTTTGGGTGATCAAATGCATGGACACATGCACAGAGCTCACTCACCGTGACCGATCGATCATTTCACCGAGCGTGGTGGCAGTCTCGACCTCGTCGTCGTCGTCGTCGCTCTCGTCGGATCCACCTCCACCGACGGCCACCTCCTCGAGGTTGGTGAGGCGGCGGTGCAGCGCGCGTGACGACGTGCCGGAGCGGCCTGGCGCCGTGCTGCCGAGCGCACGCCGCCGCCGCGCGGTGCGCGCGGTGCGCAGCTTGCGGCAGAGGCAGAGGCCGCCCAGCAGCAGCAGCAGCAGCGCGCCGAGCGGCCTCGCAAACCACGGCGCAAAGGCGTCGACGGTCGCAATCCACGCCAGCCCCGCCGCCGCTGCGCTGAACAGTGAGGAGCGGGCACCGGCCGCAGACAAGGCGCCTCCGCCACCCTGCTGCTGCCCATGCTGCTGCTGCTGCTGCTGCTGCTGCTGCTGCTGCTGCTGCTGCTGCTGCTGCTGCTGCTGCTGCTGCTGCTGCTGCTGCTGCT
>Ga0209713_10002807_pt1 | contig 10909 bp, 12 predicted proteins | sample ArcOceMetagenome_3_FD_187444 | JGI IMG/M metagenome (GOLD analysis project Ga0209713, IMG submission 187444) | Marine eukaryotic phytoplankton communities from Arctic Ocean - Arctic Ocean- Svalbard ARC20M Metagenome (SPAdes) (version 2) | ecosystem: Environmental > Aquatic > Marine > Oceanic...
ACTGTATAAGAGAGCCAATCTTTTTATATCTGTTGCCCATATTACTGGTATTTACATGCTTACTTATTTTGCTTTTTCAATCATAAAAGAAGGCAATGCATCTCAAATAAATGTAGATTATTTTATACTGTTTGGTTTAAACGGATTACTTTCTTTTCTATCCATTATTTTAATTTATATCTATGAAAAAGTGTTTGGCTTGGTTTCAGATGTTACATTGTTAGAGCTATCAAATACAAATACAGAGCTTCTAAGAGAGTTAAACGAGAAAGCCCCAGGTACATTTCAGCATTCTATGCAAGTAGCTAATTTAGCAGAAGCTGCAGCCAATGAAATAGGTGCAAATTCGATGTTGGTAAGAACGGGTGCTTTGTATCATGATATTGGAAAAATGGTAAATCCAATGTACTTTACAGAAAACCAAACTACAGGCGTCAACCCGCACCATGATTTGTCTCCTAAAGACAGTGCTAAAATAATAACAGATCATGTCATAAAAGGAGTGGAAATTGCCAAAAAATATAATTTACCAGACAGAATTATAGACTTTATTAGAACACATCATGGTACTTCTACTACGTATTATTTTTTAATGAAAGAAAAAGAGATGAATCCTGATACCGATGTTGATATTAAAAAATTTCAATATCAAGGACCAAATCCGTTTTCAAAAGAAACGGCTATTTTAATGATGTGTGATGCTGCAGAGGCGGCTTCTAAAAGTTTAAAAATTCCTACAGCACAATCAATCAGCGACTTAATTGACAGAATTATTGAGAAACAAATGTCCGACAATCAGTTTTTAAATTCTGATATTACTTTTAAAGAGATTGAAACGATTAAAAAGGTAATTAAGAAAAAATTATTAAGCATGTATCATTTGAGAGTTGAATATCCTGAGTAGGAAATAAAGCGAAAAAAACATAAAAACATCTTGCTAAATTGTAAATGTAATTATACATTTGCACTCGCATTTTAAAACAAGTGTGAACAAGTTCAAAACAGGAGAGGTGCCAGAGTGGTAATGGAGCAGATTGCTAATCTGTCGACGGGTAACTGTCGCCAGGGTTCGAGTCCCTGTCTCTCCGCAATTTTCAAGTAACTTTAGAGCGTAAAGTATACTATTTCGGGGTGTAGCGTAGCCCGGTCATCGCGCCTCGTTTGGGACGAGGAGGTCGCAGGTTCGAATCCTGCCACCCCGACACAGTTGTACGTAGCAACTATAAAACTACGGGCTCTTAGCTCAGCTGGATAGAGCACCTCCCTTCTAAGGAGGCGGTCGAAGGTTCGAATCCTTCAGGGCTCACTTAAAGCTTCACAGAAATGTGAGGCTTTTTTGTTGCTTAAAACTTACTGTTAATAAGGGTTTACAACAATCCATACTGCTCTTGAAATTACTTACAGGACAGGTAAAGTTAAAGCAAAATTTTTATTCATTTAGCACTTTTTACAAATATTTGGCCGATATTCTTCCTTTTAATAACTAATTTTATTACTTTTGAAAGTAAACTAAAAAAATTTAAACTAGTAACAATTAAAATAAAATTATGAAAAAGATTAAAAAAGCACTTCGATTAAATACTTTAGTTAGCATTTTATTAATGTTATCAATTACTGTTTTTTATGCAGGTTGTAGCAAAGGAGAGGGCATTGATGAAGTTGTTGATGAAGTTGTTGATGAAGTTATTGATTCTGAAAACTCTTCTGAACAAGATAAATTAGTAGTTGAAAATAAAATGGAAAGTTTCATGAGTTGTATGGAGAATTTGGAGAGTGGACAATTTTCACAATTGTTATTGGATATATATGATAATGTCGAAAATGACAATACGTCATACCATGATGACCTTTCAGAAGCTTTTTCTGACCTAAATATTGCGCAAGTTTTTGAGGGCTTGAATTATCCCTATGATTTATTTGATTTTTCAAATCATACAGGGACCTACATATATAATGATGCGCTGGGAACATGGATAACAGAAAGTGCTAATAATGTTGTTGAAATATTATTTCCTATTTTCACAAACTCAGCATCTAATGATTTAGAAATTCGATTGAGTGATGTAACTCAAGAGTTCATAGAAGTCATTGATGAAGGTATTTATATTCCGACTAGTTTGGTTCTTGATGTGTTTTACAATTCTGAACGTGTTTTTGGTATAAATATTAAGAACGTTAAATATGAAATACAAGATGAAATTCCTGTTCCTACTGATATTGACATTTTAATTTACACAAACCCATTTACCCATGAGATTAAAATTGATAGAATTAATTCTAAGTATTTCTCTGTGCACTATAGTTTGGATAGTGGTTCTGGGTGTGCTACAGAAATTAAATCAGATATAGAGCTATTGAGTTCAGACTATGAAAATTTAGAGGACAAAGATATTAAGAGTATTAGTGGTTATATATTAATAAATGATTTAAAATTTGAATATGACGGTAATATGGAATATTTGCTAGGTTTGGATGATCCAACAACTTCGCAAATCAACAACTATGTAGATCTTAGTGTGCTGGAAAATAATACAAAAATTGGAGAGTTGAAACTAATTGAAGAAACTGATGGGGATTACTCTGTAGTAATGGTTTTTATGGATGGGACTGAAGTAGGTTTAAAAGATTTTGAAGGAATTGGTTTTGAAGGCGAATATTTAATTGATAGAATTGAAGGAATTATTTCACGTTATACAAATCGTTTAGATGAATAGAAAAGTTATATTAAACATTTGTTTTTATTTCTTTTTTGTTTCTTGTTTTTCACAAATTGAGAACTCAAATCAAATTTCTATTAATGGTGATAATATATTTCCATTTTTATTTAATTCATCCAACACAACCTACAATTTAGGTTATCGTAAAACTTTTAATGAAAAAATATCATTAAGATTTGGAATAAGATATCTTTATAAATCTGATGATGCGTTAACCATTGGAATTAAACCAGGAATAGATTGGGTATATAAAAAAGTTAATAACTGGACGTTTTATTACGGAGTGGATACTTCTTTAGAATTAAGAGATGATATGGCTAGGTCTAATAAATTTAATGAAGTTTCTATTATTCCTTTTTTTGGTATTTTATGTAATTTAGATAAACATTTTTCAATAAGTATTGAACCGAGTTTTTATATTAAATATGAAAAAAATAAAGATTATAGCAACAATATAATTGTTAATACAAACTCAATGTTCAGTTCCGGAATGAGTGAATTGGGCATTGTTTACCTCAATTTTCATTTTTAAAGTCAGTTTGTAATATAAATAAAATTAAAAGTTAAAAAACTGAAAATCAAAAGGTAGTAGTATAAGGATCGAATCCTTCAGAGCTCTCTTAAAGCTTCACAGAAATGTGAGGCTTTTTTGTTGTTTAAAACTTACGGTTTATAAAGGCTTACAACAATCCAATATTTCACTTAATAATATCTACATAGCTGACGATGAGCAATATAAAAGTAATTACCATATTTTTTTATTATATTCGTTTTATGAGAAAGTTATTTATTTTAATGTTTTTATCTACTGGGCTATCTGCTCAATCTATCTCTAAACAAGTAATAGCGCCGCTAGGTGGTACTATTTCAAATGGTAATAACCAACTAAGCTACACAGCTGGAGAGATTGTTATAGGGGGTATGACCTCTGAAGATGGCAGCATACAATTAGGCAATGGCTATTATCCGTCTTTAGATTTATCAACTTTATCGACAGAAACACCTGAACTTCAATTGCAAGTAAAGGTTTATCCAAATCCAGTAGCAGAAGTCATTTTCATCAGCCATCCTACAGAATACTACTTTGAGGTAAGGATTACAGATGTGAGTGGAAAACAAATTCTAAAATCCCCACACCAAAAACAGCAGCCCTTAAGTGTACAGAGTCTTACTTCAGGCACTTACTTTGTAACTGTTACCACAAGAGATTCAAAACAAACCAATTCGTATAAAATAATTAAAAAATGAAAAATTTTTATGCTATTCTATGCTTAGCCATAGCATCACTAACACAACTCCAAGCCCAAGCCCCACAGGGGTTTAATTACCAAGCAACGGTAAGAAACAGCTCAGGGGACTTAATTGTAAATACCAATGTATATTTTAAGTTTAATGTCATTCAGGGTTCACAAACAGCAGTGCCTATTTTCACAGAAACGCACTATGTCCCCACAGATGATTTAGGACAGGTGAATCTTGTAATAGGGCAGGGAACTCCATCAACAGGGACCTTTTCAGAACTGGATTGGTCATTGGGCAGTTATTACTTAGGAATTGAGTTAAGCATAAACAGTGCTAATGATTATGTGGCTATGGGGACGACACAACTGCTCAGCGTACCCTATGCTTTATATGCAGAAAATACTGGCAATGCTGCAATAATCACCCCAAATTTAGAATCCGTACTTGCAGAAAACAACTCAGCTAACAACCAACAAATTAAAGACTTGCAAGACCCTACGGATGCTCAGGATGCAGTGACAAAGGCTTATGTAGAACTTTTAGAATCTCAGATTTCATTGCTCCAAGAAGACATGAACACTATTAATGAGGCCTTAATTTTATCTGGTCAAATTAATCCATCTATATCATGGGATGTAATTATTGAAGATGATTTTCATCGAATATTGAGTGCAGATTTCATTCAAGACATCGATGGCAATTATATTGTATCAGGACGCACTGAGACTGATAATCAAAGTTGGAATTTTTTAATCACAAAATTAAATAATCAGGGCGAAACATTGTGGTCCAGAACTTATGGTTCAAATGGTTCAGATATTGGAGCGAGTATGATTCAAAAACAAGATTCATCGGGCTATATTTTATGTGGATATGTGAGTGAAATTTCAGGAGATGTTAGTTCTGGTTATGGTGGTAGAGATATATGGGTTATTGAAATTAATAATAACGGTGAGCTAGTTAATGAAGCTTCTTTTGGCGGTTCTCAAAATGATGAGCCTATACAAATCATAAATTCCTCTAATGGTTATACTATTATAGCAGAGACGTATTCTAACGACGGGGATGTGAGTTTCAATTCCAGTAGTGAAACAGATATCTGGGTTTTGGAAATAAATACTAATTTAGAATTATTAAACGAAAAAACTTTTGGAACGTTAGACAACGATTTTGCAACCAGTATTCTAGAAATTGAACCTGGTGAATTTATCATTAATGGAAACCATAGTGGCGTAAGTCCTAATTGGGTTGCTAAAGTTGCCTGGCCATCGGGTGAAGTGTTATGGGAAAATGATTTTGGGGGTAGACCGAGGAATGTTGGAACCTTAAGGCAGCATAATGATTTTATTTATCTCGTCACAAATTCTTATAATGTTATAGAGTTTGGTGCTCAATGGGGATATATAGCCAAAATATCACAAGCAGGAGTTGTAGTTGATGATTTTTATTTCGGAGGTGAAAACTTACAAAATGGCCCTGCATTTATGGACTTAGGATTTGATAGTAATGGTGATATATACATAGCAGGAGTGATTACTGAAAATGGAGGCGCAGTAACAGCACCAACTTTTTCTTCATCCGGTAATATAAATAGCGATGTTTTGGTTTTAAAAACCGATGGTAATTTTAATGAAATTTGGCAAAAATCATTTGGAGGAACTGGCAATGATTCTTTGTATACTTTAGGTTTTGCTCCAGATTTAATTTTAGACACAAATAACAATCCAATTTTCTTAACCACAACGAATTCAGCTGATAAAAATGTAAAATCATATAATGATGATTACAAAATATGGTTGGTTAAAGTAGAGAACTAACAAGATGGGATGTATCTACCCGTATTTTTAATTTTATAGATATTTTACTATATCTGAATTATAAACCAATTTAACAATGCTCTATTTTACATTATTTTTTTTATTTCTTGGTCTTTCAGGATTTAGCCAAACTATTTCAAAACAGGTGATTGGCCCAGCTGGATCTACTTATGAAAACAGCACCAACAAACTAAGCAACACAGCTGGAGAGATTGTTGTAGGGAGTATGACAGCAGAAGATGGAAGTTTTCAATTGGGTAATGGGTACTATCCTTCTCTTAACCTTGAAACTTTAAGTATTGAATCCCCAACAACAAATCTTTTAGTAAAGATATATCCAAACCCAACCAAAGAGATAATTTTTATAACGCATCCTAGCAGTAATTCTTTTAAAGTCTTTATATCTGATTTAACTGGGAAAGTATTATTACAAAAGGAGGTGGGTAAACAATCCCCTATTAATATAGAAAGATATCCTTCAGGTACTTACCTGATTAATGTAACTACAGAAGACAAAAAAACCAATTCATATAAAATTATAAAACAATGAAAAACTATCTCACATTAATTTTTTTAATTGTTATAAGCTTTATTATTAACGCACAAGCCCCACAAGGATTTAACTACCAAGCTACAGTCAGGAATAGCGCAGGTGATCTAATGGTAAACCAAAATGTCAATTTTAAGTTAAATCTTATGCAGGGCTCACAGACCGCAGCTACTGTTTATACAGAAATACAAGCTGTTCTCACAGATGATTTAGGACATGTAAACTTTTTCATAGGTCAAGGGACAGTTATGACAGGTGTTTTCTCGGCTATTGATTGGTCATTGGGTAATTACTATTTAGGCATAGAGTTAGACACAGGTAGTGGATATGTTGTTATGGGTATTTCACAGCTACTCAGTGTACCTTATGCCTTATATGCAGAGAACAGCGGCAATGCTACACCACCAATACCTAATTTAGAAGCCGTGCTTCTAGAAAATAACTCTGCCAACGACCAACAAATAAAAGAGCTACAAGATCCTACAGAGGCTCAGGATGCAGCAACAAAATCCTATGTAGATGCAATAGTAGCGAACCTTCAAGCTCAAATTGATGACCTTTTAGAGGGGATTGTCTCATGGCCAGATGGAACTGTTTTTTGTTCTGGAGATCAAACGGAAGTCATTGAAGTTAAAAATGGTGCTACGGGGAAAATATGGATGGACAGAAATTTAGGTGCATCCAGGGCCGCACAATCTAGTTCTGATGCAGATGGGTTTGGTGATCTTTATCAATGGGGTCGCTTTTCTGACGGACACCAGTGCAGAAATTCAGAAACACTATATGGAAGCGTTAACACTGACAATCCTCATAGCGATTGGATTATAGCATCGCAACAAGAAGGATCTAATTATTCGTGGAGAATTCCAATTAACCTAAACTTATGGCAAGGTGTTGATGGTATAAATAACCCTTGTCCAAAAGGATTTAGACTTCCTACTCAAGCTGAATTTGATGAAGAAAAAGGTTCTTGGGGATCAAATAATCAAAATACTGGTGGAGCGTGGAATAATACTCCATTAAAACTTCCTGCTGCTGGACGCAGAGGAGGTAGAAGTTCAGGTGAAGGTGCTGGTAATATCGCTGAAGGTAATTCTACATTGTATTGGGTGAGTGGTTCGGGAACTAGCCCTGCTATTCGCGTATTTCAGTTGACTGGGACTAACGCAAATTTTAGCCCTTCAGCAAGTGATGTTGGAGCATGTGTGAGGTGTATTAAAGATTATTAGATTTAATACAAAGAGATGTTTTAGATAATACCTGTAAAATTATAAAAAAGTATATCTCATTAATTTTTTTACTTGTTGTTTAAGCTTAAATCATAGGCATATCTTCCTCCTTTAATTCAGGGAGTTCTAAACCTCTTAAATAGGCTAAACTTACGTTTCTTATCTTTGAATTATGAAAAATTTAATATATGTTTTGTTGGTTAGTGTAACATTTTATAGCTGTAAAAACTCACCAGCAAAAAAAAACATTTAAGATTCCTTCTGAAATTACAACAATGTACAGCAAATATGTAAGCGCTTGGAGTAATGCAGATTTCACTACTATCACTGAAGATATATACGAATTACCATTTTCCTTATATCGTAGTGATACCAGAATTATTTACAATAGTAAAGAAGAATTAGTGTCATTTTTAACAAATTCATTTAACACTTTAGAAGAAAATAATTACGGTTATTCAATTACTAATAGTTGGGAGCATTATAAAAAAGATGATAATATAGTTGTCATTGAAATGAATTTTACAAGATTTTTAAAGGATAGCACGATAATGGGTGCTAAAAATAGAACTGCTACTTATATTTTAAGAAAGAAGAATGATAAATTTAAAATTTCAGCATTGATTCCTCATACTCCTATTTCGGAGTAATAAACCATAGGCATATCTTCCTTCTTCAATTTCGGAGTTCTAAACCCGTTAAGTAGGTTAAACTTATTTTTATTATATTTAGGCTGTAAACCAATAAATAATGAAAAAACTAATTCTACTTTCGTTTGTTATTCTTTTTACTTCATATAGCTGCTCGCCAACTATTAATAGACCTTTATATTCTAAAAGTGATAATGCAAAGGAATTAATTCTGTCAAAGTATGGTAACCCTTCAAAGATTGAAAATCAATTAGGAAAAGAAAAATGGACCTATAACCATAGTAGTAAGTTTAAGAGTAACAGAACTGTTGTCTTTGATAATTACGGTAAAATTATAACCAACAAGAAACACTATAAGCCTTTTCATATGATAACAGGGTTTAATAAATACGGATATATATCAGTTGGAATTATACTTTCTTTACGTATAATATTTGGCCCTTTTCCTGCTTTACTTTAAAAAAGTAATACCTAAACCATAGGCATATCTTCTTTTCTTAATTCAGCTATCTCAAGCCCTCTTAAATAGGTGTTTTATTATTAGTGGTCTTAAACTTGTATTTTTACTTCAATTCTATGTTAAATATAGAGCAGTTTATTTGTGTTTAATATACTCCCTTCCACAATTTTTTATTTGATGCTTACATACATAATAACTTTGACTTATGATTTTGTGTTTTGAATAGTTATTTATTTTGTACCTTATAGCTAAAACACTACTATGCAATATTATAGAGGTGGTAAGAATTTACAAAATATTTTAATTCTCTTAATTCTATTATTGATTTTAGGAGTAGCTTTAGCATTGATATTCAAAGAAGTAATGAGACCTTAAGGATTTTTACTTAAAAATACAAAGCACCTAATAAAAACATTAAAATTGATACTACAGAAGTTTAAACCATAGCCATATCTTCTTCCTTTTATTAGGCTATTTCTAGACCAATGGTTTGAAAATCAACAAGAATTATTTGAAGCCTATAAATAATTGTTTATTGCAACTAAAAATAAGTATATTTGAATTAATTTAATAATTAATTTTAAACACAAGTAACATGAAGAAATTAGTAATGGTATTAGCACTCATCCCTTTATTAGGATGGAGTCAAGTAAAATCAGGAGTAACATATTCAGAGCATCCTGCATATGATGTTGTTAAAGAAACTTACCGGATATGGGAATCAGGAACTGAGGCCGAACTAAGAGCCTTGTTCGCTGAGGATGCTAAAATCTGGGGTCCCGGCGAAGATGAAGCAGGCACTGTAGATGAAGAAGTTACTAACATGCTTTGGTGGCAAGAGAACTTTAGCGATATTAAAATTACCGTTATGGAAGGTGCTACACCCGATATTATTAAGTATGAAAAGGATAAAAAAGGTGCATGGGCTATGGACTGGATGGTGTTCTCTGCGGTGAATAAAACCAGCGGTTTAGTTGTTAAGGCAAATATGCACTCGAATTATTATGTGACTAACCAAGGGAAAATCACGACAACGATAAAATACTATGATCGAGAGTCTGCGGGTGCACAAATTCAGGCATCTTTAGGAATGCATAGAAACGGCCGCGTGTATGATGAGCATCCAATTATTAATACATTGAATAAGATGGTTGCACATTTTGAGGCTGGAGAAATATCGGAATTAGCTACTTACTTTGCAGAAGATGTAGAGTTTTACCGTTTGGGAGTAGACGGACACCTAAACCTAGAAGAGCGCACAGCTACATGGCATCAGGCAGTGGTAACAAACAGTGTACGTAATTTAGAGCAGTCAGGATATCCTGATGCTATTTATTACTCAAGAGACAAAGGGCAGTGGGTTGTTCAATCTTGGTGGTGGGTAAACAATACTAATGCAGAGACAGGAGAAAAAACTCGCGAATATTTGCACATGAGTCACGATTTTAATAATGATGGTAAGGTTACGAGAGAAGTTATTTACATGGCTAATTAAAATTAATTAAACACCATATAGTTTTTTTTAAAAAATCACAAAAAAACAATAAACCCACTACTAGAGTGGGTTTATTGTTTTTTATAAATCCTTTTAAACCTCTTAATAACACGTTGTATGGCTTGTAAAATAAAAAATAAATTAAACCTTTTAAAAGAACAAAAGTCTATATTATGTTTTCTAAATGGAACTTTATTAACAATATAACAGAACGCAAAATCGGAATTAGAAGCTGAATTAATAAACATTCGAAATTATAATAATAACTACAACACCATTTCTAATTTATTGCTTATTTACTAGACAATAATATATTACTTTCTTAGAATGCAGCTGCTTTTGAGCTTTAGATAGGTTATGACATATTTAGTATCTTTGCAATGTTATGAAAAAATTACTTTACTTGGTTTTTGCTATTACTTTATTAAATTGTGCTGCTGACGATGAAGAAATACCCTTGGGCTGCATAGACAAAAGTTTGATTGATTTAGATGCCTTGTGCACCGCAGAGTATGCTCCAGTTTGTGGCTGTGATGGGGTAACTTACAGCAATGCATGTAATGCGCTTAACGCTGCTGGAATAATTTCTTATTCGGATGGAGTTTGTGACTAATATTCTTTATATAAACCACCGGCATATCTTTTTCTTTTAGTTCAGCAACCTCTACACTTAATAAATAGGATAACATATATTTTTAGAACTAATTCCCTAAAAAATCATTTAATTACAAATAGAGAGACTTGTTTAA
>Ga0209713_10002808_pt1 | contig 10905 bp, 2 predicted proteins | sample ArcOceMetagenome_3_FD_187444 | JGI IMG/M metagenome (GOLD analysis project Ga0209713, IMG submission 187444) | Marine eukaryotic phytoplankton communities from Arctic Ocean - Arctic Ocean- Svalbard ARC20M Metagenome (SPAdes) (version 2) | ecosystem: Environmental > Aquatic > Marine > Oceanic...
GACTATCAACCTGTACTCTGCGGCTTCGGGGAAAGCCGCTGCGTGCCAAAGTCAATTGACCATCTCTGGTATGGATATGGCGTGCAGGCAGCAGGGTACGAATGCGGGAGACGGCACCTGCTATGAGAATGCGACGATGGCACTGGCTGGCACCGACGCAGGAAGGTTCTTCGACCCTCAGGCTGATGCGGCCGCAGGATCAACTGGCTACTTTGGCTACACCTGCCGAGAGACCCAGTCGATCCAGAGCGGACATTTGCAGCTCGGCGTGTTCCAAGATCTGATCATTCAGACTCAGGCTGATTACGTCCTGGAGTTTACTGTGTGGAACCCCATGATGGGGCAAAGCTCGCCTCCCATCTCGATTTCGGGATCAACTCCGTTCCTGACCAGTGCGTTGGTGCAGCCCTGCACTGATGTGCCCACGAACGCGGCGTGCAACAGTGATGCATGCGCCTTCACGGCTGGTGACGGTGCGCCACTCAAGGTCTACAGTCCCCAGTTCATCCAGCATGAAATGGGACAGTCTAACCCGTATCCCTGCATGCAAAACACCCTGACGGTCACTCTACGCGCGAACACCAAGCTCACGGCCAACGCAGTCATCACCCTCACGAATCTCAACGGAATCAATGAAGTGTCCAAAGACATTGTCCTGGTTGAAGGAGCTACTCTCTTCAAGGCTTGGAACGTGCCAGCGGACGCAACAAAGGATGGCATGCTGGCGTGGGATGCTGAGACACACAAGACGACACTCACTGTGATTGCCGACATTCCAGTCGCTGATGTAATCACCGTTTCGTTTGTTATCAAGAATCCTTGCTGCCATCAGATGTCACCGGTGGTTTGCGTTAAGGCCTCTCGGATCACGGGGGGCTGTGCAAACTGCAACCCCGACGTGTCAGGTGCTACGTGTGGATCTACCGAGTGCGGCAAGTGTGTCTCAATCGCAAGGCAAATGATGGACCGCGACTTTTTCACACTGTTCGACACGGGCACTGTCGAATCCAAATACGGATACACTGAGAGGTACAGTCTCGACGCAGACCCTGTCACGTACGGGTCGGTCCAGCTGGGAGATGCCTATCCTCTCAAGATCTACGAGGGTGAATTCATTGCAATTGACAAGGCCATCGGACAGAGCACGCCGTACCCCTCGCAACAGAACACGATCACCGTCACTTTTGCGACGACGGTGCCGCTCCTGGCTGGCACCAAGGTTTCTTTGTCGGGATTCCGTTACTGCTCCACCGGCAACTCCGAGTGCTACATGGATACAAACGACAAATCCGACCTCGCCATCACAACTAGCGGATTCAATGCCCCTCATGCAGGCGCAGACTTCGCTGCTGTGCTCGGTACGACCGCAGTGTGGGATCGTGAAGACGGGACTCTAATCTTGGAGCTTGCCTCCAACACTGTTGCGGGGACACAATATGTTTTCAGCTTCGTCTTGACGAATCCGACGGTGTGCGCCCAAAACCCCCAGGACATCACCATCACTACGGGATGCTGTCCCACGTGCGCGTTCACGCAGACCCTATCTGCCGACGCCACTACGTCTACGCAGGTGTGTGGAGGCGTCGCGACATACGCTCAGCCGCTGCGCATCATCAGCCCCGAGTTTGTCACCAAAAATATTTGGCAGTCTACTCCATACCCCTGCAGAAGCAATGACATTTCGGTTCAGATCAGATCGAATGTTAACATCAAGGCAGGCACGCGCATCACAATCAAGGGTCTGAAGAACACGGAGACGCATGATCAGACTATTGCTGTCAGCACTTGCGACGACAACGCCTTGACCGGTGAATGGTCGCAGGCCGACGGAGAGCTGGTGTTTGCTCTGGTGACAGAGCTCGTGTCCTGTAAAGATTGTACCATTACCTTTACCGTCAAGAATCCTTGCTGCTGCCAGGAGAGCCCAACCGACGGCTTTTCGATTGCAGCTGACCTCAACTGCGATTCGATCTCCCTGCATTCTAACAATCCCCTGCAGGTCTTGACCGCCCTCAACCTCCTGGATTCGGACGTTGTCCAGCCCACAGCTGCTGAGGTTGCACCCCTCAAGATCCGTTGTCCTCAGTGGGAGGCTCACTCCATCGGGCAAAGCAGCTCGTACCCATGCGCGGACAACAAGCTCACGGTTACATTGGCCTTCAATGTGCCCATTGTCTCAGGCGACGGCACGACGGTGACACTGACAGGCATCCACGACTCGCTCACAGCACAGTCCAACGTCACCATCCAAGGGCACAGCGCCATCACGACCGCGCAGGGGGAGTTCATGCCCGCGGAGGCGGGCTGGCAGTCGACAGTGGGAACGCTGAAAGTGGCCATCGGCGGTGATGTTCCTGCATACGAGAGCATCACATTTGATTTCACGATCATCAACCCGTCCAAGCCCTCGTGCGACGCTGCAGGCCAACCAGCCACTTGCTCACAGGCTTGCTGCAGCTGCATTCCTTCCCAGGACGTCTACGTCCGCGCCGACACCCAGTTGACGAGTGGAATCGCTTTGACGATCCCCGGAGATCAGACGCCTGGCTCCAGCTACGTGTACACCAGCACCACTGCAAGATGCGATTCTGGCAACAAGAACTGCAAAATCTGCAGGCAGACCTCGTACCAGAGCGTGGACCAACCGAGCGGCAAGATCATGATGGTGCAGGTTGCGGAAATCAAAGTTCGCAACATTGCGCAGTCGACCCCTTGGCCTTGCGCTTTGAACACGCTCACTGTGTCCCTCTCCACAAACGTGCCGTTTGCCAGCCCTACCGTGCACTGCACTCCTCTGATCACCATCTCGGGGCTCGACGACGCATGCATCATTTCGACTTCGGTGGCTTTGGCTGGGACTGCCGGAACTTCAACTTTCGATGGCAATGGAACCCATCAGGGAGGTTCTCTGGTGGTGTCGACCGTAAATGACGCCCCAGCCGATGCCGTGAGGGTTTTTACATTCCAACTCAACAACCCTGTTAACTCACAGCCGGCGCCTTTGATCCAGATTGAATCGACTGGCATCCCTGTCTGCAAGACACACATGATCAAGGATTGTGACTACGACCATGATAACTCTGGGACCGCTAACAAGATCGGATTGACTGCGGCCGAAATCGCGCAACGCAACACGGACTACGATCCACTCTCTCTGTCCTGCCACCATGACGCCAAGAACATGTCAGGCGACGGCGCCACTCGCGTGCGCAAGTGTGCCCGGCTCACCGACACTGCCGTGGTTGGGAGCACTTACGGAGCAGTCTTCGACGCACATCCCCGTGACGCTGAGCCGCTGCGCATTCATGCCCCGGCCTTTATCACCCGCAATATCGGACAAAACTCCTCCTATCCGGGTGCTGTCAATAGGGTAACGGTGACTATTCGCAGCAACGTGGATCTTCCCATCGGGAGCCTGGTCACCATCTCGGTGCTCAACAACTCTTGCGTGACTTCGGGTACCATGCAGCTGTTCCAGAACACGGATCCCAAGTGGAACCTTTCCACAAGCACTGCTGAAGACCCGATGGTGTTTGCGGCTTCACAAGGAGGAGCAGGTGGCGAGGGCATGTGGGATGATATTGAGAAAATGCTCAAGCTTCATGTCGTCGTTAACATCACAGCAGGAAGCTACTACACATTCGGCTTCAATGTCCAGAACCCACTGTGCGACCAGGCAGCGCAACCTGTGTGCATCCGGGCCAAGGGCTTCTGCACAGGCGTGTCGTGTCGTCGCAAGGTGCTGGTGATTCCCCGCCGTCTCATGGAGCACGACAACTCTCGGTACAGCACGAGCTGCCCCACCCAGGGATACAGGGCCCCGCTGTTAGTGGTGAAACCCACCATCACGCTTGCGACGCTCAGTCACTCGTCCGCATGGGCCTCGGCCAACAACACGCTCATGCTGTCGTTGACGCTCAATGTGCCCTTGTTTATCAAGGTGTCGCCAAAACTTACGATCAACCTCGGAGCACACGGAAGCTCCACGCCTGCGGGCACTCTCGCTGTCACCTTCGGAGGAATGGCGACCACCGCTCACTGGGACCCTGTTGCAGGGACGCTACAGATGGACGTGCCGATGGACCTTGATGCATGCACTAACTACAACATGACTTTCACGCTCGTGAATCGCGAGTGCCAGAATGACCCCCCAACCACCTCAGTGGCAATCTCGACAGGTTCTGTGTGCTCCATCGCGCGCAACATGTGGACTCCGGAAGTAGATTCAGGCGCTTGCTTTGAGTCAAAGCAGATCACACCGGTGCAAATGCAGACGTGCAGCGTGAGTTCCTACCCTCTCCAGGTCCATTCTGGTCCGTGCAACGGCGGTAGTGCAGCCACTGCCACCTTCACTGCCAAGCGCGTGTTCCAGTCTAGCTGCCTGCCAGGCTGCAACAACACTATCACCATCCAACTTATGGCCAACGTTCCGATCCCGGCGCACTCGAGCCAGCACATCGTCGTCGACTTTGAGCTGCCAGAAGATGCCTGCATTGTGAAGTACAACACGCTGCCTCATTTCGCTCCTGCATGGGCAGACAAGACCCTCACACTCACGGTAGAGCAAAGCCTGGACGCGTGCACGCTGTACAACATCACGTTTACCGTTACCAACGACGTAGCAAAGCAGTCATTCTCGCCGTCGGCGCAGACGCTCATTTCGGCCACGGGTCCCATCCAAATCGCAAGCTCAGCATTGGACATGAATGATGACGTGTGCGAGAAGCCATTTGAGGTGCAGGAGCCCGTCTTTGAGGTGATCAAAATCGGCCAATCATCGCCGTACCCTGGTGCCACCGGCACGCATGCTAATGAGCTGTGCGTCACCATCAGCACCAACACGCGCATGGTGGCTGGAAGTGCGTTTGCCATTCACGGATTAGACGGCGCTATTGCCCTTGATGGAGACTTGGCGTTGACGGGTAGCTCGGCGTCTCTCTTCGAGAGCGCCAACGGAACAGCCAGCCACGGCACCTGGAATAACTGTGAGAAGGTACTTGACCTGAACGTTGTCTCGGATCTTGGTTTCTGCGGGACCGCTAACCTCACGTTCTGCTTCAAGGTTTCAAACCCCATCGACGCTCAGCTGTGCGCTCCCGTGCACATCAATGCCACTAATGTTGCCACCTGCAAGGGTGCGCACAAAAATATCCTCGTGAGTGAGGAAGACTCATCTTCATCTGCAAAGATCGCTGGTACAAACGCGATGGGTGTTGCCATGGTTGGAGATGAGAGCACTGTGCTAAGCGCCATCCAAGGGGCGTACAGCGGGGATGCGTGCCCGATGGTGGTCTGGGCGGCAGCCTTCTGTGTCAAAGACATCGGACAAAGCTCCGAGTTACCCTGTGATACGAATACTATCACTATCACGTTATCCTCCAACGTCCCTCTATATGCAACGGTTGATTATCCGATTGCGTCAATGGCCACGGTCACCACAGACGTCACCATCCGAGGGCTGAAGGGAGCAATCAACCACCAGAGCACGATTGCAGTGAAGAAACCAGACGGCACAGATGTCGCCCACTTCAAAGACTCACAGGGTACTTGGTCGCAGAATAGTGACGGCACGCATAACATTGTACTCAAACTTGCGGCCGACTGCTGTCAGCCGGCAGAGGTTGGAGGGTCGGGAGTGGTCTTCAAATTCGATATCACAAACCCTCATGTGCTGACTGAGATTTCGCCAGTACCAACGGTGCAGGCGCGTGGCATTGACGTCATTCAGACTAGCATGCGTCAGGACGTGGGCGCAAAGCGACCCATGAGCATTGCCAAGACTGTCATCACCAAGGCTCACATTGTGCAGTCTACCGATATGCCATGCCAGACAAACACCATCACGGTGTCGCTCAAGGGAACAAAGATTTTGAGTGCTTGCAAGGCGAAGCTCACCATTAGTGGACTTCTTGCCAGTGTGCACTCCTCGGCCACCATCGTCGTGAACAACAAAGTCGGCGCAGTGACAAACTGGAGGCTACCGGAGGCGGTAGCCTGGGCAAATGGTGTCATGACGGTGCCGTTGGCAGAATTCCCGAGCAACACCGATGTTTCCTTCGAGTTTGAGATTAAAAATCCTTCGGCAGAGACGTCTGCAAAAACTGTTTCCATCATGATTGACGCCGCCGACTTGTCCACTTCGGCCCAGGGGGACCGCAGTGCCGTCTTGCTCTTGCCCAGCCAAACCATGACGATGCCAGCACAGAGCGCTTTGCGCCCTATCACGGTGGCCAAGGCCCACTTTATTGCCTCCGATACCGCTGAGTCCCTTGCAGGCAACATCATTCAAAGCTCACCGTATCCCTCGAAAGCGAACACAATCACCGTTTCTCTGCGAGCGTCGGTGCCCCTCAATACTCGCTGCGACGTCACGGTGACTATTGGGCCCCTGACTGGTGCTTGCATTGAAGATGATCTGGCCTCATTCAACAGAATCAGTGGTCTTGACATTTCCGACGCCGCCGCCGTTGTTCGCGTGTGGGATCCCACGCAGCATCTGCTCACATTGAAGATTAAGGCTGATGCAGTGCCGTACACAAAGGGCATCGAGACGCAAAAGCTCCTGCACTTCAGTCTGGAAGTGAAGAATCCCGTAAACGCGCAGGATGCCGCCGTTGTTCTGGCCAAAGCATCCGGTGTTGAGATGATTCAGATAGCGATGAACAGAAACCTGAACGGTGACACTCCTAGTGGGCTTACAGTTGGCATGCCGATTGACGCCGAGCCAATGCATGTCAGAGGCTTGTCGATCCCGAACCAGTTCACCACGCGCAATATTGGACAGCTAACTGCAGAGCCTGCAGCGGCAAATGAGATCACGATCACGATTGCATCTAACATTCCGCTGCCAGCTCAACAGCCCAAAACCAAGGTGACCCTCTCGGGACTTGTTGGCGCGAAAAACTATACGGGCACTGCACAGGGGTCTTCGAGCAAGTTCACTGCTACCTGGCACCAGGACAAGGCGTCCATGGTTCTCGACACCGAACAAGACACGGATGCCGGTGAAGAAATCGTGCTCAAGTTCAAGTTCAACAACCCAGACACTGCACAGATCAGCCCGCGCGTATACATTGAAGCCTCGGGCATTGCTATCGCCCCCATGGCCATGAATCCCGACACGAAGACTCGTGTAGAGACCAAGGACGATCAAGGCAAGGTCATCAAGGCCAATCCCGGCTTCGCTGCCCCGCTCGCGATCATGAAAGGCAAGCTCTACTCCAGAACGGTACATCAGAAGAGCAATGGAGAGAACCCCGGTTCCCTCAATATGCTGACCTTCAGCTTCAAATCGACCGTGGCTCTCAAGTCCTCGACGAGCCATGTTGCCCTTGTGATTTCGGGTCTCAACGGCATGCGTCTAATGGACGGATCGCGTACGGGCACCCCCACGGTTGCTGTGACAAAGGGTGGAGAGGCTGCTCTTATCACCAATTCGTCCTGTGTCTTCACTGCGGTTGAAGAGAAAGGGGGCTCGTGTGCGCAGTGCGCACGTGCGATGAGGTGTCCGTACTTGGATGGATCCACACCCAATGCCCCGAAGCTGATGGTGGGCATCGGAGATGTGCCTGCCGATACAGAAATCGAGTTTACAGTCACGTTCATGAATGCGAACGAGGCGCAGGATTGCCAGAAGCTGACACTCGAGACCGTGTCGTGCGATGTCAACCTCGACTTCGCCCCCGCTCCTCTGCACGTCACAAAGGGATTCGAAGACACCAATCAATGCCCGCTGACGATCATTCCCTCGTCACCCTTCACTGTCAAGAAGGTGTGCCAGAGCGTATCTTGCACCGGTGCTGTCAACACCATCACCGTGAGCCTGCAGCCAAAGTTCGTCCTTACCGGTGCCAAGGGCTCCGAAGTTACAATCCGCGGCCTGCGCGGCTCGACAACGCGCGACAGCATGCTGACGCTCCTGTCCGGGGCACCCGTCTTCGAATCCAAGGCACGCTGGATTCAAAGCTCAGGCTCGCTCATCTTGAAGGTTGCGCCCAGGTCGACGTTGCATCCTAGCAACGTCAGTGTCGTGTCATTTGACATCGTGAACCCCAAGTATAAGCAGGAGGCGGCCGGCCGCGTCGAAGTTTCGGCCAGCGGTGACGTGATGCACGAGGCTGTGTGCATGGATCAGTGCGACGGTGATCTCGCTCCCATGCTTGTCAAACCGGCAACTTTCCAGAAAGCAGCCATTGCGTCCAGCAGCACTCTAGGCGGAAGCGACAATGTTGTGACCATCACCCTTCAGCCCCAATGCACCGTGCTCTGCGAAGGTCGTGAATCGGTGATCACGGTTGAAGGCCTCGTTGGATCCTCGACTGGTGACTCAGATGCTCTGCCCGTGTCTATGATCAAGGGCGGCGCAGGACTGTTCATGTCGTCCGCTGATCTCTCTTTGTCATTTACCAGCAACTGCGCTCTTGCAGACAACAAGGTGGTGATCTCAGGAGTGCATGAAGACCCAACTGGCACCATGCTCTACTTCTCTGAGGGCGCGTGTGCTGATCGGTATACCAAAATCATGGCGTTTGATCGTGACACCGGTTGCGCCACCCTGGATGTGACCTCCAGGGGCTGGTCTGATAACCGTACGGCATGCAAACTGGGCGTGGTGAGCGCCATCTCCGTCACGCAGGGTGGTTCGGGATTCAAGTCGGGAGACTTCATCGTGGACAGCGAGACTGGCACTGATCTCACCGGAAAGTGCGTTGTCACCGGCAAGGACGGCGCTGTGGCGTCCATCGTCGTAACTACTCATGGTCATGGCTACAACCAGCATGTCAAGGTTCGTTGCCCGCGCGCATGCCCGCAGGAGCAGGCGCAGCAAGTGGCAACGTGCGGTTGCGGCTGCGGTTGCGGCTGTAACTGCAACAACACCGTGGCCAAGGCCAAGTGCGGCGAGCCTGTTGACGAGTATGGAATGTACAGCTCGCCGTCGATTGCCGGCGCTGCCAAAATCACCAGCGTGTGCGCGTGGAGCCAGACCGCTGGCCGTCTCACCTGCGCGGTGCAGGGATGCGTCAAGTCCAGTGAAGAAACCGTGTTCTCGGTCGCCCTCACGAACGCGCTGATCAACCAGCCCGCCAAGAAAGTCAACATCATGGCCAGCGGACACATTGGCATCCCGGCGGTAACCCTTACTGGCAGTGCCATGCAAATCAAGACGCAGGGCGCGCCAGGAAAGACCACAGTCCAGATGGCGATGCTCGTGCACACTCAGGCTGCTGAAGTTGATGATATCGCGTATCGCCAGGCTGTAGCTGCAGCTGCAGGCGTCGAGACTTCCAAGGTGACGATTGCCATCGCAGAAATCGACAGCATGACGGCGTTGACACTCTCTGGCTCGTACATGAAGGCACCCGAGACCAGTGGCAACAGTTTTAAACTTGCCGCCACTGTTGAGGTCGAAGATTGGCTCTCTCCTGCGCACATTGCCCACGGCATGTCATCGGAGAGAATCAACAGCAAGCTTCAGGCGGTAGGCAAATCGGTCGACGTGCCTGAGGAGCACAAGGCGCATGTTGTCCATACTGCTGCCGAGAGCGTGACGGCAGTGTGCAAGTGCAATTCTTCGAACATTGAGGCAATCAAGAACGACACCGAGTACAAGTGCACCTGTTCGGTGTCCATTGACAACCTGCCCACCAGACCTAACACGACCACTTACATACTGTCATCTGACATGCAGTGCAACGCGCACACCACCGTAACCAGCGTCAAGGTCGGTACTTCCGCTGTCTCTTCCGCTGCGATCGCTCAGGCCCCTGGCACGTGCGACGACCAGTGCGGCGAGTACCACAAGATGCTTCAACACTATGACGTGACCAGTGCCGTGTCGAATGGCAAGCTGGACGTGGAGATTCAGGCAGAGGGCCTCTCGCAAGACTTCTGTGGCGCAGGAGACTACTTCAAGGCAGTCTTGGTGCTCTCCTACTAAAGCCTTCCACGGAACACAAGAGATCACAAATGCCCCCGCAATCTGCGGGGGTGGAGAAGTCTCACGCTGTGAGTTCGTTTTTACTCTTACAGAGGGTGTGAGCGACTTATGGGTGTGAGAGCTGAGATGATGCAGGGACGTTGGGTTGAGATGTCCTTCTCACCTTCGCAGGAGAACCTTCAAACATCGATGTGTATGAGCAGTAAAGTTTGCGCTGCGTTTGGTGCATGGTGCTTAGAGCTTAGTGAGTGCAAGGGTTCATTTAGAGCAGTTCGGGCTGGGCGGCCGGAGAGCCACCAGACTTAATAGTGTTTTGATACCAATAAACACACTTTTTCATTTGCATTTGACTGGTATTCAGGAACGTTTCCCTCACGTCAGCCCGGTGTTCGCTGGCTGAGGTCGACACTACTTTACTCGTGCAGTACCGTAGCCAGGAGGGATAGGGGTGAGTCTCCCTCGGGAACATAGCACGGCGGGACAAGCCTTCTACACCTGGGTAGCGCGGTCGCGCTCGGAGTCCTCCTTGTTCACGGCGTTAGCCCCTGAATAAACTTTCCTCCTCCTCCTCCTCTACACCTGCGTAGCGCGGTCGCGCTCGGGGTCCTCCTCGTTCACTGCGTCAGCTGTGAATAAAACTTCCTCCTCCTCCTCCTCCTCCTCCTCCTCTTCACGCTCGGGGTCCTCCTCAGACTGGGAAGAAGTCCCAGTCGGGCCTGTTGGGAACTCCTGCAGGTGCCATACGAGCACTCCCCGAGGACCTGCACCGCCGGGACCGTTGCCCTTACGCCAGCCCGGTGTCTGCTGACGGAGGCCAACACTACTTTACTTGACAGTACAGCAGCATAGAGGGATAGGGGTGAGTCTCCTTCAGGAACGTAGCACGGCGGAACAAGTCTTCTACACCTGGGTAGCGCGGTCGCGCTCGGGGTCCTCCTCGTTCACTGCGTCAGCTTTGAATAAACCTT
>Ga0209713_10002809_pt1 | contig 10903 bp, 6 predicted proteins | sample ArcOceMetagenome_3_FD_187444 | JGI IMG/M metagenome (GOLD analysis project Ga0209713, IMG submission 187444) | Marine eukaryotic phytoplankton communities from Arctic Ocean - Arctic Ocean- Svalbard ARC20M Metagenome (SPAdes) (version 2) | ecosystem: Environmental > Aquatic > Marine > Oceanic...
GTCCGCTTCAGCGGTGGGCGCGGCATGGACATGGGTGGGTGAGCGGGATGGGTGGCGGCGGCGATCGCGTGGAGCGACGCCAAAGCCTACTCCGGGTTGGATTGGTTGGGTGGTTCTCTCTCGTTGGGCGAGAGTGATGGATTGGGATGGCGCGCAGACATTCACGTCTGCGAAACTGCCGAACGGCTTGCATCGTGCACTGTACACGTGTGTTTCTGCCTAGGTTGCGTCTGCTGGGTATAAGGAGGGGCAACACCACCAGGGCGCCTTCGAACTTGTCTGGTCATCGGCCGTCTACCAGTACAGGCGGTACCAACCGCACTGCGCAGCCGTGGACAAGCATGGAGACGACGCCCGTGACGGTGTCGCCGCCGGAGCTGCGCTTCCAGGTGGCGCTCAACTCGGCGACCGTGCAAAAGATCCAGGTGCACGCGGTCGGGGCCAGCGCCACCTTCAAGATCAAGACGACCAACCCGAAGCGCTACTCTGTCCGTCCGAACGTGGGCATCGCGTGGTCGGAGAGGCCGGCCGACGTGACCGTGCAGCTTTGCGCCTTCAAGGAGCCCCCACCCGACCTGGCCAAGTGCAAGGACAAGTTCCAGGTGCTGAGCCTCGTGCTCACCCCGGAGCAGTCGCAGCAGCTCCAGGCGCTCTCGCAGGACGAGCGCCGTGCGATGCTCAACGAGCTGTGGGCGGCGGACGAGGTCAAGGGCGCGTCTGTCACCAAGGTCAAATGCTCCTTCATCCTGCCCTCCAGCCAGCCTCACCCGATCCCCGAGGAGAGCGAGACCGTGCAGTTCTCGCCGTCGCCCGCCACGCCCACGGTGGACGGAACGCCAGTCGAGGACGAGGGCGACGCCGCCGCAGCACCCGCGGAGTCGGAGGGCGCAGCGGAGGCGGAGCCCAAGGACACCAAATCCGAGACCCCCACCCAGTCCACCGCATCCGCCGCGTCCGAGCCGACGACGGAGAAGGCGTTGGTGACGAGGCTGCAGCAGCAGGCGGAGGAGCTCGCCCTCGCGGTACAAGAGAACGAGAAGCTGCAGCAGGAGAACGTGGGCCTGAAGGCGAAGCTTAGCGAGCGCAAGAAGCAGAGCGAGAAGGCGATGCTCGAGGCCGAAGACCAGATCGACGGCCTCAAGCAGGAGCTCAACGAGCAGCGCCTCAAGCAGCCGCCGCCGCCGCTGCCCGCCGAGGGCAAGGGCGCGGGCTCGGGCGGCGGGTACAGCACGATGCAGATCTTGGTCGTGGCCCTGCTAGGGCTGCTGCTCGGCATGCTGGGGCAGCTGCGCTTTGGCGAGGCCGTCCCCGCGCCGGCGATTGCAGGCGACGCGCCGCCGGAGCTCAGCGCGACCGACCCGCCCGAGCGCATGGTCTCCTGAAGACGGCGAGATGACTCTGAGAGTTTGCGGAGGCTGCCGTCGCCCCGAGACGGTGAACCAGCGCGTTTGGGTTGAGCGATATCGGTGGGTAGGATTGTCGTGAACCATTATAGCGTTTGAAGAGAACCTCACACCTAGCGCCTGGTTCGGATTCCTGCAGGGCGATTCCCCGCGCCCTTCCCCACACACCCTGTGACACCCCCGACATGGGGGTTGCCCACGCGATCCTCAGCACGCCATCGGCTCCTGCGTCCAGTCCTTGTTCAGGACGCGCTCGAGCGGCTGGTCGGCGAGGTGCTCGTGGAGCATGTGCCGGTTCGAGCCTCGCCGCTTGCCGTGGGCGATGAGCTGAGCTCCGCCTGCGCCCTCGGCCGGTGCAGGCGCGTGCTCCGCCTCGCGCGGGCGGCGCTTCTGGTGCGGCTGCCGCGCCTGCTCGTCGCCCGGCGACCCACCGGCGCCGCCGCCGCCGCCGCCGCCGCCGCCCTTGCGCCGCCGCGCGCCGCCTCTCTGCTCGAGCTCCACCACAATCGAGCGCGTCATCGTCGGCACCAGCCTCTCCTCGAGTATCTTGACCATCCGATTGTAGTCGAGCGGGCCGCTAACGCCCTTGGCCGCAGGCGAGGCGTTCGGGTTCATCTCGGCGGCCTTCTCCTTGGCGAGGCGGACGAACTGCCGCTGGATCGCCTGCAGCTCTCCGCGCATGTCGGCCATCGTGTCCTTGAGCGTGTCCTCGGCGGGCGCCGTCGGCATGCCATCGTCGTCGCCGTCGTCCATGCCGCCGATCTTGCGCGCGCGGTGCAGCAGCCGCAGCTGCGCCTTGCGGAGGAAGACGCCCGCGTGGTGCAGCACGCCGTACTCGGGCGGCGCGGTGCCCGCCTCCTTCTCGTCGTCCTGGTCGGAGCGGACCGCCGCCTGGCTCTCGCCGAGGATGGCGAGGAACATCGAGAGCAGGATGAAGACGGCGACGAAGAGGTAGACGAGGAAGAGGATGGCGTTGGTGTAGCCGCGCGAGTTGTTCATGATCTCGTCGATGTCGAAGTCGCCGAAGAGCGCGCGCGCGAGCGAGATGAACGAGGCGAGCTGGTCGTTGAAGCCCTCCATCACCGGCCCCAGCTGCACGTAGAACATCACCGAGAAGGCGAACATCGAGATGCCGAAGACGAGCCCGAAGAAGATCAGGTCGGCCAGCCCCTTGGAGAGGACGGCGGTGGCGAGGCTCATCTTGGGCACGATGGCGTTGGTGAACTTGATGATCTTGAGCAGCTGGATGCACACGCAGAGCGAGAGGAAGAACTTGGCCTGGCGCGCCGTGTTGAGGACCTGCCAGTCGTCCTGGTAGCCGACGGTCTCGCACAGCATCGCGCACTCGCGCTCCTCCTCCTGCTGGAACATCGTGCGCAGCATCCACCAGACGAAGAAGAAGATGATGAAGTTGAGCCAGTCCATGATGTTCCACATGTTGGAGAAGTAGTCGAAGGGGCCGCTCTCGATGAGCTCGATCAGCTCGAGGACCACGAAGAAGCCGCAGAAGCCGAGGCCGATGTTGAGGTAGAAGCGCGTCGCCCACCGCTGGCTCTCGGCCTCGACGCGCGTCTCCATGTCGTACGACGGCAGCACGGCGCCGAGGGACGTGATCTCCCACATGTACGTGACGCGCGAGCGGACGCCGAGGTGGTTGGAGCGCACGTCCATCGTGAGCGTGACGGCGCGCGTCTTGTCGTCGACGAAGTGCGCGCGCTTCATTTCGTTCCAGAAGCGCTCGACCGCCGCGCGCACCACGCCCGTGGTGCGGTTGGCGCTCTCGCCGACGCCGTTGGGGTCGCACAGCTGGTGGATCTGCTCGCCGTTCCAGCTGAGGCGGACGCACGCGAAGCGCGCCGTGCGCCCCGAGCCCCGCGTCACTCGCGTCTCGCGAAAGTCGACGATCTGCTCGGCGGTGCCGCGCTGCTCGGCGAGGTGCTCGGTCGAGAAGAACGGCAGCACGATCGCCACGAAGCCGCCCGCCTCGAAGTTGCGGAACGACGCGAGGTTGGCGCTGAACTGGCCGTCGGGGTTGCTGCCCAGCTCCTCGGGCGTGAAGTAGCGCCACGGAAACTCGAGCGGCGACGACGGGTGGGTGTAGTTGAAGCCAAACGGCGCCGTGTCGCTCCTCGCGTTCGGCCCCAGCTCCGGGTAGCAGTGCGAGCCGAGCAGGTCGGCGGCGCAGTCGTCGGCGGGCTCGGGCGTGATGCGCGCCGTGCGCAGCTGGAGGCCGTCGGTCCAGTCGAGCATGTCCATCCGCGTCACGAGCTCGGCCACGGTCCACGGCGTCGCGCCGTCGAGGTGGAAGGAGCCGGTGCCGTCGGGCCACGCGTCGTCGTTGCACGTCTTGGCGCTCGTGCCGACGCGGTCGCCGTCGCACGGGCCGGCGTTGCCGAAAAGGCCGGGCCACAGCACGTTGTTGCCCCACTCCCAGATGTCGGCCGTGCGTCGCACCGACTCGAAGGTGTTGTGGCTGCTGTCGAAGTGGTTCTCGATGAACGTGTCGGCGATCGTGCGGTCGAGGAAGTACTCCTCCTTGAGGCGCAGGCTCTCGGTCAGCAGCTGGAACGTGCACACAAACATGAAGTACAGCAGCGTCTGCAGCGTCACCGTGTTGAGAAAGTCGAGGAGGCGCTTGGCGCAGCCGCACGCCCCGTGCCGCGCGCGCCCGCACCGGCCCTTGGGCACCGGCGGCCCGCTGTCGTCGTCGTGGCGCGCCAGCAGCGGGCTCTGCGGGAGCTCCTTGCGGTTGGCCTCCGACTCGAGCAGGTCGCGGAGCTCGTCGTACTCGATCGAGCCCGAGCCGTCGGGATCGAGCGAGTCGAAGAGTTCGTCGATCTCATCGCGCGACGCCTTGATGCCCAGCATCGGCATCGCGTTGCGGAACTCCTTCTGAGAGACGTTGCCGTCACCGTCCTCGTCCCACTCGCGAAAGAGCCGCATGATCTGCACGTGGTTGAGGGCGAGCGCCTTCCGCAGCGAGAGCGTCTTCTTGCGCTCCTCGGCGCCGCGGCGCGCGGCCATCATCGCGGCGCACTGCGGGGGCATTGCTGCTGTCACGCGAGTTCCAAGCGGTCGCGATGGCGCGGAAGCAGTGCAGTGATGGCGCTGGCGCGCGCGCGCGCGGTGCGCGCGCGCGCGCGCGCGCGCTTCCGGTGTTGCGGTGCTTTGGACCTTAGTGGTGCGCGCCTTGTTTTGGCGGAGAAACCAATGATTGGAAAAATAAGGAGTATCTAACGCGTATAACAATCGCTAAGGCGCTAAAGCCCGGCCGCGTGCTTCACCCCGAGCTCGAAGACGGAGATGGGCCCGCTGCACTCGCGCTTGGGGCGGGGCACGCCGTGCGCCTCCGAGTAGAGCGCCCCCTGGTAGTGGAAGCACGTGTGGATGGCGTCCTGCAGCAGCGCCCTCGACGCGGCGAGCCGCGGGAAGCCCGAGTGCGACGAGTACACAAACTCGTCGGCGGCGCCAAACAGCCAGAACTCGCCCACCGCGCCGCGCAGCGCGTCGTCGCCGCCGCCCTTGGCCACGTGGCCGACGGCGAGGTCGGCCTCCGGCGGGTTGACGACGGCATCGCCCAGCTGCGCCGCCGCGTGCCGCCGCAGCGCAACGCTGTCGCTGAGCAGCAGCAGCCGCGCCGTCGGCGTGTGCGCGCGCGCGCGCCTCAGCGCATACTCGAAGATGAACTTGTGCTGCTCGTACAGCAGCCGTCCCCTCTCCGCCTTCTGCTGCGCCGTCTCGTCTGCCGAAGCCCCAACGAAGGCGCCGTCGCCCGTGCGCACGTGCACGCCCACCACCGGCTCCGCGCGGCGCCCCAGCAGCGACGCCAGCGCCGTGTGCGGCTGCAGCGTCGCGGGCGTCGGTTCGAAGAGAAAGTTGAGCAGGCAGCCGAACTGCGCGCCCGCGGGCGAGAGGTGGCGTGCCGCGACCGCCGCGGCGTGCTCCGGCGTGGCGAGCAGCGCCTGCGTGAAGCCGCGGTTCGACTGCACGCGCAGCACGCGCTCGGGCCACAGCGCCGCCAGGTCGGTCGAGGTGAGCTTCGCCAGCTTCTGCCGGTCGCCGTTGATCCAGGTGAGCCGTCGCACGTCGGAGGGACGCACGCGACCGAGCGCCGGCAGCAGGCTGGTCACGTCGATGCGCGGCGTGCTCAGCACCGCGGCGTGCTGCGGCCAGTCGAGCTGGAAGGCGCGGTCGGTCAGGATGGCGAGGAGCAGCGCGGTCATCATGCCGGTCAGGCGGTCGGCTAGCCCTCCCGAGTTGCCGCGCACCTCGAAAACGAGCACGCGCGCCGAGCTCGGATCGCGCGACCACGCGGCGTGCGAGGCCGAGTAGGCGTCCTGCCAGGCGGTGCCGCAGACGTCTTCGATGCGAGATGGAAGCGGCGGCCGCTGGACGAGCGGTGGTACCGGTGGAGACGGCCGTGGTGGGGATGATGACGGTGTCGGCGGTGGTGGCGGCGGTAGCGGCGGCGGTGGTGGCGGTGGTGGCGGTGGTGGCGGTGGTGGCGGTGGAGGCGGTGGCGGCAGCGGAGGCGATGGCCATGTGGTCCACGGCACACGGCGAGGTGGTGGCGATGCCTCGCTAGTGGACATGCGGCGTATGACATAGACGAGCCACAGCACCTGTGCGAGGGCCAGCGCTGCGAGCAGGCGCTTCATTGAGCCGAGCGACGCCATGGCTCGTGAATCGCGTCACGCGCAACAACTCTGGTAAGATGTTTGGCATGCTTCCATGTAAACCGCTTGGCCTCAGTTTAGATAGTCCACCCGCAGAATCGCCCAAAAACAGCGTGGTGGTCTTCGTACACGGCGTGGTCTGGAGGGGGGCCGGGGCAGACCGCGCCCGCCCGCGGCCGAGACCACCAAGCTGGTTCGCGGCCAGCCCGCCCCCGTTGCATGTGGGCAGCTCAAGCAGGAACTCAATGCTCCTGGCCCCTACGATTCAGAGAGGAGCATCTGAGGAGCATCTGCCCGATTGGCGTGCTCACGTTGATAAGTGGTGGTAAGCACCCCTCCTTGATCACGGGCCGAGCTTCGGCGCACCTTCGATCTTATCTTTGTAACCCTACGGCCAACCAGGTACTTACGCAGTTACGCAAGATATTCGCAGCGGTTTCGTAGGATTCACCGCTGTTTCGCGGCGTTTCGCGGCGTTTCGCGGGCGTTTCGCGGGCGTTTCGCCCAATTCGCAAGCCTACAAATCGATTCGCACAACTCTCGAACCATTCACTCTTTCGCAGAGGTTTCGCAAGATTCGCACTCAATTCGCAAGATTCACACTCGTTTCACACCGGATTTCGCAAGAAATTCACGCCGATTCGCAGCCGTTTCGCACCGTTTCGCGCCGCTTCGCGGCGCTTACTCGTTGTGAATCTGTGTAAGTACCTGGTTGTCCGTAGCGCGTAGGGGTCTTTGTGGGGTTTGCGTCTTCTCATTCGGGACAGCCTCCGGTCACCATAAAGCGCGCTACTCCGGCCACCGAACTCCCTCTCCCGGCAGCAAAGATGGCGTCGAGGATGTCAGATAGCTGGCACAGGCTATGCATCAATCGAAACAAACGACACAATCACACAATAAGTCACGAGACGACACCAGGGTCGAGCGCACCTGTCCAACCTCCAACGCAAACACACTGCATTTGCGTCCGTGGCAAAACAGCGTGAGAGCGACGGCACCAGAGACGGCTTCCCGTCCCATGGGCCGCTTTTTTCGGCAGCGTCTCGCGGCACCGCCGTGGCGGAGACGCGCGTCGGCGCCTACTTGTAGCGCTGGAGGATCATCTCGACGTCGCGCGGCGAGCCAAGGATGACGGGGCAGCGCTCGTGGATGTCCGTCGGCACGAGGTCGAGCATGCGCTGCACCTTGCCGTTGAACATGCCGGTCGAGGCGATGCCGCCGGCCGACTCGGTGATGAGCGCCATCGGGAAGCCCTCGTACAGCACGCGCAGCTTGCCCTTGGGGCTCTTCTTGTCGGCGGGGTAGACAAAGATGCCGCCATACAGGATCGTGCGGTGGACGTCGCTCACCATCGAGCCGACGTAGCGCGCGGCGTACTTCTCCTTCTTCCACGCGTTGATCTGCTCGAGGATCTGCGTGTCCCAGTTGGGCGAGTTGCCCTCGTTGCACGAGTAGATCTTCTTGCCACCGTCCTCGGGGAACTTGACGTTCGTGTGCGTGTGGATGAACTCGCCCAGCGACGGGTCGAGCGAGAAGCGCTCGACGCCGCTGCCCTTGAAGCACATGACGAGCTCGGTCGCCGCACCGTACATGCAGTAGCCCGCCGCGACGATGTCGTTGCCCGTGCGCAGGATGTCGTTCACGTTGCCCACCTCGGCCTGCGACGTCTTCTCGTACACAGCGAAGATGGTGCCAGTGCTGACGTTGCAGTCGATGTTGGACGAGCCGTCGAGCGGGTCGAAGGCGACGCAGAAGCGACCGGCCTTCTCCGCCGGCACGATGATCGGTTCGTCGTTCTCCTCGCTCACCAGCACGGCGCACGCACCCGAGTTGACCAGAGCCGAGACGAAGATGTCATTCGAGAGCACGTCCAGCTTCTTCTGGTCGTCACCGCTCGAGTTCTGCTCGCCGGCCATGCCGAAGAGGTTGGCAATGCCAGCCTTGGCGCACGCGCGCGACGTCGCCTTGCACGCAAGGCCGAGCTGCGCCATCAGCACCGTCAGCTCCATGTCCTTGGTATTGGTCATGAGCCACCGACCGAGCGTCATGAAGTCGGAGTCACTGACATCCTCGACCGACTTGGACGCCATCTTTGCTGCCGGGAGAGGGAGTTCGGTGGCCGGAGTAGCGCGCTTTATGGTGACCGGAGGCTGGCCCGAATGAGAAGACGCAAACCCCACAAAGGTAAGATCGAAGGTGCGCCGAAGCTCGGCCCGTGATCAAGGAGGGAGGGGTGCTTACCACCACTTATAAAGCAGTGAGCAGGCCAATCGGGCAGAGCTCCTCAGATGCTCCTCTCATTGAGTTCCTGCTTGAGCTGCTCATGCAACGGGGCGGGCTCGCCGCGAACCAGCTTAAGTAAGTTGAATGAAACACCGACATGTCGTAGAGCACCACAGCGACATCCGTAAGTAACTTACTTGCGAACCAGCTTGGTGGTCTCGCCGCGGGCGCGGTCTGCCCCGTCCCCCCTCCAGACCACGCAGTGTACGAAGACCACCAAGCTGTTTTTGGGCGATTCTGCGGGTGGACTATCTAAAAACTGACGCCAAGCGCTGGAAGCATGCGAAATATCTTACCAGAGTTGTTGCGCGCGTGACGCGATTCACGAGCCATGGCGTCGCTCGGCTCAATGAAGCGCCTGCTCGCAGCGCTGGCCCTCGCACAGGCAGCCAGCGCGTTTTGCGATGCGAGAATAAGAACTGAGATTTCACACGATTTTGACTAGAGTCCCCCTTTGACCCCCGCTCCTCCACGCAGCGCCAGCCACTCGCCTCACAACGGAAAGGTCTCGTCGTTCGGCAGCGAGCCGCGCCGCATCTGGGCGTCCTTGCTGGGCGCGAGCGGCATTCGGCTGCGCTCGGCGGCGTCCTCGACGCTCTCCTCGCTTTGCGGCGGCTGGTCCGCGGAGCGAGGCGACGGCGGCTGATCGGGCACGACCGACTCGGTGTTCCAGCCGCCGTCGTCCTGCCCCTGCAGCAGGCTGTGCGGCGCCGGCTTGTGCGCGGCGAGGCCGACGGCCGCGCGCAGGCTGCTCTCGTTGGAGGCGACGGGCGGCGCGCCGTCGGCCGCGTGCACGCTGCGCACCGTCAGGAAGGGCGTGAGCCGCGCGTCGAGCGCGCGCCACCAGCCGTACTTTGGCGCCGAGCTGGCGCCCTGGATGCCGCCCGCGCCGTGCTGCGAGGTGGAGGATCGCTTGGGCTGCAGCACCTTGCACACGACCGCCACGTCGCGCGACGGCGACCCGAAGGCGACGATCGTGAAGACGGCGATGAGGAGCGTCGCCTGCAGGATGGCGAGCGAGTCGGTGCTCCCCTCGGGGCAATGGCTCGGCGCGTGCGCCTCGGCGTCGCCCGCGTCGCCCGCGTCGCGCACCCAGCCGCCGCACCGCGTCCCAAAGTCGGAGTCGCCAAACGACGCGGCGGCGATGGCGAAGGCGACGCCGCCGCGCAGCCCCGAGAACCAGATCGCCGTCGCGTGCTTGACGGAGATCGTGCGCGCCGCGCCGGCGCGCCCCTTCTCCCGCGTGCCGCGCCGTATGGCGTTGGTGATGGCGGCGCCGACGAAGACGTGCAGCCGCCCGAAGAGGCACGCGACCATCGTGCACGCGGCGAGCAGCCACACGGTGTGCGAGAAGATCGGGAAGGTGAGCACCGCCATCCCGAGGTAGACGAAGACGAACGTCTCGGCGCCCTTGGCGAGCGCCTCGAAGAGGTCGCGCGTCAGCACGACGGCGGCGTCGCTCAGGTTGGGCCGCGCGTACGTCGCCATCACGATGCCGCAGAAGAGGATCGCGACGATCCCCGACAGCTCGAGCGCCTCGGCCGCGTAGTACGCCGCCCACGGGAAGACGAACGCCACCGACGCCTCGACCACCTGCTTCTCGTCGTGCTCGTACAGCCGCATGTGCTTGAACGTGAGCGCGCAGAGCATCCCCGCGAGCACGCCGATCGCCATCGACCCGAGGAAGATGATGACGAAGATCACGACGGCGAGCACGATCGCGGTCGCCGTGTCGCCGCCCTCCGCCGCCTCGGGCCCGGCGAACGCGAGCACCGTCCGCGCGAGCACGATGGCGACGGCGTCGTTGAGCACCGACTCGCCGAAGACGATCGCAAAGATGTCGTCGCGCACGCCGATCGCCTTGAAGACGGCGAGCACGGTGACCGGGTCGGTCGCGCTGATGAGCGAGCCGAAGAAGAGCGCGGCGAGCTTCGACAGCGGGTAGCACAGCCCCACCTGCCCGGCGGCGTAGATGGCGCCGCCGACGAAGAAGGCCGACAGCAGCGTGCCGCCGAACGCCAGCAGCACCGTCGGCAGGATGTTGGCGAAGAAGGCAGGCACGTTCATGTTGAAGCCGGCGGCGAAGATGATGGGCGGCAGCAGCCACACCATGAAGAACTCGTCGTTGAAGCGCTCGGCCACCATCATCTCCGTGTTGTGCACGAGCATCGCCATCGCCGCGAGCCCGCCGCCGACCGCCAGGCCGACGGCCGCCTCCGGCACGCGGTAGACGTGCCGACGCTCGAGCAGGTCGCCGATGAGGATCGTCGCGCCGACGGCCAGAATGCCGACCACGCAGGTCCACCGGAACATGGCCTGGGCACGGCGGAGTGTGGGTGGGTAGGCAGGCTCTGGTGCGCATGCGTGTGTGTGGCGCTGGCGAAGCTTTGGACGCACCTCCTTCTCATCTGAACGGAGGTCGACCGCAGTCTCTGGGTCCAAATCACATGGCGTGATGTTGTAGGCACGCGCTGGCTCGGAAGCGGCCATCGCGGCAGCGACGGGCGCACGAAGGTTCAGCCTCGCTGGGGAGGTGCAGAC
>Ga0209713_10002810_pt1 | contig 10901 bp, 7 predicted proteins | sample ArcOceMetagenome_3_FD_187444 | JGI IMG/M metagenome (GOLD analysis project Ga0209713, IMG submission 187444) | Marine eukaryotic phytoplankton communities from Arctic Ocean - Arctic Ocean- Svalbard ARC20M Metagenome (SPAdes) (version 2) | ecosystem: Environmental > Aquatic > Marine > Oceanic...
ACCAAACGCGGAATCGCCACCAAAGGCACGACCGACCAAAGGCAAAGGCGCATGCCGGAGACACGGGTCACACGCGAATGAAAGTCCCGGCTCGAGGCCCGTTCGATCTCATCACACCAGCACTGAAGCCCAGCGCTCACCCGGCGGAGCAGACGGGCCCTTCCCTGTCCGTCGCTCCAGCGGCTCACAAGCACCAAAAGCTAATGTCTGGGTGGTGTTGCCTCTCTCGTCTCGAGTCGAGCGCCCGCCGCCTCCGCGCCTGGTGCGGCCTCCCAGGACCTCGCGTCACAGCGCCTCGTCCAATGGCGCGCGACCCCGAGTCTGGCCTCGCCAGCGTGTCGATGGTCAAGGTGGGTGCCGACGGCAAGGAGAAGGCGCTGCTGCTCAGAGCCAGCTCGCTTCGGTGGATCGCCATAGCCGTATTCCTGCTCATTGGTGGCAGTGGTGGTGCGTGGTGGATACTTGAGAGCAAGCTGGAGGGCCACGCTGAGAAATCGCGGCTGACGGCGCTGCTCCGCCACACCGGCGAGCGCATCCAGGCGTTGCATCGCGTGCGCAATGCGGTCGAGAAGTTTGACGGCGCCAATGCAAAGGCAGTCGAAAAGCTCGACTCGGAGGTAAGCGAGGCGGAGGAGCAGCACCGCCGTGCGCAGGCCGCGATGATGAAGCAGCAGGGGCTGCCCGACGCGGAGGACATCGAAGCGGCGGGGCGCGCCGCGAAGCGGGTGCCCAAGGAGATGCAGGTGAAGATGCTTGACGAGTTCCAGGTCAAGGCGAGCTTCCTGGTGTGGGGGACGGAGCCGGAGCGCGCGGCCGTGTGGCGCAAGAGCCCGCTGTACAACAAGATGCCCAGTCAAACGGTAATCGAGGAGCTCGGGGCGGTGCAGGTGTCGTACGAAACGGGAGGCATCGACACGCGCACCTTTGTCGGCTGGTGCCGCGGCAACGTCACGGCGGGCAATTGGCCGCCCCCTGTCTCGTCGCTGCAGGGCATCATCAACTATTTCGAAGACTTGACCGACGATCCTCCCGAAGATCACAAGTGGGAAGGGAACCTCTTTGTGACGTGGGAGCATCGCTTGGCCAAGATCAAAGAGAGGAAGCACGCCAAGATGTGGGAGGCGAGCCACCAGACGAGTGCGTCGCCTCCGCTCAAACTCTCTTGCCACACACTACGGCTCAAACTCTCTTGCCACAAACCCTGGCTGACCGCTCTCGTGTACGCATGCACAGTCAAAAAGCTGCTCGGTCAACTGCCGGACGACACCACGACGCTCAAGGACCCGATCCAAGCCTTCAAGTTTACTTATGCCGCGCTGACGCAGTTTCACCTGACCGAGTGGCTCTTCCCGGCCGACGACGCTTTGATGGACGACGCCTTCGGCGCCGCGAGCAGCTTCGCGCCATACAGCTTCCTTGTGGACGAGGAGCAGGATGACGATGACGGTGAGTTTGACATGGAGTGGGAGGAAGAGGACGACGATGAGGCCGAGGGCAAGTGAGCCTGGCTGCAGTAGGGCGCGGAGGTGGGTCGATTGGCCCCCATGGCACTCACTTTACTATTCATCATGTGCATAGAATACAATACTCAGTCAAACAGGAGGCCGCTCACAGCCTAAATTCTGAGTCTGCCACCATATCACTCAGTCAGCATCTCCGCGGGCTGGGGCGAGCGCCTCCACTCGGAAACGTGCAGCCCCACCTCGTACACGAGCCGCGCCGCGCCGACGACGATGATGCTCGAGATGACGAGCGTGCCGACGGCATCCACCTCGCTCGAGGAGGCGCCGCCGTACCCGGAGAGAATCAGTGAGCCAACGACGATCTGCGTCGCCGAGCGGAGCGTGTCGGCGACCACGTGGGCGAGCGCCGAGAAGAGGTTGAGCTCTCGCGTCGCCGAGACGCCGCGCCACCGTGTGGCGAGCGCTGCGCCCTCGGCGCCGCTGCGGTCGCGGAGGAGGATGGAGCAGAGCATCGCGCCGTCGAAGACGAGGTTGGCTCCACCAAACGCGAGGACAACCGACCCCAGCACCTCCTCGTCCTCGTCGCCCCCCAGCTCGTCGACGGCGGCCGAGATGGAGTAGGCGGTCACGCCTAGCAGCAGCACCGCCGACACGGCCGGCGCTGCGATCTTGATCGCGCGCTCGCGATCCGGTCGATACTCCGCCGCCAGGTTCATCGCGTAGGCAAAGTCGTCCACGAACATCGACAGCGCGTCGGACATCAGCGAGTTGGAGTGCGATACCAGCGCCGCCACGAGCTGGGCGCAGCTGAAGGCCGTGCCCAGCAGGAGGACGGTCCAGAGCGCGCGGATGTTGGATTGCCGCACCATGTCTCGAACGGTAGTAGCACCGACTGCTGACACCCGTGTCTATCACGAGGAAACCAAAACTCAGAAAAGAGAAGTTAGACGTTAGCGCCGGCTGGCTAACAAGCTCATTGGGCCCTTTTCGTACACTATTTGCCTATTGAGGCTATTGAGGTGACGCGTTTGAGTTTATTGAGGCTATTGTTATTGATTGAGTTGGGCCGCGGCCACACAACAACCTCTAGGAACTATGCTGTTTACGCTGTTTACGCTGTTAGCTTACCTCAACTACACACGTCGGACTCCGTATCAAGCACGTAGCCCCGTGATTGTTCACAGCCGGACCCGGTTTTTAACTTTGTTTCAAGCGTTTCAAGCTGTTAGCTCCCCTCAACTACACACTTCGGACCCCAAGCCAGAATTGGACCCCAACTGCTCATAGCCGGACCCGGTCTGTGACCCGGGCGCCGTCTCGAAAGCCAAACAGCCCCAGCCGACGGCGTGGAGATCGGCCAGGCAGACTCATTGGCCGAGGCCGCAGCTGTTTAATGCAAAACATGAAGTTGTGATATGACTGCCGACGGCCGCAGCTATGTCCGCTTCGACGACGAGCCGCCGCCTCTCAAGGCCAAGTCGGCCCTGCGGCCATCGCCCCGGCAGTGCCTCCAGTACGGCTGCGGCCTTCTCGCGTCCGTCCTTGCGATCTCGGCGGCGTGGCTGCACGGCTGCCTCGTCACACACAAGCTCGGCCTTCCCGACCGACGATGGCTGGCTGAGAGCAACAGCTGCACCGACTCAGACGGCCCGGCCGGCTGGATCCTGATCACACCCGGATGCCTGCCGAGCGACAGCACCACCGACCTGTGGTGCCCGGGCGACGCGGGCTACATGTGCTACAAGATCCCGACGCTGGTCAAGGTGCCGCGCTCGTCGACGCTGCTCGCCATCATCGAGGCGCGCCGCTACTCGTGCGACGACCACGGCTGGGTGGACATGCTGCTGCGCCGCTCCGACGACGACGGCGCCTCGTGGGCCCCGGCGACCCTCATCTGGTCCAACTCCACGGACGACGAGTGGCACACGGTCGGCGACGCCAACCCGGTGCTCGATCGCAACGGCCGGCTCCACCTCCTGCTCACGCGCGACAACGCGGACGTGCTGTACACCACCTCCGACGACCTCGGCCGCAGCTGGCGGCTGCCGCCGCGCAACGTGTCGTCGCTCGTGCTCACGCAGCGCAGCAACATCGGCACCGGCCACGCCGGCGGGATCCGCCTCGCAGGGAGCGACCGGCTGGTGGTGCCGCTGTACGGCGGCGGGCGGCGGAGCTACGCGCTGCTCTCGGACGACGACGGCGCGACGTGGCGGCCGGGGGGCGACCTGGGCGTCGACGCGGCCGAGTGGGCCGTCGCGGAGGTGAAGGCGGGAAGCGGCAGGCTGATTGGCAGCCTGCGCGGCGTCCGGGGGCGGCGGCTGCAGGCGTACTCGGACGACGGCGGCGAGACGTGGGGTGCGGCGTACGAGGTGGCGGAGCTGCCCGAGCCGGTGACGGGCTGCGAGGGTGCGCTGGTGCTCCACCCCAACGGCCGGCTGTACTATGCGCACCCCGACCCGCCGCCGTCGACGGCTTGGCTGTCGCGGCCGTGGCTGCCGTCGCCGATGCTGCGAGAGAGGATGAACATCAAGGTGTCCGACGACGGCGGCCGGACGTGGCAGCAGCACGTGCAGCTGTGGGGCGCCGACGCGGGCAACTGCGTGCCGCCGTGCGTGCCCGCCGCGTCGTACTCGTCGCTCGCTGTGCTCGGCGACGGCGCGCAGAGCGAACTTGCGCTGCTGTACATGCGCAACAACGCGAGCATGCTCATCTTCGAAGGGAGGGGCGTCGCGTTTGCCACGTTTGCTCCGTGACGATTGAGCCTGTGTCTTTCCAAAACTGAGAAATTATACAGATGTCGACTATCGACACACGGAGCTTCGACACAACGCTGGCACCTAAGCCTAAAGCGAGGACCACGAGAGGCCTTGAGCACACTCAGCAAACTAAAAAGCGAAGCAGCTGTTGGGAGCCCAGGAAGGGGCTCAAAGCTCGGCGGAGAGCGCCTGGACGGTGAAGGAGGGGGACGATTCGCGCGTCAGCGGCGGGGGACTCTCGTCGGGCGTCTGCGAGTCGAGCTCGCCCGGCCCGTTGCTGCTGGTGCTGCTCCTCCTGTTGCCGCTGCCGTCGAGGCTCTTCCTCTTGCCGCTCGGATCGCACCAGCGCTGGTGAGCGAAACAGGTAAAAAAGAGCTAGATAGATTTATGGTCTATCACGACTTCGGAGAGCGTCGTCCTGGTGCAGTTTGCGAGCCGTGAATAGAGAAAACGTCCGTCGGAAGTCGGAGTCAACGCGAAAGAGCCCCGCTTCCTGCGGTGGTCTGAGCTGCCAGGCCCTCGTTGCCCCACGACATGCTAGCCCTCGCCGCGCACCTGGCCACCGCGCAGTGCGACGGCGCCAACGACGAGTCGTGCTCCTATGCCTCCGACGATGCGTGCGACGACGGCGGCCCAGGCAGCGAATACAGTGTTTGCGCCCTCGGGACCGACTGCACCGACTGCGGGCGGGGCGGCGATGGCGACAGTACATCCTCGTCTCCCCCGCCTCCTCCTCCGCCGGACCCGTCGCCGCCTCCGCCGTCTCCCTCTCCGCCTCCGACGCCCCCTGCCGGGGCCCCGATCGTGTGGACGGGCACGCTCAAGGCGACGCACTACTGGGACTGCAATGGGCAAGGCTGCGACGCGTCGACGCTTTCCCCGTACGACCAGTCCCGGTACTGGTCGTCGCCCGACTACATGCCCCAGGACCCGAACGACCACGGCGGGCCCTCCCAGTACGGCGAGAAGCTCTGGATAACGGGCGCCGCGTCCGACGCTCTGGCGAGCCAGCTGGGCTCGGACGACGGCTGCTGCGGCAGCGACCCCGACTCGCCCGGCTGCGGCAAGTGCGTGCTCGTGCAGAACCCCGACTCGACCCACCCCGACTGGCTGGCGATCGTGATGAAGAAGAACCGCTGCCCGCCGTGGTCGTCGGGCTGCGACGAGCCCAACGTGCACTTCGACTTTGCGGTGCCGGGCTTCGACCACCCGCAGTACTCGACGGCCAATATCTGCGGCCCCAACACGGGCGGCTGGGAGGAGCAGGAGGACACCACACACTCGTCGTATGTCCTCGGCGACTGGTACACGCGCCACTCCACTACGGCCGCGGCGAGCGGCGAGTGCTCGGAGCTGCCGGCCAAGTTCCGAGCGGGCTGCCAGCGGTTTGCCGACTGGGGCTGGCGCGGCGGCGCGCCAAACCTGGACTACAAGATCGTCGAGTGCCCGTTGGCGTTCGAGACGCACATCGCGAACTCCTTCGGTTGGAACGGCCCCGCCTCCGGCCCGCCGCAGCCGCCGGACCCTCCAGCGAGCCCGCCGGCGCCGAGCGCGCCGCCCGCGCCGCCCGTCGGGCCGCTGCCGCGGGCGCCGCCGCCCCTCCCGCCGCTCGAGCCGCCGCCCTCGCCGCCGCCGCTGCCGCGGCCGCCGTGCAACGACACGGCGGGCCGCTCCGAGTTTGCCGACTGCTCGTCGGGCAAGGCCGACTACGACTGCTGCCCCGGCCTCAAGTGCTTCCAGCAGAACGTGCACTTTTGGCAGTGCCGACAAGCCTGCCCCGACGGGCCCGAGATCCTCAACCCGTGGGCGTGCGCGCTGCAGAACCCGTTCCCGCCGCCCTTCACGCCGCCGCCGCCGCCGCTGCCGCCCGAGCCGCCCTCACCGCCGCCTCCGTCGCCTCCGCCGCCGAGCCCGCCTCCGCCGCCGAGCCCACCGCCGTCTCCTCCCCCTCCGTCGCCGCCGCCCCGCTCCCCGCCCCGCTCGCCGCCGCCGCTGCCGCCGCTGCCGCCGCCGTCGATGCCGCCGAGCGTGAGCAACCTCGGCCTGATGGTGGGCGGCGTCGGCGCGCCGTTGCTGCTGCTCACGCTCGTGGGTGGCGTGCTGCTCTACCGGCGCAAGCACCGGCTCCACATGATCGGCTTCGGCCTCGGCGAGGCGTCGTACGGCGCGCGCACCGGCCCCTCCGCCACCAGCCGCGGCTCGTGCGGCGGCCGCACCTCCGCCACCGGTGGTGGTGGGGGCGGTGGGGGCGGGGGCGGCGGGGGCATGGCGGGTGCGCGCGCGCCCAGGGGCTTCGCAAAGGGGCAGATCGTCTACTACACGGGCAAGCGGCGCTACGACCCCTCGACCAACTCGTGGCTCGAGCACGGCAAGGCGGGCGAGGTCCTCGGGCGCGGCGAGCGCGCCGACCACTTCAACGTCGCCTTCGTCGGCGACGACGACTTCACGAGCGTCGTCGGTCGCGACCTCTCGGCGGCACCGCCGCCGGGCGTCCCGATCTACAAGCGGCCGCCGAGCGGCATCGAGATGCAGCAGAGCAACGAGCGCACGAGCCTCACGGACGCCAACGACGCCGCGCCCTCGTTCAGCACCGTCAAGCCGTCGTCGCGCCACTCGGGGCGCGGCCGGCTGGGCTCGTCGGGGATGCTGGGGATGTTCGGGCTCGGCACGCCGCGCTCGCCCACCCGCCACAACTCGATGCTGCCGCGGAGGGCCTCGCTGACGCCGCTCAACAAGAACAAGGGCAAGAGCAGCTGCACGGGGCACGCCCTCGGCAACGGCGAGAACCGCGTGCGCATCCACGGCCTCAAGGCGCGGCCCGACCTCAACGGCAAGTGCGGGCGCGTCGAGCGGTACGACGCGGGGAGGGAGCGGTACGAGGTGCTGGTCGACGGCGAGCGCGAGACCATCATGGTGAAGCCCGCCAACCTCCAGCCAGTCAACGCGAACGCCGATGGCGAGGGGGGCATACGGAAGAAGGAGTCGATGATGAGCATCGCCATCTGAGGAGTACCATCTGAGCACTGATTCAGATGCTCAAAGCACGAGCACCGGAAAGCGGTGTTAGTGCGGTGCTGGCTGCTTCAGGCATGTTGAGGATCAAGTGTTGACGTGGCCGTCTTCAAATTTTGACACGTAGACATTCATTTTTTTCACGCTATTGACGCGGCGCGAAGTTGAGCCGTTTTGAACTGCATGTTTGGCATGGTTTCTAGCTCAAGGTAACCTCGACGCACGGCCGTGTTGTTCGAGCTGTGGTCGCCACGGCCGCTGCCATCCGCCCACTAGCATTGTTGCGCAGCGCCAACGGCACGATGTTTCGAGGCAGACTCCTGAGCAGGGTCTTGCATGGCTCCGCCGCCTGCGCCGCGTGTGTGGGCGTCGGCTCAGCCGCGTATGCCGCCAGCTGCGAGCCCGGCCGACCGCTCTTCCGCTTCGGCGTCATCGCAGACATCCAGTACTGCGATTGTGACGATGCCTCAAACTTTGCGGGGACGGAGGTGCGACGCTACCGTGGGACGCTCTCACAGACACGGAGCGCCGTGTCCCTCTGGAACAGCATCGCAGACCTGAAGTTTGTCATCCAGCTCGGAGACCTGATCGACGGGCAGAATGCCGGCAAGTACGGTGCGGGCCTGGACTTCATGAGCAGCGGCGCGGGGCCGCAGTCGGAGGTCGCGCTCAGTCGGGTCACAACCGAGCTCGCGCGGTGCAAGAGCCCGATCTACCACGCCGTCGGCAACCACGAGCTGTACAACTTCGAGTGGTCCGGGCTGCTGGAACGGCTGCAGATCCCCTCCCGCGGCTGGCGCATCGCGCCGCCCGACGCGGCTGCGGGTGCTGCCTTTGGTGGATTCTCGTGGAGGCCGGCGGAAGGGTGGACCTTCATGATGCTCAACGCGTACGCAGTCTCGATCGAGCAGCCGGCCGGCCTCCCAGGGCACGCCGCCGCCGCCGCCGTCCTGCAGCAGCACAACCCGCAGTGCTACGAGGCGATACGCGAGGGCAAGCAGGGCGTCAACTTCTTCGACGGGCTCGACGAGGCGCGGATGCGGTACGTGCCCTTCAACGGCGGCGTCGGCCGCGAGCAGCTCCACTGGCTGCGCGAGCAGCTGGCCGCCGCGCGGGCGCGCGGCGACCGAGTGGTGCTCATGAGCCACCTGCCCATGTACGCCCCCGCCGCCTCCGTGCGCACGCTCATGTACGACGCCGACGAGGTGATGGACGCGGTGCGCGAGGAGGGGCGCGGCGCGGTCGTCGCCGTCTTCGCGGGGCATCTGCACCGCGGCGGCTACGCGGTGGACGAGCAGGGCGTGCACCACGTCACCGTGCAGTCGCCGCTCAACTTCGACGAGTGCTTCGGCTGGTGCGACGTGTACGCCGACAAGATGGACATCGTGGGGAAAGGCGGGCTGCCCTCGCGCACCCTGGCCTTACCGCCGCGCACGTAGCGGTCAACCCACATCGCCAAGCATCCCCCAGCGTTTTCGGAGTGCGGGGAGGGAGCGGCTTAGTTTTAGTCGCGAATGTGACTGAATTGATGTCTGTGCCCGAGTGTCCGCCGGGACGTCTGCTTGCGTCGGGGGAGGGGGATCATCGGCGCACGCTGCCCCCAACTTCGGCATGCACGCACGCACGCCCGTCGTCGAGCGTATTGCACTTGTAGCCAGGTTCTTGCGCACGATCCATTCGGCGATGGCTGGACGGCTCGCTCAGATGCGGAGCAACCCGGACCCGTTTGGTCAAGAGCCGATTGGAGAGCCGACGAGCCAAAGTCGCATTCGCCCAGTGTACCAGGCCATTCCCGGAGTGAAATTTGCGGCCGACATGCGTGGCACGTGGCATGGGACGATTGGACAGGACCAGCTGGTGTTCACGCTGCTGAACCGCAAGGCGTCTGGCTACTTTGTCGATCTCGCGGCGCACCATCCCGTCTACCTCTCGAACACGCGGGCACTCGAACGCGACCACGGCTGGACCGGGCTGTGCATTGAGCCGAACCCACGCTACTGGGACTTGCTACGCGGCGTGCGCAGCTGCGCAGTGATTGGCGCGGCCGTCGCTTCCGAGGACGGCGTGGCCCAGCTTCCCGATCAGAGGCGAGGCAGCTCTGGTGTGCCGGGCGCTCGCAGCGTCGATCACGAAAAGCTGAAGCGGTTCATGCCGCACAACCGCAGCATGGGCGCTGGTTCCATGATATCCAGCTTCAAGACACGCACTCAGCCCTTCGACAAGCTGCTGCAGGAGACCGAGGCGCCGCGCGTCATTGACTACCTCTCCCTCGACGTGGGCGGCGACGAGCAGCGCGTGATGGCGAGCTTCCCGTTCAGTACCCACATGGTGTGCGTGCTGACGGTCCAGCACACGACGCGCCCGCTGCAGAAGCGGCTCGAGATGAAGGGCTACAAGCTCCTGTGCACGCACGGCGACATCGATGTCTGGGGGCACAAGGCCGTGGTGCCGAGGCTCAGCGCGAGCGCGATGGCGCAAGTGAGCCACTGCGGCGACCGCCCGCGCTGCGAGCGTATTCTCGACCCGACGTGGGTGTGCCCAAAGAAATAGTTCGTCTTTGGTGGCATGTCTGCTTTAGATCCATTTTCTCTTCTAGCCGCTAAGTGTTGTTACCCCTACCTCGGCATTCCGTACTTTGCAAGAAGGTGCCTCCGAGATCAAGCTGATTCAGCCGCGACACCAGACCAAAACCCACAATGCTCAGCTCCTCGCTCCTCGACTCCGCCCCGCGGCCCGCACGCCGGCTGTGACGATGCGTGAGGCCGCGTTCAAGCCGGGTGCCACGGCGCCGTCGTACCTCGACGGCACGTTCGCGGCCGACGCCGGCTGCGACCCGCTTTGCCTGGCTGCCCTCGCCACGCCGGTGAGCGTGGTGCCTTTCACTCGCACTGGTGCCTCGATGCTCGATCGCTACCTTCCCTTCGCGTGGTCCGTCGAGCAGCGTGAGGAGATCATGGCGGCCCGCACGCCCAAGGAGCAGAAGGCCACGATCGCCTGGATGCGCGAGGCCGAGATCAAGCACGCGAGGCTTGCCATGCTCGCTGTCATGGGCTGGCCGCTCGCCGAGCTGATCAACCCGTTCAACGCGCTTGGCTACGTCGGTGGCAAGGCTCCTGCGCTGCTCAACGGTGGCCTCGACGCCTTCGCGCCGTTCATGCTCGTCGTCGCCGGCGTCGCCGGCTACCTCGAGCTGCAGACGGTCGACGACGTCTACCAGACGTACCTCTACAAGCAGGACAAGGAGCGCGTGCAGGGCGACATGGGCTTCGACCCGCTCGGCCTCAGCAAACAGGCCGGAAGCTACGAGTTCGTGGCGTCCGCCGAGATTTACAACGGCCGCCTCGCCATGCTCGCCATCACCGGCTTCGCGCTGCAGGAGTTTGTGTGGGGCAAGCCCGTCGTCGAGCAGACGCCGATGTTCTTCAAGTCCGCCTTCTGGTGAGAAGCGTAGATTCATGTGTGGAACGCGGTTGTTTGATTTCGAGCCTGCAGTTTGAACAGCTGCTTGTCAGCGAAAATTCAGATTATTGTTTGAGAGGCTGCCCATGCAAAACTTTGGCGACTGAGGTCGCCGTGTCTGCCTGATCTCCCCCCGCGCCCGGCGCGGCGCACCCTCCAGTGTGGGTGGTTTGGCCTCTTGCCACTTAGGAGTGTTGGGGGCGCGGCTTCA